>OUNO011322913.1_pt1 | contig 23097 bp, 20 predicted proteins | sample 1779811 | NCBI WGS metagenome assembly OUNO01 (sample SAMEA3914804, study PRJEB12502) | metagenome | biome: forest; material: soil | place: Canada | collected 2010-06-25 | depth 0.3 m | reverse complement strand
CCCTGTTGTTACGGGGTGATCGGGCAGGACATTCTGAAGGATTATCAACTGACTTTTATTCCAACCTCACCGGCACACATTGAGTGGATCCGGGTTGAAAACGAGGTCGATAAACTGAAGTTGAAACAGGATTTTCTGGCAAAGCTTCGTGCAATCTTTTCGATCCGGAAACAGAAGGTTGCGATTGGTCGCGAGAAGGAAGATCTTTCAAAGGCCAGCTACACGCTTGATGTTTCCCAAGGCGAGCTTATTTTTCAGAACGATCAGAGTTCTTCCAAGCCTGGTCGATAGTTTGTCCTGATCGCGAAGGGATCCTCGATTTTTCGGATGTTCGCCAAGATTGAAGGTCTTTGAAAATGTTTTTATTTTGCGTTTGAGATAGCTCTGGAGTTTCGGACGCGAGGTCTCGCGTTTTGAGCAGTAGAAGAGGGCGTAATCGAACCACTCTTTCGGAGTGGATGGAACATTCTTCTTTCTCATTTGCCGATGGCTTTGAGCCAAGAGAGATAGGAAAGCTTCACCTTGGCTACAGATGAGAGGATGTCCGTCACATCTCCCTTGAACTCACCCGGGTTTGCATTCTGGGCTGCGCGGATGATGTCTTCCGCCTGGATTGAAAGCAGGTTGATTTTTTCGAGATGGGCGAGGCGATCGCTCGACTGCGGGTTCGATGGCGTGTTCACCTTTTCATTCTGAATCTGGAGATCGCTTTCGAGCGCCATCATGTTCATCTTCTTCCGGAGGCTGACGACGAGATCGTTGCAGGAATTGGAGAAGAGGTGGCTTCCGCGGTCGTTGGTGCAGAGGGAAAGCTGAGAGCTCTGCTCTTTTTCATCAACGATCGACAGCAGAGCGTTTCCCGTCCGGATCAAACCGTTTCGGGAGATGTCCGCAGTGGGAATAGCGGCGTAAGTCGGGGTCGCGAGCCCCGCCAGCAGTTGTGAGGTGATCATCAAAAGCACGGGGTGAACCTATGCTAGATGGAGGGGGGCCGTCAATCGGATCCTCGGTCAGGAAGCGGTGTGGTTTCAGGGGTTGAGAATTCGTTGAAGTCTAAAGGAATTCAGCTCTTTCTGGCGCTCGAGCAGAGCAAGAGGGAACTGATTTAGTCGGACGATTCCATAGCTGGAATCGGGATATTTGGCCTGCATTTCCTGGAGTACGGGTTGAATCGACCGCTGAAGGCCTTGCTTCAGTTCCTGAGCGGTTTTTTCGGTAATGGAGAAGCTTGGGATGTGTGTCGCAACTTTCTCAAGTGTCAGGAAATGGGGAAGCGTGGAGAGGGGGACCTTTTGAGCGAGTTGATCAAGTGTCGTGTCCAGAGCCTGGCAACTGGCGATCGTGAGGTCGCTGGAACGGGTTCTTCTCAGCGTCCGGAGGTGGGCCAGGGTTCCGGCTTCTTTCGCCAGATCTTCAGACAGGACCCGGACATAGGTTCCGCTTTCACATTCGGCTTCAAAAAACAGCTCGTGATCGGGGAGCAGGCGGAGGTCATAGCGGGAAATCTTTTTCAAGATCGCTTCGCGTTCCACCGTGATGCCTTTTCGGGCGAGCTCATAAAGGGCTTTTCCGTTCTGCTTCTTAGCGGAGTGCATGGGTGGGGTCTGGAAGTATTCCTTGGTCGTGAATGAGTGGGCCCGTTCCTGCCATTCCTTTTCAGAGAGTTCAGGAACCGGTGCTTCGGCCACGACTGCACCCGTACAGTCTGCGGAATCGGTTTGTTTGCCGAGAGCGATATGACCTTCGTAAGCCTTGACGGAATGGAGATAGCAGTCGGCGAGCTTGGTCGCTTCGCCAATCAAAACAGCAAGAACACCGGTGGCGAAAGGATCGAGCGTCCCCCCGTGGCCGATTTTGAAGCCCTTTTCACAATAGCCGTTGTTCGTGAGCGCCCATTTCAAACGGGACACTACGTCCTGAGAGGTCAGATCAACCGGTTTATCGATGAGGAGGGCGCCATTGACCTTAGTCAGGTTCAAGTGGGCTTGTTTTCCTTTTCCTTCTCAAGTTGCTTCAGGAGTTCGTGAACACGAAGTGTGTTCTCGAGACCCTTGTCTTCCTTGAAAAGAAGATCCGGAACAAAACGAAGCTGCATGATCACGCTGATCTGCTTGCGCAGGTAGCCTTTGGCTTTTTCAAGCGCATGCAAGGTGTCCGTCATGAGTTCCGGATCTTTGGAGGTACTGTTCATGGAGATGACGGAAACAAACACGGTCGCTTGTTTTGCGTCCCGGGTGAGTTCCACGCTCGTGATGGAAATGGTCGGGATCCTTGGATCCTTCAATTCCCGGTTCACGAGAAGGTTCAGTTCGTCCTTCATCATGGATTGAATGCGTTGAATTCGAATGGCGTCCATTAAAACCTCTTAGAGCTGCTGAGCAACCATGTCGATCTGATAAGCTTCGATCAAATCGCCGATCTTCAAGTCGTTGTAACCATCGATGCCCATACCGCACTCGTAGCCTTGAGCGACTTCTTTTGCGTCGTCCTTGAAGCGTTTGAGTGAGTTGAGTTTGCCATCGAAGATCACGCGGCTGTCACGGAGGAGGCGAACTTGTGCATTTCGCACGAGTTTTCCATCGACCACGAAGCAACCTGCGATGGTTCCGGATTTTGGAACACTGAAGGTTTGACGGACTTCCGCACGGCCAAGGTAAACCTCGACTTTTTTCTTCTCGAGAAGACCAGCCATTGCGAGTTTCACGTCATCCAGCAATTCGTAGATGATGCTGTAGCATTTGATTTCGATGTGTTCGGCTTCAGCGATCGAGCGTGCTTTCGTTTCCGGGCGAACGTTGAAACCAACGATGATCGCTTCGGAAGCGTTTGCAAGCATCACGTCGCTCTCGGTGATACCACCGGCAGCAGCGAGAATGACTTTCACTTTAACTTTGTCGGTCGATTGCTTGATCAGGGATTCTTTCACAGCTTCGACGGAACCGTATACATCGGCCTTGAGGACGATTTTAAGTTCCTTGAGCAATCCAGCCTGAGCTCTCGCGAAAAGATCTTCCATGGACGCTTTGGACGACATGGATTTCTTGTCACGGTTCATTTGAGTGCGGTGGTCGACGAGCGTGTTTGCCGCTTTTTCGTCTTTCACTGCATCGATTGGTTCGCCGGCGTTAGGTACGCCATCGAGACCGAGAACTTCAGCTGCCATCCCTGGTTTCACTTCTTTAACCGATTCACCGAGGTGGTTCGTCATCGCTTTTACTTTACCCCATTGGGTACCGCTCACGACCACGTCACCGACGCGGAGAGTTCCGCGGTTGACGAGAACGCTTGCGACAGGTCCGCGACCTTTTTCAATGCGTGACTCGAGGACGACCCCGCGGGCAAGAGTGTCAGGATTTGCTTTCAATTCCTGAACTTCGGCCACAAGAAGGACGCTGTCGAGCAACTTGTCGATATTGGTTTTCTGAAGAGCGGAAACCGGAACGTAGATGGTTTCACCACCCCAGTCCTCGGCGAGGAGGTCGAGCTCCGCGAGTCCTTGTTTGATTTTTTCCGGATTCGCACCCGGTTTGTCGATTTTGTTCACTGCCACGATGATCGGCACGCCCGCTGCTTTCGCGTGGGAGAGTGCTTCACGAGTCTGTGGCATCACGCCATCGTCCGCGGAGACAACGAGAATCACGATGTCGGTCACGTTTGCACCACGAGCACGCATGCTGGTGAAGGCTTCGTGGCCCGGGGTATCGATGAAGGTGATCATCTTGCCATCTTTGACGATGGTGTAAGCACCGATGTGCTGAGTGATCCCGCCGGCTTCGCCCGCAGCAACGTTTGCTTCGCGGATGGAGTCGAGGAGGGTGGTCTTACCGTGGTCGACGTGACCCATGATGGTCACGACCGGAGGACGGAGTTGAAGGTCTTCTGGCTTGTCTTCATCGGCTTCCAGGTACGTTTCCTCTTTGAAGGAAATGTTTTTCACTTCGAACTGGAACTCGTTTGCGACGAGGGTCGCGGTGTCGATGTCGATCATCTGGTTCATGGTCGCCATGGTACCCATGGTCATGAGCTTGCGAATGACGTCATTCGTTTTCAAGTTCATTTGAGCTGCGAGGTCTGAAACCTTGATTGTTCCGCCCATTTCAACCACGCGCTTGTGCGCGGCTGCAACGGTGATTTCGGTTCTTTTAATGTCACGACCCACAGGCGCCTTCTTCTTCTTCGGAATGAAGATCATCTCTTTTTTGCGGTAGTCGGTGAATTTAACGTCTTCTGGCTTGATTACGGTATCAAACGCTTTGGGTCCGCGTTTCCGTGCTTCTTCTTCAGCCATGCGATCAAGGTTTTCCTTGTCGACACGGGCGAACTTGAAGCCCTCACGGTCGGATTTGAATCCGCCCTTCGCGTCTCCGGCAACACCTGGTTTCGCCACAACTCCGGCACCAGCAGGTTTTGGAGCCAGTTTTGGAGCTGGCTTCGGCTGCTCGATGATGCGGAGAAGGCTCTTCTGTTTCAAAGAAGATGAACTTGAAGTGGTGAGGGTGGTGGTCTCGATACGACGAATGGTCGTGATCTTGCCGCCTTCGGTCTTTACTTCAGTGCGGGTTTCCACTGTGTCACCACTGGTAGACGTGGTGGTTTCGGTTTTAGCTGGTTCTGCAGAAAGCGTCTCAGCGACAGTTGTTGTTGGAGTTTCTTCCTCAGAAACTTCCGGAGCTTCCGGAGCGTGCGCTTGTACGCTGGCTTCCTGAACTTCGATTGGTTCCGGTTTCGCTTGAACCGGTGGTGCCACCGACTCGGTGCCGGTTACGGTTGAAACGGTGGAAGTGACAGTCTGGGTTAAGCCATCGGAGAGGACTCGTCTGCGGATGATGGTCGAGCTCGATGGTTCGTCTTTCGCTGCAGGAGCAGCTACGGGAACTTCTTTCGGAGGAGCAGCCTTGGTCACGCGCTTGCGGACTGGCTTTGCTTCTTTCGATTCAGTTGCAACTTCTTTTTCCTTCGCAGCAGGTGCTTTCGCAGCTACTGGAGCAGCAGCGGGTTCGGCTGCGGCTGCACGACGGGCGACGACTTTTTTCGCGCCAGTTGCGGTTTTCGCAGCGGTTTTTCCTTCGCTTTTGCCTGCAGATCCTGCCTTGAGGGAAGAACGAGCTTTTTCCGCATCAGTGTCGGAAAGTTCGCTCATATGGTTCTTCACATTGATCTCAAGGGTCTTGAGTCTGTCTACGAGGGAAAGAGAGTCGATTCCGAGTTCTTTCGCTAATTCGTATACCTTGAGTGGTTCACCGGTCATTCAGACGCTCCTTCAGAAGAAATACCCTCTGATTGTTGAATCATTTCTTTCAATTTCTGGGACGCGCTCGCGTTAGCGCCGCTCTCACCGCCGGAAACCACCGGAGTGGTTGCGCTGACAACACCGTTTACGAATGGAGCGCCTTCATCAACCAGGGCTTGTGCTTTCGCCTTGAGGCGTTCTGCAACTTCCTTGTCTTCGAAGCCTGGAACCTTCATGAGAATTTCCAGAGAAGTTTCGGCAACCTGCTTGATGTTGAGTACGCCAACCTGGGCAAGGGCGCGAGCGAGGGTTTCGTTCATGCCTTCGAGGTGCATGAGGTTCACACTAGCGTCCTGGAGACGTTTTTGAAGCTTGGTTTTGGAGATGATGTCGAGTTTCCAGCCAGTGATCTGAGCAGCAAGGCGGACGTTCTGACCGCGTTTACCGATTGCAAGAGACAGCTGGGTGTCTTCCACCATGATCTCCATTGCGCGAGTTCTCTCATCGATACGGATGGAGGAGATCTCAGCAGGGGAGAGTGCGGAACGTGCGAAAACCATTGGGTTTTCAGACCAAGGGATAATGTCGATTTTCTCGCCCTTGAGCTCGCCGATTACCTGTTGAACGCGAACACCTTTCATTCCGACGCATGCGCCGACTGGATCGATGTCACGGTCTTTGGAGATGACGGCCATTTTCGCGCGGGAACCCGGTTCACGGGAACATTGTTTGATCTCGATGATGCCATCGCGGATCTCAGGAACTTCCTGTTCGAAAAGTTTCATCAGGTATTTAGGACTGGTGCGGCTGATGTAAAGAGCAGGACCTTTTGTAGTGGTCACCACGTCTTCAAGGATCGCCTGTACACGGTCGCCTGGTTTGTAAGCTTCACCTGGGATGATGCCGTTCTTCGGAAGGAGCGCATCGGTCTTGCCGAGGTCGATCACGAGATTTCCACGTTCCATCCGGCGTGCGATACCGGAAACGATCTCGCCTTTCAGTGGAAGGTATTCGTTGAAGATGATGTCGCGTTCAGCATCGCGGACTTTCTGGAAGATGATCTGCTTTGCAGTCTGAGCATCCACGCGGCCGAAGCTTGGAGTTTCAACCTTCACGCCGAGTTCGTCACCGATCTGAGCTTGTGGATCGAGTTCAAGCGCATCTGCAACTTTGATCTCTTCGGATTCTTCGAGCATGTCGTCTTCGCTGTCCACAACCTTTTTGAAGAGGTAGAGGTCAACTTCGCCGTTGTCGTCGTTGTAGTGGGCTTCGAGAATCGCGTGCGGGCCGTATTTCTTCTGGGCTGCAGCAAGAATTGCCTGTTCGATCGCGCTCACGATGATCTCGCGCTTGATGCCGCGGTCGCGGCCTACCGATTCAATCACTCTGCTAAGTTCACTCAAATTCATGGTCATTCTCCTATCTTAAAAATTTATTCTGGCAGATTCACTTCAGGATCCAAGTGTGCTTTTGCTACAAGCTCAAGCGGGATCCGGATCAGTGTTTCCGGTTTCGGTTTTTCAGTTTTTGACTTGCTGGGTTTTTTCTTCGTCGAGCCGAGCGTTCCATCGTCCGGGATGATTCCAAATAAAACCGAGGCAGTTTCGTCTTCAAAGCCTCTGACAATTCCAAAAAAGTTTTTCTGCTTCGGATTTTTCTCTGAATAATCCGGAGTCTTTGATTCTTCGCCGGTCACCGGGCGGAACGTGGTGATGCGTGCGATTTCGCCTGTGTAGCGGTTGAAATCAACGGCGCGGCGGAGCGGACGATCGAGACCGGGAGAGGAAACTTCCAGCTCATACGGTCCTTTGAAGATCGCGATCACGTCGTCGTTTGCTTCAAGCGGCAAATCGAGAGCGTCGTTCGCCTGAACGCAGTCTTCGATGCCGATGCCTTCTTTTTTTCCGAGGTGATCAATGTAGACGCAAAGCTTCTTCTCGCGGTGATTGAGGATTTCAATCGCAACGAGGTCATAGCCGATCTTGCCGAGTTCTGTTTCCAGAAATGCGGTTAGCTTCGCTTCCGGAGTTTGGACTCCTGCGAGGGAAGGGCTGTTGATCTCAGAGTTTACGTGGCCTTGCATCATGTCTCGAAAAGGTTAAAAAAAAAGCGGGGATCTTCCGAACCCGCTCACCAATTTTTGTTTATTTTGGGAGGACCCATAGAACTGATACCTGATTTCGCCGGAGTTTTCAAGGGTTATTCTATTTTGATCAGGGAGTGTAATGTGTTGCGTTATTTTTGAATTGTTAAACTTTTTTGGTTTAAAATGATTTAAGAAGCGTCAAAAATAGCTAAAACTCTTGATAAAAATGGACGGGGAGCCTGTTTTTAATTTTATATTTGTGTAAAAAGTCCTAAACTGAAAAGTAGGGACCATACACTCGGGGGATTCTTATGCGCCGGCCACAATATCTGACCAATGCAGTCACACTTTTTGCCTTCCTATCGAGCTCGTCCCTTTCTTGGGCTCAGAGCAATACCAATTACACGAATTATAATTTTTCCGATCAGAGTCTTCTTGGAGCCAAGAGCTCGATACCGGTCATTAACCCTTATCCCCTCAGCATGGTCCAGCCCCAGACCACGATTCAGGCAAAGATGCAGGCCTGCCAGATCGCAGCGATTGCCGGAAACTCTGCAATCAATCAATTGATGGGAGTGGCGGTGGGCGCGAATTCCCTGAGTTCACTCAATCCAACCTCGTCTCCCGGAAACGGCGTTGGCAACCTGCTTGGAGCAAATAACAATCAGACTCAGGACAAAATGGACGCGGACTGCAAAGCTGAAAAGTTTTCCTGCAGTCTGAAATGTACGCCTCCAGTGCGAACCGCCTATACTTGTGACGACTTCTATCAAGTGAAGAAGACGAGTACCCAGAACGGCATGGGCACCTACCAGCAGTTCAAGCAGCACGTTTTCATCGGAGCTGACCAAGCTGACCAGGATGCGACCGAAAAGCGGATGAGGGACGCAAACACGTCCGTTGCGAACTACCTCGACTGGCTTCAGTTCAAGAAAAACAATAATTGTCCAAGCCCGGACCAGCAGGCGCTCGATCAGTCCTATCAGGCTTACGCCTGCATGATGAGTGCACTTCAGGATGCGACTTCTCAGGCAACCGGCCAGCTTAGAACCGCTCTTCAGCAGAACACTTCCCAATATGGACAGATGAACACCTTCGTTCAGCAGGTGGGCGATCAGATGCGCCAGATCGACGAGGTCCTCGGACCGGATGACGGTGGAAATGGAATTTCAAAACTGGGTGGCGATCAATTCCAGGGGTTGCTCGGGATGCAGAAATCCCTGCGCGACCAGATGACCCAGATGAATACGAAACAGGCTGATTTCCAGACCCGTGTTCAGGCGGTTCAGCGTGAGACGACTGAGAATCAGCAGACCTTGGTTGCAGACCAGATGGGCGTGGTTTCCAGCTGTCTGAAAGGGGAGAGCAATATCGGTATTGCTGGAGGTTATTCCCTCCAGTGTTTCAAGCCGCAGACTTCCAAGGATGACAAGGGTGTCTCGACGACCAAGACCGATGCGAAGGGAAATCCTGTCTACGCAAAGCAGTCCTGCGGACCGATGGAATATGTGAGAAGTCAGGTTGAACAGGCGGCTTTCGTGAACGGAAACCGCGGAGTCATCCGCGACCAGAAAAGACGCGACAAAGCGGCTGAGAACTCGTCTGAGTTCGACGCGCTTTCCACTTCGATCATGCGGGATCTCGGGGATTATGATGCCTCCACCAGTGATGGAAAGGTGGTTCCGCGGATGCTCGACTGGACCTCGCTTTCTCAGAAATATGCTGCGGAAATGGCTGATTTGAGTTCAAAAACCGGAGTGAACATCCAGTCCGAAATGAATGCGATCGCGGGCCATTGTTTCTCGGAATCCGATACCTGGAAAAACCAGCAGGTGAACTCCTCGGCCTCAACTTATAATAAGAACATTCAGAAGATCCAAGGCGAAACTTCCTCTCTCACTGCGGACCTGAACAGCGGTCTCTCCCAGGTGAATGCCGGTTACAGTGCTGCGATGGCGGTTCTGGGCGGTCAGGCGGTTGCGATTTCGTGCCCTTCCACCACGGATCCGACTCAGATGCAGAATTGTTATTCAAGCATCCGTCAGAACCTTCAGGGCCTGATGGATGGAACGGGACCGAACACCGGGACGGTGAAAAACATCAATGGTGGATCCATGCTTCCGGGCTTCAGTGTTTCGTGCAAGGGGATCGATGGTTGCGTGACCGCGTTCCAGCAGGTGAGAAAAGCTAAAAACGAGCAGATTCATACGGCTCAGAAGGCGAAAGCGGATTTCGTTCAGAATTCGAACGCCCAGGTTCAATCCCAGCTCAGTTCTTATTCCCAGTCAGTTGCGGCTGCACAAAAGGCCGTTCTCGCGCAATACAACAGCATGAAGGCGACGACCGACCGACTCGGAGTTACGGCTCCGGACATGCCGAATTTCATGCAGGGAGAGCCTCTCGAAGCATCTCCTCCAACGCCTCCGGATACCTCTCCGGGTCCTTACAAAATACCGGGCGATCTGACAAAAGCTCTCGCAGGAACGATGCCGGCTCCGGGATTGATCAACTTCCAGAACACCGGGATGGACAAGTTCAAGCAGGCCGCGAACGACAAATTCAAGAAGGATCAGGAAGGGGTTACCCAGGATATCAAGACTTATAGTGAGTCTTTGTCCAAGATGTCGACCTTGGCGAGCTCCTGTACTGCGAATGATGATGACATGTCCATGCTCCTCTCCCGGGCGGGGAATGACCCCGGGGTTTCGAGTTGTGAGGCGGTTTCCAAGTCTTGTGCAGACAAATTGAGTTCCAATGGAACAGGGGCGAACACGCCGGCTGATCTGAACTGGATGTCGAGCGTGATCGGAGTATTCATGAATCCGGGAGCGCCCAGTTCTCCAGCGACCACCCAGGCCATGGCCAATCTTTCCTCCATATCGAGTGCAAGTCCGGATGACGATTGTGACAAGGCCATCTCATCCTGTCGGACGGCAGTGGGAGCGCTCAATATGAAGTCGATGAAAACCAGCAGTCCTAGCGTGATGACGGGTACCACCGCGACTTATGGAGAATGAGGAAATGACCTCGTCCGTTAAAAGTACCGGCATTTTTATTGCAGATTCAATTCTTGACACTCCGAGCGCCGCTCGGTTAGTTCTATTATACGGGTAAAAGGCCCGAAAGTGACCCAAAAGAAAAGGAAAACACAGACACTCGCATGGCATTTAAAACCAATAATTCAGCTCCACCGTCCGGTGGAGTCGTGATCAAGCCCTCCCCAACCGGAGGCGTCGTCATTGCCCCAAACACCAATCCAGGCAGCACAGCTCCACGCCCAGCAGGTGGAGGCGGCGGCGGCGGATTCCAGCCGAGAGCGCCTAGACCTTATCCATCGCGCGATCGTAACTTTAACCGGGATGATAAAGATGATGTTCGTCTGAACGAACGCATTCGGGTTCCCAATGTTCGCCTGATCGATGAAAACGGCGGACAGGTCGGTATCGTTCCGACCCAGCAAGCTCTTCAAATGGCCAGAGACAAAAATCTCGACCTGATGGAAGTCGCAGCCAGTGCGAATCCTCCTGTTTGCAAGATCTGCGACTACGGAAAATTCAAATACGAGAAGAAGAAAAAAGAAGCGGTTGCCCGCAAGAATCAGGTTGTCGTGAAGGTGAAAGAAGTTCAGCTTCGCCCGAACACCGACGAGCACGATCTTGCGTACAAGATCAAGAACGCTCACGACTTCCTCGAAGAAGGCGACAAGGTGAAATTCACCATCCTTTTCCGCGGACGTGAAATCGCGCACACCGAACCAGGCTTCAGAATGTGCAGAGAAGTGGTCGAAAAACTTTCTGATGTCGGAATCCTTGAAATGAATCCGAAGCTTGAAGGAAAGAAACTCATGATGATCATGAGTCCAAATCCACAGGCTAAAAAGAAGGCATAAAGAGGTCGCCCGCTTTTGGCAGGCGATTCCATTACAAATTTAAAAGGCTTCGATTCTCTGGAATCGGGGCCTTTTTTCATTTTTGTGACGCAATTGCGCTACAAAAAGTAGGGGACGACCTTTTATTGGGGACGCCCCTTAAAAATTCCTTTAACCTGAAAACATGACCCCCACTTCGACTCAGGTTCCTTCTGCTTCTCCGGCTTTTAATCCGTCCATGCCGCATGAATTGAAGCTTTCCAAGGACGCCGAGGAGTGGCTGAAGAGCGTGAATCCGGGTTTTCAGACGGATGAACAGATACAAGCCTTCTGGAATGCATCGCCGACCCAGCTTGGGCTGACTTTGGTGAATGACGGGGATTTCCGGGGAGCGATCCAGCAAATCAAGGACTCGCACCAGTGGACCCAGTTTTTCGCCTATGAATTTGTTTTACTTGTGGTTTTATGGTTTTTTCGCCCGTGGAAACTGGCCAAGGCAACCACTTGGATGCGTCGGATCTGGACCCAGCTCTGGACCGGATGGGTGTTCTGGATCCTCGCGATTTTCCTGATTCCGAGCCTGGTTTGGGGGGACGCTTACCGTACTCTTTTGAGTCATTTGGTGAAGGGCGTTTTCCGTCACTTCTTTGCATGAAAATTCATCCTTGATCATTTCGGTAATTTCCAGTAGGTTAAATCTCTCTATGAAACTCAAAACTAAAAAAGCAGCTGCAAAGCGTTTTACTTTCTCTGCTACTGGAAAAGTTAAGTTTGGCCACGCTGGTCGTCGCCACTTGCTCAGCAAGAAATCAAACTCTAAAATGCTCGGTATTCGTGCAGACGGATACATGTCGGATGGCGATGCAAAGCACGTTCGCAAGTGCATGCCTTACGGAAGCAAATAAATTTAAAAGAATTATCGGAATTATTTAGGAGATACTATGCCTCGCGCAAAACGTGGATTTAAACTTCGTCGTCGTCACAATAAAATTCGGGATAAAGCAGAAGGCTTTAAACTCGGTCTTGGTAGCCAGATTCGCCGTACGGCGGAAGCTATTGACCGTGCTGGTGTTTACGCTTACCGCGATCGTCGCGTGAAAAAACGTGACTTCCGCAGTCTTTGGATTGCTCGTCTTTCTGCTGCTGCAGCAGGAAACGACATCAGCTACAGCCGTTTCATCGGCGGTCTGACTAAAGCGAAAATCGCTTTGAATCGCAAAATGCTTTCTGAGATCGCTATCCACGATCCAAAAGGCTTCGAAGCGATCGTTTCCAAAGTTCGCACTCTCGCTCCAGCGAACTAGTCACGGCTCAACTTAACGGGTGAGTCTGGTTCAACCTGACGGTTGAAAACAAACGACTCGAGAATACAATTTTAAAAGGCCTCTCTGATTACGCATCAGAGGGGCCTTTTTGCTTTCAAAAACATCAATAGTTTTGATACTTTTTCCGGGATGAGCATCCACGCAGAATTAGTTGAAAAGGGGCAGGCCGCACTCGCCCAAATTGAGCAATTGGAAAACCTTGAATCTCTGGAGCAGGCGCGTGTCGCGGTTCTCGGGAAAAAGGGGAGTCTGAGTGAAGTATTGAAACAACTCGGAAAAGTTCCACCGGAAGAGCGCCCGGCACTCGGTGCACTGGCCAATGAATGGAAGGGCAAGATCGAGGTCGCACTTGATGCGAAAAAGAAAGTGCTCGAAGAAAAGTCGATTGAAGCGGAGCTCGTGAAGACCCGGATCGACGTCACTCTTCCTGCCCGCAAAGTTGCTGCAGGCTCACTTCATCCCATCACTGAAACAGTGAGAAAGATTTCAAAAACTCTCGGACGCCTTGGATTCGATGTCACCGTAGGTCCTGAAGTCGAAACCGATTTCATGAACTTCGAAGCGGTGAACATTCCAAAGGATCACCCGGCGCGCGACATGCAGGATACTTTCTTCCTTGGGCCTGGAGTTGTGCTTCGTTCCCAGACTTCTCCAGTTCAGATGAGAACCATGCGCGATCAGAAATGGCCGATTCGCATTCTTTGTCCCGGCGCAGTTTACCGTTGTGACTCCGATGCGACCCATTCGCCGATGTTCCATCAAATTGAAGGTCTCTGGGTGGATAAAAAAGTTTCCATGAGCGATCTGAAAGGTGTTCTCGATTTCTTCGCGAAAGAAACTTTCGGTTCCCAAGTGAAGATCCGTCTTCGTCCAAGTTACTTTCCTTTTGTCGAACCGGGTGCGGAAGTGGACGTCAGTTGCGCGATTTGTGCAGGGAAAAATCCGAACTGTCAGGTCTGTAAGGGAACGGGCTGGCTTGAGATCCTCGGTGCCGGAATGGTTCACCCGCGTCTTTTCGAACTCGCGGACTACAAGCCTTCTGAAATCAGCGGATTTGCATTCGGAATGGGTGTGGAGCGGATTGCGATGCTTCTTCACGACATTCCCGATCTCCGTCTCATGTTCCAGGGCGATCAACGTTTCTTGAAACAATTTTAATCAGGGCTAATTACGATGAAAATTTCTTATAAATGGCTGGGTGAATGGGTCGACTTGAGTGGCTTCAAAAAAACAGAAGAACTCGCGGATCTCCTGACCGCACGCGGACTCGAAGTGGAATCGATTGAAAGTCAGGATAAGGGCCTCGAAAAGGTCATTACCGTTCAGATTGTCGAAAAGATCAAACATCCTGAGGCGGACCGCCTCTCGATCTGTACTGTAAATCCAGGCAGCGGCAATCCGTATCTTGAGATTGTCTGCGGAGCGCAGAACATGAAAGCGGGCGACATTGTTTGCCTTGCGCAAATCGGCGCGAATCTTCCGAACGGGATGAAGATTGAAAAGGGTAAAATCCGGGGTGTGGTTTCAAACGGAATGCTCTGTTCTGAAACCGAGCTCGGATTTGCAAAAGAAGCTGACGGACTCCTGATCATGCCGGAAAGAACTCCACTCGGTTGGAAAATCGGGGACGTTCTCGGTCTCGATGATGTTGTGATCGAAATCAAGCTGACCGCAAACCGCGGAGATTGTCTGAGTCACCGGGGGCTTGCCCGTGAAGTGGCAGCGGCAATCGGCAAACCCTTAAAACAACCTAAAATTGTTCCGTTCAAGGAAACCGGTTCCCCGATCAAGGTGGAACTCGGTGCGGGTGAAGACGCTTCTCAGTTTTTCGGCGCTTATATGACCGGTGTAAAAGTCGCTCCTTCACCTGACTGGATGAAGAAGCGTCTGGAAGCAATCGGACAACGTTCCATCAACAACCTGGTTGATGCCTCAAATTTCCTCATGTTTGAATACGGCTTCCCGGTCCATATCTATGATGCGGACAAGCTTGAAGGCGGCATTCTCCGTGTTTCCAAATCCAAAGCCGGTGAAAAACTTCACCTCCTTGATGAGGGTGAAGTTGAACTCACGGGCGAAGAGCTTCTCATTGTAGATGGCAAGAAGCCGGTGGCTCTTGCCGGTGTCATGGGTGGCGGAAACAGCGAAGTATCTGAAACCACTAAAAATGTATTCCTCGAGTGCGCAGAATTTAATCCGACTCTCGTCAGACGTGCGGCTTTCCGTTTTGGAAGACGTTCCGAGGCATCCCTCCGTTTTGAAAAAGGGATTGATCCCAAAGGCCATCGCGAGGCGATCGGGCGTTTGATCGAACTCGTCTCCAAGCTCGCCGGTGGGGAGTTCATGGGCGGTTCTTTTGCAGAACTTCCGTCCCGCTCCCAATGGAAAGCAAAAACAATCTCTACCACCACTGCGTTCATCAATGAGTTTCTGGGTACACAAGTCGAGCCCGCGCGCATTGTTCAGATTTTAGAGCAGCTGGATTGCAAAGTTGAAAAATCCGGCGACACCATCAACGTAACTGCGCCGTCTTACCGTCTTGATTTGAACATCCGCGAAGATCTCGCAGAAGAAGTGGCGCGGACCATCGGTTACGATGCAATTCCAACCACGATTCCAGTTCTTACCGGAATGCCGAAAGCTCGTCAGGGGGATGCTCGCACGCACCGTCTCGACGTGATCGATGCCGTGAAAGACAATCTTTCCCGCTCAGGCCTTCATGAAGTACTGACTTATGCATTTCAGAGCGAAACATGGCTTGCTCAGTTCGGAATGAAGTCGACGGTGAAAATTCTGAATCCGCTTTCTGAAGAACAAGGATGGCTGGTTCCGTCCCTTCTTCCGGGCATGATGAAGGCTTATCAGGAAAACGAGCGTCACCACTTCGGTTCGGATCCACTTTCAGTGCGTCTCTTTGAAGCGAGACCTGTGTTCGATTTCAAGGGCGAGAAGATTGAAGCAAAAGGGGATTCGGAGACCGGTGTCACCGAGAAGCTCCGTCTTTCCATTCTCATTGCAGGCCCGCGTCTTGGACAAGCGATGAAGTCCGAGCGGGGTGAAGTGGATTTCTTCGACCTGAAGGCAATCGTTGAAGATCTGTTTGAAACGCTGGGAACCAAGGGCATTCGCACTCGTCCGGCAGATACAGGTCTTCTTGGATCCAATGCGAACCTCTATCATCCTGGCCAAACCCTTCAGTTGGCCGCAGGAAAGGAGGCGATCGGCTTCGTGGGCAGAATCCATCCGAAGCTCGAGTCGGAGCTTAAACTCCGGACGCCGGTGTTCTGGGCGGAGTTTGATCTCGACCCAGTCATTTCTTTGACGGCACAAAAAGAAGCCGCTTTCAAGGCTTGGTCCAGCTTCCCAACCATGGAGCGAGATTATGCGCTCCTGGTCAAGGATTCGATCCTCGCAGAAAATTTGATACAATCTGCTCTAAAACATGGGAAGCCGATTGCAAAAGTCGTAAAGATTTTTGATACTTATAAGGGAGCCCAGCTTCCTCCAGACAAAATCAGTATCGGCGTGCGCGTAACTTTCGCCGACGATGGAAAGAGTTTGGAAGAGAAGCAAGTCGATCAAGTCTCTGAATTGATCGTTAAAAAATGGGCCGAAGAATTCGCAGCTGAACTGAGATAAACAGCTGCATTGTTTGGGATAAAACTGGAGGACACCTGTGGCACTAACAAAAGCGGATTTGGTCGACACAATTCACGAAAAAATCGGGTTTTCTAAAAAAGAAGCGGCCGACATGGTCGAGCTGATTTTCGATACGATCAAAGGTGCACTTACGGACGGCGACAAGATTAAAATTTCCGGATTCGGAAATTTCGTTGTTCGTGAAAAACGCGCACGGACTGGTCGCAATCCTCAAACCGGACAAGCGATTGAAATTTCAGCAAGAAGAGTACTTACTTTCAAACCTTCTCAAGTGCTTCGTTCAGAAGTGAACGACACACTCGCAGGCAAGCCGATCACTGAAGAGATGATCCGCCGTCGCGGTGGCGGTAAAGACGACGAAGAGGGCGATGATGAATAAAGTCCTCATTCCCTCCCGCACGTTTTTCCGAATCGGTGATGTTGCGGAAATCATTGGGGTGAAGCCTTACGTAATTCGTTTCTGGGAAAGTGAATTTCCTTTCCTCGCGCCGGACAAGGCATCGAGTGGACAACGGGTTTATCGCCGTTCCCAGATCGAATCCCTGGTTCTCGTGAAACACCTTCTTCATGTTGAACGTTATTCCATCGAAGGCGCGAAGAAAAAACTCACTGAACTCCGCAAGCAGGCGAAATTAAAAGAAGCAATGCTGTCCCTGATTGCAAGTGATGCAGGCGGTTCTGTTGAAGTTGTAGCGGAAGAGCCAGTACTCGCGGTTGGATCCACGATCCCGAAAGAGAAGATTGCTTCTCTCGAAGAAAAGCTTCATGACCTTCAGAAGCACATCCGGGACGCGAACGTTCCCGGCCTCGACATCCAAAACCTCAAGCACAACTAGCCGTAGAGTTTCTCAAGGATCACGCGCGCGAAATTCTTGTTTCCGTGCACGGCCTCGAGTTGTCTCAGTAGTCCCGGGCTGGTGATATTGTAATCCGAAATTTTTCCCGAAATGAAGTCGATGGCCGCAAATGCAGCGCCTTGAGCTTTCAAGGTCTGTCCTACATCTTTGGCGGCCTTTTCCTCATCCGCATTCAGAAAGTAAGGCTCCACTTTGGATCCTTCATCAATCAAAACGCGAAAATCCCCGGATTTCGGGTGTTTTTTCAAAGCCGCGATGAATTCGCCGTTTGCAAACCACATCCGTACTTCGCCATCCATCACGCCGGGCAGGTATTCCTCGACAAAAATCGGTTCGCCAAAACCCTGCGTTTCGGTTTCCAGGATCTTCACAAACTCAGCTTCGGTTTTCGGAGTGCTCCATTTTTTCACACCCCGGCTTTGCGCGAGATTGAGAGGCTTTGAAACAAACTCTGCATGGGAGCGGAGAACCGGAAAAGCATCCTTTGCTTCCTGATGGGATCTCACTACTCGGTGAAGAGGTGCAAGGTGCAAGAGAGAGTCGGGTGGAACCTTCTCGCTTTGACGCGCGATGAGAGCTGGAGGGTTCATGATTTGTGTCTCTTTCGCGCCTTTTTTCAACAGTTCTTCTATCAGTGAGATATAATTAAAATCCACAGGCGGATCGATGCGGTAGTGAAGATGGTGGAATTCTGACGGCGAAAAGAACTGTCTTTGATCGACAGATTCCGGCTTGAAAGTCTGAATGAAATCCGTTGTCAACGAAACCGCCGCGAGCCTGGAATCACCACCCGAGAGAAGGAAATCCGAGGCACTCCAATAAGAGGGAATCCCGAGATTCAAGCCTTCAAGAGCCAGTCTCAAGGTGGTATCCTGAAGGTGATCCAATGTGGTCCAGGGATCGGTGATCCACAGCAATTTTAGACGTGGCAACTTAGGGGAAAACGAACGTGACATCAAAACCAGGATACGAAAAAACATTTCAGTTGAGTAGCTCTAAAATCGGTTTTCCCGCGTTCGCACTGTTCTCGAGCATTTTACTCATGTCTTGCAGCAGCGGAACTCACTTTGCGCACACCGGAACGATTGAGGAAGAACTCTCGCTCCGTAAGCCGGACGCCCGCAGCGTAGGCCTCGGCGAGGGGACCCATCTTTCACAGGCGCTTCAAAAAAACATGAAGACCGAAGTGCTCACTGTAGAGCGCATCAGTCTCGTGAAGACCATCATTCATGCGCAGACGCTCAAAGGCGCGAGGAAGGAACTCGCGTGGCAAGAGTGTTTGAAAAAATTCAATCAGGCTCCGGAGTGTAACTTCTTGAAAGCGGACTGGGTGGGAACCTGGTTCGAAGACGAAGAAGAGTCGGATGATACTGAAGCCGAAATCGCGCTCAAGACTTCTCAGCGGAGCGACGTCAAGCTCACCAAAAAATCAAAACGACAGCACTCGAAGACAATCGAGTTACTCGTAAAAACCTTGAAGTCAGGCAAGACTGAAAAAGTAAAAGGACAGCTGGAAGGGGATTATTTCCGCGCCTTCAAGCGTTTCCTTACCTGGACTCCGGATCTTGCCAATCTGACCGACGTCATCCTGAAGGATCAGAACTGTCTTGATCCCGAGCTATACGCATACCTTGGTTTGAAGGGCGAAGAGTCTTTCCCGAGTGAAGAACACGTGAAGTCCTCAATGTCTCTGTACTCCAAAGGCGATCAGTGCGGAATCGGCCAGCCGATGAACAAGTATACTCAGATCGCCCGTTTCCGTCTGGGTCTCCTCGCGGTGATGCAGAAGGACTGCGCCACTTCCCAGCAAGTCTTTGGTCGTCTCTCCAAAATGGGTGCAAACGATTACTCGACTCGTGCTCTTTACTGGAATGCGTACTGCGCGCGCTCCGAATCCAAGCGCGAAGAGTTCCTGGCAAGCTTTGATGAGCTCTTCCACTCGAATCCCCTCGGATTCCACACGCTCTCCGTCACTCACGGAGATTCACTTCTGCTTCAGAACCTTTCCCTGCCGATCGATCCGATCGTCAAGCGCCGGACCTTGCGTGAAGGTCAGTTCAATATCTGGATCGGATTGCTCGAAGATCTCGACACCCTCGGTGAATACGGCGTGATGAACCACTTGCTTGCACCGATCCGCAAGTCTCCGGAATACATTGCGACGCTTGAACCAGGAGTGCGACTCTATCTCGCAACTTTCGCTTTCCGCGCAGCGGATCGTATTTCCCTCTTCCGCGTTCTCGACAGCGTATTCCGCACTCAGAGTGAATACGTGGTTGATTCCACGCTGAAACTTTTCTATCCGATGACCCACTTCGATGAGATTATAAAAAACGTGAAGAAGGTGAATCCTCTCCTGATCGCAGCTCTGATTCGTCAGGAAAGCGCTTTTCAGGATGCGGCGAAATCCCGCGTGGGAGCAATGGGGCTCATGCAGCTCATGCCGGCCACTGCACGTCTCTACGATCGGAAGCTCAAAAAAGGCTCCCTCATGAATCCGGAAGTGAATCTTCGCATTGGTATTCATTATTTCGAATTACTGGTAGATCGCTATCAGGGGGACGTGGAACTTGCACTCGCGGCTTACAACGCTGGAGCGGAAGTGGTTGATCGCTGGCAGAAGCGTTATCCGGTGAAGAACCGCCTTCTGTTCCTTGACCTCATTCCGTATGCGGAGACCCGCAACTATGTGACTTTGATCGGTCGGAATTACTACTGGTACTCCCAAATCTATTCTGAAGCCCTGAAGGCGAACAAGGATGTCGCTAAAACCGAACCTGTCCAGTTCCGGGCAATGAAGTCCGAGTGAGCGATGAGAGATAACTCGACCATTCTGCATCGGCTTCAAACCTGGGCGATGGATCAACCGGAGCAGGCCGCACTTTATCATCAGGAAGCGGATCATTCCTGGAAGCCGATCACCTCGCGTGCATACTGGCTTCAAACGGTGCGTTTCGCTCTGGCTCTTCAGGAGTCTGGAATTCAAGCAGGCGATCGCGTGATGATTTTCGCACTCAATTCACCGGAATGGATCCAGTGGGAACTGGCTACCTGGCTCGCCGGGGCGATTTCAGTCGGCCTTCATCCCAACACTCCGGGAATCGATCTCTCGCGAATGGTGGATTCGTCGAAACCGAAACTGATCCTTCTTGAGTCCGATCTCTTTCGGGAGAAGATTCAGCAGGAAACCCAGTCGGATGCGACCCTTCTGACTTTCCTTGAAGCCGTCCAGAACATGCTCGCCGCGCCTTCCGGTGACGAGGTTCAACTGCTCGCGCGCGGAACGGCACTTCTCCAGAAAGTGGATTCTTCCAAACCCCAGATGGTGATTTTCACTTCGGGTACAACCGGTCATCCAAAAGGCGTGATGCTCGGACTCCGCCAGCTGACTTACGTTGCCGACAGTCTTTCCCGTGAGTGGAATCTTCCGTTCATGGACGGAGTTCTGTTTTCCTTTCTTCCGCTTGCTCACGTAGCTGAAAAAATTCAAACCATCGCCGTGGCCATTTCACAGCGCTATGCCGTGTGGTTCAATTCGCGCTACGAGCGCTTCCTGCCGGAACTGAAGGAAGTCAGACCCACGTTCCTGCTTGCCGTTCCCCGCGTGTGGGAGCGTTTCAAAGAGCAGGTGGAAAGTCAGAAGCCGAAGATCCTCCAGCGAATCATGGAGTTCGAAAAAGTCGGCTCTTTTGCTGAAAAACTTTATCTCTCGCAGGTGCGGGAACAGCTCGGACTCGACCGGGTTCGGATTGCCGTGTCCGGTGCGGTGAAACTTGCTCCTCCGATCGCCGAATGGTTCATGTCACTCGGGATTGAAATTCAGGAAATCTACGGAATGAGCGAGTCCGGTGGACTCGTCACTCTTACACATCCAGGTCGAAAGAATTTTGAATCAGTAGGGCAACCTGCTGGCGGCGTTGAAGTAAAGATTACTCCGGGCGGAGAGATCTGGGTCAAAGGGCCGAATATCTTTTTCGGTTACTGGAATGATCCGGAAGCAACGGCAGCGACTTTGCTTGAAGATGGCTGGCTCAAAACCGGAGATCTCGGGGAGTGGACTCCGGAACTCAGGATCATCGGGCGAAACCGCGATATCATCAAGCTTTCAAGCGGACGCATGCTTGCACCGCTCCCGATCGAAAATGCGCTCAAGGAAATTCCGGAAATTTCAAATGTCTGCATCGTGGGTGAGGGAAAAAGTCATCCGCTTGCCCTGATTACGCTCAAGGAGCAGGTGCTGATGGAATACAAATTTGTTCCGGGAGCGATCGAAGGACTTGCGGTTGAAGATGAGAATCTCAAGCGCAAGATTGCAAAAGAGATCGAGACGCTTTACGACCAGAAGAAAATCACCGAAAAGATCACCCGCTTTGTGATCCTGTCACGGGACTTCCTGGGCGATCTTCAGGAACTCACTCCGACTCAGAAGCTCAACCGGAATCGCATCCAGCAAAACTTCAAGCACTTCATCAATTTGCAATTTGAAGGTTGATTTCCAGATCTTCGTGGCAGCTGCCGCAGGTATCGGTCAGGCGCATGTTCCACTTGCTTTTCTCAATCACGAATTCCTGATGACATTTCGGGCAGATGCCTGATCCGCCTTCACTCCGGTTCTTTTCGCCGAGCTTGTCGAGCGCGAGCACGAAGGCCGTGATGAAGAGGGTTGGAACCAGGAAGTAATGGGCAATCGGTACAAAGATGGAGCAGAAGCAGAATGCGATCCACATTCCGAGCGTTCGCAGGGCGTTCCGGGTTTGATCCGTCCTGGTCCAAGTCACTTCGGTGACGGAGCCTGCGGTGGAAGGAAGGTCACGATTATTTCGGGATACAATTACTGCCGGGATATTCGCTCTGGTTGCCATGTCATATTTTTATCGTAGTCTCAAGACAACTGCAAAGAATTACAAAAATCAGATTTCTTGTTATCATGATTACATGAACTTGGGTTTGGTCCTGACGGGTGGTGGAGCACGTGCGGCGTATCAAGTGGGTGTCATTCAAGCACTTGCGGAAATTACTCATCCAAAGGAATCACCTTTCAATGTGATCACGGGTGTTTCTGCTGGAGCGATCAATGGCGGATATCTCATGTCCCGTGCAGACGAATTCAGTGTCGCCGCTCAAGGTCTTTGGGATTTGTGGGCTGGACTTGAATCAGAAAAAATTTATCGAACCGATGCGAGCTCCATTGCGGGGCTCGGCTCGAAATGGCTTCGCACACTCGGGATGGGTGGTGTTCTCACTCAGAAGAAGCGTGCAAACCATCTTTTGAACACAGAGCCACTTCGTGAGCTTCTCACGCAGGAACTTCAGTTGGACCGCATTCCGGGTTACGTCAAATCAGGCGTTCTCCGGGGCGGGTGCTTTTCAGCAACCAACTATCTGACCGGTACTGCTTTCAGCTTCTTTGATGGTCACGAGAGCATCGAGCCTTGGGCTCGCAGCACCCGGCTCGGCGTCCGTTCACCGCTTACTGTTGAACACGTCATGGCCTCGTCCGCAATTCCAGTTTTTTTCCCGCCGGTCGCACTGGAAGGTGCGCCTTATGGGGATGGATGCATTCGTCTTACCTCACCGATCAGTCCGGCGATTCACATGGGCGCTGACCGCATCGTCGCAATCGGTATCCGGTATCTGAGAAGTCACGAACAGACTCTGGAACTCAATCGGACAATGAAGCGGGAAGAGCTGACGATCGCTGAGATTGGCGGGGTTCTCCTCAACGCCGTGTTCCTCGATTCTCTGGAAACAGATATTGAGCGAATGGAGCGGGTGAACAAGACTCTTTCCCGTCTTTCGAAAGAACAGCGGGAAACCAGCGAGTTGAAACAGATTCCGATTCTGGCCATGAGACCAAGCCAGGATCTCGGGCAGCTTGCACGAGGAACCCTTAAGGAATTTCCCACTCTGATTCGCTTTCTTCTCAGAGGCGTCGGGGCGAAGGATGACAAGGGATGGGATCTTCTTTCATACCTTGCGTTCGAAAAGACCTATACCCGCCAGCTTCTGGAACTGGGGTATGAGGACACCCTACGGAAAAAGGACATCGTTGCCGAGTTCCTTTTTGGCGC
>OUNO011323086.1_pt1 | contig 23110 bp, 19 predicted proteins | sample 1779811 | NCBI WGS metagenome assembly OUNO01 (sample SAMEA3914804, study PRJEB12502) | metagenome | biome: forest; material: soil | place: Canada | collected 2010-06-25 | depth 0.3 m | reverse complement strand
CGCCCATCGCCCATCGCCCATCGCGCCATCGCCCATCGCGCCATCGCGCCATCGCCCATCGCGCCATCGCGCCATCGCGCCATCGCGCCATCGCGTCGCTGACTCGCCGCACGCAACTGCAGGGAACGGTGCGCCGATTGAAGGTCGATGCGAGGAGAGTGCCGAGGCGGGCCACGGCGGGGAAGTCCGAGACACTGGACGCTGCCGTTGTCGACTGCGCTGCAACGGCATTCGGCATTCACATTTCTGCAGCTGGCGGTCATCTTGCGCCGCCGATTCGCCGAGGCGGTCGCGCGTAGCGGCTCCACGTTGGAGCAGGTCGCGGTCATGAGCTGCTTGTGGGAATGCGGGCCGATGTTTCATGGCCAGCTTGCCGACCGCGTCGGCATGGATGTCGGGAATTTGGTGAGCATTTGTCAGGCCTTGGTGCGTCGGATGCTCATCGAAATGGAGCACGACGAACGCAACCGCAGGCGCACCGAGCTGCACATCGGACCTGCGGGAAGAGAGCTCGTGTCGCAAGTTTGGGAAGAAGTGTCGCGACTCGAGGAAGAGTTTCTGGGACCTTTGACCATCGAAGAACGTCGGATTTGGCGGAGTTTTGCGGGTCGACTGCTCACCGCGCACTGCTAAGATGCCGGACATGTCAGCTCGGAGCAGTCGGCGTGAGGTGTTGCGATCGGCGGCGCTGCTGTTGCCCGGGGCTGCGCTGACGAGTGCAGGTTGTCGCTCGGCGGAGTCGGCGGACTCAGCGGGTTCGGCACCTACGCAGGTTCCTGCGAAGGCAGCGAGTGACGTGCGCGCGATCGCGTTTGCGATCGACGCTACCCCGACGCTGGAGGGTGCCGGCGTTCGGTTGCGGCGTAGCCTCGGTTCGCATGAGCTTTCGATGCTCGATCCGTTTCTGTTACTCGATGAGATTCACAGCGATCGGGTCGATGACTACGTGAAGGGGTTTCCGACGCATCCGCATCGGGGCTTCGAGACGGTGACGTACATGATCAGTGGGATCATGGAGCACCGGGATAGTTTGGGGCAGGGCGGGCAATTGCCGGCGGGCAGCGCGCAGTGGATGACCGCGGGGCACGGCATCGTGCATTCGGAGATGCCGAATCCCGATGGCAATGTGTTTTGGGGGCTCCAGCTGTGGGTGAACTTGCCGTCGAACAAGAAGCTGATGAAGCCGCGCTATCAGAACGTGGCGCCGGATCGCATTCCGGAAGTGAGCGTGGCTGGCGTGCCGGTGCGGCTCGTCGCGGGCGCGCTGGGCAATGAACAGGGGCCGGTGGCTGGCATCAGCGTGCAACCCACGTTGCTGGATGTGCGCTTGCCCTCGGGCGGCCGTTTCGAGCATGAGCTGCCACGCGCGCAAACGGTGTTCGCCTATGTGCTCGAGGGCCAAGCCGAGCTCGGCTCGACGCTGAGCCCCGTGCGAGCCGGACGAATCGCCGTGTTTGCGCCGGGTCAGGTGATCACCACGCGCAGCGCGGGCGGCGCGCGGCTACTGCTGGTGGCGGGCCAGAAGATCGGTGAGCCCGTGGCGCGGCGCGGTCCGTTCGTGATGAACACGCAGGCCGAGCTCGCCCAAGCCTACGACGACTATCAAAACGGCACGCTCGTCAGCGGCTGAGTCGTCGCACCTCGCCGCCGAAGGCTGCGCCGGTCCGCGACGCGGCGGGTGACCATCAACCCTCCGTCTACAAAAAGGACAGCGGCCCGGAGGAGGGGGAGCTCCGGGCCGCTGGATAGAGAAACAACAGCCCGGAGGAGGGGGGCTCACGGGCTGTTGGAGAGAAGAACAGCAGCCTGGAGGAGGGGGAACTCCAGGCTGCTGAGTAGAGGTAAGAGCGGCTCGGACGGAGGGGAGAACCCCGAGCCGCTCCTATTAAGAAGAGAGCGGCTCGGAGCGAGGGGGAGGCACTCCGAGCCGCCCGTGATTAGGGTTCGGCGACGCTTGCTTCAGGCGGAGGGGGGCGCCCGGGCGTCGCCGAGCGATCCTCACTACTGCAGCACGCGTGCCAGCCCCTCGGCGCCCGCGCTTCGCCCACAAACTAGCTAAATTGGCGGGGTTTCGCGGGGGCGCGGGTCTCGTTTTGGGGCGAGTGAGACGGCGCGGCGTTTCGAAGTTGGAAACGCCCTTTGCGACTCTGCGAGGATCAGTGCGCGTCTTTGATGACGTGCCCCAAGCGCGCAATCGCGTCGTCGATCGTCGCCTCGCTCGGGCCGAACGAGAAACGCGCGTGGTGTACGAAGCGCGACGCGCGGCTACCGCGGCGCTGTCCGGGGTCGACGTCGAAGAAGTGACCCGGCACGGTGATCACCTTCTGCTTCAGTGCGGCGCGAAACAGCGTATCCCCCGTGTTGATCGAGGGCGGCAGGTTCGACAAATTACCCCAGCAGTAGAAGCTGCCCTCGGGCTCACGCTCGAAACGCACGCCCAGAGCGCGTAGGCCGTCGAGCATGCGATCGCGCTTGCGGCGGAACGTGGTGCGAATCGCTTCGGCCTCGGCCCGCGCGTGCTCGGCCGTGAGCACGGACAGCGCGGCGGTCTGCATCGGGCGCGAGCCGCCACCGTCGAGGAACGAGCCGGCGCTGGCCAGCGATTCGATGACCTTGCTTGGTGCGACCGTCCAGCTCACGCGCCAGCCCGGGTAACGCCAATTCTTGGTCAAACCGTCGAAGATCACGACCGGATCCTTCTCGACGTCCTCCACGAACTCGGCCGCGCTGAACAGCGAAGGGCCCGGCTTCCACAAATAGTGCGAATAGAACTCGTCCAAGAGCAGCGTGCAGTCGAGCTCGCGCGCCGTTGCCACCCACGACTCGAGCTCGGGCCCGGTGATCGCCTTACCGGTTGGGTTACACGGGTTCGAGAGCAAGAGCGCGCCGAGACCGCGCCCCGAGATCTCGCGCCGCAGGGCGTCGAGCGAGAAGTCATAACCGTGCTCGGGATCGAGCAAGATGGGAATGGGGGTGAAGCGGCGGAAAATATCGAGCAGCTCTTCGTAGGCCGTGTAATCCGGCAGGAAGTGGCCCAGATGGATCTGCCCGATGGCCGCGCAGGCACGCATGATCGAGACGCGGCCACCGCCACACACGGCCACGTTCTCCGCGCTGTATTGCGAGGGCATGCCGCGGCGGAACAAGTTGTTGTACATGCTCGCGATCGCCTCGCGCACTTCCCACAAGCCGGCGACGGGCGCGTACTCTTGATCGTTCAGCGCGATGTCGAGCTGGGTGACGCGCGGCGGAGCGCCGGGCAAAGGGCCCGTCTCTGGTTGACCTTGGCCGAGGTTGCACCAACTCGGATCTTCGGAGCGAAAGCCGGCGCGCGTGGCCTCCGAGGTGACGTAGATGACGCCAGTACGTGGGACGGGTCGAAACGCGCTCGGTGCACGATCAGCAGGTTGGTCAGCCATGGGCGTGCGGCACGTTAGCACAGCGGAGGCCCACGCCGAGAGCCCCACTCACGCGAGCGCTACTTGACCTTGCAGGCGTTCTACTTGGCCTTGCAGGCGTTCTACTTGGCCTTGCAGGCGTTCTACTTGGCCTTGCAGGCGGCTTTCGCAGCAACACTGACGCCCTTGCGTTCAGCTTCGCAGCCGTTGTTGTACGTCTGCCCATCGCAGCCGCACACGGGTGCGACTAGGTGAGGACAGAGCTCGGGCTTCTTCGTGCATTTTCCGCCCGAATCAGTGGCACCGCACTGGGACGTGAACGAGCAGAACAGCCCGGCTGCGCATTCACCGGGCACGCCGCGCGTCCCGCACGTCTTGCCTTCGGCGATGGCCGAGCCGCTGTCGCCGGCGCACGCGCCGTTCGCTGCGACGGACACGCTGCTCCGACCCGCGACACAGGCCGTTGCGTACGTCTTCCCGTCGCAACCGCAGACCGGTGCGAACTCCATGGTGCACATGTCCGGAATCGGCTTGCACTCGCCGGCCATGTCGCCCGCGCCGCAATGCGCGCTGACTGGGAACGAGCAGTATTGTTTGTCCGCGCAGCGGAAGCCGGCGATGCCGCCGCACATCTTGCCATCGGGCGACAGACGACCGCCACCAGGCGCGGCTGCAGGCGGCGTTGCAGAGGCAGCCGGCGCTGAGCTGACCACGCCGTTTGGCGTGAGCACCGGCATGGCGCTCGACGTGGCCGCCGGCGCGCTCGCAGTTGCAACTGGCGCTTGCGGACCCGGGGCGGGCGCGGACTGCGAAGAGCACGCGCTCACCGAAGCCAAAGACAGAAATGCCACGGAGCCCAGCAACCACCACTTGTGCATGCGCCAAGCCTTAGCAATTCAGGCACGCGCGGTCGAGGCTTCGTGAGTTGAAGCACCGAAAAAGAATGTGTCTAATTGGCTCATGCCCGACACCGACGCAGCAGAATGGAGAGTCCTCGCGCACGAACCGATCGTGCAGCTCGCGGAAAACCTGCTTTGGGCGCGCGGCTCGCTGCCCGGCATGTCCCTCAAGCGCACCCTACTCGTCGTGCGCTTGAAGGACGGACGGCTCGTGATTCACAACGGCATCGCGCTCGATGCCGAATCCATGGCGCGCATCGAGGCGTTTGGGACTCCCGCGTTCCTGATCGTACCCAACGGCGGGCACCGCTTGGATGCCCCCGCGTACAAGAAGCGCTACCCCGCGCTACGCGTGTTTACGCCCAAGGGCTCGCGCGAGCGCGTACAAAAAGTCGTCAGCGTCGACGGAACCTACGAGGACTTCCCACACGACGAGATCGTGCGCTGCGAGACGTTGCACGGCGTCGCTGAGAGCGAGGGCGCGCTGATCGTACAATCACCCGACGGGGTGAGTGTCGTGCTCAACGATTGCATGTTCAACATGGATCGCAAGAAGGACCCGCTCGGGTGGTTGTTCACCACCGTGCTGGGCTCGGCGCCGGGCCCGCGCGTCTCACGCCTGGCCAAGCTCGTCTACGTGAAGGACAAGCAAGCCTTGCGTGCCGATTTCGAGCGTTACGCCGAGCTCCCGAATCTCACGCGCGTGATCGTGGCGCACGAGAAGGTGGCCAGCGGCCCCGAAGCGCGCTCAGCGCTGCTCGAGGCCGCAACGTACCTCTGAAGCGTGCTCACGGACGACTGCTCGAGGCGGCGCTTCTTGGGCGGTTTTGTTTCCAGGTGGGCTCGGTTAGCGCCGTCCTCCCGGGTTACCGCGGCCCCCAAAAACGTGGTTTACTCCGCGCGGTGTCGCGGAACGGTTTTCGGTCTCGGTTACTTGGCGTCACAGTCAGCGCTCTCGCCACGATCGCTGTGCCGAGCTTCACCGCGTGCACCAACAATCCCTATCCCGACACCGAGGATCAGCAGAAGGTCCTGTACACGTCGTTCGTCGAAGCACCGAAATCGCTCGACCCCGCCGTCGCGTACGACACCGTGGCGCACGAGATCACCGGGCAAGTGCATGACACGCTGCTCGAGTACGCTTACCTGCAGCGACCGTACAGTCTGATCCCGGGTCTTGCGACGAGCATCCCGAAGGCGCAGCCGCAGGTCGACGGTACGGTCGTGTACTCCTTCGAGCTGCGACCGGGCGCGCTCTTTCAAGACGATCCGTGCTTCGAGCTCGGCGGTGTCGGCAAGCACACGCGCGAGATCAGCGCCGATGACGTGGCGTTCGAGCTGATGCGTATCGCCGACCCGATGGTGAACTCACCGGTCATCGACACGTTCACGAATTTGTTGGGCTTCGCCGATTTTTCCGAGCGTTTGACGAAGCTGATCAAGACCGACTCGGCCTTCAAATCGCTGCCCGCGCGCGAGCGTTATCAACGCGCGCTGCCCTTGCCCGGCGTGAAAGTGGTGGACGCGACGCACCTCGAGCTGCACCTGACGACCGCCTACCCGCAGATTCTGTATTGGTTCGCCATGCCGTTCACGACTCCCGTGCCTTGGGAGGCCGTGGCGTACTACGACGGCAAGAACGGCCACCCGCATTTGGCCGATCATCCCGTGGCATCGGGCCCGTACATGCTCTCGCAGTACGACAAGCAGGCGCGCATGGTGTTGGACAAGAACCCCAACTGGTACGGCGCGAAGCACCCGGACTGGCATGCACCGGGCGCTACGTATCCGAGCCAGGGAGAGCCCGGTGATCAGGAAGCAGGGCGCTTGGCGGCAGCTGGCAAGGCATTGCCGCTGGTCGAGCGCGTCGATTTTCGACGCGAGAAAGAAGCGATCCCCGCCTTCACCAAGTTCATCGAAGGGTATTACGACTCGTCGGGCATCGTGCGCGAGAGCTTCGATCAGATGGTGCGCGACGAGCGCTTGTCGCCAGACATGGCAGCGCTCGGCATGCGGCTCGACAAGTCCGTGACTGCCGCCGTCTACTACATCGGCTTCAACATGGACGACCCCGTGGTCGGCCGGAAGCAGGGCACCAAGAGCCAAAAGCTGCGCCAAGCGATGAGCGTCGCGGTCGACACCCGCGAGTATTTGCGCTTGTTTTTGAATCGCCGCGGCGTGATCGCCGAGTCGGTCTTGCCGCCTGGCATCTTCGGCTACGAGCCGGAATACAAGAACCCGTACCGGCGCGTGGACCTGGAGAAGGGCAAGGCGCTCTTGGCCGAGGCGGGCTACCCGAACGGCCTCGATCCCGCGACCGGCAAACCGCTACATCTCACCTTCGATACGCCCGACACCTCGCCCGACGGGCGCTTGCGCTATCAGTTCTTCGTCAACAACTGGCGCCAGCTGGGCATCGACGTCGAGATCTCGGCCACGAACTACAACAAGTTCCAGGCCAAGGTGAAAGACGGTGCGTACCAGATCTTTCAATGGGGCTGGGTGGCGGATTATCCAGATGCCGAGAACTTCATGTTCCTGCTCACCAGCGACATGATGCGCACCAAGAACAACGGCCCGAACACGGCGAACTTCTCGGACCCCCAGTTCGATCGCTTGTTCCTGACCATGAAGACGCGCGACAACGACGAGGAGCGCTTGGCCATCATCCGCAAGATGCGGCGCATCATCGAAGCGCAGTGCCCGTGGATCCCCCTGTTCCACCCGGAGGACTACGTGCTGCGCCACGCCTGGGTGCAGAACCTGAAGTCGGCGGGTCTGTCCGTGCCGACGCTCAAATACCGCGACGTCGACCCAGCATTGCGCCGCGAAAAACGCGCGGAGTGGAACAAGCCGGTGGTTTGGCCGGCATACGCCCTCGGCCTGGTTCTGGCGCTCCTGATCGTACCGGGCGTGCTCACCTTCTTGCGGGAGCGCCAATAATGCTCGCGTACATCCTGCGGCGCTCGGCGTACGGCGTGGTCGTCGTTTTGGGCGTGCTGTTCTTCTTGTTCGCGCTGTTCTTCCTGGTGACCAAGCCGGACGACATCGCGCGCAAGGCAATTGGCGACAAAGCCATGCCCTCGGTGATCGCGCAGTGGAAGAAGAACCACGGCTACGATCGCCCGCTATGGCCCGGCCCCGGCCACATGAAGGACAACCAGCTCGTCGAACATTACCGGCGCATGCTCACCTTCGACTTCGGCCGCAGCGACGCCGACGACACGCTGATTTTGGATCGCATCGAGCGAGGTGTGGGACCGAGCTTGTCGCTCACGCTGCCGGAGTTCGCGATCGGCGTGGTGCTCGGCATTGGGCTGTCGTTGTTCGTCGCCTTCTTTCGCGAGACCTACATCGATCGCTCGGCGGTCGTGCTCAGCGTGCTCGGGATGAGCATTTCCAGCCTGCTCTACATCATTGGCGGCCAATACCTGATCGGCAAAGAGCTGCGCTGGTTCCCGATCTCGGGTTGGGATCCCTCGTGGGCCGTGCGTCAACGCTTCCTGGCCTTGCCCATCCTGGTCGGCTTGGTGGCGTCCATCGGCGCGAGCGTGCGCTTCTACCGCACCGTGTTCATCGAAGAGATTTACAAGGACTACGTGCGCACCGCCCGAGCCAAGGGCGCCGGTGAGCTGCGCATCATGACGCGGCACGTGCTGCAGAACGCAATGATCCCGATCCTGACCTCGATCGTGACCGAGATCCCGTTCTTGCTCATGGGCTCGCTGCTCCTGGAGGCATCCTTCGGCATTCCCGGTCTCGGCTCGCTCACGGTCGACGCCATCAACAGCAATGACTTCGCGACGCTGCGAACCATGGTCTACATCGGCTCGCTGTTCTTCGTGGTCGGGCAAATCTTGACCGACGTCAGCTACACCATCGCTGACCCTCGCATTCGTCTCGACTGAGCGCCCATGGCCGAGCTGCTCGCATCCCACATTAGTTCCAACATCGTCGTCGCCTCATTGGTGCTCGGCGTCATCGCCCTGTGGCGCGCGGCCTCGCGGAACCGCATCTGGAACGAGGCGCTGCGCTCGGTGTACCGCCGTCGCCCGATCGCCGCTTGGGTGTGCGCGCTCTACCTCGTGGTCGGCTTGTCCGATTCGGTCGCGTGGGTCGGCGGGCGCCAGCTCGGTACGGATACCGTTGCCGGTCACGAAGCCAAAACGCTGCTCGATCGCGCCTTCGGCGACACCAAGGAAAAGAGCTATTCGGCGCCGTTCGCCAGCGCGGAGTTCTACGCCAAGAGCGGGCTCACGCACCCCGGCTCGCACGTCTTGGGCACTGACATCTTGGGCCGTGACGTGCTGTTCGTCACCCTGAAGGGCGTGCGCATCGCGCTCCTGATCGGCGGGCTCACGAGCTTGATTGCCATCCCGCTCGCGCTCTTGATGGGCGTGCTCGCCGGCTACTTCGGCAAATGGATCGACGACGGCGTGTTCTTCGTGGTCAGCGTGCTGCAGTCGATGCCCAGCATTCTGCTCCTGATCGCGCTGATCACCGCATTACCCAAGAGCACGCTGTCCGTGTGCGTGGCGCTCGCGGTCACCAGCTGGGTCGGCTTTTGTCGCTTGTCGCGCGGCGAGACCATGAAGCTGCGCGAGCTCGACTACGTGTACGCCGCGCGCGCGCTGGGCGTCTCCGAGTGGCGCATCATCTGGCGCCACATCTTGCCGAACCTCACGCACCTGATCGTGATTAGCTTCGCGCTGACCTTCTCCGGCCTGGTGCTCTCCGAAGCCGTGCTGGCTTGGCTGAACATCGGCGTGGAAGGCAGCTGGGGGCAGATGATCGCACAAGCCAAGAGCGAGCTGTCGCGCGATCCGGTCGTGTGGTGGACGTTGAGTGCTGCGGGTACGGCGCTGTTCGGCCTGCTCTTGGCCATCAACCTGCTCGGTGACGCCATTCGCGACGTGCTCGACCCGCGCACCGCTCGGGAGCGCCAATGAGCGCCTTGCTCGAAGTCTCGAACCTGACCACGACGTTCCCCTCCGAGCGCGGTCGCGTGCCCGTGGTCGACGGCGTGTCGTTTTCGATCGCCGCCGGCGAGGTGCTGGCGCTGGTCGGCGAATCGGGCTGCGGCAAATCCGTCACTGCGTTCTCGGTGCTGCGCTTGATCCCGAAGCCCGGCCAAATCGACGGCGGCACAGTGATGTTCCAAGGTCGCGATTTGCGCGCGCTCAGCGTGCCCGAGATGCGCGGCGTGCGCGGCCATCAGATCAGCATGATCTTCCAAGAGCCGATGACCAGCCTGAACCCCGTGCAGCGCGTGGGCGCTCAGGTGAGCGAGGCCATCCTCTTGCACGAGCGCGTGAGCAAGCAGGCTGCACAAGACCGCGCGCTCGAGCTGTTCAAGAAGGTGGGCATCCCCGACGCGCGCGAGCGCTTGGCGGCCTTCCCCCATCAACTCTCGGGCGGCCTCAAGCAGCGCGTGATGATCGCCATGGCCCTCGCTGCGCGCCCGAAGCTTTTGATCGCCGACGAGCCCACCACGGCCTTGGACGTCACGATTCAAGCTCAAATCCTGCAACTCTTGCGCGAGCTGCAGCAGGACTTCGGCTCGTCCATCCTGCTCATCACGCATGATTTGGGCGTGGTGAACGCACTGGCTGACAAGATCGCGGTCATGTATGCCGGTCGCATCATCGAGCACGGCCTGCGTGAAGAGGTGCTGAGCAAGCCGAGTCACCCCTACACGCAGGGTCTGTTGCGCTCCATCCCGGCGCTAGCCAAACGCGGTGAACGCCTGACCGAAATCCCGGGCGTGGTGCCGCGCCCCGCCAATTGGCCCAAAGGCTGCCGCTTTTGCACCCGCTGCCCGCGCGCCTTCGAGCCCTGCCCCGAGATCGTGCCAGGGCCGACCACCCTTTCAGCAACGCACAGCGCCCATTGCCACGCCGTCGCTCGAGACCTGAAGGAGCCCACGCCGTGACCGAGCCGCTCTTGAGCGTGAAGGGACTGCGCACCTGGTTCCCGATCAAGCAAGGCATCCTGCGCCGCACCGTCGGCCACGTGCGCGCGGTCGACGGCGTCGATCTGGACATTTTTCCGGGCAAGACCACGGCCTTGGTCGGCGAATCCGGGTGCGGGAAGACGACCGTGGGCCGTTCGATCTTGCGTCTGATCGAGCCCACGGCCGGCAGCGTGATGTTCAATGGTCAGGACTTGCTCGCGCTGAGCGCCCCCGAGCTACGCAAAGCGCGTCAGAGCATTCAGATGGTCTTCCAAGATCCGATGACCGCGCTCGACCCACGCCTGCGCGTGCGTGACATCATCGCCGAGGGCATGCACTCCTTCGGCATCGGCGCGAATGACGCCGAGCGCACCGAGCGCGTGGCCGCCTTGCTCAAGCGGGTGCAGCTCGACTCCGACTACCTGTGGCGTTTCCCGCATGAGTTCTCGGGTGGCCAACGCCAGCGCATCGGCATCGCGCGCGCGCTCGCGGTCGGCCCCAAGCTGCTCATCTGCGACGAAGCCGTGTCCGCCCTGGACGTGTCCATTCAAGCCCAGATCATCAACCTGCTCGCCGATCTCCAGGCGGAGCTGGGCCTGAGCTACCTGTTCATCACTCACGACCTGTCGGTCGTGCGCTACCTGGCCGAGGACGTGTGCGTGATGTACCTCGGGCAGATCGTGGAGCGCGCGCCCGCCGAGCGGCTCTTTGCAGAACCGCAACACCCCTACACGCAGGGCCTTTTAGCAGCAATTCCGTCGATCGATCCGCAGCAGCGCTCGGTGCAAGTGCGCGTGCTGGGTGACGTGCCCTCCGTGGCGCGCCCGCCCAGCGGCTGCCGCTTTCATACGCGCTGCCCCAAGGTCTTCGATCGTTGCCCCAAAGAGATGCCCGAGCTCTACCGGGTCGAAGGCGGCGTGAGCCGTTGCTTCTTGAACGAGACTGGCTCCAAGTGAGCGTTGCCAGCAAGTTGGCGTACCGACACGCGCCCGTGACATTGCCAGAGCAATCTGCCGTTCCGTGGTCAAACTAGAAGGCCGCGGCCTACTCGTCTTGCGAGTGGCGAGCGGACTGTGTGCGTTGTCGTTGCTCTTGTGGACCTTCCACGGCGTCGACTTCGGTCGTGTCAGCGCCAGCGTGGGCGGCGTGGGCATCCCAGGCCTGCTGCTGATCGCTGCGCCCGCGTTGCTCAGCCTGTGTTTGGAATGCGTGGGTTGGGGCAGCGTGTTTCGCAGCCTCGGTCAGCGAGTCGCCTGGCGCTCGATCGTGCGCGTGCGGCTGATGACGGAAGCCGTCGCGCAGACGCTGCCACTGGGAGTGATTTGGGCCGAATCGCTCAAACCGACGCTGCTCTGGCGGCACTCGCGCGTGCCCGGGGAACGCGCTGTCGCCGGGCTCGTCGCGCGGAAATACTTGCTCGTCGGCTCGCAGGCGGTTTCGGTCGCCCTGTGCTCGGCGTTCGGCTTCGCCACGCTGCAGCACCTCTCGCTGCGTCTAACGGGGCACGCCGCGTTCGCTTGGGGCGCCTTCGGCGTGAGCGCATTGCTCGGTTGTTTGGCGATGGGCATCGGCGGCGCGTTCGCCCGCGGCCGCGTCGCGCATCGCTTGTACGCAGTGCTCCGTCGCGTACCGAATGCGCGCCTTCGCAACGCGCTGGGTCGTCGCCGTGCGAGCTTCTCCAACACCGACGGTTTGACCGAGCACTACTTCTCGCTCGGCTTCCTGCGCTCGTCGCTGCGTCCGGGCGTGTTTTTCCTGGCGGGCTGGCTGTGTGAGTCGTTGGAGAGCTACTTCATCTTGAAGCTGCTGGGCGTCGAGCTCGACTTCTTCCAGGTGGCCAGCGTCGAGGTCATGCTCTCGTTCGTGAAGAACGTGCTGTTCGTGCTGCCCTCGGGCATCGGCGTGCAAGACGTGGGCTACGTGTCGTGTTTGACGGCGCTCGGCGTGCCCGACGCGCTGACCGTCGGCGCCGCGTTCTCCGCCTTGAAGCGCGGAAAAGAGCTGTTCTGGGCTGCCGTGGGCTACCTGCTGCTGGCCTCCGAAGCGCGTCCCAAGCTCACCGTGACGCCTGTAACGCCTCAGTTGAGGATCGAAACGGCCTGATTCGAGACATTCGGCAAAGTGGTCAGACCAAGTGGTCAGACCACCTGGCACGAAATCGCCTTAAAATCAGCCGGATCCTTGCCAAAGCGAGGCTCGACCCCCAGATACTTCTAGCGAGTCGAGCTGTGAATATCTTGTGTGAAGTTGCCCTTACCTTTCCGGAACTCCATCGTTCCGACACACGGTCCCGATATCCAGAGGTCCCAGGTTCACCCGCGTCTCGTCGTGTCTCGTCACGACTGAGCTGCGCTGAGTGACCAAGGAGCATCATGGAGATCGCAGTCATCTCGGACCTTCATCTGGGCACCGGCGGAGCCGCAGACGGCTTCGGCCATGAAGATGGCGAGTTCCTCAAGTTCCTCGGCTTCCTCGAAAAGAACTTCGAGAAGGTCGTGCTCTTGGGCGACATTTGGGAAACGCTGACCGGCCATCTACCGGGTGACCCCGCGCAAGAGCTGCGGCGCGCTCGCGAGTCGCATCCGGAAATCGCCGCCCGCTTCGAGCGCCCCAATTATCTGTACGTGCACGGAAACCACGACATCGTGGCCGGTATTCAGGGCACGCCGGACGAGCTCGTGATTCACACCGGCAACACGCGCATCCTCTTCACCCACGGTCACCAGAACGACGACTTGGTGCAGAAGCGCCGCTGGCTCTCCGAGCTCGGCGTGTGGCTGGGCGGGTGGATTCGCCGGCTCGGTCTCGGCGCGGTGTATCGCCTGTTGAGTGAGCTGGACGAAAAGCGTGGTGGCCTGTCGCTCGACAGCACCCAATGCTCTTTTCAGAAGTGGGCCATGGGCGTGGCCGCCGAACGCGAGTTCGACGTGATGGTCACTGGCCACACGCACCTCGCGGCCAACGCCGTACACGGCAGCCGCTTGTTCTTGAACAGCGGCTCCTGCAGCGAAGGCCAATTCAGCTTCTTGAGCATGGACACCCAGCGCGCGCAGTACGCGGTAAACACCACGTTCTGAGGGGCGCGCCGCTCTCGTTTGCGGCGTCGCCAAACGCGACGCCGGGCGAAACAATCGGTAGCGCACGCCTTGCCTGATGGCACCGCGCAGTGGACACTATTCATCGAAGCACCCGCGCTAGCGCCCCGCAAAAGGGCCCCAACTAGCGCCGTTCGGGACCTCCTATGTCCCGATCTGCTCAGTTCCGTTTACAATTTAAAATTATTCTTTTCGTGATCATGTTTCCGGAAAGCGGACACGGCGGGTCCGAGGAGACACCCACGAAATGACCATTACCCGCTCAGCCCGCAATCGGGCCCTGAAGCTTTCTGCGCTCGGGGCTTATGCCGCCATCGCCGCCATCGCGGCTTGCTCCAGTGACCCGTCGGCCCCCATCCACATTGGTGGCGCAGGCGCCGCAGGCGCCGCTACCGCCGGCGCTCCCGGTGCAGGTGCTCCAACCGCTGGCGCTCCAGGCGCTGGTGCCCCGGGTGCGGGTGCCGGTGGTGATCCGAACGCCGCAGGCGGCGCTCCAGGCGCGGGTGCTGGTGGCGATCCGGCCGCGGGTGCTGGCGCTCCGGGCGCCGGCGCTGGTGGCGCTCCGCCGGTGGTGTTGGCGTTCTGTGATCCAGCGGCCACTCCGGTTCAGACCCGTGCTCCACTCCCGTTCGTGATGAGCACCGCCTTCACGCCCAGCGGCTATGAGGGTGGCGATACGGCCATGAGCGGCGGCGGCCAAATTGCCGCTGCTGATTGTGCGGATCGTGCCCCCGGCATGATCGGCAAGTGCTTCAAGTATACCTACACGCCGGCCGCTACCCCGACCTGGGCTGGCGTTGCGTTCATTCTCGGCTACACAGGCTTCGGCACTGCCGGTCATGCCCCGGTGTGTCTGGCCGACGGCGCCACGTACATCAACTTCTACGCCAAGGGCGCGGTTGGCGGCGAAATGGTCACGTTCTCCGCAGAGGGCACGGCCAACCTCGAGCTCACGCTGACCAATACGTGGACGCTCTACCAAATCCCGCTCACTGGTGTGGCGTACAACTCGTTTGCAAGTGGTCTGGCGACGGGCTTCTTCTGGAAGGTCGTCCCGCCCACGACTGGCACGGCTCCCGTGGCCTCGTTCCAGATTGATAGCGTTCAATACGTGAACACGGGCGCGGCTGGTGGCGGCGCTGGCGGTGCAGGTGGCACTGGTGGTGCCGCGACTGCTGGAACCGGCGGCGGCGGCGCTGGCGGTATCGGCGGCGGCGGCGCTGGCGGCGCGCCGTAATCTGAGTGAATGGCGGGAGCGTGTGCTCATGGCGCACGCTCCGCCCGTTTTGTTTCCGTATCCGGGGCTGGCCGCCACGAGTCTCGCGTTGCTGACAGTTTAGCCAACGCGCAGTTTTGCTTCGCTTGTATCGAGACGTCAGCGTGGCGACTTGCTTGAGCTGGCTTGCAGGGTCTTGAACAGACGATGATGAGCCGCAGTTGGCGGCGGGTTCGTCCGCTCACAGTGGCGGCCGCATCGATTGCTTTCCATCGCGCGAAAGTAACACACGAGACCGCTCGCATGCCCCCGAGATGTCAGCGTGCAGGTAGGGCGCCGCGGCCGCAGGCATTTGCGTTGATGTCGCACGTACGAGTGTCGTAGCTTTGCGAGAGATCAACGGATCTGTTTTCGGAATCCATTCACATTTTACGGGGCCGAAATGGGGACATTTACCATGCGATTTTCTTCTATCGCCCGCGTGGCGTTAGCTTCGGGCCTGGCAGCGGTTGCCATCTCGGTAGCCAGTCCAGCATTTGCGCAGAGCGTGGCGACCTCCTACACGGCTGACGGCTGCCAGGGGATCAATTCCACCGACGCAGCGAATACCCACGGTATCTCTGGATTTGGCATGTCGACAGGAACGATGCAGTCGACGACGCGCATTGTCTGTCCGATCGTCAAGACGACGAGTGGACCGAGCGTTACGAGTAACGACGGAATTTCCGTCTCTGTCTCGTTTGCTCCGGCCACTACAGCGACGTGTTACCTCAATATCTATAGTGCCGATCCACATCTGGCATATAACGCACCGAACGTCATCGATCAGCAGCAAGCTTCGACGAGCCCGACCAACCTAACGCTCACGTTGACTTCCGCAGTCACGGGCTATTGGCAGGGCGCCACAGGTCTCGACAACTGGTACTACCCGGAACTGCACTGCGCCGTGAACTCGTCAGGCTTTTTCTACGGCTACACGGTGACTGAGGCAGGTACGGCGCAGAGCGACACTCGCATCACTTCCGCAGCCCAGTGCCGTAGCACCGCAAGCACCGCCTACACATATAGCTTCTACGCCGCCGAGCCGCCTAGCCTGGTCGGTGGATATGTGGAGTCGATTGCAGGTGGTTTCGTGATGCAGTGCCCAGCGCTACCCGGCGGAGGAAAGGCCGTCGAGTTTGCACTGGGGCCATCGCTCGTATCGTCGAAGAGAATGGGATGTCAGAGCATCTCTCTGACCCTGCCCAATCAGGGCCAATACGGGGCGTACGCGAGTTATGCGCCGTATCAAGGTACTGAGTTTCCGCCCGTAACCGCGTATCTCAATTCGTTCTATCCGTCGCCCACTCCAGCATTACCCATCCAGTGTTTTGAGGAGGCGTACTGGCCGTCGGGTGACGGCAAATTGTTGAGCTATCGCACAGGCCCTGATCCGACCGTTTTTCAGTAAGCTGCTCGAAACGCCATGAATGACACATCCCACTGACAGATCCGCACTGACCGCTCGTCTCGTTCTAGATTGATGGTGTTCAATTCGTGAAACCGCGACGGCTGAGGCCGGCACTTTGGGCAATATCTGCGAAGAACCACATCGGCGTTGCCATATGAACGCCGATGTTTCGCAGATTTAGCGTGTCAATGGCACGCTACGGCTGCGTGATTGATGTCGTGCAGCTGTCCGCAGCCGTACACCACGCTACAGCCGAAAAGCCAACCGCCGACCGTACCGCAGGCAGGAATGGCAGTCTGCCAGCCTGCCGTTCCGGGGGAACATGACTTGGCATCCGCGCTGCAGACGTATCCGGTAGATACGGGATTCGAGGCGTAGTCCGGCGTCGCGCCGCCAGCGCAGTTGTAGTCGAAGTTTCCGCAAGCGTTCGCGACTGCAAAGTACATCGTCTGGTTCGGCTTCGTGTCGGGATCAGTATCGCAACAGTCGTTCGCATCCGCGGTATAGTGGAGCGGTGCTGCCGTTCCGCAGACGCTTTGCGTATCCGTAGCGCTGCCGTAGTGATCGCCGTCTTGGTCGTGATGGAAGAGCGTGCACGCGTTGCTCGTGCACTCACTGGCCGCGGTGCAAGTTGCGCCATCCGCCTTAAGTGCCGGCCCCGCACCCGCAACGCTCCCTCCCGCCCCCGCGACATTCCCGCCGGCGCCGCCGCTCTGGAGCCCGGCGGTCCCGCCGCTACTCACCGAGCCGCCCGCGCCTCCGCTCATCACGTTCGGTTCGCCCGCTGCGCCGCCATCGGTGGGCGAGCCGCCGTCTGACGTACTTCCCGCGACGTCATCGGTCGCGCCGGCTGACCCCGCCGTAATCGCTCCGCCGGCCCCGCCTGCGTGAGCGCCCGCGGCCCCGTGTTCCTCCTCACCCGCTTCGCCCGCGTCCGACGCGCCGCCCGCGGGGCAGGTGCGGCTCGCCTGGCAGGAGCTGAAATCAGAGGTGCAAGAGACGGTTTGCGCAGCGCAGGCGGCGACCGCGCCGAAGATCAGCCAGTATTTGGGTTTCATCAGCTTGAACTCCTAAAAAGAAACTCGTGAGAAATGCGGCGCCTGCGTGACGCCGTTGGGTGGTTCCTGGTCGGTCGAGTCGCCGCCCGGTTGCGGATTTTCTTCCCCCGACCCCGTGACGCCCCGCATAACATCGCCGCGATGTCGGTGCAGCGTTGGCTTGGGGTGGCTGGAATTTTGATCATGGCCGGCTGTGCAGTCCCGGTGATGCAGGTCGCGCGCGCTCCGGGTGAGCACATCGATGTGCCGGACGAAGTGGGGACCTATTCCACTGACGCTGCCCCAGACGGCGTGGTTGGCGGCGAGACCGCCGCGAACCTCGCTGCCGATGTCGAGGCAGAGGTTGCAAAGCGCGGCAGCGCCGCGGTGCCGGATGGCGCGCTCGCGGCGACCGCGAGCTGGGTCCTGCGCGAGGTGAATGATGGTCACTCGTTGACGCAAGCGCCGATGGAAGCCGCTGCGCGCCGCTTCGGCTTCGCAGGGGTGCTCGTGACGATGGCGGGCTTCGGCATCGGTGCGCCGGGCAGCGACGGTTGGCGCACCACGCTCGCGCAAGTGCCGCCCAATATTCCCGTCACTCGCTATGGCGTCGCCGTTTCGAAGAGTGGCCACTCGGCAGCGGTGGTGCTGGGCGCAGTGGAGATCTCCGTCGAGCCCATCGCTCGGCACCTGGAGCCGAACGAGAGCATCTCGCTGCGCGGCCAGGTCGGGCCGCGCTACACCTCGGCGCACATCTACCTGACCAAAGCCGACGGCACGGTCGAAGAGAAGCGCATGCCGACTCGCAAAATCGAGGCGTCGTTCGCGTTCCCCAAAGCCGGCAAATACAACTTGGAGGTGATGGGCGACGGCGTGACTGGGCCCGTGATCGTCTACAACGTGCCACTGTACGTTGGCATCGCCCCCGAAGAGGTGACGAGCTCTTCGGGCCACGTCACCTCACCCGGAGAGGGCGAGCAGCGCATGCTCGAGCTGCTCAACCAAGCGCGCCGCGCCGCAGGCGCAAACGCCCTGCAATCGGATGATGAGCTGCGCGAGATCGCGCTCGCGCATTCGAAGGACATGGTCGAGCATCATTTCTTCGGCCACGTCTCGCCGACGACCGGCACCACCGAGGATCGCTACCGTCGCTCGGGCGTGATCGTCGGTGACTACGGTGAGAACGTGGCGGCGGCAGACAGCGCTGAAACCGCGTTCGACGGGCTGATGGGCAGCCCCGGCCACCGTGCGAACATGTTGCGCGCGGGATTCACGCACGTGGGCATTGCAGCCGTCGAGACCGAGGAATCCCACCAACTCGCGTTCACGATGATCTTCGGGCGCCGCGTGAGCACCTCGGCGATGCCCAAGACCGCCGCACAGGTGGAGGCCGCATTCCTCGCCTTACGCGCCAAACAAGGGCTCTCGAAACCCGCGCCCGATCCGCTGTATCGCGTTGCAGTCGAAGCGGGCCTCGAAGCCTACGTCGATGCGTCCAAACCCAGCATCGACATTGCAGTCAAAGCCCAGACTTCAGCGCTCGACAAAGAAGTACAACGTACGCACTCCTCCCGCGCCGGCGGCTGCGCCTTCGTCACCGAGCTCATCGACCTCAATCAGCTCGAGAACACCCCCATCCTCGTCGCCCCCCAACTCAAACGCTACGGCATCGCCGCCCGCATCCGCAAAGACGACCACGGCCCACGCCTGGCAGTCATGATGCTGCTCGAAGGCGCGCCATGTCGGTGATGCGTGCCGTCATTCATCGAATGGGTAGGGGAGGCGCACAATCGCTTCGAAGTGGTGGCGTCGACAATGGACGCTGTGACTGACTCGGCGCTTGGAGCACGCCTGTATCCGGCAGAGCTCTGGCCCAACTTCCGGATCCAGCGACCACTTCAGGTAGTGCCGGCGCAGCCAACCAAGCGGCGGCTGGTACGGGACCTCAAAGCTCGGAAAAGGTAGCGGACTACCCAGGTAGTAGCGTGGGGCGTCGGGAGAGGAAAGCGCGCGCTCGAGAAAGTCTGCAAAGCAGGTCGCGATCGCGCGACGTGGGGAGATGGACTCGTGGTCGCAATCGAGGATCCAAGTTCCTCCACTGCTCGACACCGCGAGGTCGACTCCGACCCAATCTCCGTTGAAGGTATCGCAAAACGCCCACCAAGAATCGGGCTCCGACTCCGCCCATTCGTCCCCCTGAAGTGCGGCTCCAGTCCTACGAAACTCGTCGAGCGGAAGTATCTCGTATGCGTCGAGCAGCTCAGCTCGGTGAAGGCGCAAGTAGAACGCACGCATGTCGAGCGGCAAGCGGTACCCACAGAGCTCTTCGAGATCAGCCAAGCGAGCGGCCGCGTCAGCCCGAGCAGGCTCCGAGACGTGCTCGGTCACGACTGCATCGATCAGCTCATCAATTGGGCGTGTCATCACGACGCTTGAACCACCAACGACCGTGCTCACTTCTCGACAGGGCCCATCAGCAACCTCTGCCGAACGATACTGGAATTCAGTGACGGACGCAGCCCGTCCACGGCATTGCGGAGCTAGCAACTTCGCTTGCTCGCAGCGTGTCTTCGATGAACTGCGACTTCGCGGCCCGGTAGCCCTCGTGTGAGCCACCGTGCCATTCGTGCTTGAGTTGGTTGTAGTCGCTCAGGACTTGCGGCGATCGGCGAACGAGGTCTCGCCATCGCACGAAGAAGTCCTCGGCGCCCCCGCGCACCACGAGTTGCACACCGACCGGGATAGGCCTCGAGTCGTCGACGAAAGACGAAAGAGATTCCGATTGGTACGAACCGACATTTCGCGCGAACCTCTCAGCCAGCACCCGGTCCGCTTCCCGGAAAGCATTCGCATCCACGAGCACGCAGACGTCTAAATCCCCCTTGGTAACGGCGCCCGGGATCGCCGTAGAACCCACGTGCTCAATTCCCGCCGCCGGAAGAACTGCCGCCAGCATTGCGCGAAGCTCCTCGAACAGCGTGAGAACGCGCGAAGCAATCCCCTCTCCATCGACGAACTCTACGGCATCGGTGTTCATGTTCACTCCAGTCGGGCAAAGGACGTGGTCGTAGAGAGCTCGAAACTGAGCCCGCACGAAGAACCTTTGCAGATCCCGTTCAAGAACGGAAGTGATCCATCCGCGCTGCGCCCCGCGATTGCGGTCGCCGGCGGCACTAGGAGTGCGACGGAAGGAACGACTTGCTAGACACCGTCCGCGCTAGGCGAGGAAAAAGCAGCGAGCATGGAATCCTGAAAGATTCGCCCGAGATCGGCCTCCGACAGTGAGAATGTCTCTTGGACAAGGCGTAGCTCGGAAGTCATTGAACACTGAAACACACCGGGGTCGTCGGTGTTGATGCTGAACGGGATGCCCGCGGCGAGTGCCTGGCGGATCGGTAGTTGCTCGATTGTCGCGATGACACCGAGGCGAAGGTTGCTGGTTGGACAGAATTCGACATGAACACGTTGTTTCGCAAGGCGCTCGACTAGAAGAGGATCTTCGAACGCGCGCACACCATGGCCGATACGGTCTGGCGCACCAAAGTCGAGTGTGTCTCTCACCCACTCAGGACCGCCTGCTTCACCGACGTGGATTTCGATCCCGATTCCGTGCTCTCGGATTCTGTGGAGGTGCTCTTGGAACTCGCGAACGGAACAGGCGAGCTCGTCGCCCGCGACTGCAACGCCCGAGATTAGACCCGCGCGAGCGAGATCCACGATGCGGTCGGCGTGACGAGCAACCTTCGTCCGCGACAGGCAGACGACGAGATTCACCCGTGGAATGCCGTTCGGCTCGCGTAAATCCAGAGCGAGCGTACGAAACCATTCGCGTAGAGCATGAGGATCGGCAATCTCGCCGAGAATGCCGCTAACGAACAGTTCGGCGCATTGCACGTTCTGAAGCCGCCAGCGCGCACGCTGGGCCAACGCCACGAGTCGAAGGCGTTCAGTAAGCGGGCTCAGAAATGCTGCGGCTAGCGGTTGGTACTCCGAGATCCAACGTTCAAGTGACGTGATGGGGCGAAGGGCATCGAGCGCCGAGGCGATCGGTTCAACGTCCAACCCTTGCACGGCGAATCCGCGCAACATGGATGGATCGAGAATCCCGTCGCAGTGGCAGTGGAGCTCTGCCTTCGGAATTGTCGCTAGAACGTCCAGCATCTTGGGTCAGCGTGTCATTTGCGAGTGTCTAACGCATCAGGCTTCAGCGGCGACGCCGAGCGTGGCGAGGTTCGTCCGCTGCAAGCCCGAGGCCGTCCAGCACGGTCAGCACTGGGAGATGACCCAATCGACGATCGCATTGAAGCGATGGGAATCAAGCGCATGTGGGCCGGGTGTCCGCAGGTGCACCAATCGATCGGCCGATTCTTCTCGCTCCAACGCGGGACTTGCACGCGCCACCAAGTCGTCCGCATCCGCTGTGAGTGGGTCCTGGTCCGACGATACGAGAAGAAGCTTTCGTGGCGCGACACATCGGATGAGGTCATCCAAGTCGAACCGCGCCGCAAATCCTGGAATCACGAGCGCCATCTCGAGGCCGATGCCGTGGGTCAGCTTGTACCTATACGAACAAGCCGCTCCACTCGAGACAGCGAATGCAACCCTGGTATCTAGCGCTGCGGCGAAAAGTGCAACGTTGCCGCCGTACGAGTGACCGATCACTCCAATATTCGAAGAGGTCCCGAGGCTCCGCAGCGCGCTCACTGCCCTCTCCACGTCGGAGAGAACCCTGCGCATGAGCAACTCCCCCTTCGCCAAGCGATGCATGGCGTGGTTGTAGTACTGAAGCCAGTCTTCCTCGGTGCTGCCGCGATCCGGATTTAGTAGGGGCGCAAGCACGGGCGCGTCGTCGTTGCCGACTCGGCCGTAACGCGACTCGAATCCGACTGCGTCAGGCGCGAGCACGGTCACGCCTGCCCGAGCGAGAGCGGGACCGAAAGCCTGAAAAGGGTCGCCAACCAGCCCCGCGATCTCGCTCTTGCCTATCCGCCACTGGCTGTTGTGCTGATGTAGGGCAACAACGGCGCCGCCGTCGCGACGCTTCGACAGTGGCTCGAATAAGAACGCGCTGACTGATTCTCCGTCGGAAACGTACGAAACTGACTTCCTTACGAATCCATCGCCACGAACCTCATCGACGACGAGCGGGGCGGCGCCGAGCTCGGTGTCAGCAAGGCCGAGAAAAGATCTGATGGTGCAACGCAACTGGTCCATGCTTGCTGCTCGCGTCCACCCAACATATCGGTGTTCACCAGCGGGCGCTAGCGGGAGCGAAGCGACCGCCAAGCCCGTCTGCCACAACTCCAACGACCAGAGCTCAACAAGAGCGACCCTCTCGAGTGTGCGCTCGATTCGCTTCTTGGTTCGGTCTGCCTCAGGCGCCTGAGCGCCGGTGGCGCGGCAGGGCGGTCGACAACATACCCAGATGAAAACGAGCGTGGATGGCGGCCCGCTTCCACCATGGCCAGGCCGGCCATGGCTCGCGCACATACGCAGGAAGCTGGATGTCGCGAGGCTCGCCGGTTGCGAAGTCCAGGTACACGCCACCCAAATCCAGAAGGATCTTGATCGCGTAGGGTCGAGTCACGGGGTTTAAGTCGGTCGTAATCTCGACAATATTGTTCTTGATCGCGAAGCCGTCCAGACCCGTTGCGGAGCCCGCTTGGCGGAGCAGTTCCGCGCGTAGCATCGCCTCGGATGGGAGCGCGGAATCGAATCTGATGCGGAATGCAAAGAGCCCCATCCGGTAGCCTATTGTCGTTCGTAACGTACCGGCGTTCAGCTGTGGGCGCCAGAGGGAGCGAAGCGACGACAAGCCGGTCTGCTGCGACGCCTTGCTGGGCAGCCTAGTGCTGCGTCCCAAAAGTAACGATCGCTTTGCGGCGATGGAAATAACGTGACGGATCCGCCCGTTCTTCAAGAGGAATCGAGTTGGCGCTCGACGAAACCACTTGGAGACGGGCGGATGGCAGGCAGGATAACGGAGCATCGGGTTCAGCTCAATCGCAAGCCACGTAAACGGCTTGAAATACTGGTTCGACGACGAAGCCCGCAACATTGGA
>OUNO011322938.1_pt1 | contig 23225 bp, 28 predicted proteins | sample 1779811 | NCBI WGS metagenome assembly OUNO01 (sample SAMEA3914804, study PRJEB12502) | metagenome | biome: forest; material: soil | place: Canada | collected 2010-06-25 | depth 0.3 m | reverse complement strand
TCGTCTAGAGCGATCAATCTATTTCGTTTGATCCTCTAGATAGATCGATCTAGAACTCCCTATAACTCCAGGGAGAACCGATGCCATGCCCAGCCGCGAACGCGTGAACGCCTTTGTCGCCGCCGTGCGCCAGGGGCGATATGTCGAGGCGATCGCCGACTTCTACGCTCCTGACGCGACCATGCGCGAGAACCTGGGTGCGCCCAGGGGCGGCCGCGACGCCCTGATCGCCCACGAAAAGGCCGTGCTGGGAGCGGTGAAGCGCATCGTCACCATCAAAGCCGACCCGGTGATGGTGGACGGCGATCGGGTGGTGATCGGCTGGGCGTTCGAGATGACCGGCCAGGACGGGGTCGTGCGCGGAATGACCGAGCTCGCCTTGCAGACCTGGCGCGGCGATGAGATCGCCGAGGAGCAGTTCTTCTACGATCCGGCCCAGCTGCAAACGACGGTCAGCGCGGCGGTAGTCGAACAGTCTGAGGCGCTATAACCACCGGACCTGGTCACCGAAGGCGAGTTCTATCTGGCTGCGAAGGGTGTCGAGCGATTCCCGGGGCAGGCGGATTTCGACGCTTGGACCGCTGACGGTTGAGAACAGGATTGAGCCTTCATCGCTGTCCTGGGCGCAGTACACATCGGTGTTTGCGGCGGTAAAGGTAATCTTGTCGGTCATGTCGCATGGCTCCCGTCAGTCCTTTAGCACTCACCCCTCAGCCCGGGGAGTGAGCATATTTTCGGCCATTTCCTCGTGCGGCAGGAACGGAGCCAGGTCTTCCAGGGCCGAGGTGACCAGGCTGCCGTCTTCGAGCCGGCGCGAGCTCAGTTTGGGCGAAAAGGCCTGGGCCTTGTCGAGCATCACCTCGGTAAGCGTCGGCCCGGGCGTGGCCAGGGCGGCGGCGATCGCCTCGCTCATGCCCTGATGGGCTGAGATGCGGCTGACCGGGAAGCCAAACGCCGCGCCCAGCTTCTGGAAATCCGGAAACGTTAGGCCGCTTTCGGGCCCGCAGCCGACCTCATTGTCGGGGAAATAGTTCTGCTGGGTCTGGCGGATGGAGTGATAGCCATGGTTGTTGAGCACGAACAGCTTGATCGGCAAGCGCTGGCCGACGATCGATTGCAACTCCTGAAGGTTCATCATCAGACTGCCATCGCCGGCGATGCAGACGATGCGGCGCGCGGCCGGATTGGCCCACCAGGCGCCGATGGCGGTGGGCACGTCATAGCCCATCGAGGCTGAGCCGGAGTTGGTGAACAGGCGCTGCCCCTGCTTGATGTGGGCGGCCTGAAAGGTGACGACGCAGGCCGTGCCGTCGCCGGTGACCACCACATCGTCTGCGTCCAGATGATCGAACAGGGCGGCCGCGAAGCAATAGGGATTCACCTGGGCGGGGGTGTCCCAATATTCCGGCAGCACCCCCGGATAACGCGCCGTGCGGGCCCGGCGCCAAGCCAGGTAGTCGCCATGGGCCGAGGGCGTTGGCCGGGACCTCCCGTCCGGCCGGCGGCTCCTCCACCTGCTCTGCAATGCGCCCGAAATCAATCTAGTAGGCCATGCCCTGGGCGACAGCCTTGAGGCGCTCGATGAGCGACAGCTTGTCAGCCGGGAAGTCATTGTCCGCCCACCAGGACTCCACTTCGGCCAGCACCTTCCCGACCATCGGCCCGCGGGGAACGCCGGCGGCCATGACTTCCTCACCGGTGAGGGGCAGGGACGGGCGCGGCCAGGTCCTCGCCATCGGAATGAGCGCGCGCCACTGGACGCTGGCCGCCGGACGCTCCGACGCCGCCCAGGCCAGCATCACCTTGTCGCAGAAGGCGTCGGCGCCCAGGCGGTAGACGTGCTGGCGCACGGCCTTGGGGCTCATCCAGGAGACGATGGCCGGGTCGGGCGCGGCCGCGGCCACGAGCCTCAACTTCTGTGCGTTGGACAGGCGAAGGCGATCGGCGGCAGTCAAGGCCACTGCGGCATTGTCCGGCAGCAAGGCGGCCAGGCGCAGGACGGCGTCGGCCTCAAAGGTCTGCTCGGTTTCGATGGCCGCCAGGCGCTCGAATCGCGCCAGCCCTACGGAATGAGGGCCCACGGCCTCAGGCAGGACCACGGCCAGAACGCCGGCGGCCGCCATCAAGCGCACGGCGGCCCTGGGGTCGGACGCGGCCAGCAGGCCAAGCAGCTCCTTGGCCACGCGCTCGGCCGAGAGACCGGCCGCCAGGTCCTTGAGCTCAGCGCAGGCGGCCAGGCCAGCGGCGTCCGGCTCGCCACGCCCGTACCAGGCGAGAAAGCGGAAGAATCTCAATATACGGAGAGCGTCCTCGCGGATGCGGGCGAGTGGCTCGCCGACAAACACGATCGCCCCGGCGCGGGCGTCGGCCACGCCATGGCTGGTGGGGTCGAGGATGACTCCACGGCCGTCGGCATAGAGCGCGTTGAGACGGAAATCACGCCGCGCGGCGTCCTCGCGCCAGTCGGTGGTGAAGGCGACCACCGCGTGACGGCCATCGGTCTCCACGTCGCGGCGCAGGGTGGTGATCTCGAACGGCCGCCCCTGGCTCAGCGCGGTAATGGTTCCGTGGGCCTCGCCGGTGGGCACGGCGGCGATCCTGGCCGCTTCGAGCGCGGCCTTGACCTGGGGCGGGGTGAGCACCGTGGCGATGTCTACGTCACCGACCTCACGGCCCAGGAGTGCGTCGCGCACGCAGCCGCCAACGAATCTGGCCCCATCCTCGCCGGCGACGGCGGTCAGGGCGCCCATGACCGCTACGGTGGCCGGGTGGGCCATCCACGCCTGCCGCGCCAGGGTCTCGTTCTCCGTTTCGCTCACCGCTTTCTCGACGATTCGAAGTGGCCCGGAGTGACGGCGCCGCCCGGCTGGACTTCGGCCGGCACATAGACGGCCCGGTCCGGCGCATGGGGCAGGAGGACCCCGCCAATGAGCGAGACCGCCACCAGCGCGGCCCCCGCCGCGGCTAACCATAACACCGTGGACGTGCGCAGGCTGGGCGCTCTCGCCGGCGGCGGGAGGGAGGCAAGCCCGGGGTCGCCCTTGGCTTCGGCGCGGTGGCCGGCGCGGTTCTCGGTCGCCCAACGCCAGAGATAGCCCAGGGCGATGGGCACGAAGAACAGGATGGCGCGCTCGAGTATGGCCTTAAGCAACGGCGGCTCCATAGAGGCGGTCATAGAGGGCGCGCAGCATGCCCGCGGTGGCGCCCCAGATGGTGCGATCCTCCCAGGTGGCGGCGTAGAACCGCCGCTTGACGCCGTCGGCGGTCTCCATCTCGCGTTGCTCATAGCTCGCTGGATCCATGAGAAAACCGAACGGCGTCTCGAACACCTCCGCCACCTCGTCGGGATTGGGTCTCGGCTCAAAGCCCTCGGCGACGAATCCGACCACCGGGATGACGTGGAAACCGGTGCCGGTGCGATAGGGGGTGGAGAGGCCGGCCACGCTGACCAGGGTCGGCTCCAGTCCGATCTCCTCATGAGCTTCGCGCACGGCCGCCGCCCAAGGTGTCTCGCCCGGCTCGCAGCGGCCGCCCGGCAAGGCGATCTGGCCGGTGTGGCGGCGCAGGGCGTCGGAGCGCCGGGTCAGGATCACCGACAGCCCCCGCGGGCGCTCGACCAGGCCGACCAGCACCGCGGCCGGGGTCAGAACCGCAGCCTCCACCGGGGTGTGCTCGGGCGTGAGGTCGAAGTCCGATCGGTCCATGGCGGCTGGCGGAGCGTCCAGGGGGTCGAGGTGGCGCGTAATCCAGTCCCGGAACGCCTCGCCCGACTGCAGCGGCGTCAAACCGGCCCCGCCCCGGGCGGGCTCTCCGGAGGGCCGATGGCGAACCAGGCCCCGTTGGAACTCACGCCCATCATCGGCCCCTCGGGCGTGTCGCGGGGCGTGGCCATCTCGGCCAGCTCATAGAACACCGGCCGGGCGATCAGCGCCTCCAGGCCGCGGCGCACATGGACATAGGGCCGCGGCTCACCGGTCTCATCGTTCATCTCAACGCGGATGGGATTGTCGGCCCCGGCCTCGATCACATCGCCGACATTGGTCAGGAAGGTGAGCGCCCCGCCCGCGCGGTCGACACGGACGGCGACGAACGGGGCGTCCTCGACGGTGATCGCCAGCTTTTCCACCGGCGTGACCAGCACGTAGCCCTCGGGATCCTTGCGCAGCACGGTGGAGAACAGCCGCACAAGCGCCTCGCGGCCGATCGGCGTTCCCTCATGGAACCACAGGCCGTCGCGCTTGATGACGATGTCGATCGCTCCGCAATGGGCCGGATTCCACAGGTGCACCGGCGGCAGGCCACGCCCCGGCGCCTGCTTGGCCGCCGCCACCACGCCCTCGAGCCCAGCCGATGTTCGCGTCTGATCCATTACACCACAGGTAGGCCCGCCCGCGTGAGCGCTCAAGCCGCCACCGATGGTATAGGGCGCGCGGCAGAGGTTCTCAGAAGAGACGGTGATCCAGCTTTCGCCGTCAGTGCTGGCCTGGATTTCAGCGTGCATGAAGTCCGGCCCAGAATGGGTCACCACCGGTCGCTCGCGACGCTTGACGCCGCGCCGTCGTTCCAGGTCGGCGTAGGTCCAGCGGTCGCCCTCGACGGTGAGCTCGTGTCAGGGACCTGGCCGATCGCCGGCCGAATCCAGGATCGGGGTGTGAAAGACCAATTTGCGCCCTCCGGAATTCTCGGGACGGAACACATAAGCCCTGTCGGCTTGCCGCCGACCGCCTGCTCGCAGACGAAGAACAGCCCGGTGCGCGCGCACGGATTGTCGATGGTAGGTGCGGCCGCCAGGCGTGGCCGCCAGCCAGTGGCCGTCTGTGGCCTTGAGGGACTCGTAGGGATCGGACGCCGCCAGCGCCGGCGCCGCCGCGGTGGCCACAGCGCACCGGCGGATCACGCCGCGGCCCTGGCCGCGAGACGGACCTCAGGCGCCGCCCGCACTGGGCCGGCCAAACCCTCGGCCGCGCCGGGCATGAGCGCCCTTACCAGCACCCGGTGGGGATCCACCGGCCCCGGCAGGCGCACGGCCCTGGCCGGAGCGGCGGAAAAGCCCAGGGATGCGAAATAGGCCTCATCGCCCACCAACAGGACCAGGCGATGGCCGGCAGCGGCGGCGGCCTCGCAGGCGCGCCGGATCAGGGCCGCGCCGACGCCGGCGCTGCGCTCGGCTTTGTCCACCGCGAACGGCCCAAGCAGAATGGCCGGCGTCCCACCGATGGCGATCGACCACAGACGCACGCAGCCTACCGCCGCGTCTGCACGCCAGGCGACGAAGGACAATTCGGCGATAGGCGCCCGGCCTTCGCGGAGCCGTTCGGCGGCCTTGGCGTAGCGGCCGGGGCCGAAGCCGCGCGCGATCAGGGCGTCGCTGAGCGCAGCGTCGCAGGCGCGCTCCGGCGCGAGATGGAACGGGCTGGCCATGGGAGAGGCGCGGTTAGGGCGCTAAGGCCGTGGCGTCAACAGCGTCCTACCGCCTAAGCCTCCAGTTCGATGTCCCAGTAGAGGTAGTCGAGCCAGCTTTCGTGCAGGTGGTTGGGCGGGAAGCGGCGGCCGCGGTCCTGCAGCTCGTACATGGTCGGGCGGCGCGGATGGCTGTGCGGGCGCATGGCCGCCTCGCGAGGTGTGCGCCCGCCCTTAGCCAGATTGCAGCGCGCACAGGCGGTGACGATGTTTTCCCAGGTGGTGCGGCCGCCACGCGAGCGCGGGGTCAGGTGGTCGAAGGTCAGATCCTCGCCCGAGCCGCAGTACTGGCAGCTGAACGCGTCGCGCAGGAAGAGATTGAACCTGGTGAACGCCGGCGGACGGTCCTGGGCGACATAGCTCTTCAGCGAGACCACGCTTGGCAGGCGCATCTCGAACGATGGCGAGTGGACCACGGTATCGTAGGTGGAGACCACGTCGACGCGCTCGAGGAACACCGCCTTGATGGTCTCCTGCCACGACCACAGGGACAGCGGGTAATAGGAAAGCGGGCGGAAGTCGGCGTTCAGCACCAGGGCGGGCGCGCCTGAAGGCGGACGGCTAAGAACCTGCATCGCGGCCCCCGGGGCGGATGCGCCGATCGGCGTGAACTGGACGGAGGGTCAGACTGAAGGCGCCGTCTCCTTATCGCTTCGAGCACCGTGACGAAAAAGGCGAATCCCTTATGCCATCCGGGGCGAAGCAAATCATACGGGAAGTTCGGCGACATCTCCATGACGAGGACGGGGTGGCGCGAATGACACGCCTGGAAGGTTGGGCTTACGGGCTTTGGGATGGGGCGCGTTCGAGAGGGGCGCTTGGGAGGGCGGCGCCCCTCTCGAACTTTGGCCCGTTCATCTGACGATCAGACGTCAGACGCCGGCAACAGCCGTCGCGCCGGCGAGAACGAGGCCGAGCGAGACGAGGAAGAAGGAAACGGTGCGGTCATAGAGGCGACCGAATGCGAGGAACTGGGATGCAGACATGACGGTTAATCCTTATCTTTAGAGATCCCCCGGCTTGGACGGCTTTGAAGGGGTTGTCCGATCTGGACAGCGTTTAGATAGCACTCATCTGAACGATGTCAAGATAATCTTTACGGCGTTCGGATTAAGTTTTATAGCGGACGCTTGAAGGGAAACTGGAAACGCCATGGCTCACACCGACCTCACCCGTGACGTCGCCCATGACGGGCGTCCGTACCATCATGGCGACCTGTCGCGCGCCCTGGTCCAGGCGGGGAGACGGATCCTGGAAAAGGAAGGCCCGGCCGCCCTGTCGCTAAGGGCTGTGGCCAGGGAAGCAGGGGTAAGCCCGGCGGCGCCCTACCATCACTTCAAGGACAAATGCGATCTGATCGCGGCCGTCGCCAACGAGGGCTGGCATGAACTCGGCATTGCGATCAGCGAAGCGCGCGCCCAGGCCAAGGACGCTCGTCATGGCCTCAGCGAGATCGGCGTCGCCTACGTCACCTTCGCCCGCAAGAACCCGGCCCTCTACCGCATGATGTACGACAGCGCCAGCGACCGCGAGGACATGCCCGACCACGCCAAGGAAGATGGCAGCGGCTGGGGTCAGGTGCGCCAGGCCCTGATCGACGTCGGCGTCGATCCCGAGAACGATCTCGATCTCAAGCTCGCCACTATCGCCTCCTGGTGCGCCGCCCACGGGGTGGCGGAAATGGCCGGCTTCAAGGAGTTCGAGGGCATCAAGGAGGCCCTTGGCGGTGAAGAGGCCTTCACTCGCGCCATCCTCGACCACCTGGGCATCTACGCCCGCCACGTCCGGACCCGCGCCGCCGCGTGAACGCGGCGGAATTCGCCACCCGCTTCGCTCCTTCGCCCACCGGTCTGCTGCACCGGGGCCACGCCTTTTCCGCCCTCACCGCTTTCGACGCCGCCGTCCAGGCCGGCGGACGGTTCCTGCTGCGCATCGAAGACATCGACAGCGCGCGGCGGCGGCCCGAGTTCGAAGCCGCTATCCGCGAGGACCTCACCTGGCTGGGAATCGCCTGGGATGGGCCGGTGGTGGTACAATCGAGGCGGATGGACCGCTACGCCGCGGCGCTGGAGGCGCTGAGGGACGCCGGTCTGCTCTACCGCTGCTTCAAGACCCGGGCCGAGGTGCTGGACGCCATCGGCCACGCCCCGCATGGCCCCGAGACGGCCTACTTCGGAGAGCCCCTCGATCCCGGCGAGGAAGCCAGCCTGCTGAACGGGGGCGCGCAGTTCGCTTGGCGACTGTCGGTCCGCGAAGCCGAGCGCGTGCTTGGCGGATTTGCGGGACTCGATTTCACCGAAGATGGAGCGGGCCCGATCGCCGCCGACCCGAGGCGCGCCGGCGATGTGATCCTGGCCCGCAAGGATCTGGGCGTCGCCTATCACCTGGCCGTGGCGGTCGACGACGCCGAGGCCGGCGTGACGCATGTAATCCGCGGCGAGGACCTGCGCGAGGCCTGCCACATCCAGCGCCTCCTGCAGGCGTTGCTCGGCCTGCCGACGCCGGTTTATCGCCACCATCGCCTGATCCTGCGGCCGGACGGCAAGCGCCTGGCCAAACGCGACACCGACGAAACCCTGCGTTCCTTACGTGAGGCGGGGGTGACGCCGGCGGAGATTCGCGCTCAGCTTGGGCTATGACGCCTTCGCCGGCGCCGGCCAGCCGCCTCCTGGACCAGCGCGACTACCTGCTGTTCTGGGCCTCGCGCTGGATGGGCTCGTTCGGCAGCCAGGTGCAGAGCGTGGCCATGGGCTGGCAGGTCTACGCCCTCTCGCGCCGCTCCCTCGATGTGGCTCATTCGGCGTTCAACGTCAGCCTGATCGGCCTGGTCACCTTCGCGCCGTTGCTGTTGCTGGCCCTGCCGGCCGGCGAGACCGTCGACCGCCATGACCGGCGGGCGGTGCTGGGTTTCTGCTATGGCGTCGAAATCGCCGGCGTCGCCGTACTGGCCGCCGCCTCTCTCACCGGACGGGCGAGCGTGCCGCTGCTGCTCTGCGTCGCCACCGTGTTCGGGGCCGCGCGGGCGTATTTCTCCCCGGCCGCGACCGCGCTCGGGCCCATGCTGGTGGCGCGCGAGCTGCTGCCCAGGGCGATCGCCTGGAATTCCCTCGCCTGGCAAAGCGCCTCCATCGTCGGGCCGGCCGTCGGAGGCTTTCTCATCGCCGCTTCGCCCGGCGCCGCCTATTGCGGCGTGCTGGGCCTATATATCGCCGCTGCCCTGTGCCTGCCTCTGATCCGGGGCCGCACCCGTCCGGCGGTCCAGCCCGGCTCTCGCCTCGAACTGGTCCGGCAGGGGCTGGCCTACGTTTTCCAGAACAAGGTGGTGCTCGGGGCCATTTCGCTCGACCTGGCGGCGGTGCTGCTGGGCGGGGCCTCAGCCCTGATGCCGGCCTTCGCCAGGGACGTGCTGCGCGTCGGCCCGGAGGGCTTTGGCCTGCTGCGCATGGGTCCCGCGCTGGGGGCGACCGCCGTGGGCCTCATCCTCGCCGTCCGTCCCATCCGGGAGAGTGCCGGCGTGATCATGTTCGCCGGCGTCGCAGTGTTCGGCGCCGCCACGGTGGGGTTCGGCCTATCCAAGCTGATGTGGCTCTCGGTCCTCGCCCTGGCCGTGCTGGGCGGGGCGGACATGCTGAGCGTCTTCATCCGCCAGACCCTGGTGCAGCTGATGACGCCCGACGCCATGCGCGGCCGGGTGGCGGCGGTCTCGACCCTGTTCATCGGCGCCTCCAACGAGCTCGGCGAGTTCGAGAGCGGCGTCGCCGCCCGCCTGCTGGGCGCGGTTGGGGCGGCCGTATTCGGGGGCCTGGGGGCCCTCACGGTCACGGGCGTCTGGGCATGGCGGTTTCCAGCCTTGCGCAAGGCCGACCGCCTCGAATAAGTCCTGAGGCTTCAAAACAATGTTCGAGACATGGGAGCGAGCGCCATGGGCGTATTGAGCGGCAAGGTGGTTCTGGTCACCGGCGGGGGCAACGGCATCGGCCGCGACTGCGCGCTGATCGCCGCCCGCGAAGGGGCCAAGGTGGTGGTCAATGATCTGGGCGGCAGTCTCACCGGCGGCGACGAAGGCTCCGCCGGACCGGCCGAGACCGTGGCCCAGGAGATTCGCGCCGCCGGCGGCGAGGCGGTCAGCAATTCCGACAGCGTCATCTCGCTTGCGGCCTGCCAAGGCATGTTGCAGCAGGCGCTGGACGCCTTTGGCGGCCTGCATGCGGTGATCAACCCTGCCGGCATCCTGCGCGACGGCATGTTCCACAAGATGAGCGAGTCCGACTGGGACAAAGTGATCGAGGTGCACCTGCGCGGCACCTTCAACGTCTGCCGGGCGACCATCGAGCATTTCCGCACTCAGGAAGACGGCGCCTACATGCTGTTCACCTCGACCTCGGGGATCATCGGCAATGTCGGCCAAACCAACTATGGCGCGGCCAAGATGGGCATCGCCGGTCTGTCGCGGATCATCGCCATGGAAGGGGCGGCCAAGAATGTGCGCTGCAACTGCATTGCGCCGGTGGCCTGGACGCGGATGACCCAGTCGGTGCCGGTCAAGGACGAGGCCCAGGCCGCGCGCCGCGCCCAAATGGCCCAGGACATCCGCCCCGACCAGCCGGCCCGGTTCTCGGTGGCTATGGTCTCCGAGGCGGCCAAAGGCGTCAGCGGGCAGATCTTCGGCGTCAGCGGCGAGAACATCGTCCTCTACAGCCAGCCGCGTCCCATCGAGACCGTGGGCAAGGCCGAGGGCTGGACCATCGACACCATCCTCTCCGAGGCCATCCCGAAGATGCAGGACAAGTTCTATCCCTTGACGCGCCTGCCGCTCGCCGCTCCGCCCGCCCCGGCCAAGGTCGGCTGAGCATGGGTCGATTGGAGGGCCGCGGCGCCCTGGTCACCGGCGCCGCCAGTGGCATCGGTCGTGCGAGCGCGCGCCTGTTTGCCGCCGAAGGCGCCCGAGTGCTGGTGTTCGATCGCGCCCCGGCGGTGGACGAGACCGCGGCCATGATCGCCAAGGATGGCGGCCATGCGATCGCCGTCACCGGCGACGCCGGCTCCGAGGCGGAGATCAAGTCGGCCATCGAACGCGCCGCTACCGAGTTCGGCCGCCTGGACGCGGTGTTCGCCAATGCCGGGGTCAGCGGCGGCATGACGCCGATGGAGGAGGTGGACGAGGCCTTCTGGCACAACCTGCTGCGGATCAACCTGATCGGACCGTTCATGGCCATCAAGCACGCCAGCCCGATCATGCGCGCGGCCGGCACGGGCTCGATCATCTGCACCGCCTCGGTGGCCGGCCTCCGCTCGGGCGCGGGCGGCGTTCCCTACAGCGCCAGCAAGGCCGGGGTAATCAGCCTGGTCCAGACCAGCGCCAATGTGTTGTACGGCACGGGCGTACGGGTCAACGCCATCTGCCCAGGCCTGATCGAGACCGGGATGACGGCGCCGATCTACGCCAGCGCCCGCGAGCGGGGCGCCGACAGCAAGATCGGCCAGCTCAATCCGCTGCGGCGCGGCGGCGAACCCAGTGAAATAGCCCACGCCGCCCTGTTTCTGGCCTCGGACGATTCGTCCTACGTCAACGGTCAGGCGATCGCCGTCGACGGGGGACTGTCCTCGTCCCACCCGGTCGGCAGCCGGAGAGGCTAGAGCCTTACAGGGCCGGGGACGCGCTGGAGCGAGCGCGCCGCCCGTGCGATCATCGTCGTGGTTTCGAAGGTCAGCTGATGGTCGATGTGGACAAAATCGCTGGGTTGCTGAACCAGCGACTCCCGGGCCATGGCCTGCCTCAGGGCCTGTACAACGACGCCGACGCCTTCGATTTCGATATGGAGGCGATCTTCCGCGCCTCGTGGATCATGGTCGGCTTCGACGTCGAGGTGAAGCGACCCGGTTCGTGGATGGCGGTCACGATCGGCCGCTGGCCGGTGCTGATCACCCGCGATCGCGCCGGCGGGCTGCACGCCTTTCACAACACTTGCCGGCATCGCGGGTCCCAGATCTGTCCGCCTGGCAAGGGTCATAGCGCGCGGCTGGTCTGTCCCTATCACCGCTGGACCTATGAGCTCTCCGGCGGCCTCGCCCACGCCGCGCGCATGGGACCCGATTTCGATCTGACCGGTCACAGTCTGGCCCCCGTCCATCTGGAGAGTCTAGGAGGCGTGCTATTCGTATGTCTGGCCGACGAGCGGCCGCCGATCGCCGATTTCAAGCGCGCGTTCGAGCCGCTGATCGCGCCGCATCGGTTGGACCGGGCCAAGCTCGCCTATGAAAGCGTGCTGGTGGAAAAGGCCAACTGGAAGCTGGCCATGGAAAACGCCCGGGAGTGTTACCATTGCCCGACCGCCCATCCAGAACTGGCCAAGTTCTTCCCTGTGGGGGCGTCGGCCCACTTCGACTACGGGGAGGACCAGCGGCAGGAGGTGTTCGCCGCCCGCATGGCCAAGACGGGCTTGCCGATCGGCCCGGTGGAAGGCGACTGGTGGCAGGCGATCCGCTTCGTGCTCAATGAAGGCTGCGTATCGACCACCATCGACGGCCGCCACAGCGTGACCAGGCTGATGTGCGGGCTGGGCGATGGCGACGTCGGATCCCTGCGCTGGGCGGTCGAGCCCAACGGTTTTGCCCACGCCACCGCCGATCAGCTGTTCATGTTCACAGCTATGCCCGTGGGCCCGCAGGAGACGGTGATCGTGGCCAAATGGCTGGTGCACGAAGACGCGGTCGAAGGCGTCGACTATGACCTGGACGACCTTACCTCGCTGTGGACCCGCACCAATCTGCAGGACCGGGACCTGGTGGAGAACAATCAAGCCGGCGTGAATTCTCTGGGCTTCCGCCCCGGCCCCTACTCGCCCGAGGCCGAGGCGCTGGCGATCCGCTTCACCGATTGGTACTGCCGCACGGCGGAAGATTTTCTGGCCGGCGGACGCGGCGGGCGTTCGGGGAAGGTCAGGCTCAGTGCCGCCGGCTGAAGACGAGGCCGCGGGCCTGCGCCTGGAGACCCTGGCGGTGAGCCATGGCTACGATCCCGCGGACGCATGGGGCGCGGCCAAGCCGCCGCTGGTGCTCACGTCGACCTTCGCCTACCCCAGCGCCGAAGCGGCCAAGGAATTCCACCGGGCGTTTTTCGCTGGCGAGGCCGCCCCCGGAGCGGACTACATCTACGCCCGCCTGGGCCATCCCAACCTGACCATGGTCGAGGCTCGCATGGCCGCGCTCGACCGGGCCGAGGACTGCGCCGGCTTCAACAGCGGCATGGCCGCCGCCTCAACCATCGCGCTCGCCCTGGTGCGGCCTGGCGAGAGCGTCGTGCATAGCCGGCCGATCTATTCCGGCGTTGAGATGCTGTCGCACCAGCTACTGCCCGCGTGGGGCGTTCACGCCGAGGCGGTGACGGGCGCCTGCGACGGCGCCGCGGTGCGCGCGGCCACCGACGCGGCTCTGGCGCACGGGCCGCTGGCCGTGTTCATGCTCGAAAGCCCGGCCAACCCCACCGGCGACCTGGTCGATATCGCCTTGGCCCGACAAATCGCCGATGAGATCGGCGTGCGCCACGGCCGCCGGCCCCTGATCTGCGTCGACAACACCTTTCTGGGACCCCTGCTGCAGTCGCCGCTGGCCCACGGGGCCGACCTCACCCTGACCTCCCTGACCAAATATTGTGGCGGCCACAGCGACCTCTTGGCCGGCTCGGTGAGCGGACCCCGCTCGCTTGTCGCCCGCCTGAAGGCCATGCGCACGGTGCTGGGCAACCATATGGAGCCGTTCACCGCCTGGCTGCTGCTGCGCTCGTTGGAGAGCCTGTCGCCGCGCCAGGAACGCGCCTGCGCCAACGCCGCCGCGGTAGCGCGATTCCTCGAGAGCCATGCCAAGGTCGCCGCGGTGTCCTGGCTCGGTTTCCTGCTCGAGGGCACGCCCGAGCGGGCGGTGTTCGACCGCCAGTGCGGTGGGGCCGGTTCGACCTTTTCTTTCACCGTCAAAGGCGGCGAAGCCGAAGCATTCCGGCTGCTCAATGGGCTGAGGCTTCTGAGGCTGGCCGTCAGTCTCGGCGGTTCCGAGACCCTTGTCTGCCATCCGGCGACCACCACCCACTATCAGGTGCCCCGCGCCGACCGCGAGGCCGGCGGCGTCACCGATGGCACGCTGCGGCTGTCGGTCGGCCTGGAACACGTGGACGACCTGATCGCCGACCTCGCGCGCGGACTGGAGGCCGTGTGACGGCCACGCGGGTGATCGATCGCGTTGCCCAGGCCGGCAAGACGCCGCCGCCCGACCGGTGCGTGGACATCCTCATCGTCGGCGGCGGGCCGGCGGGCGCCAGCGCCGCGATCGAGACGGCCAACGCTGGCGCAAGCGTCCTGCTGGTTGATGAGAACCCCGTCGAACCGGGCCTGATGGGACTGGATACCCCCCTGTACTACGGGGCCCGCTACACCAACGCCGTGCATGCGCCTGAGCGCCTGACCGCCCAGGTGTTCGCCGCCAACCCGCTCCTGGAACAGGCGATGGAGGCGGGGGCCGAGATCGAGCTGGGCGTCTGCTGCTGGGGCGCGTTCACGCCGGGCTATGGCCTGAAATCCCTGCCAGGTTCGATCGCCGGTCTCGCCGACGCCAGGGCCGTGAGCATGGTCGGCTTCGAGCGCATCATCATCGCTGCCGGGGCCAGGGACGTCGCCTTTTCGTTCCAGGGCTGGGACCAACCCGGAGTGATGGGCGCGCGTGCGTTCGCCGCGCTGGTTGAGACCTACGACGCCTTCGCCGGCCGCCGCCTGGCCATACTGGGCGCTGGCGAGCTTGGCCTGCGCACGGCCCTCTTGGCCCTCGGCCACGGCCTGGAGGTGGCGGCGATCCTGGAGGCCGAAGCCGAGGCCCCGGGACCGGCCGGCTTGGCGGCGGAGGTCGCCGCCCGCGGCGTCCCGATCCTGACCGGCCACGTCCCGTGCCGGGCCCGAGGCGGCTTCAGTGGGGTCGAGACCCTCGAGGTTCGCCCTCTGTTGGGCGGAGACGCGGTGACCATCGCCTGCGACACCATCGTCCAGGCGATCAGCCTGACCCCGGTGATCGAGCTCCTCGACGTGCTGGGTGCGGACCTAGCCATGCGCGAGCGACTGGGCGGCCATGCGCCGGTCAGCGCCGATGGAGCTGCCACCAGCCTCGCCGAGGTGTTCATCGCCGGCGAGGCGGCCGGAGTCCCTGGCGGCGCGCCGCTGGACCGGGCCACGGCGTGCGCCTCAGGCCGTCGGGCGGCCAGGGCCGCCCTCGCCTCGCTCGGCCGAATACCCCCCGAACCGGCGGCAGCCACCGATCAGGGGTCCTTCGACGCCGTGGCCTATCAGCAGGCCTGGATGCGCGCGCTGATGGCGGCCAATCCGGCTTCCACCGTGATCTGCCAATGCGAGGACGTGAGCCGCGAGGCCCTGCTCGCGGTGCGCCCGCCGGCCTATCTCGGCGAGCCGTCGCCGGCCCAGGCGCGGCGCGACCTCATGCGCCTCCTGGACGACGGCCCGGCTAATCAGGACCAGATCAAGCGCCTCACCCGCGCCTGCATGGGCCCCTGTCAGGCGCGCCGGTGCCGCGAGCAGGTGGCGCTCGCGTTGGCTTGCGCCTCCAACGAGCCGGCGGCGCACATCCCACTGGCCGGCTACCGCGCGCCGGTCCGCCCCCTGCCGCTGTCGCTGCTGGGGGCCCGGGACGAGACGCCGCAGATGTCCCGATTCTGGGACGTATGGATGGGCATTGCGGGCCAGTGGACCCCCTATGACGATATCGGCACCGAGCGCGAGGCGTTGTCCGCCGGAATCCTCGGCGGCGAGGGCTGAGCATGGCTGGTGACGAGAAGACCGGCTTTGCGGTGATCGTGATCGGGGCCGGGGTCACCGGGCTTTCCACCGCCTGGTGGCTGGCGCGCTCGGGCGTCGAAGTCCTGGTGCTGGACAAGGGCGTCGTCGGCTGGGAGGCGTCCGGGCGCAACGGCGGCGGCGCCTCGCACTATCACAGCCCGCTGTTCCATGAGGAGCAGCGCCTGTGGCCGCAGATGGAAGAACTGCTGGGCTACGCCACCGAATACCGCCGCGAGCGGGTGATCTTCGCCACCACAGACTATCACCTGGAGAACTACCGGCGCATGGCCGAGATCGGCCGCGGCCTGGGTTATCAGGTCGACGACCTCGATCCAGGGCAGGTGCGCGAGCGCGTGCCGCTGGCGGGGCACAATGTCACTGGCGGCATCCACCTGCGCTATGGCGGTCAGGCCAATCCGCAGCGCACGGTCCAGGCCTATGCCTGGGCGCTGCAGGACCTGGGCGGACGAATTTTCCAGCACACGCCGGCGCTCCGCATCCAGGCGGTCGGGGGCAAGGTCACCGGTGTGGAAACGCCGCGCGGCCTCATCGCCTGCGACCATCTGGTGGTCGCGGCCGGACCGCAGGCGGAGGCGCTCCTGGAGCCGCTCGGCGTGCGCCTGCCCCTGGCGCCGGCCAGGGCGGAGATGATCATTACCGAGCCCGCCCCGCTCATGCCCATGGGGGGCGTCGACGGCAACGGCCTCTACGGCCGCCAGACCCTGCGCGGCAACCTGGCCTATGGCGGCGGTCCGCACGAATGGCTGGACGCGGACGCCAGCTGGCCTAGGCGCCGACCCTCGAGCCCGGTGCTGTGCAGCCTGGCCAGACGGGTGGCCGAGCTGCTGCCCAAGGCGGCGCATCTGCGCGTGATCCGCAGCTGGGCGGGGATCGTCGAGACCACACCCGACGGCCGCCCGGTGCTCGACAGGACCGGCGATCCCGGCAACCTCACCGTGGCCACGATGAGCGGTGTGGGTTTCGGTCTGTCGCCCGCCACCGGTCACGCCGTGCGCGATCTGGTGCTGGAGGGCCGCTGCACCTTCGCCGACATCTCCAAGCTCACCATCGGGCGCTTCGCCGACACGCCGGCCGACTGGCGCGAGGCTAAGGGCTGGGTTCCGACCCGTCACGACGAGGCCATCGCCCTGAGCGCTGGTTGACAGTCGCAGCCATTGACGGTCCAGAGGCGCCATGAGCGAAGGTTGCGAGATGGACGCGGACGGCCGCGGGGTCGTGATTTTCCCGCGCGAGCGGCCGCTGCGGCTTGACTCCGGCGCCCGCATCGAGGGCCTGGAGATCGCCTACCGCACCTTCGGCCGACTGAACGCCGAGCGGACCAACGCAATCCTCGTCTGTCACGCCCTCACCCTCGACCAGCACGTGGCCGGCGCGCACCCGACGAGCGATAAGCCGGGCTGGTGGCAGGGGATGGTCGGTCCCGGCCTGCCGTTGGATACGGACCGGCATTTCATCATCTGCTCGAACGTGGTCGGCGGGTGCATGGGCAGCACCGGGCCGTCGTCGATCAATCCGGCTACGGAAAAACCCTGGGGCCTGGCGTTCCCGGTGGTGACCATCGCCGACATGGTCCGGGCCCAGGCAATGCTGGTCGAGGCCTTGGGCATCGAGCGCCTGTTCGCCGTGATCGGCGGCTCCATGGGCGGCATGCAGGTGCTGCAATGGGCGGTCGACTATCCCGAACGCCTGTTCGCGGCGGTGTGTATCGCCGCCGCGGCGCGTCACTCGGCGCAGAACATCGCCTTCCATGAAGTGGGCCGTCAGGCGATCATGGCTGATCCCGACTGGCATGGTGGCGCCTATGCCGAACTGGGCGCGCGACCGGAAAAGGGCTTGGCCGTGGCGCGCATGGCGGCCCATATCACCTATCTGTCGGAGACGGCCCTGCAGCGGAAGTTCGGCCGCGAACTGCAGCGCGACGGCCTGTCGTGGGGTTTCGACGCCGACTTCCAGGTGGAGAGCTATCTGCGCCATCAGGGGGCGGCTTTCGTCGAGCGCTTCGACGCCAATTCCTATCTCTACATCACTCGGGCCATGGACTATTTCGACCTCACCGGCGCGCGCGGAGAGGGCCTGGCGGCGGCCTTCGAGCGCGCCAGGAACGTGCGCTTCTGCGTGGTCTCGTTTTCCTCCGACTGGCTTTATCCTACCGCGGAGAGCCAAAGTATCGTCCGTGCCCTGAACGCCGCTGGCGCCCGGGTCAGCTTCGTGGAGATTGAGAGCGATCGCGGCCACGACGCCTTCCTGCTCGACGAACCGGTGCTGCGCGCGGTCCTGGCCGGGTTTCTCGAATCCGCCGCCCTCGTCTGGGGGGCGGCGTGAGCGACGGCCCGATCCGACCCGACTTCGAGGAGATCCTGCGCCTGGTGACGCCGGGATCGCGGGTCCTCGACGTCGGCTGCGGGGAAGGCGAACTGCTCGACCTGCTCACCCGCCGCAAGACCGTGGACGGGCGCGGCCTGGAGATCAGCCCCGGGGGCGTCTCGGCCTGCCTGGCCAGGGGACTGGCCGTGATGCAGGGCGACGCCGACCGCGACCTCGACTACTTTCCGGCCGGCGCGTTCGATTACGTGATCCTTTCCCAGACCCTCCAGGCGGTCCTTCGCCCACGCCACGTGCTGGGCGAGCTGCTGCGTATCGGCGAGCGGGCCATTGTCTCCCTCCCCAACTTCGGCCACTGGCGGGTCAGGCTCGATCTGCTGCTTCACGGGCGCATGCCGATGACCGACGCCCTACCCGAGCCGTGGTGGGCCACCTCCAACATCCACCTGTGCACCATGGGCGACTTCACCAGCCTGTGCGCCGACATGGGCCTCGCCATAGACGCCTGCGCCGCCTTCGCCGGCGGTCGCCGCGCCCGAGCGGTCGAGCCAGAACGTCGGCTGGAGAACCTGCGCGCCGAGACTGCCCTCTTCCTGCTCAGTCGCCCTCGGCCATCAGCGCCTGGGAGACCACGGGGCCCTTGAGTTCGACCTTGTTGCCGTCAGGGTCGAGCACATAGAGCGAAGGTCCCTCTCCCGCGGCGCCGTAGCGCAAGCCCGCCTCGACGATCTCGACCTGGTGGTCGCCGAGCCAGGCGCGTAGCGACGCCTCGTCGAACGGCGCGATCTCCAGGCAGACGTGATCCACGTTCGGCGCGCCAGTCGGCGCAACGCCATCGTCGACCTCGATGAGGTCGATCAGCGAGCGCCCCGCCCGAAGCTGGGTGAGGCCAATACCGGGGACCTGTCTCTCGATCGTCAGGCCGATGACGCCGAGATAGAAGGCCAAGGCGCGCTCGCGGCCGGCCACGCGCAGGACGACGTGATCGATTCCCTTCACCCGAAATTTCGGCGCCATGCGTCCTCCTGTCGCCCTCAACCGAGATAGTGACCATGCTGCCGAAAGCGAAGACAGGGACACTTCGCGCGATATCGAAGCATTGATGCGCGCCAGCGATGTCAGGGCGGCTTAGACTGACGCCATGCCCGCGACCCCGCCCATCGCCGAAATCGCCGCCCTGATCGCCAATCCCGGCCGGGCCAACATGCTCGCCGCCCTGCTCGACGGTCGGGCGCTGACCGCCGGGGAACTCGCTTTCGCCGCCCACGTCTCGCCCCAGACCGCCAGTGGCTATCTGGCCCGGATGACGCAGACGCGGCTCCTGATCCTCGAACGCAGGGGTCGCCACGCCTGGTACCGCCTGGCGACCCCGCTGGTGGGACGCATGATCGAAGGCATGATGGCGGTGGCGGCCGCCACCCCCGCGAGACGGCGGTGGAAAGGCGAGGAGGCGTTGCGCACGGCGCGCACATGCTACGATCACCTGGCCGGCCGTCTGGGCGTGGCGCTGGCGGACACGCTGACTGCGCGAGGCCACATCGAACTGGGCGAAGACGGCGGCGAGGTCACCGCCGCCGGGGCCGAGTTCCTGAATGCATTCGGATTGGATCTGGCCGCCGCCGGGCGTCGCCGGCGCGCCTTCTGCCGCCCGTGCCTGGACTGGAGCGAGCGGCGGCCTCATCTGGCTGGGTTCGTTGGCGCGGCTTTGGCGTCCCGCTGCTTTGAGCTTGGCTGGCTGCGCCGGCTGCCGGACACCCGCGCCGTGGGCTTCACTCTCGAGGGCCGTCGCGGTTTTGCGGAGAGGTTCGGCCTCGAGGGTCTCTGAGAGGCGCTCAGCCGGCGATGGCGGCCAGGTCGCGCTCGCCCGTCCGGATGCGCAGGGCCGATTCCAGATCCAGGACAAACAGCTTGCCGTCGCCGATCTTGCCCGTATTGGCCGCCGCCGCCAGCGCATCGGCCACGTCGTCGAGCATTTCGTTCGGCACGGCGATCTCCAGCCTTACCTTCGGCAGAAGCTTCACCTCGTATTCGGCCCCGCGATAGATCTCGGTCTTGCCCTTCTGCCGGCCATAGCCGCGCACTTCGGTGACTGTGAGCCCGGTGGCGCCCGCGCGCGTGACCGCGTCCAGCACCGCATCCAGGCGGCTTGGCTTGATGACGGCGATAATCATCTTCATGGCGGGTGGCCCTTAAGAGACGGCGAGCAGCCCAGGTTGGACCGAAATCAAGTCCGCTCCAAGACCCGCGCGGCCAAGCTTGGACCGCGCGCGATCTGCGCCGGCTGGAGCACGGGGATCGAGCGGGCGCGGGCGCGGACGCCCTTGGGGATGACGGCGAAGGTCTGCTTGGCCGCCTCCATGAGGATCAAGCCGGCAAACGGCGGCCAGAACCGGGCGCCGGCTCGTTCGAACGGCTCGGCCCAGCGGTGCGCGCCCTTCAGCGGCGGCGCATAGAGCGCCCGGGTCCATCCCATCGGTTCGAGATCCGCTTCGCGCAGCAGGCCCTCCAACTGGCGGCGGCTGAACGAGCGGCCGTGCCCGAACGGCGTGCCCTCGGCATTGGCCCAGAGTCCGCGTCTGGCGGTCACCGTGACGATCAACCGCCCGCTGGGCGCCAACACCCGCCCGACCTCGCGCAGCAGGGCCAGCGGATTGTCGCTCTCCTCGAGCGAGTGGATCGCCAGCACCCGGTCGAACAGGGCATTGGCGAACGGCAATGCCGCATCGTCCACCAGGCAGCTGAGATTGCCCGAGCCGGCGGGCCACACCTCCACGCCCTGGGCCGCCGGCATGGCCGCGATAACCCGGCGAGCTCGCGCGCTGGCGACCAGTGGGATGGCGTAGCCCAGGCCCAGCAAGTCCAGGCCGGCGATGTCGCCCCAGGCTTCGCCGATCTTTCGCCCGATCATGCGCGCGGCCGCCGCGCCCAGGGGCGAGGCGTAGAATTCCCGCAGCTCAATGACGTCCTGTCGCATCTGTATCCAGCTTCACTCACTGGCATGTAGGATGGAAAGTCTTAAGTGAGCATCTCGTAATGAGCGACAACGGAGCGCCCCGATGGCTTTGACTGTCCACCAGTTTCCGTGTCTCCAGGACAACTATGGCTTCATCATCCGGGACGATGCCAGCGGGCTCACGGCCTGCGTCGACACGCCCGACGTCGACGCCATCCTGGCCGCGCTCAGACGACAGGGCTGGGGGCTGGACTTCATCTTCAACACCCACTGGCATCCCGATCACGCCGGCGGCAATGCCCAGATCAAAGCGGCGACAGGGGCCATGATCGTGGGTCCAGCCGAGGTGACCCGCATCGCGCCGTTGGATCGCACGGTCGCCGGCGGCGATACGGTGGATCTGGGCGATACCCGGTTCGAAGTCATCGACAGCGGCGGCCACACGCTGGGGCACATCACCTATTTCGACGCCGCCGACCGCATCGCCTTTGTCGGCGACACCTTGTTCGCCCTGGGCTGTGGCCGGCTGTTCGAGGGCACGCCGGCGCAGATGTGGGCGAGCCTCGGCCGTCTCGCCGCCCTGCCTGACGACACGGCCGTCTATTGCGCCCACGAATACACCGCCTCCAACGCCCGCTTCGCTCTGTCGGTGGACCCGGATCCTGGGCTGAAACGACGCGCCGAGGCGGTGTTCGCCGCCCGCAGCCGAGGGGAGCCGACCGTTCCGACCACCATCGCGCTGGAAAAGGCGACCAATCCATTCCTGCGCGCGCCCCGCCTGGCGGCGGGCCTCGGCGTGGCCGGCGCGGCCGACCATGAAGCCTTCGCCAAGGTCCGCGCCGCCAAGGACGCGTTCAAAGGCTGACTAGCTTCGCCGGAAGATCAGGGCCGCTCGATCGCCTGGGCGATTTTCGCGGATGAGGGATGGCCGGCTAGGCCCTGCGCCGGAGTGACGTAGATGATCAGTGTGCCGCGCGACACCCACGCCGTGGGCTTCGGCCCTTTGGCCACGATCACCTTGGCGATCCGGTTGGCCGCCGCCCGCCCGCTGGGCTCGGCCGAGACGCTGGCGACCGCATCGACCGCCAGAGACGCCGCGTCCGCGATGAGCGCCGCTGATTTCGCGTCGGCGTCCGGGGCTTCGAAGCCGACCAGATGGCGCGTCACCCGCGTGCAGCGGATGCTCGCCTGGATCATGCGCTGATAGAGCGCCCCCGGCCCGGTGTAAGTGAGGCGGAGCGGACTGGTCGCCCCCACCAATGCGGCGGCCGAGCCTTGCGGACGGCGAGACGTGAACACTGTCATGCCACCGAGTTTTGTCGCCCTGAGCAGGGTGTCGCCGACGTCGTCCTTAAACAGAATATCACCGCGCGGGCCGCGGCTCTGGGTCAGGACCCAGATCTCGGCGCTGTCGTCGAACTTGAGCACCGTCGGGCGCTGACTGCGGTCGAGGACGAACGCCCCGCCCTCGTCGATGACGAACCGCGCCACCTTGGGGGTCGAGTGAAGCTGGTCGCCGTCACCCAGCGAAAACGCGCTTCGCACCCAGGCGGGCGCGGCGATGGGCAGGGTGGTCAGCCCCATGCACCCCGCCGCCGCCAGCGCGGCGGCGAACGCTTTCCAACCTATGAAAGCCCGGGGCCTCGACGCCATGAGGCGGTCCATGCTCGGGGATAGCGGCGCTTTTTGGACTTTACTCTTATCCGCTGATGTACTGGCCACCATTTACGCTCAGTGTGGCGCCGGTAATGAAACCGGAGTCCTCGGCGGCCAGGAATGCAACGCAGCGCGCGATCTCGTCGGCCATGCCGAGGCGCCCCACTGGAATGCCGGCGATGATCTGATCGAGGACCGCTTTGGGCACGGCCATGACCATCTCGGTGTCGACATAGCCCGGGGCGATGGTGTTCACGGTGATCCCCTTCTTGGCGTTCTCCTGCGCCAGGGCCTTGGTGAAGCCGATCATGCCGGCCTTGGCCGCTGAGTAGTTGGTCTGGCCCATCTGGCCCTTTTGGCCGTTGATCGAGCTGATGTTGACGATCCGTCCGTAGCCGCGTTCGCGCATGCCCTCGATGACGTTGCGGGTCATGTTGAAGATCGAGGCCAGGTTGACGTGGATGACGTCGTTCCACTGCTCCTCGGTCATCTTGTGCAGCATGGCGTCGCGGGTGATGCCGGCATTGTTCACCAGGACGTCCACGGGGCCGAACTCGGCCTCGACCTTCTTCACCGCTGCGGCGCAATCGGCGAAGGAGGAGACATTGCCCTTGACCACCAGCACGCCCAGCTCGTCCGCCGTCGCTTGGGCGGCGACCTCGTTGCCGGCGTAACCGGCGGCCACCTTGTAACCAGCCGCCTTGAGCCGCGCGGCTATCGCCCGCCCGATTCCGCGGGTTCCTCCCGTCACGAACGCCACCCTACTCATTGAAGTTTCTCCCTACTCGCTCACGCAAGCGCCCGTCTTCGCGGGCGGCGGTTCAAATCCAAGATCAGAGCGCCTCGACGCACATGGCCACGCCCATGCCACCGCCCACGCACAAGGTCGCCAGGCCCTTGCCGGCCCCCTGGCGTTTCATCTCGTGCAGCAGAGTGGTCAGGATGCGCGCGCCGGACGCCCCGATCGGGTGGCCGATGGCGAT
>OUNO010069845.1_pt1 | contig 23268 bp, 17 predicted proteins | sample 1779811 | NCBI WGS metagenome assembly OUNO01 (sample SAMEA3914804, study PRJEB12502) | metagenome | biome: forest; material: soil | place: Canada | collected 2010-06-25 | depth 0.3 m | reverse complement strand
GAACGAGACGTCGTTCAACACCGGCACCTCGGGCAAATAGCCGAAGCGCACGTGCTCGAAGCTGACCTCGCCGCGCACGGCACCGAGCGTGCCCGTGGCGGCATCGCTCTCGGGGGGCACGTCGAAGATGGCGAAGATGCGCTCGGCACCCGCCAGGGCCGACTGAATCGAGTTGTACAGATTCGCGAGCTGACGGAGTGGTTGGACGAACAGCTGTGCGTAGCTGATGAACGTGGCAATCACGCCGACCGTGACCATGCCGGCCAACGCGAGCCAGCCGCCCAAGCCGGCCAATACGATCACGAACAGATTGCCGAGCACCGAGGTGATGGGCATGAGCAGCAGCGCGTAGCTGTTGGCGTACACGCCGACCTTGAACACCTGCTGATTGCTGCGCTCGAAGGCCTCGATGGCCGACTGCTTGCGGCGGAAGGCCTGGGCCGTCTTTTGGCCGCTGATGGCCTCTTCCATCACGCCGTTCAGCTGCCCCAGCTCACGCTGCAGATCGCGGAAGCCCTTGCGCGTGTAACGGGCCACGAACTGGGTGAACCAGAACATGACCGGCACGACGAACAGCGAGGCCAGGGCCAGCCAGCGGTCGAGCAAGAACATGGCCACCACGATGCCGAGCATCGAGAGCAAGCTCGCGACCAAAGTGGTCACGTTCTGGGAGATGGCTTGGTTGATTGCTTCGACGTCGTTCGTCAATCGGCTGAGCAAATCGCCAGTCGAGCTCGCGCCGAAGAACGCGACGGGCAGACGCTGAACGCGCGTGAACAGGTCGCGACGCAGCGCTTCCAGCGCGCGCTGCGAGATATCGGCCATCAGCCGACCCGAAACGGCCTGCAGCGCGTTGTTCAGCACGTACACGGTGAGCATGCCGAGCGCGAGCCGCTTCAAGCCCTCGATCGAATGGGTGTGCAGCAAATGGTCGATCGCCACGCCCATCAAGTACGGCCCGACCAGGCCCAGAAACGTGTACAGAACCACGAGCAGCAGCACCCAACGGATGCCTCGCCGAAACGGCTTCAGATACGGCAAAAGCCGGCTGAGTGCGCTGCGCGGGTCGCGCGCTTTTTCGATCTTGCCGATGTGCGTGAGGCGCGGCATCCCCGGGCGAGGCGCGTCCGTCCGTGCGCTGGGCGCAGATTGCGTCACTCGGCCTCCAGTGCCGGCGCCGGTTGGCGCCCCAAGGCATGCGCGCCGCCCAACTGCGAGGCGTAGATCTCTCGATACACGTTGCTCGAGCGCATCAGCTCGGCGTGGTTGCCCTCGGCGACGACATGGCCTTCATCGAGCACCAGGATCTTGTCGGCACGCAGCACGGTGCTGATGCGTTGCGCGACGACGACACTCGTCTGCGCGCGCTGTGTGGCGTGCGCGCTGAGCGCATTTTGAATCAAGGTCTCCGTCTCGACGTCGACCGCGCTCGTGCTGTCGTCCAAGATCAACAATAACGGCCGCAAAATGAGGGCTCGGGCGAGGGCGAGGCGCTGCCGTTGGCCGCCGGAAAAATTGCTTCCGCGCTGCTCCACGCGGCTGTCGTAGCCGTGCTCCAGCTGGCTGATGAAGTCATGCGCTTGTGCTGCGCGAGCGGCCGCGATCACTTCTTCGTCGCTGGCGCTCGGCTGCCCGTAGCGGATGTTGTCTTTCACCGTACCCGAGAACAAGATCGATTCCTGCGGCACGAGGCCGATGACGGAGAGCAAGCTGTCCTCCGTCACGGAGCGGACGTCTTGCCCGTCCAAGGTGACGCTGCCGGTCGTGACGTCGTAGAAGCGCGGGATCAGTTTGACCAGCGTCGACTTACCGGCGCCCGTTGCACCGAGGATGGCCACCGTTTGCCCGGGCTCGATCACGAAGCTCACGTCCTTGAGCACGGCCTCGTCGGACTTGCCGCTGTAGGAGAACGTCACGTGGTCGAAGACCACGCGCGGTGCATGCGCGAGCGCGAGCGTGCCTGCGTCGGGTGCGTCCAGGACCTCTGGCACGACGCTCAGCACTTCGTCGAGCCGTTTGGCCGACGCGATGCCGCTCGCCCACAAGTTGGAGAGCATGGTCATCATCACCAGCGGAGTCATGGTCGTCAGCAGGTAGTTGGTGAAGGCCACGATTTGCCCCGCCGACAGCTTGCCTTGAACGGATTCGAGACCGCCTGCCCAGATCACCACCACGACGCCCGCGTTCACGCACAGAGTCAGCGCGGGCGGCATCAGTGCGGCGAAGCGCATCACCTTCGCGGATTCGTCGGCATAGGCCGAATTCGAGACTTCGAAGCGTTGCTCCTCGAAGCCCTCGCGCACGAACGCTTTGACCAGGCGAATGCCGGAGATGTTCTCTTGCAGCACCGCGTTCATGCGGTCGAGCCGCTGTTGCACGAAGCGAAACATCGGCTCTTGCTTGACGAGGAAGAACACGATCAACACCGAGGTGACCAGGAGCAGTGGCAGCATGGTCAGCGCCAGCGTCGGGCTGGTCGTGATCATCAACACCAGGCTGCCGAGCATCAAAAGCGGCGCCCGGGTGCCGATGCGCAACGTGATCTGCAAGAGCCGCTGCACCGCGCCGGTGTCGCTGGTCAGGCGCACCATGAGCTGACCGGTCTTTTGGCGGTCGAGGTTGCCGTAGGAGAAGGCCTGGATCTTGAGGAACAACGCGCGCCGCAGGTCGCGTGCGAAGCTCTCGCCCACCCGCACCGACAAATCGTTGTTGCCGATGGCCACGAAAATGCTGACCAACGAGACCCCGAGCATTGCCAGCGAGGTGCGCACGACGAGCGCTCGATCGTGAGCCAAGATGCCGTGGTCGATCAGGCTCTGGATCAGGCGCGGGATCGAGAGATCGAGCACGACCAATAGCGTGAGGAGGAAGAGCGCGGCGGCTGAACGCAGCCAATACGGCCGGGCGAAAGGAAGGAGCTTGGCGACTGGGCCCATGGGCGCTGCCAAGATAGCTCACGCGAGACCCGCCGCGCCTGACCTGTTTTGCCACATGCGGCAGCCCGGCACTGACCAATGAGTCACCAAGATGGCCCAGAAACGGCCCTTGTCGGTCGCTGGGATGTGCGTCGACGCCTCGATGCGGCGTGGCATGCGCGATGCACGGTTACTAGCTGCGCTGCCTCTTTCGAGAACCGGGGGCAGCCGGAAGGAAGCCATGTCGAACTCCGAAAAACCTTACGTCGTCGTCGTTGGCGTCGACTACTCGCCGGCTAGTGATTTGGCGTTGCAGCGCGCCTTCGAGCTCGCGAGCGTCCAGCAGCATGCCGAAGTGCACGTGGTCAACGTGGTCCGCCTGTATGGCGCGCAAGCGCTGGTGGACGGGCCCGACGACCCGCGCGGGTTCGTCAGCGTGTCGTTGGCAGACGCGACGGCGCAGATCGGTCGCTATGTCGATCAACGCTGGCAAGCGTTTCGCGCCGAGCACGGCGAGCCGCGCCCCGGGGGATCTGGCCGCGTGCTCTCACACTTGCGCCTCGAAGCGCCCGCGGAAGAGATCGCGCAGTTGGCCGCCGACCTCGAGGCGGATATCGTCGTCGTCGGAACCCATGGGCGTACCGGCATCGCGCGCATGCTGTTGGGCTCGATTGCGGAAGCGGTGGTGCGCTTGGCACCGTGTCCGGTGCTCGTGGTTCGGCCCAAAGCGTTGCAGGACGAAGGCCCGCGCATCGAGCCGCCGTGTCCCAGATGCGTCGAAGCGCGGCGCGCCTCGAATGGCGCCCAATACTGGTGTGACCAGCATCTGGAGCGTCACGGGCAACGCCACACCTATTCTCAGCGCGATCGCGCTGGCGCCGAGACCGAGATGCCGCTCACGTACCACACCTGATCCGCCGCCCGCCGCCCGCATTTTACGGGCGGCGCGTCCCTCCGGACTTCAGTTCGGCGAGGGGTAGTTGCGGCGTACGAAGCACAAGCCGTCTGAGTTGAGATGGCCTTGTGTGCTTTGGTTGTAAGTTGCAAAATCGTAGTAGTCGCGTAGACCGCTGCTCGGGTCGTCGCTAGTGGCGCTGGTTACGCCCTGCGGGTCGAAGCGCATGGCACCGGTGAGCTTTGGATGAACATCGGTGGGCGGCTCGACGCAGTAGCGCCAGTCGATCGGATTGCCTTGCGCGTCGGTGTACGCCGTGAAGTCGGCACCGCGCGTGTCCTCGAGCGTGACTAGCGCACCCGATGACGACGCCACTGCGCGCGCGGCGAATTGATCGAAGTGCGCGGGGGAGTCGTGGAGCACGCTGTCCCAGAACGGGTGATCGGTGTGCAGCGTGACCTGCGCGATCACCGAGCCGCTGCTCAGGAACGCGATGCCGCGCTCCGATTCTTCGTCGTCACTGATGGGCTGGGCGGGGTCGTTGTCGGGATTTTGGCAATTGACGTAGCTGGTCGGCGATTTGAAGCAGAGCCGAAAATCGACGGTTTTTGGCCAGCTCGAGCTCTCGTCGGTCACGCAGCCGGGCAGCTTCGGATCGCCTTTGAACGTCGCGGTTCCAACGTAGAGCACCGCGCATCCGGAAGCGACCATCTGTTGGTAATCGGCGAGCGCTTCCGGATCCAGATTCACGTTCTGAGCATCGTTCGTGGCGGCCGTTACATCGAAACCGAACGCGTAGCGTGTGCCGTCGGTCGCGAAGGGCTGGCCGCCGTTTTGGTTTTGCGAGGTGAGGGCAGCGATGGGCACTGCTTGCTCTCCTGCTCCACCCTTGCCCGGCAAATAGCTGGCATCTGGGTGGCTCAGATCGACGGCCCAAGGACCATCGACCTGTGCGACTTGCTTGCCGGTCTGCGCTTGCGTACCGCGTTGCAAATCAGGGTTCTCCGAAAGCGTGATCTTGTCGATGGTCGTGAGCAGGCGAGAAAAGCGAACGTCCCACCCGTCGACGAAGGCCGCGTCCGAATCGCTCGCGGGTGGGAATGCATAGCCGGTCAGAGCCAAGACTTCACCGGATGCGGCGAACCAGATATTGCCGCGCCCAGGGTCGGAAGGGGCGCAAAACGGCTGTAATGCGTAGCCAGTGGCCGATCGAGTCACTGCCATCGGGGTGCACGCGGCATCCGAGTGAGTCGTGGGCGGAGCATCGCTCCCCGAGCAAGCGGTCAAACAAACAGCCAGTAGTAGGGCGCGCACGACGGCGTCGCCATGAAAGGGATTCATGAGATCTCTCCGAAACGAATGATGGAAAACGGGGGATCGCGGCACCGCGGCGGACGCGGGCGCGCTCATCGCGCAGCGAGGCCGCGCGCGTACATGCGCCGCGCGAGCTACGCGCACGGCGTCAGATCAGACAGACGAGACAGACGAGACAGACGAGGCTGCTCGGAAATCAGCCGAAGCGCGGAGGCGACGTCTTCGGAGCGTTGAGCAGGACCTGCTTGCGTGGCAGCGGCGCCAGCGACGGAGCTGCGGAGCTCGTAACGAACGACGGCGCAATCAGGCCAGCGAGCGCGGGGCTCGCGAGCACTGTGGACACCGGGCCTGCGAAGCCAAGCGGGCATGCATCGGGCGAGCAGGACGCGACGCTAGTGACGAGCGCCGGCCGAGAAAGACGCTTCGGTGCCGATTCGGTGGCAGCCGCGAGCCAGCGGTGCACGTGCACGAAGCCGCGCCCATCGGCGTTAAAACCGTGCGGAACGAGCGCAAAATGCAGGGCCGTGACCAGCTGCAGGGCCACCAAGCACAGCGCGACGAGGCCGGGAAATGCACGCGCGCGCACACCCTTGGCGAGCGATTGTCGAACGCTGAGCTCGGCGCGCTTGGTCATTTCACGGAACGACGCTATCCGTAGCGCGCCGACTCGGAGTTGGCAAGGCTCTCCGGTCTCGCAGTTGCACTCGTACTGTCGCTCCTGTCGCTCCTGTCGCTCCTGCCTCGCTCTTGTCTGCCTCGCTCTTGTCTGCCTCGCCACGGTCTGTTTCGCCACTCGCACGCATCCCGCCCGTACTGATTGCTCGATGATTCGGAGGCTCCTCACCAGCGCGGTCTTGCTGAGCTGTTCACTGGTCGCGCTTCCGGTGCTGGCGCAGAGCGAGGCCCCCGCAACGGATGATCACGACTTCAGCGTGATGCACGTGCTGGCCGATCACGGACTGCATCAGCTGAGCCCCGAACGCTGGAATGCGTACGGTCAGGTCACGTACATCTCGAGCTTCAAGGCGGGTTTCTCGGCGCCGTACGGCAACTTGAACGGCAGCACCAAGTCGTTGTCAGCCGAGCGCGAGCACAGCTTCACGGCCACGGCCACGCTGTACCTGGGACTCGCGCTGTGGCCAGGGGCAGAGCTCTACCTGGCGCCCGAGGTGATCTCGAGCCGCGCGCTGTCCGAGCTCGCCGGTCTCGGCGCTTCGATTCAAAACTTCGAGCTCCAAAAGCAGGGCCAGATTGCGCCGACGATCTACTTCTCGCGCACCTACCTGACGCAGACGCTCGACCTCGGAGGCGCGCTGGTCGAGCGTGATTCGGGCGCCTTGCAGCTCGGCAGTACGGTGCACCGTCGCCGCTTGGTGTTGGTGCTGGGTAACTTGAGCATCCTCGATTACTTCGACAAGAATTCGATCACTGGCGATCCACGCAAGGGGTTCTTCAGCATCGCGTTCATGACCCACGGCGCGTATGACTTCGCGGCCGACTCGCGCGGCTACACCTGGGGTGGTCTGTTCGAGCTTCATCTCGACGACTGGGCGCTGCGTGTCGGGCGCTTCACGCCGCCCAAGGATCCGAACGGGCTCGACCTCGATTTTCGCGTGCTCAAGTACTACGCCGACCAAGCCGAGCTCGAGCACGTGCATCACGTGCTCGGGCAGCCCGGCGCCGTGCGCCTCTTGGGCTACCGCAACCGCGAGAACATGGGCGCATTCACCGACGCGGTCGGGGCTTTTCAGCGCGATCCCGCGCTCGATGCGGGCGCCTGCACGAGCTACAACTACGGTTCGCAGAACCCGAACGCGCCCGACTTGTGTTGGGTGCGTAAGCCGCACGTAAAATTCGGCTTGGGTGTCAGCTTCGAGCAGCAGCTCTCGGACGACGTGGGCGTGTTCGCGCGCGCCATGGTCGCCGACGGCCGCACGGAGGTGTACTCCTACACCTCGAGCGATCGCTCCGCTTCTCTCGGCGCCGTCGTGCACGGCAGCGCCTGGCATCGACCGTACGACACGGCGGGCGTCGGGCTCGCTGCCAGTTGGATCTCGTCGGCACACGCGCAGTACCTGAGCCTCGGCGGTATCGACGGCTTCATCGGCGACGGCAAGCTGAACCGCGCCTCGGAGCGCGTGATCGAGCTCTTGTACAACTTGCACGTGTACCGTTCATTGCTCGTGTCGGCGGACTATCAGCACATCTCGAACCCCGCTTACAACGCGGACCGCGGCCCCGTAAACGTGCTTGCCGGTCGCGTGCATGCAGAATTTTGAACGATATCGCGGCCGAGTTGCCTGCTTGACGTTCGGCTGCGGTTGCTGAAGGTTGAAGCGGATGCGTCAATCGTTCGCGGTCATCGGCGTGCTCGGCGCGGCACTGCTCTTCGCCGGCTGCCGGCACACCGCAGCTCAGGAGTCTTCACCCGTGGCTACCGACAAACCCGCCGTCGACATCTACTCGCTGTCCGTCAAAACGCTGGAAGCGCAGCCTGCGCCGCTCGACCAGTACCGAGGCAAGGTCACACTGCTCGTGAACGTGGCCAGCGCTTGCGGCTACACGCCGCAGTACGCGGGGCTGCAGCGCGTCTACACGAAATTCAAGCCCAAGGGCTTCGCCGTGCTCGGCTTTCCGAGCAATGACTTCGGACGCCAAGAGCCCGGCTCGCCCGAGGAGATCCGCGAGTTTTGCTCGAGCAAGTACCGCGTCGATTTTCCGATGTTCGAGAAGGTGCAAACCAAGGCCGGCCCCGGTCAAGCGCCGGTCTACGCCGCGCTCGAGCAAGCGGTGGGCGCACTGCCTTCTTGGAACTTCGGCAAATACCTGATCTCGCGCTCGGGCAAGGTGCTGAAGTTCTTCCCTTCCAACGTCGAGCCCGAAGCACCGGAGCTGACGCAAGCCATCGAAGCGGCAATCGCGGCCGGCGCCTGAGCGCGCTTTTTTCGGGTCATTGGCTGAGGAAGGCGTCGATCATGCGGCGCGCGATACTGATCGGCGGCGGCAGCAGCGGCAATGCTGCGCGCGAAAACCATGCGGCTTCGACGATCTCGGTGCCGTCGGGGCGCAGCTCGCCGCCCGCGTAGCGCGCGTGGAAGGCGACCATCAGCGAGTGCCCGAAAGGCCACGGTTGGCTGGAAAAATAGCGCAAATCCGTGATTTCGACGCCCACTTCTTCGCGCACCTCACGGCGCGCGGTCTGCTCCAACGATTCGCCTATTTCGACGAAGCCGGCCACGGCGCTGAAGAGACCTGACGGGAACTGCGCGCCGCGAGCGAGCAGCAGCTCGCCGTCGCGTTCGACGAGCACGATCACGGCCGGCGGAATGCGTGGATGAAACGTGAGCGAGCACTGGGGACACGTGCGCACGCGCTCCGTCGTGTTCGACGTGGCGGGCAGCACACCGGACGCTGTGAGCGTACCGCAGCGCCCGCAGTAGCGGTGCTGGTCTTCGAACTCCAAGCAGGCCAGCGCGCGGCCGACCCAATGCAGCTCGGTCTCCGGCAGCTCCGCAAACAGCGCGCGGATCGGGCTGAACGCGGCGCCATGCGGCGGCTCGAGCCCATCACGAGCCCGCGCCGCGCGCCAAGTAACGTTGCCCATTTCACCGACGAACACCGAGCTGTCCGCCACGTCTTGCGCGACTTCCGGCGCGCTCAGGCGCAGCGCGCCGGGGGGGCCTTCGACCAGCACTTCGGTGCCGCGGAAAACGACCAAGACCACAGCCGGGCTCGCCATGAGCATGGCTTTTCACGGGCGCTCGCTCAACGCAAGCTCGACAAGAACGGGCGCACCGCGCTGATACCGCCTTGGTCGAGCACGCGCAGCGTTTCACTGCCGACTACGGCGATGTCTGCCTTGCCACGCAAGAAATCCACATCCGCCTTTTCCTGCACGCCGAACCCGACGGCGAGGGGCAGCGTGGTCGCCGCACGGGCACGCGCCAAGTACGAGCTCAGATCATCCGAGAACGCGGTGCGCGAGCCCGTGACGCCCTTGCGCGCCACGCAATACACGAAGCCGCGCCCGTAGCTTCCGAGCGAGTGCAGCCGCGCGGGTTGGGTGTTGGGCGAGTAGATGAAGATGGGGGCGAGGCCGGAGCTCTGCATCGCGTTCAGGTACTCCGAGCCTTCTTCGGGCGGCAGGTCGGGAACGATGGCGCCCTTCAGATTGGCCTCGGCCATGCGCGTCACGAACGACTCGGTGCCGTGCTTGAACAGCACGTTGTAGTAGCTCATGAACAGGAACGGGATCGGGAAGCGTTTGGCTACCTCGTTCGCGAGCTCGAAGCAGCGCGCGACCGTCGAGCCGCCGGCGAGCGCCAGCTGATTGGCCCGCAGGATCACGGGCCCGTCGGCGATCGGCTCCGAAAACGGGATTTGCAGCTCCATCAACTCCACCCCGCTTTCGACCATGGCTTCGACCAAGCGCAAGCTGGTGTCGAAATCCGGATAGCCGAGCACGATGTGCGTCATGAGCAGGATCTCTTTCTGCTCGCGCTCCTTACGCAGGTAGGCCTCAAGCACGATAAGACTCCGCCTTCTTTTGGATGAACTCGACCCATTTCGGATCCCCGATGGCATCCGCAATCGTGAAGATGTCTTTGTCACCCCGGCCGGACTGATTGATCAAGATCACGTCGTCCGGGCTCAGCGTGGGCGCTTCTTTGAAGGCTTGCGCGAAGGCGTGCGAAGACTCGAGCGCAGGGATCAGGCCCTCTTTGCGGATCGTGAGCTTGAGGGCGGCGACCACTTCGGCGTCCGTAGCGGCGGCGAAGCGCGCGCGCTTCGTGTCGTGAAAGTGCGCCAAGATTGGCGAGACGCCCACGTAGTCGAGGCCCGCGGCGACGCTATGCGTCTCGTTCATTTGCCCATCGGAGTTCTGCAAAAAGTACGTCTTGTAACCTTGAGCCACACCGATGCTCGCATCCGGCGTACAGAGGCGCGAAGCGTGCTGGTGCGAGTCGAGGCCGTGCCCGCCCGCTTCCACGCCCACGAGCTCCACCCCTGGGTCATCCAAAAATCCGCTGAAAATGCCGAGCGCATTCGAGCCGCCACCCACGCAGGCATAGACGCGCTTGGGCAGTTGCCCCGTACGCTCCAGGATTTGCTGGCGCGCTTCCAGGCCGATGATCGATTGGAAGTAGGTCACCATCTCGGGAAACGGGTGCGGACCGCAGGCGGTGCCGAGCACGTAATGGGTGTCGTCCATGTTCGATACCCAATCACGAAACGCTTCGTTGATCGCGTCCTTCAACGTGCGCGAGCCTTCCTTCACCGATACGACCTTGGCGCCCAATTGTTCCATCCAGAACACGTTCGGGCGCTGGCGCTCGACATCGACCTCGCCCATGTAGATGGTGCAATCGAAGCCGAACTTGGCGGCCATCGTGGCCGTGGCCACGCCGTGCTGTCCGGCGCCGGTCTCCGCGATCACGCGCTTCTTGCCCAGGCGCTTGACCAATAGGCCCTGGCCCATGACGTTGTTCGCCTTGTGGGCCCCGGTGTGGTTCAGATCCTCACGCTTGATGTAGATGCGCGCGCCGCCGAAATGCTTGCTCAGGTTCTCGGCGTAAGTGAGGGGAGTCTCGCGGCACGAATAAGTGCTCATCAGCTCCACGTACTCGGCCCAGAACGTCGGATCCTGGCGCGCGGCCTCGAAGGCAACGATCAATTGTTCGAACGTAGCGTGGAGGATCTCGGGTACGTAGGCGCCGCCGAAGCCTTGAAAGTAGCCTCGTTCAGCGCGAATCGGCTCAGCCATGGCTCGGCTCCGCGGATAGGGTTTGAGAAAAGATGAGCTCGTCCGTACGACAGTAGAGCTCGGAGAAGATGGCGCGCGGCGCGCGCGGGAAAAACAGGGTCCGCTTGACCAACAAGAGCGGCTCGGAGGGCTGAAGCTGGAGCAGCTTCTCGACCGCTTCCGGAGCGCGCGCCACGCGGAACGTTTGCTCGGCGTGTGTTGGCTTCAAGTAGTATCGCTGCTCGACGACTTGCGCGAGCGATGCGCCCGCGAGGGGCACACGCGGCAGATCGGGAAACACCGAGGGCTCGAGGAACAGCTCCTCACACAAGACGGGCCGGCCCTGGGCGCTGCTCAGGCGCGAGAAATGAAACGCCTCGCGCTCCGAGAACGGATTTTCGGGATCAGCACCGACTCGGCGCTTGCTGACGCGTCGCACCAGCTTGGTCTCGATTTCGATGCCGCCTTTTTGGAAGCTGGACAGTGTGCCGGCGAGCGAGAACAGATCGACGCGCGTGGGCGCCGTTCGCACGTAGGTGCCCGAGCCGCGACGTCGCTCGATCAACCCGCGCTGTACGAGGAGCTCGGTCGCCTGGCGCACCGTGGGCCGACCGATGCCGTGCTCGCGCGACAGCTCGGGCTCGGACGGCAAGCGAGCTCCGATCGCGAGCTCCCCACTCGAGATACGCCCGCTCAGCAGCTCGGCGAGCTGGTGGTAGAGCGGCAGTGGCGAGGCTGGATTGAGCACAGGCCCGCAGCTTGTGGGCAAGTGGTCAAGTTGTCAAGACAACTTGCGGGCCTGGCTATAGCCGATGCCCGGCCCAGAGCAAGCCGCTGATCATCAGGCGCATCACGGCCGGATCTTGGAAGGCCTCCAGGCCATGACCCATGGATGTATAGAAGGCGCGCCCGCCGCCGGGCAGCTCGTGCACCCAGGCCGTGGGGCGCTTCTCGTTCAACGTGTCTTCGACGTCGAGCAACACGGTGAAGCCAGGGAGAGTGCTCACGTCGCGATTGAACGCGTACCACTCGTCGGGGCGTGACCAGGGCAGGGGTAGCGCGCTGCGCGTCAAGATCGGGTGCATCACGTTCGCTGGTGCGCTCACGGTGCCGAGCGTGCCGTTCACGCTGTGCGTTCGAAACGAGGCCCCGATCATGTCCACGTACCAGGGCCAAGTGGCGTACGTATCGGTGGCCGAGTGCACGCCGACGAAGCCGCGGTGCTTGCCGTCGATGAAATCCTGCAAGGCTTGCTGGTGCACGATTTCTTGCTCAGGGCCGTCGGCGGACAGCGGCGCGCCCGTCGTGCTCAGAAAGAATACGACGTCATAGGCGTCGAGCCCGCCTGGAACGAACGCGGACGTGTCGACTCGAGCCGCGCACGCGTTTGCTGCGATGTTGCTCTGATCGCTTGGCCCTTCCGGCTGTACCGCGCTGAGGGCGTACTTCAGATCGAGGTGGATGCCGTTGCTTTGGGCTGCCGCTTGCAAGAGCGGGATGGCCGTTTCGCGCGACTGGTGGCCAAAGCCGGTCGTGTAATTGAAGACGAGCACGCTGAGCGGCGCCGCGCTCGAGCCAGCCGCGCCGGCAGCGTTCGCCGCGCCGGCAGCGTTCGCCGCGCCGGCAGTGCTCGCCGCGCCGGCGGTGTCCGCCGCGCCGGCGGTGTCCGCCGCGCCAGCCGTGTCCGCCGCGCCGGCGGCTCCTGACGGGCATTGCTCGGTCGGTTCGGCCGAACAGGCCGGGCCGCAGATTGCCGCCAGCGTTGCGCCGAGTGCGCTGCGTCGCAGGATCCAGTTCATCGCGCCTGGAGGCTAGGCCAATCGTCGCGGGCGTGCCGCACTTTCCGGAGCCCAACCGATACCCGAGTGGCGATAGGCTGACGGCCGTGCCCGCGGCTCCCGACGCCTCCGACGGACTGACGGTCCTCACGTGCCCCAACTGCGGGGCCAAGGTTCCCGTGGATCGGGCGGCTCAGACGCCCTGCGTCTATTGCCGCGAGCTCGTGCCGGTTCCGGAAGCGTACCGGGAGGCCCTGCAGCTCGCGGAGCGCGAGGTCGAGGTCGACGACATGACGCGTCGCGCCTTTCGAACGCTGGGCAAGCCGCCCTCGTGGTTCCTGCGTCTCACCGATTTCCTGACGACGGGTTGCTACGTCGTGTTCACCACCCTGCTCTTGGTCTTCGGCGGCGCGGTGAAGCTCTTCAACTGGCTGCTCGACGAGTGCACGCCGCTCTTGCACGTCAATGCCTGGGATTGGCTGTCGTACGCCGAGCAGAACCTGATGGTGTGGGGCTCGAGCTTCGCGGTGCTATTGGCTCTGTTCGCGCTGGGCGCCTTCGGTCGACGTCACGTGAGCAGCCTCCGTGGGCTGCAGGGCGCGCTCTCTGCCAGACCGTCCGCGCGCAAAGGGGGCCCTGCCGAATGCCGCCTTTGCGGCGCACCGCTGAGCGTGCCCGCGAACGCGCTCGGCGTCCGCTGCGCTTATTGCCGCACCGACAATCTGGTGTCCATTCCCGCCCCTTGGTTGGAGCGCAAGCGCGGTGCGCTCACGCGGGTTGCCCGCGAAGCCAAAATCCTGCTCAAAGAGTACCGCGTCGAGCGCCGGAAGCTGATTTTTCTGCTCGCGTTCCGCTTGCTTCTCGTGGGCGGGGTCGCGGTGTTCATGCTCGAGGGGCTCGCGCGGCGCGTGATTTCCGGCGAGCATGACGTGTTCGATTTGCGCTCGGAGCTCGGAGCTCCGCGCGAGCTGTTCGACGTGCGCGCGAACGCAACCTTGGCCGGCACGCCGAGCCCGCCACTGCCGACGATCCCGATCAACCAATGTGCGAGCAACTACGTCCTGCGTCTCGGCGAAGACCTGCCCTGTTTGGACGAGGATTGTTGGGCGGGCTGGTTCGTGGCGCTCCACGCCGGTGAGACGGTCGAACTCGTGTCGAGCGCCGCGGGCTCGGCGCGCTTCGTGGCCCACTACAAGGACCGTGGCTGGACGGCCGCCTATGGGCGTTCGGCGCTGTGGGGCGACGAGATCAGCAGGCAAGCCATCACCCCTGAGCGTGGTGTCAGCTTCCGAGCGCCGAATACGAGCTGGTACCGCGTCGAGCTGGAGCTGAAGGGGGTGACCGAGGACGTGCTGATTTGTGCCAAAATCCACTGATGCGGTTCGCGTTCCTGCAACGACCGCATGACGCGGCTTTTCGAAAGCGTTTCCGCTAGGACACGGCAGCGAATTATGGCAACGAGCAGGCGCCGTCTCGGCATCGATCGCTCAAAAATACGCACTGAACGCGCTTTGATCGCGCCTCAGGCAATTGCGGTCGCGCCAGTTTCACCTCATGCACTGCCCGAGCATTTACCGTGACCAAAGCTAGCAAGCCTCGCAAGGCCCTTAAAATTCTGTTCGTGATCCTCGGCCTGCTCGCCCTCGTGGGCACGCTCGGGTTCATCAAGTTCTCTCAGATCTCGTCTCTGATGAAGATGGGCGCCGAGTACCAGAAGGCCGGCCCGCCTCCGGAGTCGGTCGGCTCGGGCGCCTCCAAGAAAGAAATCTGGCAGAGCGAGGTCAACGCCGTCGGCAGCATTGCCCCCGTCAAGGGCGTCGCGTTGAGCAATGACTCGCCCGGCGTGGTTTCGAAGATCAATTTCGAATCCGGCCAGCTCGTCAAAGAAGGCCAAGTGCTGGTCGAGCTCGATACGAGCGTCGAGCGTGCGCAGCTCGCCTCGGCCATCGTGCACCACGATCTCGCGATCGTGAACGTGAACCGTTCGCGGGCCCTCGTCAAAGAGCAGGTCACGAGCCAATCCCAAGTCGACACGGACGAGGCGAACGCCAAGAGCTCGGCCACCGACGCGCAAACCATTCAAGCCCAGATTGCGCGCAAAATCGTGCGAGCGCCGTTTTCGGGTCGCCTCGGCATCCGCGCCGTGAACGTGGGCCAGTATCTCAACCCCGGCACCACGCTCACCGTGCTGCAAGCCGTCGGCGCCGTGTACGTCGACTTTTCGATACCGCAGCAGCAGCTCGACACCATGAAGGTGGGCATGCCGGTGAAGGTCGCCATCGAGGGCTCCTCCGAGCCGGCGCTCGACGGCGTCGTCGCCGCGGTCGACCCGACGATCGACAGCGCTACGCGCATGATCAAGCTGCGCGCGACCGTGCCGAACGCCGAGGACAAGCTGCACCCCGGCATGTTCGCGAACGTCGCCGTCGTCCTGCCCGACCAAGGCGCAGTGGTGACCATCCCGCAAACGGCCGTGGTGCACGCCTCGTTCGGCGACTCCGTGTTCGTCATCGAGGACAAGAAGGCGGATGCACCCGGCGCGCGGACATCACCTGCCGGTAAGCCGATCAAGAACGCGCGCCAGCAGTTCGTGCGCCTCGGTCAGGCCCGCGGCGATTTCGTGGCCGTGCTCGACGGCGTGACCGAGGGCCAAGAGCTGGTGACCGCGGGTGCCTTCAAACTGCGCAACAATTCGCCGATTGTCGTCGACAACACGGTCAACACCGATCCTCAGCTGAACCCCAAGCCCGAGAATCACTGACATGCGGTTCACCGACCTATTTTTGCGCCGGCCCGTGCTGGCGATCGTCGTCAACCTGATCATCATCATCGCGGGTATTCAGGCGGTGCGCACGTTGAACGTGCGGCAATACCCGCGCCTGGACAGCGCCTCGATCAGCGTCACCACGGTGTACGTCGGCGCCAACGCCGATCTCGTGCGCGGCTTCATCACGACGCCGCTCGAGCGCGTGATCGCCGCCGCCGACGGCATCGACTACATCGAGTCGCAGAGCGTTCAGGGTCTTTCGACCATCAACGTGCGCCTGAAGCTGAACTTCCCCGCTTCCGCTGCTCTCGCCGACATCAGTGCCCGCGTCGATCAAGTACGCGCTGATTTGCCGCCCGAGGCGCAGGTCCCCGCCATCAGCATCCAGCCGTCGGACGCGCAGATCGCGTCGATGTACCTGAGCTTCGGCTCCAAGATCTTGGAGGACAATCAGGTTACCGATTACTTGCTGCGCATCGTGCAGCCGCGCCTGTCGGCGATCGAAGGCGTGCAGCGCGCAGACATCCTGGGCGGGCGCACGTTCGCGATTCGAGCCTGGTTGAAGCCTGAGCGCATGGCGGCGCTCAACGTGAGCCCGGCCCAGGTCAGCACGGCCCTAGGCGCCAACAACTACCTGGCCGCCGTCGGTCAAACCAAGGGCGCCCTGATTCAGGTCAACGTGACCGCCGAGACCGATCTGAAATCGGTCGACGAGTTCAAGAAGCTCGTAATCCGTAGCGAGAACGGCGCGCTGGTCCGTCTCTCGGACGTGGCCGACGTCGAGCTCGGCGCCGATACCTACGAGCAAGACGTGCGCATGTCCGGCCAACGGGCCACGTTCATGGGCATCTGGGTACTGCCCAACGCCAACTCGCTGGACGTGATTTCACGCGTCAAGAAGGAGATGGCGACGATGAAGAGCGAGCTGCCGACGGGCATGCAAGCCAGCGTCGCGTTCGACTCGACCAACTACATCAACAACGCCATCACGGACGTGAAGCACACGTTGTTCGAGACGGTCGGCATCGTCATCATCGTCATCTTCATGTTCCTGGGCTCGCTCCGTACGGTGCTCGTGCCCTTGGTCTCGATCCCGGTTTCGCTGATCGGCGCCATATTCTTGATGCAAGTGTTCGGCTTCACGCTGAATCTGCTCACGCTCTTGGCGATCGTGCTCGCCGTCGGTTTGGTGGTCGACGACGCGATCGTCGTGGTCGAAAACGTCGAGCGCCACATCCGAGAGGGTAAAACCCCGATGGATGCGGCGATCGTCGGCGCGCGCGAGCTGGTCGGTCCGATCATCTCCATGACCATCACCCTGGCCGCGGTGTACGCACCGATCGGCTTCCAGGGCGGCTTGACGGGCGCTCTGTTCCGCGAGTTCGCGTTCACGCTGGCGGGCGCGGTGTTCATCTCGGGCTGCGTCGCGCTCACGCTCTCGCCCATGATGGCGTCGCGGCTGCTCAAGTCCGAACATGGCCACGGCTGGTTCGTCAAAAAGATCGATTCGACCTTCGATGCGATCAAGAGCGCCTATAGCCGCGCGCTCTCGGTCACGCTGCGTAACCGCGGTCTGGTCTACGGCGTATGGGGCACCCTCGCGCTGGTGCTCGTACCGATGTACCTGTTCTCGCCCGCGGAGCTGGCTCCGAACGAGGACCAGGGCGTGGTGTTCGGCGCCCTCGACGTGCCGGCGAACGCCACCTTGGAACAGGTCACCACGTACTCCGCACAGGTCAATCGCATCTTCGAGACCACACCGGAGTTCGCCAATAGCTTCCAGATCACGTTCGCCACTGCCGGCTTCGGCGGCCTGCTCACGAAGTCGTGGGAAGACCGCAAACGCAGCATCTTCCCGATCCAAGAGGAAGTGAACGCCAAGCTCGGGGCGATCACGGGCGTGCGTGCGCCCGTGTTCCTGCCCTCGGCGCTGCCCAGCGCCGGTTTCTTCCCGGTCGAGTTCCTGATCGCGTCGACCGCGCCGCACGAAGAGATCCTGCGCTTCGCAGATAAGCTCCAGCAAAAGGCGGCGGCGAGCGGCATGTTCGCATTCCCGCCCGTCGTCGACGTCAGGATCGATCAGCAGAAGGCCGACATCGTGATCGACCGCGACAAGGTCGCCTCGATGGGGCTCAGCCTGCAACAGGTCGGCTCGGATCTGGCAGCGGCGGTGGGCGGCAACTTCGTCAATCGCTTCAACATCGATGGCCGCGCCTACAAGGTCATCCCGCAGATCGAGCGCGCCGGTCGGCTCAACGCAGACCAGCTCAAGGACATCTACATCCGCGGTCCGCAGGGGCAGCTGATGCCGCTGAGCGCCGTCGCTACGCTGCAGACGAGCGTCGAGCCGCGCACGCTCAATCGTTTTCAGCAGCTCAATGCGGTCAAGCTGTCGGGCGTTGCTATCCGCGGTTTGGATGCCGGCCTCAAGGTGCTGGAAGACGAAGCAAAGGCAACCCTGCCCGCCGGCTATCGCTACGACTACACCGGTGAGTCGCGGCAGCTACGTCAAGAGGGCGGGAAGTTCCTGCCTGCCATGGGCCTCGCGCTCTTGTTGATCTTCTTGGTGCTGGCGGCGCAGTTCAACTCGTTCCGTGATCCGCTCGTGATCTTGGCTGGGTCCGTGCCTCTCGCCATGTTCGGAGCGATGATCTTCACCTTCTTGAAATTTTCCGGACCACCCGGCATGCACTTCAAGCTGACCGAAGGCTGGACGACCACGCTCAACATCTACTCGCAGGTCGGCTTGGTCACGCTCGTTGGTCTGGTGGCCAAGAACGGCATCCTGATTGTCGAGTTCGCCAATGGCCAGCAGCTGCTCGGCCTCAGCAAGGTAGATGCCGTGCACGAAGCGGCCATCACGCGCTTGCGTCCGATCTTGATGACCACGGTCGCCACCGTCGCCGGGCACTTCCCGCTGACCCTGGTCACCGGTGCCGGCGCCGTGGCTCGTAACTCGATCGGCATCGTGCTGGTCGGCGGTATGACCATCGGTACGATGTTCACGCTCTTCATCATCCCCTCGGTCTACGTGCTGATCGCCAAGGATCACCGCGGGGAAGCCGCCCGCGCCAAGTCCGGGCCCGACCTCCGGGCGGAGGAGCCGCTGCTCGCGCCCGAGGGCGCTCACGCCGCGGAGTGAGCCGCTGCTCCGGGCGGGCGGCCTTGAAAAGCCGTCCGCCTATGGTCATGCTGACGGGAGCATGTTCGCCGAAGTCGTGATGTATCGGACCCGGTTCTGCCCCTACTGCATGCGCGCGGCTGCGCTCCTCAACCGCAAGGGCGTGAATGTGCGGGAAATCGACGTTTCCAACGACCCGAGCACCCGCGACCGGCTGCTCGAAAAGACCGGCTCGCATACCGTCCCGCAGATTTTCATCAACGGCGCGTCGGTGGGCGGCTTCGATGATATTTCCGCCCTGGATCGAAGAGGCGCGCTCGACGCCCTGCTGCGCGAGGCGCCCCTGAGCCCCGCACCGCTGCTTTGAAAGCCCCGCGGGCGGGGTTACCCTAGCGGCATGAAGAAGGTCGCAGTGATCGGCTCGGGTGCGGTTGGGCAATCACTTTCGAACGGTTTTCTGAAGCACGGCTACTCGGTGGTGCGCGCCACGCGTGAGCCCTCGAAGCTGAGTGGCTGGCTCGCTTCGGCGGGCTCGAAGGCTTCAGTCCTCGGTTTAGCCGAGGCGACGCAGAGCGCAGATCTGGTCGTGCTCGCGGTCAAAGGCGAGGGCGCGGAGGAAGCCGTCGCTCTGTGCGGCTCGGGCCTCGACGGCAAGACAGTGCTCGACACCACGAACCCGATCAAGGTCGGCAACGGCCCGCCGAAGAACGGCGTGCTCGAGTACTTCACCGCGCAGAACGATTCGCTGATGGAGCGCCTGCAACGCAAAGCGCCGGCCGCGCGCTTCGTGAAAGCGTTTTCGTGCGTCGGCAACACGGTGATGGTCAATCCGAGCTTCGGCGCGCGGCCGACCATGTTCATCTGTGGCAACAGCGCCGAGGCCAAGGCCGAGGCGAGCACCGTGCTCGAGCAGTTCGGCTGGGACATCGCGGACATGGGCCCGGTCGAGGGCGCCCGCGGCATCGAACCGTTGTGCATCTTGTGGTGCATCCCCGGCTTCGCCGGAAAGAGCTGGGGCCACGCGTTCAAGATGCTCTGGCCGTCTCATTGAGCGCGAGATCTGCTGCGGCGCCGTGCGCGCATGAGGCAGGCCGCGCCGAGTAGCCCGAGCGGCGCCAGTGCGTCGCGCTCTCCGCCGCCCGCGGTGCGACAGCCACAAGCACGAACCAGCTGATCTTGGCAGGTGTGGCTCACCGGATCGCAAGCGAGCCCGCGTGCGCACTGCGCATCGCTCGTGCATCCCAGACCCATTCCGGCAGCGGCCCCGGTTGCACCCGATTGGCCCGCGCTGTCCGAACCGCCGCGTCCGCCGTTGCTCGAGCTCCCGGACGCGCCTCCGTCGGCACGTCCGGTACCACCGCCCTGACTGCTGCCCGCGACGCTGCTCTGACCGCTGATCGATGTCCCTCCAATCGAGGTACCGCCGTTCGACATGCTGCCGCCCGTGGAGAAACCGCCCTGCGCTGCGCCACCCGCGGCATCGCCGCCCATGCCGGTGTTGCCGCCTGCGCCGGTGTCGCCGCCTGCGCCGCCATTCGTCGGGCAGGTGCTCTTTTCGGGGGCGGCCGCGCACGTGCCCTTGCTGTTCGGGAGCGCGCATGACTCACAGGGGCCGCCGCACGAGGAGCTACAACACACCCCGTCACTACACACCGTCGATGCGCATTCGCTGCCGAGCGCGCACTCGGTGCCCAGCGGTTTGATGCACACGCCGTCGGCGTTTGGCAAACAGCAAAAACCCCACTGGCAGGCGCCGGTCGTGCAATTGGAATCGCTCGCGCATGCGGAGCCCTTGGGCTTTTTGCAGTCCTTGGTTTCGCTGCAAATGAAGCCGAGCGCTGCGTCGCAGTCGCTGTTCGTGTTGCAGCCCGATTTGCACGTGCCCGAGACACACTCGTAGCCGAGCTCACAGGGTACCGTCGCGACGGGCTTGCATGCGCCGAGGCCGTTGCAAGCGCTATTCAGCGTGCCCGTGGTCGGGCCCGCGCAGGCCGAATACGTGCAGCTCGAGCCCGCGCTGTACAGCGCGCACGCGCCCTTGCCGTCGCATTGCCCGCTGAGTCCGCATTGGTCGGGATCCGAAGCTTGGCACTGATCGTACGGGTCGTTACCGCCGCGCACGTTCCCGCAGCTGCCGTCGGGGCCCCCGTTGCTGCCGTTGCCCTTGTTCTTCTGCAGGCACGATTGGCACGTGCCGTTGCAAGCCGAGTTGCAGCACACGCCTTCGACGCAGAACCCACTGCCGCAGTCGCTGCTTTCGCTGCACGCGGTGCCGTTGGCATTGGCGTAGGTCGAGACGTAAACGGCGCCGGCTTTGTTCGCGCCGAGCGGCGCGCCGAGCAACGCGAAGCCGTTCGAAACGGCGAGCGCGGAGCCAAACGCATCCCCGGCGGCGCCGTCGCTCGCGGTGAGCTTCTGCTGCTGGGTCCAGCTCGTGGTGAAGCCGAATACGTAGGTCGAGCCCGAGTCCGCAGCTTTGTCGTCGTCCCTGTTGCTGGCCACGAAGACCGCGTCGGCCTCGGAGATCGCGACGGCGCTGCCGAACTGATCGCCGGCTGCGCCGTCGCTCGGCTTGAGTGTGACTTGCGTTGCGTGCGCGTCGTTCTGCACGACGAAGGCCGTGCCGACGGGCGCCGTGCTGGTCACGTCCGAGCCGTAGCCGCCGACAACCGTGTACTTGGCGGACATGGCGAGCGCCGCGCCGAGATGAGCGAGGCCGGGGCTGGTCGAGCTCACGCCGCCAGCGCTGGGCAGCCACGCACCGTTCACGAAGTCGTAGAACGAGATCACGTAGCCATTGGTGCGATCGGTACCGAGCGCGAGCCGCGCGCCCGAAATGGCGACGGCGCTGCCCGTGTGATCGTCGTTGCCGCTCGTGGGCGCGAGCCTTGGTCCGGCAGCCCAGGCGGCTCCGCTGCCCTGAAAGGTAAAGGCCGCACCCGCGTCGAGCGCCGCGCCGTTGTCTGCGAAGGGCGCGCCGATCACCGCGTTGCTGCCGGAAAGCGCCACTGCGGCGCCGAAGCGGTCTCCCGCCGCGGCGGGGCTGGCCACGAGCTTCGCGCGTTCTGTCCAGATGCCGGCAGTGCGCGTGAAAACGTACGCCGAGCCAGTGTCGGTTGCCCTGCCTCCGCCGTCGTCGCCAGGCGCGCCGATGAGCGCGGTTTCGCCGCTGACAGCGAGCGCGGCTCCGAACGAGTCGCCCGACGCGCCGTCGCCCGCGACCAGTTTTTGTTGCAGCCGCCAGGTGGTGCCGCTCCGTACGAAGACCGAGACCGAGCCTGAGTCGGTGCCGGCGTCGTCGTCAGCGGGAGCGCCAACCAACGCCGTCTCGCCGGACAGCGCCGTAGCGCCGGAGAGAGCGACGGCTTTGCCGAATTGGTCGCTCGCCGCGCCGTCGCTGGCCGTCACCTTGGCTTGCTGAACCCACGCGACGAGCGGGGCTTCGAGCACGGAAACGGGCTCAGCACCAGGAGCGCTGCAGGCAGATGCCAGCAGCGCTGCGAAGCAAGTCAGGGAGGGGTGAGGCGCACGTTTCACGAATCGCGCTCCGAACGATCCGCCTGAACGTAGGAGCGCTCGTGTTTCCGCTGCGCTTCTCCCTCGAGAACGCCGCGCGCATCTTGGTTCGCGCTCAACCCCAGTGAACTCGTGGGCGCGCCTTTACATGGGGCGCATGGGGCGCATGAGCCGCCGATACGTCAGCTGGTCGTCGTGCATGCGGAGGAAGACGGTTTGTTTACGTTCGTGGAAGGCCCGGGCCGCAGGGTTCGGTTCGACGACGGTGGCGACGCCGGACATGGCCGCCATCGCTTCGACGACGCTGGGGTAGCGAGCGGCAGCGCAGGCGCCAAGGATGGCGGAGCCGAGCAGCACCGCTTCCGGTTCTCGCGGGAGCAACAGGCGAGCGCCCGTGGCATCGGCGTGCTCTCGCAAAAATAAGGGGTTTTTCGTGTCGCCGCCGGTCGCCAGGACGGTGTCGATGCGGTAGCCGTTTCTGTTCAGCGTATCGATGATGTGGCGCGTGCCGTGGGCGATGGCCTGCACCGTGGCCAGGTACTCGAGCGCCAGCGCATCGACGCTCGAGCTCAGCTTGAGGCCCGAGATCATGCCGCGCAGGCTCGGGTCGGCGCGCGGCGAGCGGTTGCCGTGGTGATCGGGGAGGACGTGCAGATCTTGGGTCAGTGCGCCGGGCACCAAGCTCGACCCTGCCAGCTCAGCGAGCCGCTCGTTCAGGATTGCGTAAACAGTCTGACTGCGCGCCGCGGCCTGGCTCGACAGCTCGGCGAAGCGAGCATGCGATTGGAGGACGTGGTCGATCAGGGCGCCGGTTGCCGATTGGCCTCCCTCCGTCAACCACATGCCTGGAATCATGGCTGAGAAATAGGGACCCCAGACACCGTCCACCCAGCGCGCCTGGCTCGATACGGCCATGTGGCAGCTGGAGGTGCCGCCGATCAATGCCAGGCGCGTCTCGAAGGCGCTGGGCTCGAGCGCAGCTGCTTCGCCCAAACCACCGCCCAGCAAACCGATGCCGCCGGCGTGCGCGTCGATCACGGATACGCCTACGGGCGTACCAGGAGCGAGTCCGAGCTCGGCCGCCGAGCGTTCGCTGAGCCGGCCCACGCACTCGCCCAACGGCCGCACTTCGCTGCCAATGCGGCGCGCGCCGTCTTCGAGTAGCTCGGCGAGGCCGACCTGTTCGAAGAACGAGCGCGACCACGCGCCGCGCCCGCCG
>OUNO010161276.1_pt1 | contig 23389 bp, 17 predicted proteins | sample 1779811 | NCBI WGS metagenome assembly OUNO01 (sample SAMEA3914804, study PRJEB12502) | metagenome | biome: forest; material: soil | place: Canada | collected 2010-06-25 | depth 0.3 m | reverse complement strand
CGCTGCCGGATCAGCGGGGCCATTGTCTGCAGACTGTCGGTCGAGACGATGGGCGCGATCACCTTGCGCTGGGCGTCGTGCTTGGGCGGGTCCATGGCGATGAACATCGGCAGCTGGAAATCTTCCGCCTGTTCGTAAATCGAGATGCTGCCCTGAGAGGAGAACACCTCGTGGTGTGACTCCACCTCGACGATGTCGTTAAAGCGGGTGACAGACCAATAGGCCCCGGCTTCGCTCTCCGGGCAGTAGTGGACCGGGGCCTCGTGGCGCAGGCGCTCGAAGAACGGCCAGAAGGTGTTGTCGGCGAAGCGCTGGTTGACGCTGACGTCGATCTCATCGAGCGGCGTCGAATAGGCCTCCGCCCGGGCGGCGTCGAAGGCGGTGGCGAGATCGTCGGCCATGGCGGATTTCCCTGTGCTTTGCAGTAAGGATACGCGCCCCGTGTCGCCGAAGCCAACTTAACGAAGGTCGATGAGATGGAAATTAGCCTCGCGGGCCGCAGCGCCCTGGTCACCGGCGCCGGGCGGGGCGACGGCCGGGCCATCGCCCTGGAACTGGCCAGAGCCGGGGCCGACGTCGCCGTCAACTACCGGCGGGACGAAGCCGCCGCGCGCGAGGGCGTAGACAAGATCCGCGCGCTAGGCCGCAAGGCCGGGGCCTATGCCGCTTCGGTGGAGAACTGGGACGAGGACGTGGCCATGGTCGCCAAAGTGCTGGAGGACCCCGGGCCGATCGGCATCCTGGTCAACAACACCGGCATCGCCAGCCGCGGCCAGAGCGTCGCCGACACTGATCCGGCGGAGATGGAGCGGGTGGTGCGGGTGCACGCCTTCGGCCCGTACTATCTGTGCAAGCTGCTCATCCCCTAGATGCGGACCCTCGGCCGCGCCGATATGATCATGATTTCCAGCGGCGCCACCCCTCGGCATGGCCGGGTGCGGCGCACCTTACAACACGGGCAACGCGGCCATGGAGGCCCTGGGCCTCGCCTTGGTCAAGGAGGAGCGCGAGCACGGCGTGGACACCAACATCGTCGCCCCCAGCCCGACGGTCACTGAAATGGGCCAGCGGCTCTCGCGCGCCGCCATGGACGTCGAGGACATCCACCAGCTTGACGTCCGCTTGCCTTTCGGCCGGGTCAGCCTACCGCAGGACGCGGCCGCGGCCGTGGTCTGGCTGGTTTCCGCCGCCAACTCCTACGCCAACGGCCAGAAGATCAACATCGACGGCGGCGGCTGACACCGAAATTCTGAAATGAACCTGGTCGTCGACAGCATCGCCAAGCGCTACGCGCGCTTTCCCGCCCTGAAAGGCGTTTCCCTGACCGCCGAGCCCGGCGAATTCCTGGCCCTGCTCGGCCCGTCAGGCTCCGGCAAGACGACCCTGCTGCGGATCTTGGCCGGGCTGGAAACTCCGGACGCCGGCCGGGTGGAATTCGAGGGTGAGGACTTCCTGGCCCTGTCGCCGCGCGAGCGCCGCGTCGGCATGGTGTTCCAGCACTATGCCCTGTTTCGCCACATGACCGTGGCGCGCAACATCGCTTTTGGCCTTCGCGTGCGCCCGGCCCGCCCGCGAATCCCCGGAGCCGAGATAGACCGCACGGTGGAGCGGCTGCTGTCGCTGGTCCAACTGGACGGCCTTGGCGAGCGCTTTCCGGCCCAGCTCTCCGGCGGACAGCAGCAGCGCGTGGCGCTGGCCCGGGCGATCGCCATCGAGCCGCGCATGCTGTTGCTCGACGAGCCGCTCGGGGCCCTGGACACCAAGGTGCGCAAAGGCCTGCGTCATTGGCTGCGGCGCGTGCATGACGAGACCGGGATCACCACCATCTTCGTCACCCATGACCAGGAAGAGGCCATGGATCTGGCCGACCGGATCGTTGTGCTGCGCGAAGGCCTGGTCGAACAGATCGGCGCGCCCGATGCGCTGGATGAGCGGCCGGCTTCCGCATTCGTGTTCGACTTCCTGGGCGATTCAAACCGTCTGGACTGCCGTGTCGATGGCGAGCGAGCCACTATCGGCGATTTCGCGGTCCCCGCCATCACTCGGCCTGGCGCCGGCGGCGAGACCACCGCCTGGTTTCGCCCGCACGAGACGATTCTCCAACCAGACGGCGAGGGCTTGCCGGTGACCGTAACCGCCGCCCTGATCAGGGGCGCGAGCGTGCGCTTCGAGTGTCGGGCCGACGATGGCGCCACCTTCGAGGCCGACTATCCAAGGGGCGATCCGCAGGCGGAGTTCGCTGTCGGCGCCAAAGCGCGCTTGAGACCCCGACGCGTATTCGTCTTTCCCGAGAACCGTGACGGGGGTTAATTCATCAGCTTCTGGCTGAGATAGACGTAGTGCCGGGCCCATCGGCGGGCGTTTAGCTCCGGATCGGCGTCGTTGGCGTGACCGCCGAAGGTGTTCTCGTAATAGAGGTAGGGATCGCCCATCGCCTCCAGCTTGGCGGCGAACTTGCGCGCGTGACCGGGGTGGACCCGGTCGTCCACGGTGTTGGTGGTGACGTAGGGTTCGGGATATTTCACCCCGGGCTTCAGATTCTGGTAGGCCGAGTACTGGGCGATGAAGGCGCGGTCGGCGCCGACGTCCGGATCGCCGTATTCCGCCGCCCACGACGCTCCGGCCGACAGGTGCGTGTAGCGCAGCATGTCGATGAGCGGGTTCTCGATCACCACCGCGCCGAACAGCTGCGGGTGCTGGGTCATGGAGACGCTGGTCAGGATCCCGCCGTTAGAGCGGCCATAGATGCCGAGCCGGTGCGCGGTGGTGACCTTGTGGGCGATGAGGTCCTGGGCCACGGCGGCGAAGTCGTCGAAGGCGCGCTGCCGGTGCTCCCGCCGCGCCGCCTCATGCCAGGCCGGCCCAAATTCACCGCCGCCGCGGATGTTGGCCAGCGCATAGGCCCCGCCGCGCTCCAGCCACAGCTTGCCGAGCACGGGATTGTAGGTCGGCGTCTCGGAGATCTGGAAGCCGCCGTAGCCGAACATCAGGGTGGGCGCCGGACCCTTCATCTGTTTGGGCCGCACCAGCCAATAGGGGATAGGCGTACCGTCCTTCGAGAGGGCGAAGCGCTGCTCGACGACATCGCCAGCGGCGTCGAACCGGGCCGGCAGGCTCTTGACCTTGGCGACCGCGCCGCTAGCCGCGTCGACTGACCACAGGGCCGTGGGCTCGAGGAAGCTCTCGGAGGCGATGTAAGCGCGGTCCGAGCCGCGGTCCGCCGCCTCGACGGTCAGGGCCGATCCCTTCGGCAACTCCAGGCGCTGCGCACGCCAGCCGCTGGGGCCGCGCCGATAGACGTCGATGGCTCCGTTCACATTGTCGAGCAACTCGACCAGCAGGCGGTTCTGGGTCACCGTCGCGTCGTTGACTGTCTGGGTCGGACCCGGATGAAAGATGAGTTCGGCCTGGCCGGTCACCGGCTCATAAGCGATGAGGTCGCCGGCGACGAACGCCGGGTGGGCGTCGCTGGCCGGCCAGTCCTCGTTGATCGAGACGATCATGCGCCGGTCAAGATAGCCGTGCACGTCGTTCTTCATTGGCAAGTCGAGCGCCCGGGTGCGCCCATCCCCGGCCAATAGCCAATAGCGGGTCTGGAACGCGGCCACCGAGCGCGCGAGCAGCACATGCTCGATCTGGCCGGCCGGACCGCGCAGCACCTCGGCGAAGGCCGAGACCTCGGTGGGTTCACCTTTGAAGACTTGTTTGGCCTGTCCGGCCGGCTCGCCCCGCTTCACCTGCTTGACCACGAACGGATAGCCGGACCGGCTGAGGGTGCCGGGCCCGAAGTCGCGGGCGATCAGGATGGTGTCGGAGTCGAGCCAGGTCGCCCTCTGCTTGCCTGAGGCGAAGCGGAAGCCGCCGGAAACGAAGGCCTTGGCCTTGGTGTCATATTCGCGCAGTTCGACAGCGTCGCCGCCGCCGTCGGAGAGCCGCACCAGGCATAGCCGATCCTCCGGCGGCAGGCAGGTAGACCCTTTGAAGATCCAGTTCTTGCCCTCGGCCTTGGACAGGGCGTCGAGATCGATCAGGGTCTCCCAATCGGATCTCGGCGAGTTGTAGGAGGCGAAACTCGTCCTCCGCCACAGGCCCTTGATGTGGCTGTTGTCCTGCCAGAAATTGTCCACGTCCGCGCCCAGGAACCCCGGATGCGGGATGCGGTCCGCGGCAGTCAACAGCGCCAGGGCCTGGACTTGAAAGGCGGCGAAGCGCGGATCGGTCTCCAGCCGCGCGGCCGTGCGGGCGTTCTGTTTCTCTACCCAGGCCATGGCCCGCGCGCCATGGATGTCCTCCAGCCAGGCGAACGGGTCGCTGGCGCCGGGGGTGGCCGAGGGGGGCTTGGGCGCCGGGGCGGTGGCGGCGGAAGCGGCGATCAGGGCCACAGCGGCTATTATGGCGGAGATTACAGTGTGCATTTCTGCGTTCTAGGCCATCGATCCAAGGGTGCAAACCAACCCAATCGGCTGGTGGGTTTCGCTCCCCTCCTAGCTACGCCGGCCTTCCCCCTCAAGGGGGAGAGAGGGCTTGCGCTCTCCTCCCCCCACGAGGGGGAAGGGGACCCCGAACGGATGGAGGGGGCCGGCTTCCATTATCCCTCCGTGTACAGATATTTGTGCTGACCATCGCGAATGGTGAGTGTCCGCTTGCCGCCGTCGGCGCCGACCACGAAGTTGAAGCCCGAGTTGGTCGGATCGACGGTCACGAACGAGGTAGTGCCGTCGTCGTTCTTACGCGAGGCCACTGTGCTCGACCAGGAGCCGACGTCAAACACCACCCTCTCGCCCGTCCGTCGTACGGTGATGTGGCCCAGCTCAGGACTCGAATAGCGATCGGCGAGGCCGGCCAGGGCGGCGGGCGCCGGCGGGAGCACCAGCCGGGTGCGCTCCTTGGCGATCTCGGCCTGATTGGCCTTGGCCGAAGTGGCGATCATGTTGGCGGCCCAGGGTTTGCCGTCGTAGAGCACCTCCAACAAGCGACGCATGAACGGGCGTAGCATGTCGCCGCCGTCGTCGGCGTTGGTGAGAATCACGGCGCCCACCTTGGCGTCCGGCACGAGCATGATGTCGCTCTTGTAGCCGGCCATGCTGCCGCCGTGGTGGACAACGGTGACGCCCCAGCTGGCGTCGGTCTCCAGACCCATGCCGTAAAAGGCGTCCTCACCGGTGGGCACGCTCGGCGTGCGCCTGGCCAGGAGGTTCTGCGCCGAGACCATCCGCGTCCCGTCGGGGAGCACGCCCTCGGTGATCTCCAGCTCGACATATTTGATCAGGTCGTGGGCCGAGGACCATTCGCCGCCCGCCGGCCGGTAGGGTTCGACCACATAGTTGAACGCCATTTTGGCCAGCCGCGGCCTGCCGTCAATGTCGTCGCCGTGCGGGCTGGCGTGGTCGGCGGCGAGCGCTCGCTTCATGCTGAAGGTCGTCTCGTCCATGCCGAGCGGCGCGAACACTTCGGCGCGCATGGCCCGATCATAGGCAGCGCCCAGCTCCATGCCGGGATAGACGATGTGGCCGCCGATGTAGCCGGCGGCCGAGGCCATCAGATTGTTGTACTGGAATACCTCGCCGAAGCCGCTGGTGGGCTGGGTCTGCGCCAGTTCCACGAAGGTCGCTGAGGCCGGCGTCGCCGGGCTGGTGTCGAGTATCCAGTCGAGATCTTTACGCGGCAGGCCGGTGCAGGCGCACACCAGATGGCGCATCAGCACCTGGCGCGTGGTCGCCTCGCTGCCCAGGCGAAAGCCCGGATAGGCCTGGGTCACCGGCTCGTCCCATCTGAGCCGGCCCTGATCCACCAGCTTGGCCAGCATCAGCGTCGACATGCCCTTGGTGTTGGAGGCGACCATGAACAGGGTGTTGGCGTCGACAGGCTCAGGCTTGCCCAGCTCGCGCACGCCCAGGCCGCCTTCGTAGACGACCCTGCCGTGATCGATCAGGGCGATGCCGACGCCCGGCACACCGAGCTCGTCCATGGAGGTCTTCACGAACGCCTTGAGGGCCTCGACCCTGGCCGCATCGAGCGGATGAGCGGTGAGGCCGGCGAAGCTCTCGCGCTTGTAGCCGCCAGGCCTCAGGCTCTGCACGGCAAGGTTCGCCGCCGCGCCGCGTTTTTCCACCGTGGCTTCCGAGCCGTCCAAGAGGGCCACCTCCACGCCTTGCCCACGCGTTCGGCGATCGCGAGCACCAGCCGGTGCTCATTGGGCGAGGTCTCGTACTCCAGCTGCACCCGTTCGTCCCAGCCATCGCGGGCGGTCAGCGGGACGGCGAGCTTGAAGGGCGGATGGCCGCCGGGACTAAGGACGGCCCAAGCCGCTTCGGCGGCCGCTTTGGCGTCCGGGGCCTCGCCGGCGTCGACGATGCCGAGACGGGTGTCGCCTTCCGGCGCCCCCAGGACCATCGCGTGGGGGAGGCGTTCGGCCGTCCAGGCCTTGGGGGCGGTGAAGGTCGAGCCAGCTGGCGTGAAGCTCGGCGTATCGGCGGCAAGGCCCTCCGCCATCGCCGAGCCAGCCATCGCCGCCGAGGCGATCAGCGCCAAAGTCAGAGCGCGCATCTCAGGTCCCTCCCCTGTTCGCTGGCCATGCTCGCTCCGACCCGGGGCCGACGCAAGTTAACCTCTCGCCATGCGGATATTGCCTGTTGCGCGCGCGGTAAGGCTTTGATCTCCTCGCGCGATGGCGCGGGTTCAGCTTTCCCGGGTGGGCAAGGCTTTCGGGCCGGTCTCGGTCCTGCGCGACATCGATCTTGTCGTCGAGGATGGCGAGTTCGTGGTCTTCGTCGGGCCGTCCGGATGCGGCAAGTCCACCCTGCTGCGGATCATCGCCGGGCTCGAGGAGGTCTCGGAAGGCGATATCCGCCTCGATGGCGAGCGGGTCAACGACGTCTCGCCGGCCGAGCGGGGCGTGGCCATGGTGTTCCAGTCCTACGCCCTCTACCCGCACATGACGGTCTACCAAAACATGGCCTTCGCCCTGAAGCTGGCCAAGGCGCCGCGGAGCCTCATCGACGAGGCGGTACGCGCGGCCGCCCAGGTGCTCGACATCGAGACCCTACTCGGGCGCCGGCCAAAGGCCCTCTCCGGTGGACAGCGGCAGCGGGTGGCCATCGGCCGGGCCATTGTCCGTGATCCCAAGGTGTTCTTGTTCGACGAGCCATTGTCCAACCTCGACGCCGCCCTGCGCGTGCACATGCGTTATGAATTCGCCGCCCTGCACGCGCGGCTCAAGACGACCATGATCTATGTCACCCACGACCAGGTCGAGGCCATGACCCTGGCCGACCGGATCGTGGTCCTTTCCGAAGGGCGCATCGAGCAGATCGGGGCGCCCATGGACCTTTATCTGCGGCCAGACAATCTGTTCGTGGCCGGCTTCATCGGCTCGCCGAAGATCAACCTGTTGTCGGGTGAGATCGAAGCCGCCGACGACACGCGGGCGCGTGTGCGCCTGGCCTCGGGCGAAGTTGTCGAAGTGGCGGTCGACGCGTCGGAGGCCAGGGCCGGCCAGAGCGTCACTCTGGGCGTTCGGCCCGAACACCTCCAGGCGCATGCGACGACGAACTGCCTGACCGTCACGGTCCGCTTCGTTGAATCCCTGGGCGCCGTCTCCTACGCCTACGGGGTGTTGAACGGCGGAACAGAGGAGCTGACGGCGCAGTTCGGCCCCGATACGCCGATCGCGTCCAGTCAATCCCTGCGCCTGGGCGTACCGGCGGGCGCCGCGTTTTTGTTCGACGCCGCTGGCCGCGCCTACAAGAAACCTCTCCCCAAGGGAGAGGGAGCGGCCCACAGCGCAGCTGTGGGAGGGTGAGGGTTACGGCGCCGACAAATTGAACCGCAGATCCGGCGGCGAGGCTTTCACCGCCGCTCGATCGCCACCTCGCCCGGACCGTTCAGGCGCAGCCCCCCGGGGTCCGAGGGGGCCCGACCGTTGACCCTTCCCGGCGCGGCCGCGAATGGCCAGGCGAACACATAGCCCCCCGGCGGGCGCGCGCCGCTCACGCGCAAGATGAGCTTGGCGCCCTGCATTCTCGCCGACCAGGTCAGTGGGCCGTAAGGCGTGCGCAGGCCCGCGACGCCCACGCCGGCTGGACCAGAGAACCAGCTGGGCGGGAGGCCGGCCCCAAGCACCAGGGCGTGGTCGCTGTCCCGCTCATAGGCGAACATGTCCAGCACCGAGCGCACATAGTCGGAGGCCACCCAGGCATGGGGCATGTCGCCGATGAAGCGCGGCTTGCGCCCGTCGCGACCGACCACTTCGGCCCAGCCGTTCCAGGCCAGGGGGCGACGGTCCTTGAGGAAGAAATCGAGCAATTCCCCGGCGCGCTCCCGCCAGCCGAGCCGGGTGAACGCGCCGATGTTGCGAAGCTCATAGGGGGTGTAGTCCTCCCAGGTCTGGTCGCCATCGCGGCGACGGACGAAATCCCGCCAATAGCGCTCGAAGGTCGCCGTCAACAGGGCTTTGGGCAGGGTCTCGCCCTGGCCGCCGGGGCTGAGCGCGATGGTGGTCGAGGTGGGATCGAAGTCGCCGAGATCGGCGGCGCCTGGGATGTAGTCGATGCCGTGGGCGCGGACCGAGGCGGTCAGCGAAGCGTAGAGGTCGCGCCGGAGGTCGTCCCGCGCCCCGGTCAGCCGCGCCAGCGGCCCGGGCTCGTTCAGCGCGCCGGCGATGAAGACCGCGTCCTGGTAGCCCAGCAGGCCCCAGAAATCGTCCCAGTAGGAATAGGCCGGCTTGCTCGAATAGCCTTCGTGGCTGATCGAGGGCGTCAGCAGGCCGCGCACCATCGGCGGATCGGCCGCCGTCGATCCCCTCAGTCCGTCCATATGGCCCGCAGCGGCCTCGACGCGCGGCCAGAGCGCGCGCAACAGGACTTTGTCGCCGCCGTAACGGTAGACCTCGGCGGCCAGATGGATCAGCTCGCCCTCGCTGTCGTTCTCCAGCGTCGGATCGGCCCCGCGGGCGTCGACGCAGCACGGGACCTGGCCGTCAGGGAACTGGTGCGGCGCATACCAGCGCAGATAGTCCGCCGCTACATCACCTTCGCCCAACCGCAGCAGGCCCTCGGAGATCATCGCGCCGTCGCGAATCCACGAGCGGTCGTACGACCTAGTCCCCGGCCGCAGCGTGGGTCCGGTGCGCGACATCAGCATGAAAGCCAGGGAGGTCCGCACGGTGTCGACTACCGGTCTCGCGGCGGGCGGAGCGGTGAAGGTGACGCGGCCGAGGCGTTCGCGCCAGGCGCTGGCCACCTCGGCCTGGCGCCGGTCGAGCCAGGCTCCTGGAGCCCCAGAGGGCGCAGCCACCGGCGCGGCGTCCGTCAGGGGCGCGACCCAGGCCACCGTAGCGGCGCCCCGCGCGGGCAGGGTGAAGTTGTAGATCAGCGCGCCCGAGGCCAGGCCGTCGGCGTCATGGGCAGGGCCGGCGCCGCCTGAGAGGAGCGTTTTCGGCGTAGCGGCCGCCTCGAAGTCTGCGGCCGCGAAGCGGTCCGGTCGATTGAGCGGATAGACTCGCGGCCGTCGGTTCACCGTCAGCCGACCGCTGCCCCAGGCCACATCGTCGATCGGACTAAAGCCCCCCGGCGTGTTGAGGAACTGCCCGGGTCCGTTCACCTGCATCGGCCTGACCACCAGGGCCAGGGTCAATTTGAGCGGGCGATGCGTCAGATTGTGTAGGTCATAACGCGCGACCAGGCTCGGAGCCTTGGCCGGGCCGGCGGCGAAGCTGGTTATCTTCAGGCGCCACCCGCCGCGCCGCCAGGTGACGCCCGGGATCGGCAGATAACCGTCCTGCAGGGACTGGCTCTCGCCGACGTCGGCCCAGGTGACCAGGCGCCCGCCCTCAATGACGAACGGCTCGATGGAAACTCCGCCCTTGGCGAGCTCGACGGCGCCGTCCTCGGACATCAGCCCGCTCTGCGCGCCGCCATCCACCCCGACCAGCGTCCAATACGATTGCTCGCCCCGGAAGGCCCGCGGATAGAGCCCGCGCCGCACGGTCCTAGCCACGGCTTCCAGCCTGGCGTTGTCGGCGGCCACGGACATGGACAGCTGCGCCTGGGCCGAACCTGCCGATCCCAGGACTACTAGCGCCGCCCCCAGAATGAGCGGGGACGCAGGCCTTTTGTGTGCGCCAGAGCGCAAATCCTCCCTCCCCTTCATGGCAAGGGTCGAGACGCGGAACACGTCCGGGGTGGGGCGGGCGGCGTCCCCACCCCCTCCAGCCCTTCGGGCCAGCTCCCCCATCAAGGGGCAGGAGGATATGATTTTTCGCGGGGATGCGCGGGTCGGCATCACGCGCCCCTGGCCTTCGCGCCTACGTCAGGTTCGCGCCGTTGCTGGCTACGACCTCGGCATAGAACCGGGCGCTCTCTTTCGGCGTGCGCTGCTGGGTGGAAAAGTCGACGTGGACGATGCCGAAGCGCTTGGAAAAGCCGAGCGACCATTCGAGGTTGTCGAGCAGCGACCAGACCATATAGCCCTCGACGTTCACGCCCCTGGCGATGGCGTCGTGGACCGCGCCCAAGTGCCAGCGCAGATAGTCGATGCGCTGCGGATCCTCCACGCGCCCGTTCTCTGCGGTCGGCGGATCGATAAAGGCGGCCCCGTTCTCGGTAATCATCAGAGGAATGTCGCCGTAGCGCTGCTTGACCCACACCAGGGTGTCGGTCAGGCCCTGAGGGAACACCTCCCAATTGGTTTCGGTATAGACGGCATCCTGGCGCACGACCCGGGTCTTCAGCGGCCAATTGCACGGGTCGTCGCCGGTCACGCTGCGCGTATAGTAGTTGATGCCGAGCCAATCGATCGGCTGGGCGATCAGGGCGTAATCTTCGGCCGGCCAGGTCGGCCAAGCCTCTTTGAAGATCTCGGTCATCTCATCGGGATATCGGCCGAAGAACACCGGATCGAGATACTGCCGGTTCATGTAGGCGTCGGCCCGGGCGGTCGCGGCCACGTCGGCGTGATCCTGAGAGGCGGGGTATTTCGGCTCAAGATTGACCACCAGGCCGATCCGGTGCCGGCCGTCGGCGCGGTAGGCTTGCACCGCCGCGCCATGCGCACGCATCAGGTTGTGCGAGGCAATCGGGGCCTCGAAACGATTCTTGTGACCCGGCGCCAGGGCGCCATGCAGATAGCCGCCGTCGGTGACCACCCAGGGTTCGTTCAGGGTGGCCCAGGTCTTCACCCTGCCATCGAGTTTGCCGAACATCAGCCGTGCGTAATCGGCGAACCAGTCGGCCACGTCTCGGTTGAGCCACCCGCCGCGGTCGTCCAGCGCCGCCGGCAAATCCCAGTGATAGAGGGTGAGCAGCGGTTCGATCCCAGCCTCGAGCAGGGCGTCGACCAGGCGGTCGTAGTAATCGAGGCCGGCGGGGTTGGGCGCGCCGCGACCGTCGGGCAGGACACGGCTCCAGGACACGCTGAAGCGGTAGGCTTGCAGCCCAAGCTGGCGCATCAGCTCGACGTCCTGGCGGTAGAGGCGATACTGGTCGCAGGCCACATCACCGGTGTCACCATTTAGCATCAGTCCCGGCGTATGGGCGAACCGGTCCCAGATGCTCATGCCGGCGCCGTCGGCCATGGAAGACCCCTCGACTTGGTAGGCGGCCGTGGCGGCGCCCCACAGAAAGCCCTCGGGAAATGTGCGGGTGGCGTTCATCGGCGATTGGGCTCCCCTCAGGCGACGCGCCACGATTAGCTTTACACGCGCATGAAACCGGTTACATTTCTGGCGGGAAATGTCACCTATCCATCGGGTGACTGGGTTGTGACCGCCGCCATCAGAGCGCCGGGCGACTCTTCACGGGAGGAAATGGCTTGATGTCGCTGTCGCACTGGTCCGCCAGCCCGCGCGGTGCTTGGATCGCCCCCACGGGCGGGGCGTGACGCGTGCCGGCCACCGGCACTTGGTCAAGAGCGTGACTCTCCGCGACGTCGCACGCGAGGCTGGCGTTTCGGTGGCGTCCGCCTCCAGGTCCCTGAACGGCCACGACAATGTAACGGCCTCCACCCGCGAGCGCGTCCTCGACGCCGCCCGGCGGCTGCGCTTCGTGCCTCACACGGCTGCCAGAGCGCTCAGCACCCGGCGCACCGACACCATCGGGGTGATGCTGCCGGATCTGCACGGCGAGTTCTTCTCCGAGATCATCCGCGGCGCCGATCTCGCGGCGCGCGCCCGGGGATTGCATCTGCTGGTCTCCACGTCCCACGGCGACGCGGCCGAGGCGGCGGCCTCGATGCGCTCCATGCGCGGTCGGGTCGACGGCCTGCTGCTCATGTCGCCCTACGTGGACGAGCAACTCTTGGCCGACAATCTGGCCGAAGACCTGCCCACCGTCCTCATCAATAGCCGGATCGGCGGCAAGACCTACGCCTCGTTCAATGTCGACAATCACGGCGGCGCCATGGCGGTGGTGCGCCACCTGGCCGGCGCCGGGGGCGCGGTCGCCCACATCGCCGGGCCCGCCAACAATTTCGAGTCGCGGGAGCGCCTGCGCGGCTATCGCGACGCCCTTGGCGGGGCCGAGGCGATCGTGCTGCAGGGCGATTTCACCGAGGAGTCCGGCTATCGGGCCGGACTGCGCCTGGCGAAGATACTGCCGCGGGCGGTGTTCGCAGCCAACGACACCATGGCCATCGGCTGCCTTCTGGCGCTGGACGAACAAGGCGTCCGCGTGCCGGGTGACATCGCCGTGGCCGGATTTGACGACATTCCGATCGCCCGCTTGATCCGACCGTCCCTAACCACCGCGCGGATCAGCATCGCCGACCTCAGCCGCCGGGCGCTGGAGCGCCTGGCCGCGGCCATCGCGGGCGATGAACCTACACAAGATTTGCCGGAGACCGTGCGCCCACAGTTGGTGGTGCGCGAGTCCTCGGCATTCGAGAGCGACGCGGCGCAAAGCGCCGTCGAACGAAACGGGGAGATACCAATATGAACACCATCAATAGCCGCGCCGGTCGCAACTGGCTAGCCGCTTCCTGCGGCGCCGTGGCCTTGACCTTGGCCATGGCCGGGGCGGCGCAGGCGCAGGTCAGCACCGCGACGCTCAATGGCCACGTCACTGAAGACGCCGCCGTCAAGCCGGGCTCAACCATCACCGCGACACAAGTGGACACCGGCTTCGTCACCCGCGTCGTCAGCGGGCGGGACGGCTCGTACGTATTGTCGGGCCTGCGCCCCGGCCGCTACCGGATCGTCGCCACGGCCCCCGACGGGCGTTCAGTTCAGCAGACCGTCGACGTCCAAGTCGGACAGGACGCCACCCTCGACCTGGCCCTGGCCGCCGCCGCCACCGGGGTTTCCGAACTGACGGTGACAGCCGCCCCGGTACACGCTCAGGAAACCAAGACCCCCGTCGTGGCCAGCAACATCACCGCTCAGCAGCTGCAGGACATTCCCCAGGACAGTCGCAACTTCCTCAACTTCGCCGATCTGGCGCCCGGCGTGCGCTTGTCGAGCAACCCCCTGCGCCAGACCTTCAACGGCGGGGCCAACGGCTCGTCCAACGGCAGCGACCTGGGCGCCGGTCAGGTCAATGTGTTCATCGACGGCGTCAGCCTGAAAAGCAATGTGCAGCAGGGTGGCATAATCGGACAGGACGCCAGCCGCGGCAATCCGTTCGGTCAGGACACCATCCAGGAGTTCCGCGTCGACACCCAGAACTACAAGGCCGAATATGAGCTGGCCGGTACGGCTATCATCACTGCGGTCACCAAGTCGGGGACCAATGAATTCCACGGCGACATCTACGGGACGTTCCAGAATCAGGCCTTGGCCGCGACCGACTTCGCCGACAGGTCCCTGGGCATACCCAAGGAGAAATTCCGCCAGGAGGACTACGGCGCCACCGTGTCAGGCCCCATAGTCAAGGACAAACTGTTCTTCCTGTTCAGCTATGAGGCTAACGATCAGCAGAAATACGGCACCGTCGTTCCTGGCGGCGCGCCAGCCCTGATCGCGGCCCTACCGTTCAATCCGGCCCCATTCGAAGGCAGTTTCGCCAGCCCGTTCCACGAAGACCAGTACTTCGGCAAGATTACCTGGCAGATCGCGCCCAACAACGTCCTGGATTTGTCCGCCCACTATGAAACCGATCATGAGATCGTTGGATTTGGCAATCAGAGCGCGCCCCAATCGACCAGCTTCCAGCAGGCGCAGAACAACAAGAACCACGAGCTGACACTGATGGCCAAGGATACCTGGCGCGGCGACAACTGGCTCAACGAGTTCACCGCCGATCTGCTCGCATCGACCGTCAATCCGTCCATCGAAAACCCCAATCTGCCAGGTCAGGTCTATGGGGCCTATCAGGGACCCGTCCTAACGATCGGCGGCTATTCGACGGCGCAGGAGGAAACTGAGCGCGACATCACCTTCCGTGACAATTTCACGCTGTCCGGCGTCCACTTCCTCGGTAGCCATGTGTTCAAGGCAGGGCTCAAGGTGTCCTTCGACAGGTTCACCGCCGAAGGCGGCCCCGACACCAATCCGCAGTTCCTCTACAACGACATCCCAGCCCTGAGCGAAACCTTCCTGGTACCGTTCCAGGCGACCTACGGCGTGGGGAATCCCAACATTACCGCCAATGATGTCCAGGTTGGCGTTTTCCTCCAGGACGACTGGACGGTGAACCGCCATCTGACCATCAATTACGGCTTACGCTGGGACTATGAGTCCAACGCCAATAACAACAGTTTCGTCACCCCGGCCACCGGCGTGACGGCGTTGAACTATCTGGAAAGCGTGCTCGCACCCCAGTCGGGGAACTTCTTCAACGCCAGCCAATACATCAGCACCGGCTCCAACCGCACGCCATACATGAAGGAGTTTCAGCCGCGGCTTGGCATCTCCTATGACGTCTTCGGCGACCAGAAAACGGTGCTGTTCGCCGGCGCCGGTCGCTACTACGACCGCAACCTGTTCCGCAACGCCGTGGAAGAGAGCCTGTACACGCAGTTCGTCTCGCGGATCTTCTATTTCTCGCCCAACGGCGGCCTGGTGAACGGCAACCAGACCATCGCGTGGAATCCGTCCTATCTCTCGGCGGCCGGCCTGAACGGGTTGATCGCCTCCCAGATCGCGCCCGAAGGGCAGCTACGGGTGCTGCAAAATGACGCCCCGCCGCCGTACACGGATCAATTCGATGTCGGCATTCGCCAGCGATTCGGTGCGTGGAGTACTTCCATCACCGTCGCCAGGCAGCGCGGCTACAATGGCATCGGCTATTACCACGCCAACGTGAATGTCGCGCGCGACTCGGGCGGGTTCCTCGATGCGATCAGCGTCCCCGGATACGGCGACATTGAAGCGTCAAATTCCGATGGCAAGACCCGCTACGACGCCATCTATGTCACCATCGACAAGCCCTACTCCCATGCCTCGCATTGGGGGTTGGATATCGCCTATACCTATGCCCACTCGAAACAGAACGGCAACGAAGGCTTGTTCAACTACGACTTCCCGAACATCGCCGCCTCTCCGTTCTACGCCAACGACGCCGACATCCATGACCAGCTGGTCGTGACCGGCACGGCCGATCTGATCTGGGGCTTCCGCACCGCGGGCAAGTTTCTGCTGACGACCGGTGAACCCTACCAGGTGACCGACGCCAGATGCAGCTTTGGCCAGACCAGTCCGACCTGCCTGCTGCATATCGGCGACTTCGCCCACAATCCGGGTTTCGCCCAACTCGACCTATCTTTGATCAAGGACATCAAGACGTTCAACGGCCAAACCCTGGAGCTCAGGCTCGATCTGTTCAACGTCTTCAACAAGACGAACATGGGCTGTGCGGATGCCTCCGAGGGTTCGCCCGGCAGCCCGAACTCGGACTACATGCATACCTCCTGTCAGATCGGTATCCCGCGCACGCTCCAGCTCGGCGCGCGCTACGCATTCTAAGCTGCTCCACGATCATCAAGGGCCGCTCGCTGAGGCGCGGGCGGCCCGTTTTTTGGGCGCCGCATGTCGTTTTCCTCGATGGACCGTCGAGCCTTTCTGGGATCGGCCGCCGCGGGGGCCGCGGTCTTGCCCTGGGAAGCCTACCCGGCGGCGGCCGGCGATCCGTTCTTCGCCGATCTTGAGCAACGCACCTTCCGTTTCTTCTGGGAGACCACCAACCCGGCCAACGGTCTGGCGCCGGACCGCTATCCCTCGGTCCCATTTGCCTCCATCGCCTGCGTCGGCTTCGCGCTCACCGCCTATCCGATCGGGGTCGAGCGAGGATGGATCACCCGGGCTGCGGCGCGGCAGAGGGTGCTCACCACCCTGCGGTTCTTTGAAAGCGCCCCGCAGGGTCCCGGCCGCAGCGGCGTGTCTGGCTACAAGGGGTTCTTCTACCACTTCCTGGATCTGAGGAGCGGCCATCGGTTCAAGGGCATCGAGCTTTCCACCATCGACACGGCGCTGCTGCTTTGCGGCATGCTCTTTTGCCAATCCTACTTCGATGGGCATCACGCGGAGGAGACGCAAATCCGCGCCCTCGTGGAGACGATCTACGGCCGTGTCGACTGGCGGTGGGCCCAGCAGCCCGCCGATCGCAGCCCGGCCATCACCCTCGGCTGGACGCCGGAGGCCGGTCTCAACCGCTACAGCTGGCGCGGCTACAACGAAGGCATGATCATCTACCTTCTGGCGCTCGGCTCTCCGACCCATCCGGTCGAACCGGACGCCTGGGGCGCCTGGCAACGCGATTTCGACAAGACCTGGGGTCTGAATTACGGCCCCCTGCCCCACCTCGGCTATCCGCCGATGTTCGTGCACCAATATCCCCACGTCTGGGTCGATTTTAGAGGCATCCGTGACGATTACATGCGCCGGCGCGACCTCGATTATTTCGAGAACAGCCGACGGGCCACCTACGCCCAGCGCGCCTACGCTACAGCCAATCCGCTGGGCTGGAAGGGCTACGGAGAGGACGTCTGGGGTCTCACCGCCTGCGACGGCCCCGGCAATCTGCGTCACGACTTTCGGGGTCAGTCTAGGCGCTTCCACGGCTATATGGCCAGGGGTCCTGGACCGCGCGACGATGGCACGCTCGCCCCCACCGCCGTTCTCGGCTCCGTCGCCTTCGCCCCGGAAATCTGCGTTCCCGCCGCCCTGCGGATCAACCGGGACTATGGCCAATGCATCGCCGGCCGCTTCGGCTTCGTCGACGCCTTCAACCCCAGCTTCGATTTCGCCGACCTGCCGCCAAAGACCGGTCGGCGCGTCCCCGGCGTCGGCTGGATCGGCGCGGATTATCTCGGCATCGACCAGGGGCCGATCGTGGCCATGATCGAGAACTGGCGCAGCGGCCTGATATGGAGAACGATGCGCGCCAACCCGCATATCGTCCGCGGCCTGAAGCGGGCAGGTTTCACCGGAGGTTGGCTGGAGACGGCATGAGTATCGGCCTTTCCCGCCGCTCGGCGCTGGGCCAACTGGCGGTCGGATCTCTGGCGGCGTGCTCGGCGACAGGCGGCGCCGGCCCGGTGCGCTTCTGGGCCATGGGGCGCGAGGGCGAGGTGGTGCAGACCCTGATGCCGGGGTTCGCCCGCGCCCATCCGGACACCTCGGTCGCGGTGCAACAGCTGCCGTGGTCCGCCGCCCACGCCAAGCTGCTCACCGCCTTCGCCGGCGGCGACCTCCCCGACCTCTGCCAGATGGGCAACACCTGGATCGCCGAGTTTTGCGCCCTGGGAGCGCTGCAGCGTCTGGATGGGGCCGTGGCGGCCTCGCCGGTCGTGCGCCCCGCCGACGGCTTCGAGGGCATCTGGCGCACCAACAGCATCGGCGGCGGTCTCTATGGCATCCCGTGGTACGTCGACACCCGGCTGCTGTTCTATCGTCGCGACCTCCTGGACAAGGCGGGCCACGGATCGCCGCCCACCACCTGGGAGGGCTGGCTGGAGGCCATGACGGCGATCAAAGCCCTCGTGGGCGCGGGGGCCTATGCCGCGCTCCTGCCGCTCAACGAACCCGAGCCCCTCCTGACCCTCGCCCTGCAGCAGGGCGAGCCGCTGCTGCGCGAAGGCGGCGGCCGGGGAAACTTCCAGAGCGCCGGCTTCAGGAAGGCTCTGGCCTTCTACGCCAAGATCTTCGCCCGCCAGTTGGCCCCGGCGGCGTCGGACACCGAGATCGGCAACCTCTATGATGAGTTCGCCCGCGGCTATTTCTCATTCTATGTCAGCGGGCCGTGGAACCTCGGCGAGTTTCGCCGGCGCCTGGGCCCCGCCCGTCAGGACCTGTGGATGACCGCGGCCATGCCCGGTCCGGACGGCCCCGGCGCGAGCCTCGCTGGCGGGGCCAGCCTGGTGGTGTTCGCCGGCTCGCGCCGACGGGACGCGGCCTGGCGGCTGATCGAATACCTCTCGACCTGGCAGTCCCAGAGCCGCTTCTACGCCCTCACCGGCGACCTGCCGGCCCGGCGCGATGCCTGGACCAGCCGCGGCCTGGCAGACGATCCCAAGGCCGCGGCCTTTCGCGATCAGTTGACCCGGGTCAAGCCGACGCCGCAGGTTCCCGAATGGGAGGCGATCGCCATCGAAATGCAGCTGGTCGCCGAACAGATGATCCGGGGCCGTCTTGGCGTCGACGCGGCCACCGCCGAAATGGACCGCCGGGCCGACGCCCTGCTGGCCAAGCGTCGCTGGATGATGGCCCGCCAGCGGAGCCTGTCATGAAGGCTGGGCGCGCAGGCTGGTTGTTCGTCGCCCCGGCGCTGGCCATCATCGGCCTCTTCTTCGTGGTCCCGGTGGCCGCCGGCTTCGTCCTCAGCCTGACCGATTTCGACATCTACGCCCTGGCCGACCTGCGCAATCTGCGCTTCATCGGCCTGGACGGGTACCGGGCCCTCCTGGCGACGCCCCTGTTCTGGCAGGCGCTCGGAAACACCCTCTATTTCGTGGCCGTCGGCGTGCCACTCTCGATCGCCGCCTCCCTGGGCGCCGCCTTGCTCCTAGAGTCCAGGTCGGCGCGCTTCAAGGGCCTGTTCCGCACCGCCCTCTTTGCCCCAGTGGTGACGACCCTGGTCGCCGTGGCGGTGATATGGCGCTACCTGCTGCACGCCCGCTACGGCCTGATCGACTATGGCCTTCACTGGCTGGGCGTCCCGGCCATCGACTGGCTGGGCGATCCCCACTGGGCCATGCCGGCGATCATCGTCTTCGCGGTGTGGAAGAACTTCGGCTACAACATGATCATCTTCGTGGCCGGTCTGCAGACCATCCCCGAGGATCTCTACGAGGCCGCCCGGATCGACGGCGCCTCGCCGCTGCGCCGCTTCTGGCATGTCACCTTGCCCGGGCTGGCCCCGGTGGTCCTGCTGGTCAGCGTGTTGACCATGGCCGGCTATCTGCAGCTGTTCGCCGAGCCCTACGTCATGACCCAGGGGGGGCCAGGCCAGTCCACCGTGAGCGTACTCTATTTCATGTACGAGCAGGGCTTCAAATGGTGGAACCTGGGAACGGCGTCGGCCGTCGCCTTCCTGCTGTTCCTCCTGGTGCTGGCGGTGACCCTGGTTCAGCTGGCCGTGGCAAGGCGCCGGGGCGTGCTATGAGACGCCTCGCCACCAGTCTGACCGTCAACGGCCTGCTGGTGCTGGCCGCCGCCATCGCCATCGCGCCGCTGCTGTGGATGGTTTCGGTCTCGCTCATGGCCTCCGGCGAAGCCGACAGCTTTCCACCGCCGATCCTGCCCCGGGCCCCGAGCCTGGCGGCTTATGGCGAGCTCTTCGCCCATCAGGGCATGGGCCGCTATTTCGCCAACAGCCTGATGCTGGCCTCGGCGGCCACCGTCCTGTCGCTCGCCTTCAACATCAGCGCCGGATACGCCTTCGCCAAGCTGCGCTTCGCCGGCCGCGACCTGGTCTTCCAGCTGCTGCTGGGGGCCCTGGTGATCCCCGGGCAGGTGGCCATGATCCCCCTCTTCCTGATGCTCAAGGGCATGGGCCTGGTGAACACCTACGCCGGCGTGCTCCTGCCGTCGGCGGCCGGGGTGTTCGGCATCTTCCTGGTGCGCCAGTACGCCCTCTCCGTTCCTGACGAGCTCCTGGAGGCTGCGCGCGTCGACGGAGCCGGAGAGTTCCGCATCTTCCGCTCGATCGTCCTTCCGGCCCTGGCCCCGATCATGGTGACGCTGGCCACCTTCACCTTCCTGGCTTCGTGGAGCGACTTCATGTGGCCGCTGATCGTGCTCGGCGACGAGCGCCTCTACACCCTGCCGCTGGCGCTGGCCTCGCTGTCGCGCGAACACGTTCAGGACAGCGAGCTGATGATGGCCGGCGCGGTGGTGACGGTGGCCCCGGTGCTGCTGCTGTTCGTCGCCCTGCAGCGCTACTACATCCGCGGCCTGCTCGCCGGCAGCGTCAAGGGATAGGACCCTATCCCACCTTGGCGATCACCTCGCCGAGCGTTCCCGCCACTTCGTCGATCTGGCCCTTGTCGATGATCAGCGGCGGCGAGAGGGCGATGGTCTCGCCGGTGTAGCGCACCAGCACGCCCCTTTCGAAGCAGCGATGGAACACCTCGGCCGCCCTGGCCCCCGGCGCGCCCTCGCGCGGCGCCAGCTCCACAGCCCCGACAAGCCCCAGGTTGCGGATGTCGATCACGTGGGGAGCGCCCTTCAGGGAATGGACCGCGTCCTCCCAGTAGGGCGCGAGCGAGGCGGCGCGGGCGAACAGGGCCTCTTCCGCATAGACCTCCAGGGTCGCCAGGCCGGCGGCGGCCGCCAGGGGATGGCCAGAATAGGTGTAGCCGTGGAAGAGCTCGATGCCCGCGGGCGCGCCGTTGACCACCGCGTCATAGACGTGGGCGCCGGCGGCCACCGCGCCCATGGGGACGGAGGCGTTGGTGATGCCCTTGGCCAGGCACTGCAGGTCCGGGGTGACGCCGAAGTACTCCGCGCCGGTCGCCGCCCCCAGGCGCCCGAAGCCGGTGATCACCTCATCGAAGATCACGAGGATTCCGTGGCGGGTGGCGATCTGGCGCAGGCGCTCGAGATAACCCTTGGGCGGGACGAGCACGCCGGTGGACCCGGCCACCGGCTCGACGATCACCGCGGCGATCGTCTCGGCCCCGTGCAGGCCGACCAGGCGCTCGAGATCGTCGGCGAGTTCGGCCCCGGTCTCACCCTGGCCGCGGGTGAACGGCGGGCTGGACCCGTGGGTGTGGCGCATATGGTCCACGCCCGGCAGCAGGGCGCCGAAGGTGCGCCGGTTGGCGACCATACCGCCGACGCTGATGCCGCCGAAGCCTACGCCGTGATAGCCGCGCTCGCGGCCGATGAAGCGGGTCCGCGTCCCCTCGCCCACCGCCCGCTGATAGGCCAGCGCGATCTTCAGCGCGCTGTCCACCGCCTCCGAACCGGAATTGCAGAAGAACACATGGTCGATGCCGGCCGGCAGCACACCGCGCAGGCGCGAGGCCAGCTCGAACACCAGCGGGTGGCCGAGGTTGAAGGTCGGGGCGAAGTCGAGCTCGCCGGCCTGGCGGGCAATGGCCTCGACGATCTTGGGCCGGGCATGGCCGGCGTTGACGCACCACAGGCCGGCGACCGCGTCCAGCACCGGACGGCCGTCGGTGGTGTAGTAGTGCATGTCCTTGGCCCGGGCCAAAAGGCGCGGATCGGCCTTGAAGGCGCGGTTGTTGGTGAACCCCATCCAGAAGGCTTCCAGGGAGTTCACGGTCGGGGCGTCCATTACGCTTTGCTCCAATACGACGGCGTCCTTCTTCCCTAGCGGGAGAAGATGGCCCCGCAGGGGCCAGATGAGGGGTTGAAAGACCTCTGAGACGAACCTCGCATAGCCAATCCCGGCCGTCCTATCGACCCCTCATCCGTCGGCTATGCCGACACCTTCTCCTGCAAGGGGAGAAGGAAGGATCGTCAATATTTGATATTCACCGCCACGCCCACGGTGAGCGGGCGGAAGGTCTGGGCCTCGTACAGAAGCGTCGAGCTGTCCTCGTGGGTGAGATCCAGCTGCGGATGGCTGTTGAACACATTGTAGGCGAACACCGCCACGTCGAAGTTCGACAAGGTCACGCCCGCGCGCAGATTGACCAACTGTGTCTGCGGATCGGGCACGAGCCCTGGATCGAAATAGGTCGTGTTCGGATCCTCGGCCGGGATCGGGGTGGTGCGCTTGGACTTGAACTCATAGTCGGCGCGGATGAAGGCCGGCCGGCTAAACAGGTCGAAGTTGTACTGGGCGCCCACGGTCACCGTCCACGGGGCCACGTCCAGGGCGTCGCCCTTCTCCGCCAGGATGTTGCCAAAGGTGTCGAGCGCGGTCTTGGAGAAGGTGGCGTCGGTGTAGCCGACGGCCAGCTCGACCTGGAAGTGACGGTCGAAGTTCCACTGGCCCTGCAGGTCGAAGCCCTTGCTCACCGCGTCGCCGTCGTTGGTGGTGTAGGTGATGGCGCAGATCGGCACGGTGATGCCCTGCTGGATGTTCTTCCACTGCAGGTAATAGACGCTGCCGGCGAGCTGCAGGCTGCGGTCGAAGAACCGGCCCTTGGCGCCGGCCTCATAGCTCCACACCGTGTCCGAGTTGTACTCGGTGGGGAACACCCCGCCGCAGGCGACCACCGGCAGGGGCGGCGAGGCGCCGCCGATGCGGTAACCCTTGGCGATGGTGGCGTAGATCATGTCGTCGGGCGTCACCTGATAGCTGAGGCTGAACTTGGGCGTCAGCGGCTTCTCGTTCTTGCCGCCGGTGGTGACGTTGGGAATACCGCCGTTGTCCAGCAGGTCCTGGGGTCCGTCATCGGTGCTGATGAAGTCGAAATGGGTCCAGGCGAAACGCAGGCCGACCTCGGCCTTCAGCTGGGCGGTGATGTTGTAGGTGGCGTCGGCGAACAGGGCGATCTGCCGGTCGTTGGACTTGGTGTCCTTGATGTAGTCGTCGCCATTGGGCAGCAGGTTCTCGCCCCAGGCGGTGATCATATCCTCGCCCCACAGCAACTGGGTCAGAGCCGGCAGTTCCGTGTCGTGGATCTCCTCGGTGGAGCGCTGGTAGTTGAAGGCCAGGAACGCGCCCACAACCCATTGCAGCCGGGCGCCGGCGTCGTTCGACTGCAGGCGGAACTCCTGGGTCCAGTCGTATTGGCTGTTGGTGATCTCGTTGAACGCATAATAGTTCGGCATGCCCGGCACGCTGGGCCCGGTGGGAGTCAGCAGCGGATAGGGCTGGCCGCACGCGCCGCCTGGGCACGCGTTACCGTTGGGATCGGACGGGTAGCCGTAGATGTCGCCGACCAGGAAGTGCTGGAAGTAGCTGAGGTCGTACAGCGTGCCGCTGTAGCCGCCGACGCGCTCCTTGCGGGCGTAGTAGCCGGTGTCGGAAATGAAGCTGACCCCCGGCCCCTGCCACTCGATCTTCAGGCTCGGCAGCAGGAAGTGGTCGCGGTCGGGCTG
>OUNO010000396.1_pt3 | contig 23393 bp, 22 predicted proteins | sample 1779811 | NCBI WGS metagenome assembly OUNO01 (sample SAMEA3914804, study PRJEB12502) | metagenome | biome: forest; material: soil | place: Canada | collected 2010-06-25 | depth 0.3 m | reverse complement strand
GCGGCCGAGTAAGTTACGGGATGCCCGGCCGCGACGCGGCGAGTGAGTTCGAGACTCGGCCAAGTAGAGCTCCAGAGATTCGGGTCGGGTCAAAAAGTTTTAGCTTGTTGATTGTAAGATTTTTAGCGTGATATAGTCCCCCGGCGTTTCCGGTTCACGGAATTGTTCAATAGTTCCAAGTGGTTGCGGTGTTGGAACCGCGCGCTGACCCAATGCGTCGTTTGAAGGGAAAGCGGAAGAGGCATCGATGAAGTCAAGTCCCATCGGGCTCCTCGTGGCAGTAGCCCTCGGCATATTCCCTGCGCAAAGCTGGGCGCAAGCCAAAGCAGGGAAGGCCACGGTGGCCGCCAAAGCTAGCGCGGCCAAAGATAGCAAGGGCGTCATCGACGCGGATGCCAGCGGTGACGCTGCAGCCGGCACCGATGCTGCACCTGCGGGTGATGCTGCCGCCGGCACCGGCGATGCAGCAGCGGCCGATACTGCAGGTGACGAGGAGACGCCCACGGGCTCTGGCCTCGACGACATCTGCAAGATCGATCCAGCGGCCTGTCCGAATCTGGACATGGATAAGGAGGCCGCGCGCCCCCTGAAGGAACAGATCTTCGCGGTGCAGCAGGCCTACGCACTACGCGTGCGGCGCCTCGAGCTGCAGGCGGGTTGGTCGGTGAGCATGAACGACCAGTTCGTCGGTCACCCGGCGCCGGTCCTCGCGCTCAACTACTACATCACGAACGTGCTCGCGATCGGCATCAACGGTGCCTATTACCAGCCGTTCAACAACGACAAAGACTTCAACGCGCAGGTTCGGCGCGCAGCGCGCGTCGCCGTGCCGCTCACCGAATATCAGTGGGGCGCTGCGCTGAACTTCACGTACGTTCCCGCGTACGGCAAATTCGCCGGTTTCGGTGACTTCATCTTCCACTACGACGCCTACGTCGTAGGCGGCGTCGGCGCACTCAGCGTGCGTCCGATCCCGGTCATCGATCCCGACAACCGTAACTTCGCGTTCGAACCGAAGTTGGCGTTCAACGCAGGTATCGGTCTGCGCATCTTCTTCAACCGCTGGTTCGCCGCGGTGTTGGAAGTGCGTGACTACGTGTTCAACGATAAGCTGGAAAACCTGAATACGTCGCCCGTTCCCGCCGTCGCGCAGGATAAATCGACGTGGTACGGCAACACGAGCTTGACGAACAACGTGCAGGCCCAATTCGGCGCTGCGATTTTCCTCCCGTTCTCGTTCGACTACCGGTTGCCGAAGTGATGGGCAAAGGGCGAGGCATGACGACCACGAAACAGAAGACTATGAAGCGGCTAGTGACCGTGCTGGCTGCAGCACTCGCACTGTTCGCCTTCACCGAGCGCGCCGAGGCTCAGCAAATCCTGCTCACCGGTCCGCTCGCGGGCGCGCCCGCCGTGCGCAAGTTGCGCTTGCACCGCCGAGGGCGTTTCGAGGTGGCCCCGGCTATCTCCTTCACCCTGTTGGATGAGTACCAGCGCACGATTTTGCTGGGTGGCCGGATCAACTACAACATCACCGACTGGCTCGCCTTGGGCGCGTGGGGTGCGGTCGGCAGTGCTATCCGTATCCAAACGGACCTGACTGATCAGATCCAGTCGGTGAATGCGGGCCGCACGGATCCCGAATCGCTCGATCGCCGTCTGACGGCGGTCAACTTGGGTTCGGATTTCAAGAAGCAGCTCGGCGGTATCGACTGGGTGGTCGCCCCGCAGCTCACCGCGGTCCCGTTCCGCGGCAAGCTCGCGTTGTTCCAAAGCATCTACCTGGACACTGACTTGTACTTCTTCGGCGGCCCGGCCTTCGTCGGTCTGACCGAGCGGAAGAACTGCGACCCCTGTGTCGGACCGGGCGCTTTCGGTACGGCTACTCGCGTCGCCGTCGCCCCGACCTTCGGTCTGGGTTTCAACTTCTACATCAACAAGTGGAGCGCGCTCGGTTTCGAATACCGCGGTCTCCCCTTCTCCTGGAACACTGCCGGCTTCGACACCGCTGGCGGCGGCAAGGACAAGAAGTTCCCGGACAGCAAGATTACGAACGACGATCGTCAGTTCAACTTCAACCAGGTGCTGACGGTCAGCTACAACATCTATCTGCCGTTCCAGTACAAGGTCAGCGAGTAAGTCGCTAACTGCTTACACAAGCGCTCAAAACGCCCCGCTGCTCAGCGGGGCGTTTTGCGTTTGTGCTCGGGGCGCGGAGCGCACCCCTGCCCCGTCCTCGTGCGCCGCGCGGATCGCGGATCGCGATCAGGTGCCGATCGCCGCGACGCACTTGCGCACGCGGGCTGCCGAGAGGCGACCCCCTAGAACAAGAGAGAAGCTCGTTCGCGCACGGGCACGGAACGAGAGCGGCTCAGCCCTTGACGACCTTGTCGTGCGCTAGCCGAAACCCCGGCGGCAAGGCCTTGCCTGTCGTGGCGGAGAGCTCACCGGAGATGGACCAAGCGCGATCGACCAAGCCCTGTGCGATCCGATTCTGGACTCGGCGCGACTCTTCGGTTTCGAGCGCGGTGACGAGGGCCGGCAGGCTCGAGGGATCGTTGATGGCGAAGAGAGTAGTGACCGCGGTGAAGCGGACCGGCTCGCTCATGTCGCCCAGGAAAGGCTCGACTGCGAGGCGCACTTCGTCCGTCGGGTAGGCCTCGAGGGACTGGATCAGCTGCACCTTGGGCTCGGCGTTGCGCACGTACTCGGTGTCGAACTGATCGAGGATGCTGAGCAGCTCCTGCGCGGCTTGGGCGTCGTCTTTCACGATCGCGCGCAGCACCTTGAGCGGCCAGGTCAGGCTCTCCGCCTTTTGGCAATGCTCACGGATCGGCTCGAGCGCGTCCTCACCGGCGGAGACGATGCCGCGCATGCAGGATTCTTTCTCCTCCTGATCGGTGATCGAGGGATCGAGCACCCAGTCGAAGCGCTTGAGCAGCGCGGCGGCGGCTTGTGCAGTGCCGATCCGCCCGAGCTCGTTGATCGCCTCTTGGCGATCGAAGTTCTGCGACAGCTTATTGGTCAGCAGGCGCTCGAGGCGCGCGATCTCTTTTTGGGACGTGCGCGGCGGTTGCTCGCTCTTGCTCTTGCTCAGAAAGTCGAAAATTCCCATGGTCCTAATGCAGCGTTCGAGCTCGTGTCGCCGGGTGAGACAGCGTGCGACCTACGGGGCCGCGCCGGCCCGTGCATATAGCTCGAAACGCGCTCCCGTCCCAGCGCTCCGCGCGCTGGGAAGCGGGAAAGCGGCCGACAGCCTATCCCTCAGGACAGCGGAACGGCGATCAGCACCACGGCATTGCCGCGCAGCTGAACTTGGTAGCGCACGGGCTTGCCGTGCTTTTGACCAGTTTCGGCCTCGCTGGCGCGGATCCGACCGACGAACGCTTCGAACGTGATGTGCTCGACGGGCTCACCGATCTGACGCTTGGCCGCGATGTATTCGTTGAACAAGCGGCGGTAGTACTGGTCGGCGTTCTCGGCTGCCAAACTGGCGGCGACGTTCGGATCGACATTGCCCGATACCGAGCTCTCGTCGACCGCGAGCGCTTCTTGGAAGTCGCGCGCGCTCGGCCCTTGGGACGGGCGACCCTGTTCATCGGTGGTGTCCTCGGCCACGCCCATCAAGGCGTTGAGCAACGAGTTGATGCGGAACACCAAACCGCCGAGCTCGTCGTGCTCGAGCTGGAAGCGGAGCTCCGAGTTGCCGTTGATGACCGCCAGCAAGCCGTCCTCGAGCTCCGAGATCGGTCCCGAGATGTAGTTGCCGAGCAGCGTGCCGCCCACGAGCACGAGCACCACTCCCAAGCCCGCGACGGCCAACACCGGCCAGAGCAGACCCGGCAAGCTGTCGACCAGCGAGGCCGGCACAGCGGCGATGATCACGCCGCGTGTTTCGCCAGTGTATCCGTCGAGTGGAACGGTGCCGAACAAGTTGCCACCGCCTACGGTGTCGATCGTCACGACACCACCTGAGCTCAGAGCTTGCTTCGCGGCTGCCGTGACGTTGCCTTGGCTCGCGGCCGCGACCACGTCGGCGGGCGCCGCACTGTCAGCGACGACTTCGACGGTGTCGCCCACTGCCTCGAGAAGCAGCGTGTGGCCACTAGTGAGGTCACTGGTGCGCGTGAGGCGTTCGTCGTTGAGCGGTGTGCCGACGACCAGCGCACCGACCACGACGCCCGTGTCGCCACGCAGCGGCGCGTAGCTCGCGAGCATCTGCTCTTGGCGCTTGTGATTGATCCAGAGCGCGCTCGCGGTATGTCCGCTCTTCAACGACTCTGCCAGCGAGGGATACGCGGCGGCCACGTTTTCACCGCGCATCAGCGCCGATCCGTTGCGGCCCACGGCCACACCTTGCGCGTCCACGATCAGCACCATCGAGGGTGCCATCTTCGCGAACATCGGTTCGCTCACGGCCGCGTCGCGCAGACGATTGCACTCCGCGGTGGCCGCTTCGCTGCGCGCGTCGGCCGTGCCACTCGCGAGCACCGAGTGCACCGAGGGAGCCGTGGCATTGCCATCGAGCCAGCGCTCCATGCGCAAGGCGTCCAGGGCGAGCTGCGCGTTGGCAGCGCGCAGCGCCTGCGCCACCTCACGTTTGCGTTCAGCGCGGTTCTCGAGGACGTCCTTCAACGACGTCAGTAACAAGACGTACGTCAACAGGCCGACGACAATGACGATACCGGCGTTTACAACTATGATCTTCCAACGCATCCTGTGGCCCCTTTGGCACGAACCCCGAGGTTCGGGGTTTGGCCGCGCTCCGACAAAAACGCCCGGCGGCGCTTTGGAAACGACGGTACTACTTGTCACGCCAGAGCTAAAGTAGGCGGCGAGTTTTAAACTCGGGAGCTCGCTGGGCAGCGCCGGCCGGCCCGCGGCAAAGCGCGACGGAAACCGCGGAGTACGCTACTGTATGTGGAGCGCGGCGCGAGGCCGCGGCATAGCCATGCAAAAGACCCTCGCGTTGGTAGATGACCCGCTCTTTTGCGAGCACCGTGCGCCCGCCGGTCATCCGGAACGACCCGAGCGCCTACATGCAGCACGCGCTGCGATCGCACACGCGGATCTCGACCTGCGCCGAGTGGATCTCGCCACGCGCAGCGCGACGCCGGATGAGCTCGTGCGTGTGCATACCGAAGCGTATCTCGAGCTACTGGGCCAGGCGGCCGGCCGCAGCGGCTACTTCGACGAAGATACGTTTTACAGCGCGTCGTCGGTCGATGCCGCACGCGCGGGCGCAGGCGCCGCGCTCGTCATCACCGACGCGTTGCTCGATCGGCACGCCGACTTCGGCTTGGCGTTGGTCCGACCGCCGGGGCACCACGCACGCCCTTCTGGTGCGATGGGCTTTTGTTTGCTGAACAACGTGGCGATCGCAGCAGCGCATGCCCGCGCGCGCGGCGTCGAGCGTGTGGCCATCGTCGACTTCGACGTGCATCACGGCAACGGCACCCAAGAGGCCTTCTACTCGGATCCTTCCGTGCTCTACGTGTCGCTGCATCAATCGCCGCTTTATCCTGGTACCGGCGCAGCACGCGAGAACGGCGCGGGCGATGGTCGCGGCTACACCGTGAACGTGCCGCTCTCGGCGGGCGCGGGCGACGCGGCGTATGCGGCCGCTCTGGAGCGAATCGTGGCACCCGTGCTCGAGAGCTACCGTCCTGATCTCTTGTTGTTCAGCGCTGGCTTCGACGCGCACGTGCGGGACCCGCTCGCTCAGATGCAGATGACCGACCTCGGCTTTCGGGCGCTGATTCGGCGCACCTTGGCGGCACTGCGCCCAGGTGTGGGCGTGGGGCTGATGCTCGAGGGCGGCTACGACCTGAGCGGCCTGGGCAGCTCCCTCGCCGCCGCGCTCGAAGGCCTGGGCGAAGGGCCCAACGCCGCGCCGAGCCCCGCCGGCCCGCTGTGGGACGCCCATGAGGCTGATCTGGCGGCGGCAGCAGCAGTCGCAGCGGAACTTTGGAAGCTCAGCTGAGCAATTTGTTCGCTGCATTGGGTTGCTGAAGCACCCCGAGGTGAGCTAAGTACCGCCTGCGCCGGCGGTCGAAGGGCCTCCGGCAACACCGATCGCACGGTGGGTATAGCTCAGTGGTAGAGCACTGGATTGTGGCTCCGGTTGTCGCGGGTTCGATCCCCGTTACTCACCCCATCAGAAGCTGACTCCTCAACGGGTCAGCTTCTTTTTTTTTACAGGCGATCTGCGCGAAGCGCCTCACTCCCTTCCGGGCGCGGGCAGCGCGAGCGCAACCCACACGGACTCCACCGCAGCGCTATTTTTTCAGGCTCAAGTACGCCCTTGCAGAAAAGGCGCTGCTCGCGAATTGTCGAGTATGATGAAGCCTCGGAGGAATGCACTCATGATGAATGCTCGCGCGCGATGTTCGGTCCTGGCAGTTCCACTCCTGGCAGCGCTCGGTTGTAGCGATCCAGTCCCACTGCCCGCGCAAGGCGCAATTTCGCTGAGCGTTCAAAAGCCATCCACGAGCATCAACGGCTCGAACTGTCCGGATTCCGGCACCACGTACCAGGTCGGTGCGCCCGGAGTGCCCACGCAGCAGAGCTTCGGCGATAGCTTGATCGACGGCGACCAGGGTTCGCACATCAGCTGCTCGGTGAAGGGGAGCGGCACCACCTTCGCGTTCTCCGGCTCTTTCCAGGCCACGACGAGCGTCGGCGATCCGCTGCCGATCACGGTGACCTTCAGCAACGGGACGATCACCGATGGCAAGGGAACCGCGGCGGTGAGCGTGTTTACGCCCAAGCTCGCCGGCACGTTCGCCAGTGCTGCGGGTAGCGACTGCACGATCCAGGTCATCGGCGGTCAGATAGCGAATGGCCACGTCTGGGCAACGTTCAGCTGCGCCGGCATCACTGCGCCGCCTTCGGGTCTGTGCGCCGTTGGCACCAGTGTGATCGTGTTCGAGAACTGCGACGGTTCCTGAAGCAAACTGCGCGCAGCGCAGAAACGAAAAACGCGAGCTCGAAGGAGCTCGCGTTTTTTCATTTCGGGCGTCGAACGCCTGCCCTCAGACTTTGGGCTCGGACTTCGGCGCGACCACGCCCGCAGGCGGCGTATCTGCGGTCACGTCGGGAATCGACGGTTGTTCGGCGCGGCGCGCGACCGTCGCAGGTGTGGGCAGCGTGTCCGACAGGCTCGGGTTGTCTTCGCCGCCGGCGTCGATGCGCACGACCACCGCGGTGATGTTGTCCTCACCGCCGTGCTCGTTGGCGAGCGCAATCAGCTTGCGACAGACATCCGACAGCTCGGGCGACGATTGCACGAGCGCCAAAATCTCTTCGTCTTCGATCATGCCGCTGAGGCCGTCGGAACAAAGAAGATACGCGTCGCCGACTTGCGCGTCGTCGGCCTGCAGATCGACCGAGACGTGCTCTTGCATGCCGAGAGCGCGAGTGATGACGTTCTTCGGCAGCTCACTGCGTTGCTCTTCGGTGAGCTCGGGCATGGCCAGCAGGTAGTCGTTGACCAGCGAATGGTCGCGAGTCATCTGCTTGATTTGGCCGCCACGCACGCGGTACGCGCGGCTGTCGCCCACGTGCCCGATGTACATCTTCTTCTTGCGCGGGCTGAACAGACAGCCGACCACGGTCGTGCCCATGCCGTGGTACTCGCGGGAGCGCGCGCTGCGATCGACGATCTGTCGATTGGCGATGCGAATGCCGGTCAGCAGACGGTTCTCTTCTTCCGACAGGCGAGAGTCGAAATGGAACGGCCAAGTGAAGTCTTCGGTCGCCGTGGCGCGGAAGAAATCGACGATGGCTTCGGTGGCGAGCTTGCTCGCCACGTCCCCCGCTCGGTGCCCACCCATGCCATCGGCGACGATGTACAGCGTGTGGTCCTCGAGGATCGCAAAGCTATCCTCGTTGTGGTCTCGTTGAAGACCGACGTCGGTGACACCAGCGGCTACGGCACGCACGGATAACTTCCCTGAATCGTTGATCGATTAGCCATGCGGGCCAGACCCTCACTGAGAGCAACCCGCAAGCTTTCATGGGTAACTGGGTGTGTCAAGCCGGTGGGGCCGGTCAGGTCGAGTCGGGGGGCCGCCGAGTGGATTTGGGTGCAGACGGCTACCCGCGCCTCGCGTGCAAACCGCGCGGATAAACGGCCGCCCGCCTGGTCCCGCCAGCTCTTTCGTTGGGCGTCGGGTTCACTCGTCCCTCGCGCCTCGCGCCTCGCGTCTCGCGCCTCGCGCCTCGCGCCTCGCGCCTCGCGCCTCGCGCCTCGCGCGTCTTGCGCGTCTTGCGCGTCTTGCGTCCCTCGCAAACCGGAGTCGAGAGGGAGACCGGGAAGAGAGGCGTGCTCAGATCGCGAGGATCTCTTTCTCTTTGACCTGGATGATGTGGTCGATGGCTTGGCCGGCTTCGGCCATGATTTCTTCGACTTTTTTCTTGGCGCGCTCGACTTCGTCCTCGCTGACGTCGCCGGCTTCTTTCACCTCGGCCAGCATGTCGAGCGCTTCGTGGCGGGCTTTGCGCGCGCTCACCTTGCACTCTTCGCCGTCCTTCTTGGCGATCTTCACCAAGTCCTTACGGCGCTCTTCGCTGAGCGGCGGGATCGGGATGCGAATCAGGTCGCCGTCGACCTGCGGGTTCAGGCCCAGATCGGATTCACGCAGGGCCTTCTCGGTGGCCTTCACCTGCGATTTGTCCCAAGGCTTGACCGTGAGCAGGCGCGGCTCGGGCACGCTCACCGTCGCCATCTGCGCGATGGGCGTGGTTTGGCCGTAATAGTCGACGCGAATCGAATCGAGCATCGATGGATGCGCGCGCCCGGTGCGAAGCTTGGCGGTCTCGCGGCGCAGGGCCTCCTTCGCTTTCTCGATCCCTTGCCGCAGCTCGTTCAAAACATCGTCGATCATGTCGCGCACCTTTGCTCGTCAATCGCGTGGCGCCGTGCGGCGCTCGCTACCGCTCGGGTTCAGGCCCTCGCTGGCGGAGCGGGTTCTATATCACCAGCAGCAAACTCGGGCGAGGGGGTCCGCGCCCCGCGGCAAGCGGCAAATTGAGGAGCGCGCCGTCACGGCTCGGGGCGCTTCTTTTTCGGGACCGGGCGGCGCAGCGCGGGCGCCTTGCCCGCGTCTCGGGCCGCAGAGCCGGCATCCGGCGCCCAGAACTGCTTCTCGGCTTCGCGCAACTTGCGCTGATTTTCGGCCTCCACCACGGCGGCGGCGTTGGCGGTCGCCTGCCGGACGGCTTCGTCGGCCTCCTTCGTGCGCTTGAACACGTACAGGCCCAGCGCGCCGAGCATCATCGAGGCGCCCACGAGCAGCCCGGCGAGCAGGCGACCGCGACTCGACGGCTGAAAATCGAGCTCGCCGTGATCGACGATGCTCGGCGCCATCGGGCGAATTTCGTACACGACGCGCTCGCGTTGCGCGCGCGCCCACTCGTCGAGCCGAACCAAAGCGTCGGCGAGCTCGACGACCGAACTGAAGCGGCGCTTCGGATCGCGCGAGCAGGCACGTTCGAACCAGGCGTCGAACGCTTTCGGCAGCGAGGGCTGGATCTGCGACGGCACGGGCATGGGCGCAGCGCAGACCTTGAGCACCACGTCGCCGATGGCGTCACCCTCGAACGGGACACGGCCACACACGGCCGAAAACGCGCACGCGCCCAAAGACCAAATGTCGGACGCGGCGCTCACCGGCGCGCTCGCGGTGAGCGCTTCCGGGCTCATGTAGTGGGGCGTGCCGAGAACCATGCCCGCCTGCGTCGCGGATGCGCCGCTGGCCGCGTCGTCGTGCACCATTTTGGCGATCCCGAAGTCCACCAACTTGACGGAGTAGCCGCGCGTTCCGGCCTCACCATCGCGTGCCAGGAAAATGTTGTCCGGCTTCAGGTCGCGATGCACGATGCCCGCTTGGTGCGCGGCATGCAGCGCACGCGCTGCCTGTTGAACGATCTCGGCCACCTCATTCAGGGGCAATTTGCCGCGGCGTACGATGGCCTGCTCGAGAGACTCGCCCTCCAGGTACTCCATCACGATGTACGGTTGGCCGGTCTCGCTGACTCCGTGATCGTAGACCGCAACCGCATGGCGGCTCTTGATGCGCGCTGCGGCTTTCGCCTCCGTGTCGAAACGCCTCAGCGCCTCTGCACTGCCCGCCAATTTCGGGTGCACGAACTTGATCGCAACCTGCTGATCGAGCGTGACGTGTCGCCCCGCCCAGACCGAGCCCATGCCGCCCTGTCCGATCAAGCGCTCCACCAGGTAGCGTCCGGCAATCGTCGTGCCCTGCATGTCGGGAGGCGTCGAATCGGTCATCGGTCGGTCGGGCTCGAGCAGGCAGCCTCGAGCAGTCGAGCTTAGCGCACCTGCCTCGCTCGCGCGGCGCGCAGCGCGCAGCGCCCCAGCCACGACCTGCCGGCCAGCCGCCAAATGCGCGCGAAATGAGCCGGAACCCCGCGCGAACGAGGCTAGAGTTCAGGGGTACTTTCGCCTTTCCCCCGCTCGCGTCCACGGACCCACATGCAGTTTCGCGTCGTCAGTTGGAACATCCACAAGGGGATCGGCGGCGCCGATCGGCGCTACCGACTGGAGCGCATCGTCGAGGTGCTACAGGGCCTGAAGCCGGACATCGCGCTGCTGCAGGAAGTCGCCGAGGACATGCCGCGCTCGCGCTTTCACGATCAGCCATCGGCGCTGTCCGAAGCGCTCGAGATGAAGCACCTCGCGTTCGGTCCCGAGCACCGCTTTCGCATGGGCGGCTACGGCAACGCGATCCTGAGTCGCTGGCCGCTCAGCGACGTGAGCCGCGTCGATCTGACCATCGGCACGCGCAAGAAGCGCGGCGCGCTCACCGCACGTGCGCACGTGCACGGGCCGGGGCACGAACGCAGCGTCGTGCTCGTCAACATGCACCTCGGGCTCGCAGGCGCCGAACGCGGTCAGCAGCTCGAGCGCTTCCTTGCGTCGCATCCGTTCGCGCATCTGCAACGGCGCACGCCCATCGTGCTGGGCGGAGATCTCAATGATGTGTGGGGCTCGCTCGGACCGCGCTACCTGCAACCCGCGGGCTTCGGGCGCTGCGGTTCCCTGGTCAATACGTTCCCTGCCTATTTGCCCGTGCGACCTTTGGATGGCGTCTTCGTGCGCGGCGACCTCGAAGCGCGCGCGATCAGCGTGCCACGCACGAAACTCGCCAAACAGGCCTCGGATCATCTGCCCTTGATCGCCGATTTGGATTTGCTGGGGCTGGAAGCCTAACGGGCTTCGCGGTCGGGGCCAGGGCCCGAACGCTGCGCAAGCCCGTGCCGATGATCCCCCCGCTCGGAGCCCCGTGGTAACCTCGCGCCGCCATGGCAAAAACAACCGAGCTCACGCGAAGCCCCGAGTGGCAGGCCCTACAGGCCCATTACGAGGCAACTCGCGAAACGCATCTGCGCGACCTGTTTGCCAAAGACGCCGCGCGCGCCGAACGCTTCCACGCAGAAGCCCTCGGTATCTACCTGGACTACTCCAAGAACCGCATCACGGACGAGACGGTCAACGCGCTGCTCGCGCTCGCCGACGCCGCCGGACTGCGATCCAAGATCGACGCCATGTTCTCGGGCGAAAAGATCAACACCACCGAGGGTCGCGCCGTCTTGCACACGGCGCTCCGCGCACCGAAAGGCGCCTCGATCGTCGTCGATGGTGAGAACGTGGTGCCCGAGGTCCACGCCGTCTTGGCCAAGATGGCGGACTTCTCGGAGCGCGTGCGCAGCGGCGCTTGGAAGGGGCACACCGGCAAATCGCTCAAGAACATCGTCAATATCGGCATCGGCGGCTCCGATTTGGGCCCCTACATGGCTACCGAGGCGCTGCGCTTTTACAGCGCGCGGCACCTGACCTTCCGCTTCGTGTCCAACGTCGACGCCACCGACTTCGCCGAAGCCACGCACGACCTGGATCCCGAGGAGACGCTGTTCATCGTCTGCTCCAAGACATTCACGACGCTGGAGACCTTGGGCAACGCCAAGACCGCGCGCGATTTCTTGCTCGCCAAGCTGAAGGACCCAGAGGCGGTGAAGAAGCACTTCGTCGCCGTCTCTACCAACGCCGAAGAGGTCGCCAAGTTCGGCATCGATACGGCCAACATGTTCGGCTTCTGGGATTGGGTCGGCGGACGCTACTCGTACGACTCTGCAGTCGGCCTGTCGTTGATGCTCGCCATCGGCGGCGACGCTTTCAACGAGATGCTGTCCGGATTCCACGAGATGGACGAGCACTTCCGGACCACACCGTTCGCCAGCAACCTGCCGGTGCTGCTCGCTCTGATTGGCATTTGGTACAACAACTTCTACGGCGCGGAGACGATTGCGGTCTTGCCGTACGATCAGTACCTGGCCCGTTTCAGCGCGTATTTGCAGCAGCTCGACATGGAGTCGAACGGCAAACGCGTCACCTTGAAGGGTGAGTCGGTCGACTATCAAACCGGGCCGATCCTGTGGGGCCAACCCGGCACCAACGGTCAGCATGCATTTTACCAGCTGATTCATCAGGGCACGAAGCTGATCCCCTGCGACTTCATCGGCTTTTCGCAGAGCTTGAACCCGATTGGCTCGCACCACGATCTGTTGATGGCAAACTTCTTCGCCCAGACCGAGGCGCTGGCCTTCGGCAAGACGGTCGAAGAAGTCGCCAAGGAAGGCGTGAAGCCGGAGCTGACCACGCACAAGAGCTTCCCCGGAAATCGCCCGACCAACACGCTGCTGTGCGACAAGCTGACCCCGAGCATGCTCGGCAAGTTGGTCGCGCTGTACGAGCACAAGGTGTTCGTCCAGGGCGTGATCTGGCAGATCAATTCCTTCGACCAATGGGGCGTGGAGCTCGGCAAGGTGCTGGCCAAGCGCATCGCCAGCGAGCTCGAAAGCAAGACCGAGCCCGCCCTCGCCCACGACGGCTCGACCAACACGCTGATCAAGCGCTACCGCGCCGCGCGCGGCTAAGCCTTCAGCCCTTCAGCTCAGCCACAATCTTCGCGGCAAGCTCGGCACCTTTCGCGGGGTCGAGCTTGCCGGCGGGCCATCCGAGGCCCAGGCCCGACTGTTCGTCCGGCTTGGGGATGATGTGGAAGTGAACGTGGAAGACGGCTTGGTGAGCGGCCGATTCGTTGTTTTCGAGCACGTTGTAGGCGCTGACGCCGGTGATGCGCTTGATCGCGCGGCACAGACGCGGCAGCACGCGGCCGATGGCGGCGCTCGCTTCGTCCGACAAGAGGTCGAGGGTGGCGGCGCGCTCCTTGGGGATCACCAAGGCGTGCCCGAAGCTCAGCGGGGCGATGTCCAGGAACGCCAACACCTGCTCGTCTTCATACAGCTTGTGGCACGGGATTTCGCCGCTCAAAATCCGATCGAAGATGGTCTGGCCCATGGCGGCTATTTAGCACGCTCGAGCGGCGTGCAGCGGGCACTCGGATCGGGCAGATTTGAAGCGTCATGTTGAAGGCCAGCAGCGTGCTCGGAAATAGTCAGCGCCTCGACGGCGGCGCCATGTTCGGCAACGCGCCACGCGCGCTGTGGAGCCGTTGGGCGCCACCAGACGAAGCGGGCCGCGTCGCGCTCGCCTGTCGCGCGCTGGTGATCGAGGACGGCTCGCGGCGCATCTTGTTCGAAACCGGCATCGGCACGTTCTTCGCGCCCGAGCTGCGCGAGCGCTACGGCGTGGTCGAGACCGAGCACGTGCTGCTGCAATCACTTGCAGCACTCGGTCTGAGCGAGCGCGACATCGACGTGGTCGTACTCAGCCACTTGCACTTCGACCACGCGGGCGGCTTGCTCGCGCCGTATCGCGCGGGCGCCAAGCCAGAGCTGCTGTTTCCGCGCGCAGCATTCGTGGTCGGCAAGACCGCGTTCGAACGCGCGGAGCACCCGCACCTGCGCGATCGCGCATCGTACATCCCCGAGCTGCCGGAGCTGCTGCGCCAGAGTGGACGGCTGCACTTGATCGACCTCGCGACTGACGTCGCGAGCTTGCTCGGCTCGCAGGTTCACTTTGCAGAAACGCTCGGCCACACGCCGGGCATGATCCACGCGCACGTACTGGGCGAGCGCGCACGGCTGTTCTTCGCTGCGGATCTGGTGCCGGGTCGCGCCTGGGTGCACCTGCCGATCACCATGGGCTACGACCGCTACCCCGAGCACCTGGTCGACGAAAAGGCCGAGCTGTTCCGCGGCTTCTTGGAGACGCAGGATTTCCTGTTTTTCACGCACGATCCGCAGATCGCGGCCGCACGCCTGCGCGAAGAGAAAGGCCGCTTCCAGCCGAGCCACGAGCTCGGCGCGTTTGCGGCTTGGGATCTGGATCGCGAGCCGTTACCCGCGGGCGCGACGGCGCCGGCCTAGCGCAAGCAGGCCGGCGAGCAGCGCGAGAGCGGGCGCAGTATTGCGCGAAGTGCGGTGACCGAGGGAGCAGCCACCGCCATCATCACCCGGATCGCCGCCAGAGATCACTGGCGCGCCAGCAGCCCCCGCACTCGGCGCTGCGCCTCCTGTGCTCGCTCCCGCCGCGGCGGGAGCGCCCGCTGCGCTGGTGCCACCACCGCTCAAACCCGCCGAGCCGCCGGTTCCGCCGCCGCCGCCGCCGCCCGAGGTAGCTGCTGCCCCCGAAGCGCCTGCGGTTCCGGAAGCACCCGCTGCACCTGAAGCGCCACCGGATCCGGCGCCACCGGCACCGCCCGCCGCGTTCGGATCGAAGATGGGTTTGCCTGGATCGGCCGTGATCTTGAGCAGCGCGCAGTGGTGATAGAAGAAACCCGCGGAGGGGCCGTTCGTGCCGTGATTGGACATGAACTCGATCACTTGCAGCGTGCATTTGTCGCAGTTGATGTTCGGCACAGTCACTTGGCCGGGGTATGTCGCCGACGGAAAGGATTGCTTGCCGACATCACCGTGTACGAACATGTGATCGGCGATGACGGGAAACTTCGCTGGATCCTCGAACGCGGCCGTGTCCGACACGCCTTGACTCGTGGGCGTGAGCACCATGCCGCTCTTGTCTTTGACGACGTTGTCGGCCGGGAACGTGGGCGGCGAGGTCATCGAGATCGCAAAGCGATAAAAGCCAGGGTGCGGGGTGGTCTCGTCGATGTTGAGCATGAGCGTCTGACCGCCGGTCACGGGCGTGATCGTTGGATTGGGGGCCAACGCAGCGGTGTCCGGGCCGCATGGAGCATTGCCCTTACCCCCCTCGGTCGACTTGGCCATCGACGGCGGCATGGTGAGGTTGAAGTGCGCCTGCGCGGTGGCGGGCAGAACAAACGACAGAGCACCGAGAGCCAAGCAGAGCTTACGCATCGACAACCTCCAAAATCAGGACAAGCAAACCCAACTCTAGCGAGTTTTCTAGGCTCGCCAATGCGGGGTTAGTGTCCGGTCGGCGATTGTTCGACCGCTGCACCGTCTTTTTTCAGCCGCCTAGTGCTGCGCCGACGATCTTCCGCGCTTCGGCCAGGATCTCTTCGAGGTGCGCCAAGCCTTTGAAGCTCTCGGCGTAGATCTTGTAAACATTCTCGGTGCCAGAAGGGCGAGCCGCGAACCAACCGTTTTCCGAGACCACTTTGAGGCCGCCGATGGCCGCGTCGTTCGCCGGCGCGCGCGTGAGCTTGTGCAGGATGGGCTCACCCGCGAGCTCATTTGCGCTCACGGACTCGGGCGAGAGCTTCTTCAGTTGCGCCTTCTGCGCAGGCGTCGCGGGTTGGTCGACCCGCGTGTAATACGGCGTGCCGAACTCGCGACGGAGCTCTTCGTAGTGTTGGCCCGGATCCTTGCCTGTCACGGCCGTGATCTCTGCCGCGAGCAGGTTCAGGATGATGCCGTCTTTGTCGGTCGTCCAAGAGCTGCCGTTGTGACGCAAGAAGCTCGCGCCGGCGCTCTCTTCGCCGCCGAAGCCGAATGAGCCGTCCACCAGACCATCGACGAACCATTTGAAGCCCACGGGGACTTCTTTGAGCGGGCGTCCGATGGACTTCACCACGCGGTCGATCAGCGAGCTGCTGACCAGTGTCTTGCCCACGGCTGCAGTCTTGGACCAACCGTGACGGTGCGTGAACAAGTAGCGAATCGCCACGGCGAGGTAGTGATTCGGGTTCATCAAGCCGGCTGAAGGCGTCACGATGCCGTGGCGGTCCGAATCTGGATCATTGCCGAAGGCGACGTCGTACTTGTCCTTCAACTCGACCAGCTTGGCCATCGCGTACGGGCTCGAGCAATCCATGCGGATCTTGCCGTCGTGGTCGACGGTCATGAACGCGAAGCGCGGATCGACCTGGGGATTGACCACGCTGATATCGAGGCCGTAGTGCTCCGCGATGCGCGACCAATAGGCGATGCTCGCGCCGCCCAGCGGGTCAGCGCCCAGGCGCAGCTTCTTGTCGCGAATCGCCGCGATGTCGACCACGTTTTCTAGGTCGGCGATGTAGGCCGCGGCAAAGTCTTGCTCGTGCGTGGTGGAGGCGCGCTTGGCGGCGTCGTAAGCGAGCCGCTTCACCGAGGCGTTGTTCTCACGCAGGAGTGCGTTGGCGCGATCTTGGATCCAACCCGTTGCGTCGGTGTCGGCAGGGCCACCGTGCGGCGGGTTGTATTTGAAGCCGCCGTCGCGCGGCGGGTTGTGCGACGGCGTGATCACGATGCCGTCAGCCATCCCGGAAGTGCGGCCGCGGTTGTAGACGATGATCGCGTGCGAGATGCCGGGCGTCGCCGTGTAACCGCCGCCCGCTTGAAGGATGGTTTCGATTCCGTTGGCTGCCAACACCTCGAGCGCGCTGCGCTCGGCCGGCTCGGAGGCGCAGTGCGTGTCGCGCCCCATGTACAACGGGCCGGTGATGCCCTGCCCCGCGCGGTATTCGCAGATGGCCTGCGTGGTCGCGAGAATGTGCGCTTCGTTGAAGCTGCCATCCTCAGCCGCGCCGCGATGGCCACTCGTGCCGAACGCGACTTGCTGCTCGGGGTTACTCGCGTCCGGTTTGATCGCGTAATACGCCGCGACCAGCTTTTCCGGGTCGATGAGGATCTGCGAAGGGGCGGGTTTTCCAGCGAGCGGGTCGAGTGCCATCGCGGCGCAGAGTAGCCCCGAGGCATGCGAATTTGGAAGGCGGGGCGCGCGTTCAGCCCGAAACCGTGGCCGAGATGCGCGCGCCCGTGACCCTGCTCCAATTCTGGCCGCTCGACACGCCGGTTACGAGACCTGTACTTCCACGCGACGCGGACGAAACGCAGCGCTCTTGGCGAGGTGCACGCGAAGGACACCATTGGCGTACTCGGCTTTCACGCGCTCCGGATCGATGCGCTCGTCGACGCGAAAAGTCCGCGTGTAGACGACCGGCTTGTCGGTCGAGCCCGGCACTTTGGCTTCGATGCGAAACTCCGGCAGGTCGACGTGCACACCGATGTCATTCGGATCGAGCCCGGGGACGTCGGCGACGACGAGCAGCTCGCTGTCGTTCTCGAAAATGTCGACGTTGGGCGAGAGCTCACGGGCTGGGCGGGTCTTCTCTTGCGCTTGGGTACTCATGATTCTGATCTCCGACTTGGATGAAAACGGGGGTTGGTTCGCTCAGGCGCTGGCAGACACGCTGACGCGCTTGGGTTGGGCTTCTGCAGCCTTGGGCAGAGTCAGGGTGAGCACGCCTTGCTTCAGCGCGGCTTGGGCTTTCTCGGGGTCGACGTGCGCCGGCAGCTCGTAGCTTTGCGCGAACGAGAAGCTTTGACGTTCACGGCGATGGGCCGTGTAGCCCTCGGGCGCTTCGACCTTTCGCGCGGCCTTGATCGACACGACGTTGGCGGTCACGTTGATGTCGATCTCTTTCTCGGTCAGCCCGGGCAGCTCGACGCGCAGGGTAAACGCCTCACCCGTATCCGCGGAGCTGACCGTCGGCGCGCTCACCCCGAACGATGGCGCGCGCTCGAGATCGCCGAACAAGCGATCGAGCTCACGACGCAAGGTCGACACGGGGAACGAGCGCGACGAACCGAAAACCGGGAACCCACTGCGATCATTGAATCTCACGAGCATGACAGATCCTCCTATTGGAAATAGCGAACGGCGTTGGACCGCGCCCCAAGACACACGCCGAGAGTGGCTATCGGGAGCCGCCTCTGGCTGTGGTCTGTTTGGCCGGGAACGAACAGAACGTGTCCATCGCTCGCGGCGCTGACAAGGGGCCGCCGTCAAAATCCGCGCCCGCCCGCAGCGCGTCGCAAAGCCTTGGATTTCCAGGCGAGAGGCTCCTACTGTGGGCGCCCCGTAACGTCCGAGAAGGAGACCCCAATGCCCATCCTCAGCACAGGCGAGCTCGCCCCGAACTTCACCCTAGAGACCGACGAAGGCTCGAAAATTACGCTCTCCGCCCTGCAGGACAAACCAGTGGTGCTGTTCTTCTATCCCAAGGACGACACGCCGGGCTGCACCATCGAGTGCAAGGAATTCCGGGACGCGCGCGACGCTTTCCTGAGCAAAGCGCACGTGTTCGGTATCAGCCCGGACGACATGGCCAGCCACCAGGCGTTTCGCCTCAAGTACTCCCTGAACTTCCCGCTGCTTTCGGATCCAGGTCACCAAGTGGCGTCGGACTTCGGCGTTTGGGCGATGAAGAAGAGCGGTACCGAAGGCATCCACCGCACCACGTTCGTGATTCAGGGCGGCAAGATCGCGCGCGTATTCACGGAAGTGAAGCCCGAGGGGCACGCAGCAGAAGTGCTGGCAGCGCTCTAACCTCGCGACCTCGTGGCCTCTTCCCCGCCTCCCGAAAGCCTCCATTTACGCCCGATTGGCGTGGTGCACTCGCCGTTCAAAGAACGGGTCGATGCGCCCCGCCAACCGAACGCCGCGCGCGAGGTCGAGGGCTCGATCGAGCTCTTCACCGGGCAAAACTTCGAGCAAGCACTCGAGGACATCCAGGGTTTCAACTTCATCTGGGTGCTGTTCTGGTTCCATTTGAACACCACCTGGAAGCCCAAGGTGTCGCCGCCGCGCTCCGGGCTCAGGCGCGGTGTGTTTGCGACGCGCTCGCCCTATCGCCCGAATCCGATCGGCATGAGCGTGGTCGAGCTGCGCAAAGTCGAAGGCTTGCTGCTCTCGGTGCGCAGTCTCGACATCTTGGACGGTACGCCGGTGCTCGACCTCAAGCCGTACATCCCGTACATCGATAGCCTCCCCGACGCCAAGAGCGGTTGGCTCGATGCCCCGAGTGATCCGCAACCCGAGTTCGCCGTGACGTTCGCGCCGTTGGCCGAGGAGCAATTGGCGTTCTTGAGTCGGGGCTTCGGGCTGGAGCTCGCCGAACGCTTCGTGGCGGCACTCAAGCTCGGCCCAGAACCGCAGGCGTTTCGGCGCATCCGGCGGGACGGCGAAGGCTACGTGATCGCAATCAAAGATTGGCGAGCGCGCTTCGCCTCTGCCGAGCGCACGATCACCGTGCTCGAATTCCAGACCGGCCATCGGCCGCAGGTCTTGGCGACCACCGACGACCCGGGGCTCGACCCGCACCGTGCATTCGTGACGCGCTTCGGCGAGCTCCGCTTCTGAGCGAGCTCAGCGCCAACCGCGCAGGACCTGCAGCGCTTCTTCGTTCAGCTCGACGGCACGCGCCTCGCTGGAGGCTTCCGTGTAACAGCGCAGCTCGGGCGCATTGCCGGAAGCGCGCAGGTGCACGACCTCCTCCGACGCGAACGTGATGCGAATGCCGTCGACCGTGGAGACGTCGCTCACGGCGCCGAACGCAGGGAATGCCGCGCTGATCGCGTTCGGGCCACCTTGGGCGAGCGCACCGAGGCGCTCCTTCGACAGCGCCGTTGGGAAATCTTCCAGGCGATCGCTGGCCGTGAAGCGCTGCGGCAGCGTCGCCAGCAGCTGGGAGATGGTCAGGCCCTGCGCGCGAGCGCCGAGCAATACGCAGAGCGGCACGAGTAGCGCGTCACGCGTGGGCAGAGCCGGCAAATGGCCAGCGATCGAAAAGTCCGTCGCGGTCAGGAAGCCGCCGTTTGCCTCGTAGCCGACGACTTTTTCGGTCCCCCCGAGCGCTCCGTTCATGGCCTCGATCACGTACGGCGAGCCGATGCGCGTGCGTGCAACGCGCTTGAACGCGGCGCTCTTCTCCACGGCCGTGTTGCAGCTGACCGGAGTGGCCACGAACGTGGCGCCCAGAAACTTCGCCGTCAGGATGCCCGCGACGTCGCCGCGCAACCACTTGCCGTGCTCGTCGCTGACGAGCGGGCGATCGCTGTCACCGTCGGTGGAGACGATGGTATCGAAGCGGTGCTCGCTCGCCCAGCGCGCCGCGGACTCGACGTCCTCCGGGCGGATGGCTTCGGTGTCGACGGGGATGAACTTGTCCGAGCGTCCCAGGCGCGTGACTCGAGCGCCGAGGCCGGTCAACACCTCGAACAGTATGTCGCGCCCGACGGCGGAGTGCTCGAATAGGCCAATGTGCGTGCCCTTCAGCGCTCCCTCGCCGAAGGCCTCGAAGTAGCGGTGGACGTAGCGGCGTTCGACCTCGGTCTCGACGGCGGGCTCGACGCGTTGCGCGCTCGCGAGCGTGGCGCCCTTGGCGTCGAAGTCGGGCGGCAACTCCACGACCTGCTCCTTCATGCCGGGCTCGTCGCGCTTCAGCAGCTCGCTCTTGGGGCGGTTGAACTTGATGCCGTTCCGGTCGTCGGGAATGTGGCTGCCGGTGACCATGATCGACGGAATGCGCGCGGCGAAGCCGTACAACGCCACCGCCGGCGTGGGCACGCGGCCGCCATTGACCGGCACGCCACCGTGATCGGCGATCGCCTTCATGACGGCACTCATGATGCGCGGCGTGCTGGAGCGCAGATCGCCCGCCACGGCCACGCGACCCCCGCGCGAGATCTCCCCTTCGCGCTCCAGGTACTGCAAGAAGCCGCGCGTGTAGGTGTAGCAAACCTCGTCCGTCATCGCGACGACGAGACCGCGCGCGCCGCTGGTGCCGAACGCGACACCACTCCTGTCCATTGCCTCTGCGATAGAGATCTTGTGAGCCGCCATGATGTGGGCGGTTATACTACGGGGCCACGCCCTGCACTCGCCGGTCGCGGGCCGACGCGCCATTTCGAGCCCTACTGAGCAGCGAAATGAGACAAAAGCGTCACGCTTCAGCCGAGCGCTTCGACGTCGACCGCAACCTTGATGGTGTGCGCTCCGCCGCCGAGAACCACGCCCTGGAGTGGGCTCACGTCACTGAAATCGCGCCCCCAACCGACGGTGACGTGACGAGTGGAAGGCACGACGGCGTTCGTGGGGTCGAAATCGAACCAGCCGAAGCCGGGAATGTAAACCGAGGCCCAAGCGTGGGAAGCGTCCGCGCCGACCAAGCGCGGGCGATCGATCGGCGGATCGGTCTCGAGGTACCCCGAGACGTAGCGCGCAGCGAGGCCGAGCGAACGCAAGGCACCTACCGCGACGTGCGCGAAATCCTGACACACCCCGCGCTTGTCACGCAGCACCTGTGCCAGCGGCGTGCTCAGATCGGTCGCTCGCGGATCGTACGTGAACTCTTCGAAAATCTGACGATTGAAGGCGAGCACGGCATCGACCAGCGGCCGACGCGGGGTGAACGAGGGCGCGGCGTAGGCGGCGAGCAGCGAGTGCGCGCGCACCAGCGGCGAATCGAAGCGGTACTCGCTGACTTCGACCAAGCCGCGATCGGCCGCCAGGCGCTCGGCGGCTTCTTCCCACGTCACGCGCGCGGCCAGCCCTTCCGGTGCGTCACGCTCGCGCAGACCGATGTACGTCTTGGCCGTGACCACGAGGGCTTCGTGCTCGCTCAGGATCTCGATGAAATGCGCGCGATTGCCGAAGTAGTCGTGCTCTTCGTAGAGGCTCGCGGGCTCGGGCGAAACATCCAGGGAATACCCGGAAACGCGCTGAAATTGCAGCGGGCGCGGCGCCAAATGCGCGATGTGATGCGCGTGCACGACCGGGCTCTCGTACTCGTAGCGCGTCGAGTGGCTGACGCTGAACATCCTCATTTGGCTTCGAGATCCTCGTTGATCCAAACCGGAGGCGAGACCGCGCGTGAAGACGCCAAGTGCGAGAAGAAGGTGTGCCCCACCTCGTCCGAGAACTGCCAGAGCAGCGTGGCAGAGTCTTCGAGCAGCTGGCGCAGACCAGAGCCATCTCCAGCACAGGCTTGCTCGATGTCGGCAGTGAAGAGCGTGCTCTGAAGCGCAATCAGCCGACGCTCGGCGCGCGTGCGCGTGACGTCGCTGTGCACTTGCAAGCGCTTGAAATGCTCCATCAGCGCCTCCACCTGGAACGCCACCGAGCGCGGGTTGCTCGTGTCGGTGAGCAGCAAATCCACCACCGGCGCGACTTGCAAGGTGCTCAGGTAGCGCGCGCGGTACGTGAGCAAGCTGTCGGCGACCTCGAGCAAGGCCTCCATATGCACCCGCGAGGCTCCCTCGGGCAGCAGCGCTTGCAACTGCACCAGTGACAGCGCTGCGCGCTCGACCCGCCGACCCATGTCGAGGAAGGCCCAGGCGTGGCTGCGCACCATGTTGTCGAGCGTGGTTCCGCTGACGGCGGCCAGTGTGATCAGGATCTGATCGAGCACGTCCACCGCGTTACCCAGCTTCTCTTGAGCCAGGTTCGGATGTTGCTCGAGCGAGTTGGAGAGCCGGCGCAGCACGTGCCAGGCGTCGCGCGAGAGGCGGCTGCGCACGCCGAGCGTGAGCTCGTGCACGCGCCGCAAGATACCTCGCAAATTATTGGGAGAATCGGTGTCGAACAGCACGCCGAGCAGGATTGCCTCGGCGGGCGAGCTAGTGGAGCCAGGGCGTGGCTCGGCGATCTTCGCGTCAGCGGCCGCGGGTGCGACGCCGGAACGCTGCAGGGCATCCAAAATCGCACCCAGCGCGAGCGGCGCGTCGGGGGCCGCTTCGAGCGTGGCGCGCTCGATGCCAGCGCGCGTCAAACGCGCCGTGCAGTCACAGCGCTCGACGTAACGGCCGAGCCAATAGATATCATCCAGCAAGCGACTCGGCAGATCGAGACCACCACGCTTCAGATCGACGCGCCGATCGGGCATCGAGGGCAAGACCGGCTCGGCGCTGCCGGCAGCGGAAGGCACCCACACGTCTTTGCTCACCGCACTGGAGCGAATGGCGAGGAACAAGCCGTCCGGGGACTCGTTGATGCGCGCCAAACCACCGGGCATCACGTCGTAGTCTTCGCCGTCGCGGCACAGGAACGCGCGCCAGGCGAGGCCCCCTTGGACGACGCCCGTGGGCTCCCAGACGGGGACGGTGGACAAGCCGACCCAGCGCTCGCCGACGAAATCCCCCGGGTGCGCTTTGAGCCGCTCGATCAGCTGGGCGCGCGCCTTCTGATCCATTTGCGACGGCACGAGCGGATCACCGCGGCG
>OUNO010001009.1_pt2 | contig 23403 bp, 28 predicted proteins | sample 1779811 | NCBI WGS metagenome assembly OUNO01 (sample SAMEA3914804, study PRJEB12502) | metagenome | biome: forest; material: soil | place: Canada | collected 2010-06-25 | depth 0.3 m | reverse complement strand
GCGGCCCCGATGTTCTCCACCCCTTCGCTCGCCGAGCTGGAGCCGCTGATCCGCTCGCGGGCGGCCACGATCCTGGACGAGTTGCCGATCGGCCAGGAGTTCGACTTCGTGGACCGGGTCGCCGTCGAGCTCACCAGCCAGATGCTGGCGACCCTGTTCGACTTTCCCTTTGAGCACCGTCGCCTCCTGCCGAGATTCTCCGACTACCTGCTCTCGCCCAGGGCCGACGAGGCGGAGAGCCAGCGCCAGCAGACAGAGATGTTCATGACGCTGCAAATGTTCGTCCCGCTGTGGAACGACCGCCGTGGCGGCGATCGCCGCAACGATCTGATCTCGCTCCTGGCGAACGATCCGGCGACCGACGGCGGCGGCAACCCCCAGAACTACATGGGCAACATCGTCCTCTTGATCGTGGCCGGCTCCGACACCACGCGCCATTCGATCACCGGCGGCCTCCTCGCCCTCAATCAGCACCCTGACGAGTACGCGAAGCTGCGCGCCAACCCCGCCCTGCTGGAGAGGGCGGTGCCGGAAATCATCCGCTGGCAGAGCCCTGTAGCCTACATGCGCCGCACGGCGCTGGTCGACGTCGAGATCGGGGGCAAGACCATCCGGAGAGGCGAGAAGATCGCCATGTGGTACGTCTCGGGCAACCGCGATGAGCGCGCCATCGAGCGGGCGAACGAGTTCATCATCGACCGCGCGCGGCCGCGCCAACACGCCGCCTTCGGCTTCGGCATTCACCGCTGTGTCGGCCAGAGACTGGCCGAGATGCAGTTGAGGGTGGTCTGGGAGGAGATGTTGCGGCGCTTCCCGGTGATCGAGGTGGTGGGCGAGCCCACGCGGCTCAATTCCAACTTCGTAAAGGGCTACAGCCACCTGCCGGTGCGCATCCCGGCCTGAGGTGATGTCTCTCGAGTGTTCGCCCTCCCTCCCTTTCATGGGGAGGATCGAGACGCGGGATGCGTCCGGGGTTCAGGGGGATCGGCGACGGTGAATGAACTCGGACGCCGCCTCGGGGCGGCCTGATCAGGCCGCCCCTGGCGCCGGCCTTACCTCCTCGGCAACGCGCGGCCCAATCTCCCGCTCGGCCACGGCCAATTCGAAGGCCGTCTGCAGATTGAGCCAGAAGCGGGCGCTATTGCCAACGAAGCGGCCGAGCCGGATCGCCGTCTCCGGAGATATCCCGCGCTTGCCGTTCAGAATGTCGGTGATGCGGCCGGACGGAACCTTGAGTTCAAGCGCCAGACGGTTGGCCGACAGGCCGCGCGCCGCCAATTCGCGCTTCAGTATGCGGCCGGGATGAACTGGGGTCACGTTACGTCCTCTCTAATGATAGTCGACAATTTCCACGTCCCAGGCGTCCCCTTCTGCGAATCTGAAGCAAAGACGCCACGGCCAGTTGATCGTCATGGCCCATTGGCTTTTGCGCGCGCCCTTGAGCTTATGAAGTCCGACCGACTTCAGCGGACTGAGATCATTGAGCGACGAAGCGGCGTCGAGGACCGCGAGCATTTCCACGGCCGCCTCCTCGTCCAGGCCCGAAAACCGGCTTGCGCCGCCGTTCGCAAATCGCTGGGTCGCGCTGTTGGCCCAAGATTTGATCATACACTTATCATACTACGCTTCATGTAGTACGCCAAAAGGCGTCCGTCCAGGGCGTCCGAGGATAAACCTGAACCGGACCCGGACCCCGGAAGGGTCCGGTAAGGTCGCTTTTCCCGTCGCGGCGATGCCCAGAAACGGACGAACAACTCGGCGCCGAACGTTTTACCGTCGTGCTGACCGATCTGCGCGGCTACGGAGACAACCCGGCGGCGGCGAGGAACCTAACTAACCGCGAGATCAATGGAGTTGACCATGAACGACAAACGCATCGCGCTGGTCACCGGGGCCAATCAAGGGGTGGGCCTTCAGGTCGCCAAGGAACTCGCGGCGCACGGCGTCACCGTGCTGGTCGGGTCGCGCGATTTCGAGCGCGGCGAGGCAGCGGCCAAGGAGATCGGGACGGGCGCCATCGCGCTTCAGATCGACGTAACCGATCGGGGTTCGATCGCCGCCGCGGCGAAGCACATCAGCAAGGCGTTTGGCCGCCTCGACCTGCTCGTCAACAACGCGGCCATCTCGAATACGGGCAAGGGCGCCTTGTCACTCCAGGAGTACGCTCAGACAACCCGGGCGAGCGTCGTGTCGCTCGATGAAGTGCGTGCGGTGTGGGAGACCAACGTGTTCGGCGTTCTGGCCGTGTACCAGGCGATGCTGCCGCTCCTGCGCGAGTCATCGGACGCCCGTATCGTCAACGTGTCGAGCGGCGTCGGCTCGCTGACGGCGAACGCGGATCCCAACTACCCGTACCACGCGATGTACGGCCCCGTTTATCCGGCCTCCAAGGCGGCCCTCAACGCGATGACGCTGGCCATGATGGTCGAGCTGGAGTCGACCGCAATCAAGGTCAACCTGGTCACCCCGGGCTTCACCAAGACGAGCCTCAACGGATATGCGGGTACGGCGTCTGTCGAGGACGGCTCGCGCGAGGTGGTGCGCGTGGCGCTGCTCGGCCCGGACGGCCCGACCGGTACGTTCACGCGCTGGGAGAACACAACCATCCCGTGGTGATCTCCCTCCCCTTCATGGAGAGGACAATCGCTTATGCTCCCCTTACACGCGACCGTCGCGGATGGACGGCCCCCCTCCCGGCCTTCGGCCGTACTCCCCCCAGAGGGGAGAGAGAGGGTTCGCGCTGAGGGGCCCTTGCCGCGAGGGCGGCCCGCGGGTAGGCGAGCCTGCGGCAGGCAACGAGGGACGTGCGAACATGACATCACAGGGTTTGCGGAATCTGGGTCGGTCGGGGCTGCGGGTGTCGCCGCTGTGCCTGGGAACGATGAATTTCGGCAACGACCAGTTCGGCTGCGACGAGAAGACCTCGATCGGGGTCATCCACGCCTACCTCGACGCGGGACACAACTTCATCGACACGGCCAACGTCTACTCGGGCACGCGGTCGGAGACGATCGTCGGCAAGGCCGTCAAGGACCGTCGCGACGCGGTGGTCATCGCCACCAAGGCGAGCTCGCCGCTGGGACCGGGCCCATTCGACTCCGGCTCCAGTCGAAAGCACGTCGTGAAGGCCTGCGAGGACAGCCTGCGCCGGTTGGGCGCCGACTACATCGACCTCTATCAGATGCACCGATACGACGACGCAACGCCGATCGAGGAGACGCTGAGCACGCTCAATGACCTCGTTCGCCAGGGCAAGGTTCGCTACATCGGCGTTTCGAACTGGACAGCGTCGCAGATCGTCGAGGCCTGCCTGATCATCGCCGCCAAGGGCTGGGAACCCTTGGTGAGTTTGCAGCCGCAGTACAGCATCCTCACCCGCGACATCGAGGTCGAAATTCTGCCGGCCTGCCGCAAGTTCGGCCTGGGCGTTATCCCGTGGAGTCCGCTGGCCGGGGGCATGCTGACCGGCAAGTACAAGGCGGGCGAAGAGCCGCACGAGGGAACGCGCTTTGCCGCGCCGGGGCCCTTCCAGGCCGTGTGGCGGACGCGGGCGCTCAACGAGCGCAACCACGCCATCGTCTCCGTGGTTCTGGAGGCGGCTCGCCAGCTCAATGCCTCACCGATCGCAGTCTCGCTGGCCTGGAACCTGGCCCGGCCGGGGATCGTGGCCCCCATCATCGGGCCGAAGACGCAGGAGCAGCTGAGAGACAACCTGGCCGCGCTCGAGGTCGAACTCCCCGCCGAGGTCGTCGAACGGATCGACGCCGCCAGCGAACCCCACCTTCCCTATCCGCACGACTTCATGCGGATGGCCCGGCAACTGACGGCGATGATGGTTCAACAAAACGCGCCGGCTACCGTTACGCCGAAAAGTTGAACCGCAGAGACGCAGAGAGCGCAGAGGCGAACAGACGCGGCGAAGCCGCAAGATTTGACACGAAGAACACGAAGGACACCAAGAGGTCCGAGACGGCTTCAACGGCCAAGCAAATACATTCAATGCGCGCTTCGCGCGTCTTGGTGAGCTTGGTGAGCTTGGTGGTTCAATGAGGCGGCCCCGTCCTGCCCCTCATCAGAGACTCTCCCTGCGTTCTCCTAGCTTCTGCGGCTTGATCTGTCGGCGCTGAATTCGCCGTCGCGGGTGGAATTCACTCATCGCGACGCCCATCTGCCGGGGTGCTGGCAGATCAAGGAGTCCTCAAATGTCCTCCACACCATCGGCGGCCGCGTCCGGCCAATTCCGCATCGGCGGCGATCTTAGCGTCAACCGGCTGGGCTTCGGGGCCATGCGGGTCACGGGAAAGGGGATCTGGGGCGAGCCGGAAGACCGGGCGGAGGCGTTGCGAACCCTCAAACGCCTGCCGCAGCTCGAGGTGAACTTCATCGACACGGCGGACAGCTATGGCCCGTTCGTCAGCGAAGACCTGATCGGCGAGGCGCTGGCGCCCTACAAGGGGCTCGTGGTCGCCACCAAGGGCGGGCTGACGCGACATGGGCCGGGGATCTGGCTGCCGGTGGGTCGCCCGGAATACCTGCGTCAGTGCGTGCTGATGAGCCTGCACCGGCTCAAGGTCGAAGCCATCGACCTTTGGCAGCTGCACCGCATCGACGCGAAGGTTCCCCGCGCCGAGCAGTTCGGGGTCATGGCCGACATGCTGAAGGAGGGGCTCATCCGTCACGCCGGCCTCAGCAACGTCACCGTGGAAGACGTCGAGGCCGCTCGAAAGGTGTTCCCCGTGGCCACGGTCCAGAACCGCTACAACCTTGTCGACCGCTCCAGCGAGGCCGTCCTCGACTACTGCACGGCCAACGCCATCGGCTTCATCCCCTGGTTCCCGCTCGCGGCCGGCGACCTGGCCCGCCCCGGCACGGCCCTCGACGCCATCGTGCACAAGACCGGGGCCACGCCCAGCCAGGTGGCGCTGGCCTGGGTGCTGAAGCGCAGCCCGGTCATGCTGCCGATCCCGGGCACCAGCCAGGTCGCGCACCTGGAGGAGAACGTCCGCGCCGCCGCGATCGACCTTTCCGATGCGGACTTCCAGGCGCTGGACACGCAGGCGCGCCAGGCCGCCTGACCTCCGCGTCCGCCCTAGTCCGGCGCCAGGGCCGGATCGCCAGCGACGAGGCGCCCGTTCTCCAGCCAGGCGGCAAGGGCCGGGGTGAACTCGGCGGCGAGCCTGGCTTTGTAGAGGGCGATATCCGCCTCCGCGCAGGCGCCCTGCCAGCGGCCGTTGACGCCCTTGTGGAGGAAGGTTTGCGAGCCCTCCACCCAGGCGATCTCCGACCCGGGCATTAGCGCGGGGCCTTGCTGTTTCATGGTCTCGAACCTGGCCGCCGCGACGATGGCGTCCATGATCTCGTCCGCCAACTCGATTTCGAGGAAGCCGGCGATGCGGGTAATCTCGCCGGCGAGGTCGACCTTCAGGTCACTGTAGTGCGTCAGCAGCATGTTGGCGTCCCGCCGGGCGGCCCAGTAGCTGCGTTCGACCTCCCAGTAGGAAGCGCCCGGATCGCCGCGCGCGCCGCCGTCGACCAGCCACTCGCGGAACGACTCGGCTGGATCCTCCGGCGTCGGGGGAACCCGGTCGCCGAACTTCGGATCGGCAAGGCTCACCTGGTCCATGATCTCGTTCATCATCGGGGTGAAGCCGCGCATGTGGTTATGCATACTCATGGCCGAGTCACGCCCGTCACGGGCCACGTGGATGAACTTCACCCCCTCGTAGACCGGCAGTGAGTCATACGGCAGGTGGGACTTGAGATACCGCCGTCCAGGGATCGCGTCGGCTTCAGCCAACATCGGCTCGACCGGCCCGCGCAGGCGGAAATCGAACCAGGGCCCATGCACCGGCGCTGGCGCCGCGTCGCCGGCCAGCAGCATGCCCACGATCCGCTGCGTCCAGGTGGTGCCGCACTTGGGAAAGGTGGCGATGATGACGTCATCCGGCCGGGGCTGATACCCGGCCCACTGGGCGCTATCGAAGATCCGGGTGCGCACCTCGCGCAGAGGCGGGCGAACGAGCGTCGTCATGACAGAGGATCCCCAACTGATCTGATTGAAGGAAAACTAAGCGCCGCAGCGGCGAGGTAAGCAAGGTGGCCCGATCCTCCCCTGCGCGGCGGACGCTTCGCAGGGGGAGATCAGGAGAGGTTGTCCCTAGTACGGTGTCGCGTTGTCCGCCGGTGGCGCCGCCTCAGGTATCATCCCGCCCCGCATGTGGTGGCGGCCCATGCCGGCGGGCGCGAACAGGCCGAACAGGATGCTGGCGATGGCCAGAATGACCAGCCAGAAGCCGAGCATCCTCCCGAACAGCCTGAGCCAGCCGTGAGCCCTGGCGGCCGCGAACCAGACGAAAAACGCAAACACGGCAAGAGCGGTGCCGTGCAGCAAGCCGCCTATAAGCCCAAATGGGTGCATGAGTTCCTCCAGCGAAAGCGGCCGATTTCTGTGGTCCGGTCGCGCGTTACGTCGGATGGGTCATACCGCAACGCTTGCCCATCGTCACGCTTCTGGCGTCACGCTCGTCCAGGCGCCCTCGTGGCGCGCGCAAGATGCGGTTAGATGAGCCGTGAACCGCCGCCTCGCCCATTTGAAGACGCTCGCGTGGGTGCTTGTCCTCGGATTGGGGGTCGAGACGGCGGTGGCGCGGCCAGCGGGCAATGGGGCGCCGCCATCGGTCCTGTTTCAGGAACTCTACGCGAGGGTGGAGCAACAGCGTCTCTTTGCCGACGACAAGACCTTTGCCGATGCGGCGCCCAGGCGATCGCCGGCCGCGATCATGGCCGCCTATCGCGCTCACCCGCCGACGCGGGAAGACCTGGCCGCGTTCGTCGCCGCGAACTTCAGTGTTCCGAGCGACACCAAGCCGGTCACGCCTTCGACGGCGAAACGAAGCCTGCTGGACCACATCGCCGACCTGTGGCCGGTGCTCACCCGACCTCCGGAGACTCCGGCGCGCTTCGGCTCGCAACTCCCGCTCGCCCGGGCCTACGTCGTGCCCGGCGGGCGCTTCCGGGAGATCTATTACTGGGATTCCTACTTCACCATGCTGGGCCTGGTCCGCGATGGCCGAGGCGACCTGGCGGCGGACATGACCGACGACTTCGCCGACCTCATCGATGAGTACGGCCACATCCCCAACGGCACGCGGACCTATTACCTGAGCCGCTCGCAGCCGCCAGTGTTCTACCTGATGGCGGCATTGTCCGCCGGCCGGGGCGGTAAGGGCCAGGACCATCTGAACGCGCTGCGGCGTGAGTACGCCTACTGGATGCGGGGCGCGGCCCGCTTAAGGCCAGGCCAGGCGTCGGCGAATGTGGTGAGAATGCCCGATGGCGCTCTGCTGAACCGATATTGGGACGACCTGGACACCCCGAGAGACGAGGCGTTCAGCGCCGACACGGCGCTGGCGGCGACCACGCCCCGGCCGGCCCGCTCGCTCTATCGCGACATCCGCGCCGCCGCCGAGAGTGGTTGGGATTTCAGTTCGCGCTGGCTGGAGGACGGGCGCTCGCTGGCGAGCATCCAGACCACCGACATCGTTCCGGTGGACCTGAACAGCCTGCTATTCGGCCTCGAACAGGCGATAGCCAAGGGTTGCGCCGGTGTGGGCGACGGCGCGTGCGTCGCCGATTTCGATGAGCGCGCGCGCCGCCGCGGCGCAGCGATCTCCCACTATCTGTGGGATCCGGCGAGCGGCCGGTACCTCGATTATCAATGGCGCCGCGGCCGCAGACTGGATCGGCCGAGCGCGGCGATGCTCTACCCGCTGTTTGTCGGCCAGGCGAGCCGCGACCAGGCGCGGGGCGTGGTCGCCGCGGTGCAGCGTGATCTCCTCGAGCCGAGAGGCCTGCGCGCCACGGCGCGGCGGACCGGCCAGCAGTGGGACGCGCCCAACGGCTGGGCGCCGCTGCAGTGGATCGCCATCCGGGGCCTCAGCGCCTACGGCGAGCATCGCCTGGCGCGGCTGATCGCCGTTCGTTGGCTGACCAGCGTGTGCCGGGCCTATGCGCAAACCGGCAAGCTGATGGAAAAATACGACGTCGAAACGGCCAGTCCGGGCGGCGGCGGCGAATATCCTCTCCAGGACGGGTTTGGCTGGACCAACGGGGTGACCCGGGCGCTGCTGGATCTCTATCCCGGCGTCGTCGACAACGGCGCGCCGGTGACAGCGCCGTGTCCGGCGACGTGAAGTTGAACCGCAGAGACGCGGAGGCGCAGAGACGAGGAGACGCGGCGCATCCGCAAGTTTTGACACGAACGACACGAAGGACACCAAGAGGCCGGAGAGAGTCTCTAGGTCCAGGCGAACCCTCCCAGATTCCTTGCGCGCTTCGCGCGCCTTGGTGAGCTTGGTGTTCTTGGTGGTTCAAAGGGCCATTGCCAGCGATGCGCGGCTGCCTCTGCGCCTCTGCGTCTCTCTGCGGTTAGTCGGTGGGCGCCGTAACCCCTCTCTCAGGGAGAGGTTCCTGTCAGTCGACCGGACGCGGGCGTCCGGGCTGGCCCTCCTCGCACTCCAGTTCGGCGCGGTCCCAACCACCCAGGTCGGCGGCGGCGGCGTAGGTGCTCTGCAGAAATGACAGCAGGACACCGTCCGGGTCGGCGGCGGTCCGCACCGCCTCGTAGGGCAGCAGGAACTCACCGAGCGCCTGATCAAAGCGGGCCGCCGCGGGACTGACCTTCGCAGCCGCGAAGCCTTGCGGCGTGGGGTAGGCATAGGAGTAGAAGCTCGGCGTCTCCACGCCCATGCCGCCTGGCCAGAAACCGGCACTTGAGACCTCGTGCGAATAGGCTTCGCGGGTCACCGCGTCAGACAGGTGCGGAATACCCCCAGGATGGCGGGGCGCCCGGCGGCCGGAAAACCGGGTCACCGCCAGATCGAAGCCGCCCCAGAAGAAATGCACCGGACTGTTCTTGCCGATGAACCGTGAACGGAAGCGGCCCATCACCCGGTCGATCTGAACCAGCGCCCGCCAGAAGCTGTGCGCCACCGCCGGATCGTACGGCCGGGTTGCGGTATTCTTATCGAAAGCAATCACATCGGGCATCTCGCTGGGAATGGCGCCGATCCGGGTCGGCGTTCCCAGGTGCGCCAGAGCCTCCGCCACCTGGGCGTAGAAGCCGGCCACGCTTCCAGCCGCCAGCGGGATTTTCTTTTCACCACCGTCGGCGACGCGGATGACCAGTTCCTGGGCGATGAAGTCAAATTCCATGTCCAGGCTATGGTCGTCGCCCGGGATCAGCGAGGTGGCGAGGCCGCGCGCCGAAACGTAGAGCGGCACATGCCAGGAATGGTTGAGCCACGGCGCGCGCGCCAGCCGGACCTTACCGACGATCTGCGTCCACAGCTGCAGGGTGTCCGCCGTCGGCCGAAGCGTCGCATAGGAAAGTTCGGGCCAGGCTTGCATGTGTTTCACCCACCCATGGCCTGGCGCTGAGCCAGGGCCGCCACCGAGGACGACCCGATCGGGCCGGCCTCGTCATGCAGCCAGCAGTCGGCGATGGCGACACCGTCCGTAGCCTGATGATTGGCCACTTCGACGCCGATCCACTCGGTCACAGGCAAACGGTGAAGATAGAGCGTGATGTCGCTGTTGATCCACGCCAGACCCTGGTCGCCGGCGTTGGCGTACGGGCTGGCGAAGTCGGCGGCCAGGGCGGCGCGGACGAAGGGGGTGAGCGCCTCGCCGCCCACCAGTTCGCGCACCTCGCTCATCCATAGCCGGCGAGGGCCAACGCCGCCGAATTCACCGGTGATCGGGCGCGTCGCCCACATGCCGCCCATGTCGCCGATCCCGCGGGCGGGCGGGGCGATGTCGGCCGGCGCGGGCGCGTCCCACTTGGGCGGCGACCAGACCTGGCCCGGCGGATTGGCCGAGCGGCGCAGGAGCTGACAGGTGGCGCGGGCCATCGACTTGCCGGCGCAGAGATACTCCGCGTCGATCACCTTGAGCCGGCCGCCTTCGCGCACGGGCCGGATGACCACCTCGGCCACGGTCAGGTCCGGCAGCCGCCATAGATCGATGGTGAAGCGCGCCGGCATGTAATCCGGTCCGCCGTGCAGGCGTTCGATCTCGCCCGCCAGCAGGCCGGCGACCACGCGCGCGTGCAGGGAGGTCTCGCTCCACGGGCCGCGGCTCACCTTGTCCGGCAGGTAACCATCGCCCTGACGCGTAAAGAATGGGCGGGTGAAGAAGGGTGGGTTGGTCATCAGGAGCTGGACTATGGCCGATGGCGCGAGAGCTGGCGAGCGGCCCTCGCGCCTGCGCGCGACCCGCCTTAGAATGAACCTCCGCAGCAGCAAGGGACGGGCGATGAAGTACGAGATTTCCGGCACGGTCATGCAGACGGTGGGCGTCGATCTTTCGCCCGGTGAGACCGTCTACAGCCAGACCGCGACCATGTGCTGGATGAGCGAGGCGGTGCGCATGGCGACCAACACCGGCGGCGGCCTGTTCGCCGGGCTCAAACGCAGCCTGACCGGCGGCAGCTTCTTCGTCACCGACTACACCGCTCAGGGCCCCGGCGCCCATGTGGCGTTCGCGCCGCGCTTTCCCGGCACGATCATGGTCCGCACCCTTGCCGCGGGTGAATCCCTCATCTGCCGCAAGGAAACCTTCCTGGCGGCGGAGAAGAGCGTCACCCTGGAACTCGCCTGGCAGCAGCGCATCGGCGCCGGATTTTTCGGCGGCGCGGGGTTCATCCTCCAGCGGGTCACCGGTCCGGGCGTGGTGTTTCTGGATCTGTCCGGCGAAGTGGTGACCAAACGGCTGGGCTCGGGCGAGCGCCTGTTCGTGCACGCCGGCCACGTGGGCGTGCACGAGCCGACGGTGTCGTTCGACATCCAGATGGTGCCGGGCTTCGGCAATGTGCTGTTCGGGGGCGAGGGCCTGTTCCTGGCCACCCTGACCGGCCCGGGCGAGGTGCATCTGCAGTCCATGCCGATCCTCAACCTGGCCGAGGAGATCGCGCGCTATCTGCCGCAGAACAACAGTCGGGGCGCTGGCGGAGCGGTGGGCACTGTGGCCACGGCCGGGGTGTTGGGGGGCGTCCTCGGCGGCCTGTTCAGCGGGGACAACACCTGATCCGCATCGGCGTCGATTTCGGCGGCAGCAAGATCGAGGCGGCAGCCCTTGACGAGGACGGCGGTTATCTGGCCCGGCGCCGGATCGCCAATCCTGGCGCCTATGAAGCGGCCATCGACGCCGTGGCCGCCCTCGTCCGCGACGTGGAAGGCGAAGCCGGACAGGCGGGCGCGGTGGGCGTCGGCGCGCCGGGCTCGGTCTCGCCTCTGAGCGGCAAGATGCGCAACGCCAACTCCACCTGGCTGAACGGCCGCGCCTTCCGCGAGGACCTGGAAGCGGAGCTCGGCCGTCCGGTGCGGCTGGCCAACGACGCCAACTGCCTGGCGCTCTCAGAGGCCGCCGACGGCGCGGCGGCCGGGGTGTGCTGCGCCTTCGCGGTGATCATCGGCACCGGATGTGGCGGCGGCCTGGCGGTGGATGGGCGCCTGGTCGAAGGGGCGTCGGGAATCGCCGGCGAATGGGGCCACGCGCCTCTCCCCTGGCCGGCGCCGGACGAGACGCCCGGGCCCGCCTGCTGGTGCGGTCTCAATGGCTGCCTGGAAACCTGGATCTCGGGCTCGGGGCTGGCGCGCGACCACGGCGCCGGGCGCAGCGAGCGCGCGACGGCGGAGGAGATCGTCGCCGCGGCCAGGTCGGGCGAGGCGACCGCATCGGAGAGCCTGGAGCGCTACCTCAGTCGCCTGGGCCGTGGTCTGGCGATGATCTGCAACATCCTCGATCCGGACGTGTTCGTGTTCGGCGGCGGCATGTCCAAGGTCGGCGAGCTCTACGCGCAGCTACCGGCCAGGATCGCGCCGTATGTCTTCGCCGACGGCTGGCGTGGCCGGCTGGCGCCGGCGCGCTGGGGGGACGCATCGGGCGTGCGCGGGGCGGCCAGACTGTGGGACATATGATTCCGTGGGACACATGACGTTCCTAGTCCTGCGGGCCCACGACCGGCCGGCGAGCCCGTGGAAGAACGGCGGCGGGACGACCCGCCAGATCGCGGTATTCCCCGAGGACGCAGGCCTGGCCGATTTCGACTGGAGGGTGAGCCTGGCCACTGTGGCCGCCGCCGGACCGTTCTCGACTTTTCCCGGCGTGGACCGCCTGATGCTGGTGCTGAGCGGGCGCCTCACGCTGGACATGGCCGGGGTGAGCCCGGTGACCCTGGATGGCGCCAGCCCGCCGTTCGCGTTTCCCGGCGACGCGCCGGTGAGCGCCCTGGTCCCCGCCGCACCGGTGACCGATGTCAATGTGATGGTCCGGCGCGAACGGTTCACGGCCAGGCTGGAGCGGCGCCGGATCGCCGGAACGGCGGCGGTGGTGAGCCAAGACGTGACCCTGATCCTTTGCCGCGTCGGTGGCGTCGCCGTGGCCCTGGCGACCCATGCCGATGAGCTCGGCGCCTGGGACGTGGCGCGCATCGAAGGCGCGCGCGGCGCGCTGATCCGCTTGCGCTCAGCCGCCCCGGCGGACCTGGTGGTCGTCCATGTCAACGCGGTGCGGCCACAATGACCAGCGAAACGGAAGCGATCATCCAGGCCAGCCGGACCTTGAGCACCCGCGGCTGGGCGCCGGCCGGTTCGGGCAACTATTCGCACCGCCTGCCGGACGGGGACATCGCCATCACCGTCTCCGGCGCGCACAAGGCCGCTCTGGGCGCTCCTGACGTGATGACCATCGATGCGCAAGGACGCCCGCGCGACGATCGGCGGCCATCGGCGGAAACCGCGCTGCATCTCATGGTCTATCGCCTGTTTCCGCACGTGAAGGCGGTGCTGCACACCCACTCGGTTCCGGCTGTGGTGGTTTGCCGGATGATCGGGCGCCGTCCGGCGCTCAGATTGGCCGGCTATGAGCTGTTGAAGGCCTTTCCCGGCGTCGAGACGCACGAGACCACCGTCGACATCCCGGTGTTCGACAACAGCCAGGACATGCCGGCGTTGGCCACGGAAGTGGCCAGCGGGCTGGCCGAGCATCCGGTGCCGGCGTTCCTGATCCGCGATCACGGACTATATGGTTGGGGCGCGAGCCTGGACGAAGCCTTGCGGGTGGTGGAAGCGACGGAGACCATGATCGCCTGCGAACTGGAATTGATGCGAGGAGAGACAAATCCATGAGCCGGTTGACCATTCATGCCGAGGACCAGCCTTTCGTAGCGCTGTCATCGACCACCGATGTCCAGGCCATCGCCGCCGGCCTGGCCGAGATCGGGGTGACGTTCGAGCGCTGGCAAACGGGCGCCGTCCTGCCCAAGGGCGGCGATGATGCGGCGGTGCTGGCCGCCTACGCCGGCGACCTCGAGCGCCTGAAGGCGCTGGGCGGCTATCGCTCGGTGGACGTCATCCGCATGACCCCCGACAATCCCGCCGCGCCGGAGCTGCGCGCAAAGTTCCTCGCCGAGCACACCCATGCCGATGACGAGGTGCGCTTTTTCGTCGACGGCGCGGCCCAGTTCTATCTGCATCAGGCCGGTAAGGTGTTCATCGTGGCCTGCGAAGCCGGCGACCTGATGAGCATCCCCGCCCGCACGCCGCATTGGTTCGACATGGGTCCCCGGCCGCGGTTCACGGCGTTGCGGCTGTTCGTTTCTCCGGAGGGCTGGGTGGCCGACTATACCGGCGCGAAGCTGGCCGAGGATTTTCCGAGGTTCCCGCTGGCGGCATGATCCGCGCCCAAGGTGTCATTCGCGTGGGGGGCGTCCGGGTTGTCGTCACCGATATCGAAGGCACGACCGGGTCCATCGCCTTCGTGCGCGAGGTCCTGTTCCCCTATGCCCGCGCCCGCCTGCCCGATTTCATCGCCCGCCATCGCCACGAGGTCGGCGCGACCTTGGCGCAGGTGCGCGCCGCCGAGGGCGACCTGGACGATGGCGCTCTCGTCGCCCTGCTGCGGCAATGGATCGACGAGGACCGCAAGGCGCCGGCGCTCAAGACGCTGCAGGGTCTGATCTGGCGAGAGGGATACCGATCCGGCGAACTGGTCGGCCATGTCTATGACGACGCCGTGCGGATGCTGCGGCGGTGGCGCGAGCAGGGCCTCGCCCTCTACGTCTATTCGTCCGGTTCGGTGGCGGCCCAGAAGCTGCTGTTCGGCCACAGCGCCGCCGGGGACCTGACGCCGCTGTTCGATGGCTACTTCGACCTTGGCATGGGACCGAAGACCAGTGCGGATAGCTACGGGCGCATAGCCGAAGCCGTGGGCGCTGGCGCAGGGGCCATCCTGTTCCTGTCCGATTCCGCGCCGGAGATCTCCGCGGCCAGGTCGGCGGGCCTGCAGGCGATCCGGCTCGTGCGCGACGCCGCGCCCCAGCCTGGCGAGGCAGCCGGATTCGACGAGATCGAGATTATCCCGCCGGGGTTGGGGCCGAGATGAAGTCCACACCCTCCTCGTCGGGCTTGATCAGGATGATGTCCATGTCTTCGCCGTTCTCAAGCTTGAGAATCCCGGTTGCGCCATCGCCGATCGCGCTGGCGTCGCCGTCGATGCTGCCGCTGGAGCTGGTCCGGCCGCGCTCCTGATAGGTGTCGAACTGATAGCTCACGGTGAGATCGCCGGCGTCGGTGCGCAGAACGCCCCGGCCGCGGCTCGAGCCGAGCAGTTTGATCGGCCCCTTGGCATTATAGGCCATCGCTGGCTCCTTACAGGCTTCACCCAAAGCCATACCACGTCCGCAGAACAATCGGGACGCGGCTTCGCATTGAGCGTATGGAATTGACAGCCAAGGAGCTTATCGATGCCGCCCCATCCCCGCCCGCCGCAAAAGCCGCTGCCGCCTGGCCAGAGATTCAAGCCGGAGATCGAAACGGCCCGGGCCGGCGGGGTTGCGGAGTCCGACCTCATGCTGCGCCTCACGCTCGGCGACGCCTCCAAACTCAAGCGCGATCCAAACGTCTCCACCGACGACCTGAGCTTCGTGGGCGGCGAGACGCGCTACCTCGGCGTCAAGGTGGTGGAGGGCGGGGTGGCGACCAGCGCTCTGGTGATCCTCACCGCCTGAGGGCCTCCCTAACCTACCGTCATGGCCGGGCGTAAGTCCCGGCCAGCCATTTAGCGCCGCTGGCGGAGGTGGCTGCGCGTGAGCGCGGCCAGGGCGCATCGCCCGAAGCATGCCTAGACTTCATCTAAGCTGGAGCGTGACATGCTCGCGCATGGCCACCCTAAGGGGTCGCGCCCAATGGGTCGCCGGCACTGACGGCCGGCGATGACGGCAGCGGGTGTGTGAGCGCTCAGAACCAGCCGGCCGCCTTCAGCGCGGGCGCGTGGGCGCGACTGATCGGGGCGGTGAGGTCTCCGGCCAGGCGCGCCTCGCCGGCGCCGCGCCGCCAGCGCACGCTCTCGATTGCGTCGGCGGCGATCCACCATGACCGGTGGGTCTGAAAGCCGTGCGCGCCGGCCAGCTCTTCGAGGGCCTCGGCGAAGCGGGCGGTCACCAGCTCCGAACCGGCGCCGGTGTGGACGCGCAGGTAGTGGTCATAGGCCTCGACCGCGATCAGCCGGGCCGCGCGGCGCCGGGCCGACAATCGCAGGCGGAAGGCGGCTTCCGCCTCGGGCAGAGGCGGGGCGACCACGACCCTGGTCTCCACCACCGTCCGCGGCCGCCGCCACACCAGAGCGCGCAGGGCCATCACCGGCACGCAGACGACAAGCACCTGCCATAGCAGCCAGAGATACCGCCCCGTGTTCAGCGGCTGGCGCAGCAGGACATGGCTCACGAAGAGCACCAGAAGGGTGACCAGAGGCGTCATCCCCAGGCTGGATATGGCCAGACGCCGCCCGAATGAGCCCGCCCCGCGCCCGACGGTCTCGTCTATAGCGATGCCGATCAGCCCGCCGCCGACCATGCACAGGAACCAGTAGAGCAAGGCGCGCGGCGGCGGCAGCGTCCCGGTGCCGTAGGGCCCGATGGCGGCCATGAACAGGGCCATGGCCAGCAGCAAAGCCAACTCCAAGGCGGCGCGCCGCCCCGGCGCCAACGCGCCTGCCCGAGCCGTCGCCGATCGCACCCTGCCGTCCATGCTTCCCATTCGTGAAGATTTGGCCGTTCGCGCAGAAATGGCGCCGTTCGCGGATGTCGACCTAGCGCCCGCAGCGGGCTCCGACAATCGTGCCCCAAATATTGAAGGACCGGATGATGACTCGCGTGAGGTGGGGCCTGTGGGGGCTGGCGGGACTGTTGAGCGCCGGCATCGCCCTGTTTTCCTATCGCTACCTGGGCGGGATCGGACCGATGTCTCCGGGCATACTGGCCAACCTGTTCGCCAAGCCGTGGCTCGATGTGCACATCGCCGGGGCGGCGACCGCGCTCCTGATCGGACCGGTCCAATTCCTGCCCTGGATCCGCAAGCGGCGGGTGGCGCATCGCCGGCTGGGCAGGGTCTACGTCGTCGGATGCCTGGTCGGAGGCGTGGGAGGGCTGATCGTGGCGTTCGGCTCGAGCGCCGGACCGATCGCCACCGCCGGGTTCGGCTCCCTGGCGGTGATCTGGATCATCGCCAACGTCCAGGGCTGGCGGTCAGCCAGGGCCCGCCGGTTCGACGTCCATCGCGCCTGGATGATCCGGTCCTTCGCCCTGACCTTCGCCGCGGTCACGCTGCGCCTCTACCTGCCGCTGTTTCCGCTCCTGGGCGTCTCGTTTGTGGACGGCTACCGCGCTGTGTCGTTCCTGGCCTGGATCCCCAACCTGGCCCTGGCTGAGCTCTATATCCGCGGGGCTTTCTCCCGCCGGCCGCGCCTGTTGGCGGCGGAGTAGCGACACTCCCCTCACGTCTGGTGGGTGCGCAGCAGCAGGCTGGTCTCGGTCGCGGCGATGCCCTCGATCAGGCGGATGGCGTCCAGCGCGCCGCTGAATCCGGCCAGGCTGTCGGTTTCCAGTTCGGCGATCATGTCCCAGCGACCGTTGGTCATGTGCACCGCGCGCACTTCCGGGAACCCGCGCAAGCGCCGGAGCACCGCGCCGGAGCGCTCGCCCTCCACGGCGATGGCCATGATGGCCCGCACCCGATCGGCGGCGGTCTCCTCGGCCACCCGGACGGTGAAGCCGCCGATGTCGCCCCGCGCGAGCATCCGGTCGATACGGTTCTGCACCGTGGCCCGCGAGACTTTCAGCGACTTGGCCAGGGTGGCCACCGGCGTGCGGGCGTTGGCGCGCAGCAGGGAGATCAGCTTGCGATCGGTCTCGTCCATGGCGGTCTTTGGCTATTTGGCAGTAGAACGGATCATATAGTCAATATTTGCGCGATTTGCACTGGTTTTGCTAGCTGTTCGCTAGCGTGGAAGGGCGCCATCTCTCGTGTGACCGCACTGAGTCGGCCCCGGAGAACGCATGAACAGCCGTCCCACCTTCCTGATGACCGATCCGGCGCATTTCCAGGTCGCCTACGAGATCAATCCGTGGATGCGGCCGTCGGCCTGGAATGCCGATCCGAAAGCCCAAGCCCTGCTGGCCCGCACCGGCTGGGAGGCCCTGAAAGCGGCGCTCGAGCACGCTGGGGCGGATGTCAGGGTAATGCCCGGCGTCTCCGGGCTGCCCGACTTGGTGTTCCCGGCCAACGCCGCCGTGGTGCTGGATGGCCGGGCCCTGGTGGCCCGGTTCCGCCATCCCGAGCGGGCCGACGAGGCGCCGCACTTTCACCGGGCGCTGGACAGCCTGAGAGGCCTCGGCGTCCTGGCCGAAGTCGCCGACATCGAGGACAGTTACCAGGAAGGCGCGGGCGACTGCATCTGGGACGCCAACCGGCGCCTATTCTGGGCGGCCAGCGGGCCCCGCTCGACCCCCGGTTCCCTGCGCATCCTGGCCGACCATTTTGGCCAGCCGGTGGTCCATATGCCCCTGGCGACCGAAGCCTACTATCACCTCGACACCTGCTTCTGTCCTCTGAGCGGCGGCGAGATCCTGTACTATCCGCCCGCGCTTTCCGACGTGGCGATGCGGGCGCTGGCCGAGCACACCAGCCCTGACCAGCGCATCGAGGCGACAAATGCCGATGCGGAGGCCTTCTGCGTCAACGCGGTCAGCCTTGGGCGCAGGCTGATCATGGCCCGCCCGTCATCGGCGTTGCAGGACCGGCTGGAGGCGCGCGGCTATGACGTGGTGGGCGTGGACCTGGAGCCGTTCATGCTCTCCGGCGGCGGAGCCTTCTGCATGACCCTAAGGCTCGACCTTGTGAGCCAGCCGGCTCCGGCCGTGCGTCGCCTGGAAGCGGCGGCCTAATGCACCATGGGAGATCTGGTCATGGATGCCGACACCAAAACCCGCACCGATTTCCTGGCCCTTGAGGCCGAATACGGGGCGCGCAACTACAAGCCGCTGGACGTGATCCTGACCCGCGGCGAGGGCGTGCACGTCTGGGATGTGGAGGGGCGGCGCTATCTCGACTGCCTGTCGGCCTATTCGGCGGTCAATCAGGGCCACTGCCATCCGCGCATCCTGAAAGCCATGATCGACCAGGCGCAGCGGCTGACCCTGACCTCGCGCGCATTCCGCAACGACCAGCTGGGTCTGTTCTACGAAGAGCTGTGCGTGCTGACCCGGTCCCATTCGGTGCTGCCGATGAACACCGGCGTCGAGGCGGTGGAGAGCGCGCTCAAGGTGGCGCGCAAATGGGGCTATGAGGTCAAGGGCGTACCGGCGGATCAGGCCGAAATAATTGTCTGCGAAGGCAATTTTCATGGCCGGACGCTGTCGGTGGTCGGCTTTTCCACCGACCCCGCCTCGTCAGCCGGGTTCGGGCCGTTCGGACCGGGCTTCAAGGTCGTTCCATTCGGCGACGCCGCCGCGCTCGAGGCGGCGATCGGGCCCCATACCGTGGCGTTCCTGGTCGAACCGATTCAGGGCGAAGCCGGGGTGATCATTCCCCCGCCAGGGTATCTGGCCGCCGCGCGCGCGCTGTGCACGCGGCATGACGTGATCCTGATCCTCGACGAGATCCAGACGGGCCTTGGGCGCACCGGCAAGCTGCTGGCCGAGGAACACGAGGGCGTCGAAGCCGACCTCACTCTGATCGGCAAGGCGCTGTCGGGCGGCTACTATCCGGTCTCGGCGGTGCTCTCCAACCGCGAGGTCTTGGGCGTCCTCAAGCCCGGCGAGCACGGCAGCACCTTCGGCGGCAACCCTCTGGCCTGCGCGGTGGCGCGCGAGGCCCTCAAGGTGCTGGTCGAGGAAGGCATGATCGGGAACGCGGCCATCCAGGGCGAGCGGCTGAAAACCGGGCTCGCCGACCTGCACAACAATGTCGTCAAAGAGGTGCGCGGGCGCGGGCTGATGGTCGCCATCGAGCTGCATCCAGAGGCCGGCGGCGCGCGGGGTTATTGCCAGGCGCTGCAGGCGCGGGGCCTCCTATGCAAGGAAACCCACGAGCACACCATCCGCATCGCCCCGCCGCTGATGATCAGCGCCTCGCAGATCGACTGGGTGGTCGAACAGTTCGGAGCCGTGCTGGCGGGGTAAGGCGCCTCTTGGCGAGACAGGTCGCACAACCTAATTGAGCGGAGCCATTTGAACAGGAGGCTCCGCCATGACCCAAACCGCCCTCATCGTCGGCGCCTCGCGCGGCATTGGCCTGGGCCTTGTGGGCGAGTTCGAGCGCCGCGGCTGGGACGTCACCGGCACGGCCCGCGACCCGGCCAAGGCTTCCGCGCTGAACGAGGTGGCTGAAAACTCCGGCGGCCGCGTCCATGTGGAGAAAGTCGACACCGCCGACGCCAAATCGGTCGCCGCCCTGCGCGACAAACTGGACGGCCAGACCTTCGATCTCATCGTTGTCAACGCCGGCGTCGGCGGTCCGCAGGACAAGAACCCGCGCACGGTGTCCGATGACGAGTTCAGCCATCTGTTCATCACCAATTCCCTGGCCCCGGTCAGGTTCGCCGAGATGTTCGCCAAGCAGGTCAAGCCGCACACCGGCGTCATTGGACTGATGACCTCGATGCTGGGCAGCGTGGAAGGCGCCAGCGCCGGGGGTATAGAACTCTATCGGGCGAGCAAGGCGGCGCTGAATTCCTTCACCCGCAGCTTCGCCGCGCGGCACAAGGACATGGGCGTGGCGGTGTTGTCGCTGCACCCGGGGTGGGTGAAGACCGACATGGGCGGGCCCAACGCGGCCATCGACGTGGCCACCAGCGTCAAGGGCCTGGCCGACGTCGTCGAGCGGGCGCAGAACGACCGCAAGGACGGCTTCTTCGACTACAAGGGCGAGACGCTGCCCTGGTGAAGGGCCAGCCAATTCCGGCCTTGCCCGCGGCGCCAACGGGAGTTAGTCTGGCCAGACTTAGCCAGGTTGTGAACATGCCGACATTCAACGTACTCGAAGCGAAATCCAACCTTTCGCGGCTCCTGGAAGCGATCGAAAACGGTCAGGAATCGGAAATTATCATCGCCCGCAACGGCAAGCCGGTGGCGCGCCTGGCGCCCCTGCGGCCGAAATCGACCGGCAAGCGACTTGGCGTGGCCGAGGGCCTGTTCGAGGTCCCCGAGGATATTGACCGCGACAATGCCGTCATCGCGGGTCTGTTCAACGGCGAGCCGTAGAGCGCCGAGCTAGAATTTGACCTTTGAGCCGATTTCGAGGTGAAGCTCCTCCTCGACACCCATGTCGCCATTTGGGCTATAGCCAACAGCCGTCGTCTGCCACCGGCCGTTCGAGAGATGATCGCCGAGCCGACCAACGACATTGTGGTGAGTGCCGTGACGATCTGGGAAATCGCCATAAAGCGCGCGCTAGCGCGGGGAGGCGCGGGCGACATGCCAATCTCCGCGGCCGCAGCCCTCGCCTACTTCCGCGACGCTGGTTACGGCTCCTTGAGTGTCTCGGCCGAGCACTGTGCGGCGGTGGAACTCCTCCCGCGGCTCCACGCCGATCCGTTCGATCGTCTGCTGATGGCCCAGGCGCTCAGCGAACCGGCACGGCTCGTCACCCACGACCCCAGTCTGGCGGCTTATAGCGACACCGTGATCCTGTTCTGATGACCAACGGCGAGATGGCAACGGGCGACATCGCGCTGGTCACCGGGGCCACCGGCTTCGTAGGCTCGGCTGTGTTGAGGGCGCTGGCCGATCGCGGGCTGAAACCGCGGGCCTTGTCGCGCGAGTCCAGCCCCAGGACCAATCTCGAAGGCGTGGACTGCGAGATCGCCGTGGGCGACATGACCGATCCGGCCGCCATGACCGCGGCCATGAGCGGCGTGCGTTATCTGTTCCATGTGGCGGCGGACTATCGGCTGTGGGCTCGGGACCCCAACACCATCCTGGTCGCCAACCTGGAGGGAACCCGGACCGTGATGGAGGCGGCGGTGGCCGCCGGCGTCGAGAAGATCGTCTACACCTCGTCCGTCGCCACCCTGCGCGCCGACCGCGAAGCCGTGGATGAAACCTCGCCCCTGGCCGAGGGCGAGGGCATCGGGGTCTACAAGCGCAGCAAGGTAGCCGCCGAGCGGCTGGTGGAACGGATGATCGCCCAAGGCCTGCCGGCGACAGTCGTGCTTCCCTCGACGCCCATCGGTCCGCGCGACGTCAAGCCGACGCCGACGGGGCGGATCCTGGTCGAGGCGGCCAGCGGACGGATCCCGGCTTTCGTCGACACCGGCCTCAACCTCGCCCACGTCGACGATGTGGCAAACGGGCACCTGCTGGCGCTGGAGCGCGGCGCGGTCGGCGAGCGCTATATCCTGGGCGGCCAGGACGCCACTTTAAGGGAATTGCTGGCCGAGATCGCCGCGCTGTGCGGGCGCAAGGCGCCAAGCCTGGGTCTGCCACGCACGCCGTTCTATCCCCTCGCCTACGCCGCCGAGGTCGTGGCCAGAGTCACCGGCCGGGAACCGTTTCTGACCCGTGACGCCCTGGACATGGCCGCTCACCGCATGTTCTTCACCTCGACCAAGGCCGAGCGGGAACTGGGCTATCACGCCAGGCCCTATCGCGAGGCGCTGGCCGACGCCCTGGCCTGGTTCAGGGCCGCGGGCTACGTCCGATGAGTTCCAGATGACTGTGCCTCTCGTTGTTGTCATCGTCTCGCTCGGAGCGTGGATCTATCTGCTCGCCTTCCGCGGCGGCTTCTGGCGAGCCCGCCAGCGCGACGACCTCGATGAGCCGGCCGAACCGCCGGCCTGGCCGGACGTGGTCGCGGTGGTCCCGGCGCGCAACGAGGCCGACGTGATCGCCCAGGCGATCGGCTCCCTTCGCCGGCAGGACTATCGGGGAGCCTTCCGGATCATCGTCGTCGACGACAATAGCGACGACGGCACCGCCGACGCCGCGCGCGCGACCGAGGGGAGCCATCCGCTGGAGGTGGTCGCGGGGGCGCCGCTGGCCGAAGGCTGGACTGGGAAACTGTGGGCCCAGAGCCAGGGCGTGACCAGGGCCGCCACATCGGCGCCGACCTATATCCTGTTCACCGACGCCGATATTTCGCACGAGCGGACCAACCTGCGCCGCCTGGTGGCGCGGGCCGAAGCCGGCGAGCTGGCGCTCACGTCGCTGATGGCCAGGCTGATGGTGCGCAGCGGCTGGGAGCGCTTGCTCATCCCCTCCTTTGTGTTCTTCTTTCAGATGCTGTTTCCGTTTGCCTGGGTGAACGATCCGGCTCGCCCGACTGCGGCGGCCGCGGGCGGCTGCATGCTGGTCAGGCGCGAAGCCCTGGAGCGCGCGGGTGGCCTGGCGGCCATCCGGGACAACATCATCGACGACTGCGCCCTTGCCCGACTGGTCAAGCGGCACGGACCGATCTGGCTCGGGCTGACGCGGCGCGCCCAGAGCCTTCGGCCCTACGCCAGCCTTGGCGACATCATGCGCATGGTGTCGCGTTCAGCCTATGCTCAGCTGGGTTTCTCGCCGCTGCTGCTGGTCGGCGCCCTGATCGGATTGGCGATCGTGTTCGTCGTCCCGCCTCTGCTCTGGCTTGTCCCTGGCCGCGCCCAGCCGTTCAGCCTGTTGGCCTGGGTCGTTATGGCGGTGGCGATGCAGCCGACCCTCCGCGTCTACCGCCTGTGGGGGGTCTGGAGTCTGACCCTGCCGTTCGCCGCCGCCCTCTACGGCGCTTTCACGCTGTGGTCGGCCATTCAACACTGGCGAGGACAAGGAGGGCAGTGGAAAGGTCGAATCCAAGGACCCCTGCTGCGGGGTGAGTCATGAGCTTCGACCGCACCTCGGGCGACCTGTCCTCTGGCAAGGGCCACCGGGACGAGAACTTTCCGGTCGCCTCATTCCTCATCGCCAGGCGGCTGCGTCCGGCAGTGATGGCCTTCTATCGCGTGGCGCGCATGGCCGACGACGTCGCCGACAACGCGACCGCCGCGCCACGCGACAAGGACGCCCGTCTGGCGGCGATCGAGGCCAGCCTG
>OUNO010001751.1_pt2 | contig 23453 bp, 27 predicted proteins | sample 1779811 | NCBI WGS metagenome assembly OUNO01 (sample SAMEA3914804, study PRJEB12502) | metagenome | biome: forest; material: soil | place: Canada | collected 2010-06-25 | depth 0.3 m | reverse complement strand
CCGGCTCGCCGCCGAGCTCGGGCTCGACCGCCTGCGGACCGCTGCCGGGATCGTCCGCGTCGCCAACCAGGAGATGGTGCGGGCGCTGCGCGTCGTCACCGTCGAGCGCGGCCTCGACCCGCGCCGCTTCGCCCTGCTGCCCTTCGGCGGCGCCGGGCCGATGCACGCGGCGGCGATCGCCGCCGAGCTGGGAATCGAGTCGATCCTCTGCCCGCGCGCCGGCGGCGTCCTCTCGGCGCTCGGCCTCTGCGCGTCGGACCAGCGCCGCGACACCGCCCGCACGGTGATGCTGAGCGGCGCCGAGCTCAGCGCCGAGCGCATCGCGGCCGAGGTCGAGGCGATGATCGCCGCCGCCGCGGTCGACGACCCCCGCGCCCGCCCCGAGGTCGTCTATGAGCTGCGCTACGCCGGCCAGTCCTTCGAGCTGCCGGTGCCGGGCCCCGCCAGTCCCGACCCGGCCGACCTCGCCGAGCGCTTCGAGCGCACCCACGAGGAGCGCTACGGCCACCGCGACCCCGATGGCGAAGTGGTCCTAGTCGACATCCGCCTCGCCCTCGTCATCCCCGGCCACGAACCGCGCCCGGTGGCGGCGTCCAGCGATCGCCTGCAGCGCGGCGCGCGGCCGGTCTGGTCCGGCGCGGAGTGGGTCGAGACGCCGGTCCTGCGCGGCGAGCCGGCGGCCGGCACCGCGGCCGCCGGCCCGGTCGTCTTCGAGCTGCCCGAGGCGACCCTCGTCCTCCCCACCGGATGGCAGGCCGAGGTCGACGAGCGCGGCACGATCAACGCGCGGTTCGAAAAGCACGCGATGGGTGCAAAAGGAACCGCAACTTGATTAACGGAGACCGTCCCACCCAACTGCGGTTCGAAAAGCACGGCATGCGTGCGAAAGGAACCGCGGGATGAGTGGGCTGGACCCGATCACCCTGCAGGTCCTGATCGGCGGCCTGCGCGCCGCCTGCGACGAGATGGGGGCGGCGCTGATCCGCTCCGCCTACTCGGCCAACATCAAGGAGCGCCACGACTGCTCGACCGCGCTGTTCGACGCCGGCGGCGAGCTGGTGATGCAGGCCGAGCACATCCCGGTCCACCTCGGCTCGATGCCCGACGCCGTCGCCGCGGTGCTCGGCGAGCGCCACCAGCCCGGCCTCGCCTGGATCCTCAACGACCCCTACCGGGGCGGCACCCACCTGCCGGACATCACCCTCGTCTCCCCGGTCTTCATCGCCGGCGAGCTCTTCGGCTTCGCCGCCTCCCGCGCCCACCACGCCGACGTCGGCGGCCCGACCCCGGGCAGCATGCCGGCCTTCTCACGGACGCTTGCCGACGAGGGGGTCGTGATCCCGCCGACGCCCGCCACCGCCGCCGAGCTCGAGCGCCTGGCCGGCCAGATGCGCTCGCCCCAGCAGCGCCTCGCCGACCTGCGCGCCCAGCAGGCCGCCAACCGGATCGGCGAGCTGCGCCTGGCCGAGCTCGCCGAGCGCCACGGCCCGGGGCTGCTGCGAACCGGGATGGCGGAGATCCTCGCCTACTCCGAGCGCCGCACCCGCGCCGCCCTGGCGGCCCTGCCCGACGGCACCTACCGGGCCGAGGACGTGCTCGAAGACGACTCTGCCGCGGGCGAGCGCGACGTCGTCCTGCGGGTCGCGGCGACGATCGACGGCGAGCGCCTGCGGCTCGATTTCACCGGCACCGACCCCCAGATCGCCGGCAACCTCAACTGCCCGCTCTCGGTGACCAAGTCGGCGGCCTTCTTCGCGGTCCGCGTCTTGACCGACCCCGACGCCCCCCCCAGCGCCGGCGCCCACCGGCCGATCGAGGTCCTGGCCCCCTCCGGCTGCCTGCTCAACGCCGAGTTCCCCGCTGCCGTCGCCGCCGGCAACGTCGAGACCTCCAGCCGCGTCGCCGACCTCGTGATCGCCGCCCTTGCCGGCGCCCGCCCGGTCCCCGCCCAGGGCCAGGGGACGATGAACAACCTGACCCTCGCCAACGAGGACTTCACCTACTACGAGACCCTCGGCGGCGGCCAGGGCGCCTGCCCCGACGGCGACGGGCCGAGCGCGATCCACGTCGCGATGTCGAACACGCTGAACACCCCGATTGAGGCGCTGGAGGCCGAGTTCCCGCTGCGGGTCCGGGAGCTCTCCCTGCGCACCGGCAGCGGCGGCGAGGGCACCCAGCGCGGCGGCGAGGGCCTGGTCAGGGAGATCGAAGCCCTGGCCCCGATGCGCTTCACGCTGATCACCGAGCGCCGCCGCCACCGGCCCCGCGGCCGCGGTGGCGGAGAAGACGGCGCGGCGGGTCGCAATCTGCTCGACGGAGAGCCGCTCCCGAGCAAGGCCGAGGGTGCCCTGAAACCCGGAAACCGGCTTAGAATCGAGACTCCAGGCGGCGCGGGAAGAATTTAGCGATCAATTATTTGGCGATTTGGCCAGGCTGGTCTAGAATGCGCGACCGCGGGCGGGCCAGACGGTTTTCGACGGCCTCGCAGCACGGCCCAGCCCCTCTCGACACCGAACTCTCAGGAATCACTTCAATGCCGATCGCTTTCAAGGAATGGGCTGTAACGGTCCGCGCTCTCGCCGAGGGTGAGCAACTGCTCACCATGCGTAAGGGCGGCATTCGCGAGGAGAACAAGCACTTCGAGCTCGAGCACGAGCGCTTCTTCCTCTACCCCACCTTCGACCACCAGCGCAACGACCTGGTCCGTGAATCGCATCACCCGGAGCTGCGTCGCGCCCTCGAGGAGGGTGTCTGGCCCGACGAGGAGCCGCCGCCGAAGGCGCTGCTCCAGGACGGCGGCATCCCCCAGCCCGACCGCGTTCGGCTGCGCGCCTGGGCCGAGGTCACCGATCACGTCACGATCAACGACCGGCGCACCCTTGACTGCCTCTCGCCGTATTACATCTGGACCCCGGATTACGCCGAGAAGCGGCTCAACTGGAAGCGTCGCCACCCACTTCACATCCTCCTGCTGCGGGTCCACCGGATCCCGCGCCCGGTCACGGTGCGCGTCCGCGACGAGTACCACGGCTGCCGCTCCTGGGTCGAGATCGACCGCGAACTGCCCTTCGAGGGCACGCCGGTGATGGCGGACGAGGAGTTCGAGCGCGCCCGCCAAGAGGTACTCGATGTATGCGGCGCCGCAGAACCTGCACTCGTCTGACCGGCGCATACCGGCGTCCTCAGTCGCTCGCGTGCGGAGCACGCTTCGCTCCCTGCGTCCTTGGTCTGCTTGCTCAGCCGAGCGCAGGCACTAGCCTCAACTTATGAGCTGGATCGAGACTGAGAGCCTGAGCTTTACCGCCCGGCATGACTCCGACGACATGGCGTTCGCGGAGCGGACGCTGGACCGGATGGAGGGGTTGCGGCTGCGGCTGGAAGACCGCTTCCCGAAGGTCCCCGAGGAAGTCACCGTCGTGATCCACACCAACCCGGTCTGGCTGACGATGGCGCACCCGTTCCTGCCAGCGGCGCGCTGGTCGGCGGCACCGGCCGGGCGCCGCTACCTCGCGGGCTGGCCGATGGCGACCGAGCTGCACGTCCTCAACGACCCGCACATGGAACGCCGCGCCGCCGGCGACGACTCGCTGGAGGCGCTGCGCGGCACCGCCGAGCGCCTCTACGCCCAGCTCGTCGTCGCCACCAACAACAGCGCCCTCCCCCCCTCCTGGACCCCGCGCCGCTTCGTCCGCTATCTGCGCTGGGCCTGGCTGGTCGAAGGCGGCGCCCAGTACTTCGCCCGCCAGGTCGGCCTCTATCGCGCCGCCGTGATCCGCCGCCTGCGCGAGAGCTCCCGCCCCTCCTTCCCACCCTCCCGCCGTGACGCCGTGATCCTCGGCGGCACGATCTTCGACCTGCTCGAGAACGAGCGCGGCCCCGAGGCCTGCGAGCGCCTCGTCCACGAGCTCAAGCCCGGCGGCGCCGTGCCAACTCTGGAAGACGCCTTCGACGCCCGCTTCCGCGACATCGAGGACGCCTGGCGCGATCACCTGCGAACGATGAACCGCCCCGGCGCGGTCATCTGAGCCTCCGTCAGGTTGCGCGCAGCAGCAGGAAGATCCCGAAGGCGGCGGCCATGATCAGCAGCGACCACGCCATCGCCCGCGCGTAGGCGCCGACGACCCCGTAGTCGCGCGCCCCGCCTGCTTCTTCAAAGGAGTCGGCACTCTCGAATCCCGGCGGCGGCGCGCCATCGCTTTCGATCAGCGTGTCGGCCAGCAGCGATCGAGCCTGCTGGGCTCGCTCGGCGTGGACCAGGACCCGCTGTGGGCCACCCCCGAAGCCACTCGTCGCGAGCCCGAACCCCAGTTGCGGGCCGTCGACGTTGAGCCGGGCCTGCTGCAGGAGGCTGGGGATTCCGGCGTTCTCCAGCAGACCCTTGATCAGATCCGCCTCGACCGGGTCACGCGCGAATGCGACATCGACCAGCTCGCCGCCGCCCCCAGCTTCGAATTCGGGGGCCGAGGTCGACACCGCGAGCTCCCGCTAGGTCAGCTGGTAGAGGATCCAGGCGAGGATCACAGCGCCGAGGAAGGCGACCCCGATCCACATCGCCAGCCGCGCCGGCGAGGTTTCGGTCGCCGGGCCGCCACGGCGCAGGCGGGCTTCGTCGTGCAGCTCAGCTTCCTCGTCGGCCGGGTCCTCGGTGATCGTGTCAGCGAGCAGGGTCTTGGCCTTGTGGGCGTGGCTGGAGTCGACCATCACGTCGTGCGGCCCGGCGGCCATGAACTCCGGCGCGTCGAAGCCACGGGCGCGCTTCAGCACGCTCGGGATCCCGCCCTCGCTGAGCAGGCCCTGAATCATTTCCGCTTCCGCCTGATTGCGGGCAAAGGCAACCTTGATCAGCTTGCCGCCGCCACCACCGCCACCGCCTCCCTCGTGGGAGTCGCCGCCACCGCCGCCCCCGTGGGAGCCGCTGTGGTGGGAACCGCGCTTATGGCTACTGGACGTCGATCTCGACATCGGCAATCCTCAGATCTTTGAGTAGGTACGCCTTCACATCCGGCGCATCTTCATCGGCAAGGGAAACGATCACATAAATCTGTTCCGGCCAGTTGACCGCCTGGTTGACGTCGGTCTGCGAGGGATAGGCGGCGCTCTTGGTGTGGGAGTGGTAGATGCCCAGTAGTTCGCCTTCGCTCTCGAGCGCGTTGTAGGCGGTGATCATCTCCTGGGAGTCCATTTCGTAGCGCAGCGGACTGGCCGCCGAATTGGTTACCCGAACGACCTTGGTCGCCGCCCCCTCTTTGCCGCCGATCATCCCGCAGCACTCGTTCGGTAGGTCCTCGCGCGCGTGCGCGATCATCTCGTCGATCAGCCCCTGGGAAATCCTCACCCGGCGAGGCTAGCGGACGTTCGCCCGCACCGCCGCTTTGAAGGCGCGCCAAGCGGGCTTGGCGCGGCCCGTCAGGTCAAACAGGCCGGCCCCCTGGCAGAAACCGCAGTCGCCGTCCGGTTCGACCTCGTCGCGCCAGGTGAACCAGTCGGCCCCGGCGATGCGCCAGGCCTGCCGCTTCGCCAACAGAGCCGCGAACGCATCGCGCAGATACTCGGCCTGCCCGGCCTCGCCACGGACGAAGGCCGAGGGAATCGTGCCACTCGAGGCGACGCCCAACTCGGTGATCAGGATCGACGTCGCCCCATCCCCAGCCGCCACCATCGCTTCGCGCGCCAGCCGTACCTGGGCGATCGTGTTGCCGACCCGGATCGAGTACGGGTGCAGGGCGACGAAATCGAAGTCGCGCTCGACCCCCGGCACCCCGTAGAGCCGGCGCAGGTAGACCCAGGGCAGGAGGCCGCCGGAGACCGGAGCGATGCCGCCGAGGACGATCTGCGCGCCGGGGTCGGCGCCGCGGATCGCCTTGGCGGCCAGTCCCAACAGTTCCGCGTACTGGCGCGGCGCCGGGTGGGGCGCCCAGAAGAGGCGGAAGTTCGGCTCGTTCCAGATCTGCCAGCGGCGGATCGGCAGGGCGCCGGCGCGGCCTTCCCAGAATTCCCCGCCCGGCCCGTAGCGCTCGACCAGCCGGCGCAGGAAGGATGACCAGGCGCCACGGGCGACAGCCGAGCCCAGCGGCGGCCGGGCGGGGTCCGCGGCGATCCAGGCCGGAGTCCCGAAGACAAATGGCAGAACCCGGATCCCATGCGCGGCCGCCTCGCCGACGACGGCGTCGAGCCGGCTGAAGTCGTAGTCGCCCGGTGCCGGTTCGCATTCGAACCAGTAGAGGGGGACCCGCAAGGTGCCGACGACGCCTTCCATCCAGGCGTAGTCGGCGGCCGTGAGAGCCCCCTGCGGGACAACGCCGAAGAACCCCGGCGCGACCTTGGCGGCGGCCGACGCGGGAGCGACCAGAACCGAGAGGACGAGCAACGGCAGCAGCGCGCGGCGAGCGGCCCGCCGCGCCCCGCTCACTTCCGGACCTGGTCGCGACCGCCGCCGCCGAAGATGCTGTCGTTGCCCTTGCCGCCGCAGATCAGGTCGTTGCCGGCGAGGCCGCGGACCGTATCGGCGCCACCCAGGGCCGCGATCACGTCGGGCCTGTTGGTGCCGATGATCGTTTCCTTCGCCGCGGTGCCGACGATCGTCGCCCGTTTGCCGAGGCATTTGACCTTGCTGTTGCCACCGAAGAGGCGGGCGAGGCGATAGGTGCGACCGCCGACCCCACCGGATTCGGTCAGCGTCACGATCCGGCCCTTCGCCTGGAAACCGAAGCCGGTGGTGTCGATGCCGAGGCCAGGGACGCGGATCTGGACCGTGCGACCGGCCGCGAAGGTCCGGTCGGGGGCGCCGTTGGGCAGCAACCTGAAGACGTTCGGCCCGCCGCCGTAATAGCCCGCCACGCCGACCAGTCTGCCGGAGCCGTCGGTGGCGATCTTGGCGACGTTGCCGAGGGCCCCGATCGCGAGGCCAAGCTGAACCTCGCCGCCTTTGCCGAAGCTCGGGTCGAGGGCGCCGTCGGGCTGCAGCCTCAGCATCATCGTGCCGCGCGATTCCTCGTTGACGGCGAGGTACACGCCGCCTCCCGGCGCCGCCGCAATGGCCTCAACCGAAGCCGGGGTCGGGCGGGGGACGAGCCCCTGGCCATTGCCGCCCAGGGCCGGGTCGGGCAGACCGTTCGCGAGGAAGCGGTCGACCCCGACGTTGACGCTGGTGCCGCCCTCCCCCCGGCAGCACTGGGAAAGGCCGAGGTCGATGCCACCGTCCTGCCGCAGGGCGATCCCGGCCGGGTGAGTCAGCGCCGAGGCGACGGTCGCGGTCCCCGCTTCGCCGAAGCCGGGGTCGAGATTGCCGTCAGGAAGGAAGCGGGCGAGGACGAGGCCGCCTTCTTCCACCGAGGGGTAGGTTTCGTAGCCGACCACCACCTTGTCGTCAGCCTGGACGGCGAGGACCGGCGCCGTCCCCCGCACCGCCGGGAGGGAGTGGTTGGCGATCCCGCCGCTACCGAAACCGGCGTCGAGATGGCCGTCGCGCCCGAAACGGGCGACGACGAGGCCTTTACCGGTGACCGCGGCGACGACCGGCTTGCCGTCGGGCCCGACCGCCAGAGCGCTGTGGTCGTACTGGTCCTGGGCGACTTCGAGCTCGGCGGCGCCGAAGACCGGGTCACGGGCGCCGTCGCGCTCGTAGCGGGCGAGCTTCAGCGTCACCGTCCTGCAGAGTTCGGTCGGCCCACAGTTGGTCACGCTCGGCGCCAGGACGAAGATCTCGCCTTCGGGCCCGACCGCCATCGTCGCGTAAGCGTCGGTGACGTAGGTGTCGCCGCTGACGAAACCGGCCTTGCCGAAGGACGGGTCGATTTCGCCTGGCACCGGCAACGCTCCCGCCGGCCCGGCCGCGAGTGCCGCCGCAATCACGGCCCACCCGAAGATCAGGCCGAAGCGCCTCATGCTCAGGATCGCCGGCCGACGATGCGCTCGATCACCAGTTCGCCAGAACAACCCCGAAGGCACTGCGGGGCGCCGAGCACGACGACGCGCCCACGCGAGTCGAGCGCGATCGCCAGCGGGTAGGCAAACCCCAGTCCGGTTCCCCGAAAGTTCGGATCGACCCGGCCATCGGCGAGGCGCCGAGTCAGCAGCGGTTCGCCAAAGCCTTCAGATTCCGCGCTGGGCGTAATCCCAACGACCAGCGTCCGCCCGCGCCCGTCGACCACGGCCTGGATCGCGTCCTTGCGGACGGTGAACAAGCCGAGCCGCGCGATGCCGTGACGGCCGAAGCCCCGGACCATGCGCCCATCCCGCCTGAATCTGGCAATGAAGGCTCCGCGCGAGGACGCGCCCACCACCTCGACCCGCCCCTTGGTCAGCGCGAAGACCCCGTCGACCGAGGCGTAGGGGCCGGCGTGCATGCGGCGGGGAAACCCGTTTCCGGAGCCTTCGCCGTTGGGCAGCCAGCGGCTCAGATCGACCTGCCTGCGAGTGACGGGAGTGCAGCAGGCGTTGCCGCCAACGACGATGCCGCCGCCCGGGAAGAGGGCGAGACCACCGGGGCTGATCGGCGGCGGCTGAAACTCGTACCCCGCCCCCGCCGCGAATTCAGGGTCGAGCCTTCCGTCCGGGAGATAGCGAGCGAGCACGAGGCGGTTGGCGGCGGGGCCGGTCTCGGTCGCGACCACGATTCGCCCGTTGCGATCGATTGCCGCCCGGACACCAAGCCCAATCCCAGCTCCGCCGAAGTCGCTACGCGAGATGCCACCGACGCCAAAGCCCGGATCGAGCCTGCCGTCGGATAGGAAGCGAGCCATCGTCACGACGGTCCCGTCGCTGTCGACGACCAACGGCTTCCCTTCTGGGGTGATCTGGACACTGGCGCCCAGAGAGCGGGGAAGGGCCGCGGCGGCAATCGACACGAGATCGCTGACCCCCCGTGCTCCGTAGCCGGTGTCGACGGTCCCGTCAGAGTCGATCCGCTCGAGGTAGAGATCGGTTCCACAGTCTGAACCAGGGCAGCCTCCGTATCTCCGTCGCAGGACCAGGATTTCGTCTGCGGGGCCAATCGCCAAGTCTTCGCCGACCGAGACCCGGTCAATGAATGCGGCCGGGAGCAAGGCCCGGCCATTCCCGGACCCGAACAGAGGATCGAAACCGCCGACTTCCGCTCCTGCCGCAGCGGGGATCGCGGCCGTCGTCGCGGCAACGGAAACCAGCAGGAGCGAGGCCAACCTGCGAATCGTCAAGACGAGACCTTTCACTCGGGGATCGTTCCGGCGATCAAAACCACCAGCGCCGCCCGAGTTGCGGCCCTCAGGAAATCGCGACTACCACCAGACAGTGGAATCGAGGTTCTCGATCTCCTCGATCGGCTTCGTGTAGACGCCGGAGGAGAGGTACTTCCAGCCGTCGTCGGGGATCAAGAAGACGACGTTGCCGGCCTCGAGCTCGCCACCGATGCGGGCGGCGATGGCGGCGATGGCGCCGGCCGAGACGCCGGCGAAGACGCCCTCCTCGTCGAGCAGTTTCTTCGTCCAGACGATCGCGTCGCGGTTGGAGACCATGATCTTGCGGTCGAGGATCGAGAGGTCGATGATCGGCGGGATGAAGCCGTCGTCGAGGCTACGCAGGCCCTGGACGAGCTCGCCCTGCATCGGCTCGGCGGCGACGATCAGCGTCTCCGGGTTGGCCTCCTTGAGGCGGCGGCCGTTGCCCATCAGGGTGCCGCCGGTGCCGAGGCCGCCGACGAAGGCGGTGACCTCACCGAGCTCGTCGAGGATCTCGACCGCGGTCCCGTTGTAATGGGCCAGCGGGTTGTTCGCGTTGCCGTACTGGTAGGGCATGTAGAACTCCGGCGCGTCGGCCATCTCCAGCGCCACCTCGACCGCCCCGTTGGAGCCCTTCGGCCCCTCGGAGTAGACGATCTCCGCCCCGTACATGCGCAGCAGCTGGGTCCGCTCCTCGGTGACGTTGTCGGGCATCACCACCTTCAGCGGGTAGCCCTTGCGGCGGCAGATCATCGCCAGGGCGATGCCGGTGTTGCCGGAGGTCGGTTCGAGGATCGTCTGGCCGGGTTCGATCGCGCCCTCGGCCTCGGCCGCCTCGATCATCGATTTCGCCACCCGGTCCTTGACCGACCCGGTCGGGTTGTGCCCCTCGAGCTTGGCGTAGATGCGGACGCCGGGCTTCGGCGAGAAGCGCGGCAACTCGACCAGCGGGGTATTGCCGATCGACTCGACGATGTTGCCGAAGCGCCCCCCGCAAGGTCTATTGAGTAGTTGGTCAGCCATCACGTCCGCCCCGTTACTTCAAAAAGTATAGCGAGGAATTATGGCCCGCCGTACAAACGCATCCCCCCAAACGGCGTGTATCTTCGCCTGGGTCAGCAATTCTTTGGAATGGAGGCCGTACCAATGAGCAAGACCCGGCTAACCGCGCTATTCGCGGTTTTCCTCGTCGCGATCGCGGCATTGGTCGTCGCGGGATGCGGTGGCAGCGACAGCAGCAGCGGCTCATCCGGCAGCGAAACCAGCGCCGGGGGTGGCGGAGGCGAACCGCTCACGGTCGGATCGGATGTCCCGTATCCCCCGTTCGAGGACTTCGGCAAGAGCAAAACCGAATTCGTCGGCTTCGACGTCGAACTGATGGAGGCCGTTGCCGAAGCGACCGGCCGGGAAGCCGAATTCGAGGACACCTCCTTCGACACGATCTTCACCTATCTGGCGCAGGGCAAGTTCGATGCGGTTGCCTCGGCCGCGACGATCACCGCGGAACGTGAGGAAACGGTCGACTTCACCAACCCCTACTACCTCTCCGAACAGGCGATCCTCATCGCCGAAGGCGGCGAAATCGAATCGGTCGAGGGCCTCAAAGGCGCCACGGTCGGCGTCCAGAAGGGGACGACGGGTGAAGAATTCGTCGAAGAAAAAGGCGAAGCAGGCGAACTCCGCTCCTACCCGACCGGCCCCGACGCGGTCAATGCCCTCAAGGCCGGCACCGTCGATGCCGTCGTGATCGACATTCCGGTCGCCGAAAACGCCGTCGCAGCCAGCGGTGGCATCGAACTCTCGGCCGCGATCCCGACCGAAGAAGAGTATGGATTCGCAGTTGCCCAGGGCGAAACCGAACTGCTCGAAGAACTGAACGAAGGTCTGAAAGAAGTAGAGGAAGACGGGACCTACGCCAAGATCTACGAAAAGTGGTTCCACCACGAACCGCCGGCGGCGATCGAAACGGCGACGCACAAAGCCAGCTGAGCCCGAACTCTCAAGCAACCGAATCAAACGAGGGGCGCCGGCGGCGCCCCTCGTTTACGTTTAGGTCGGGGCCGGGGCCAAGTCAGAGCCAGGAGAGAGCATGCAAGAGGTAATCCACCAGTTCTTCGACGTCGGCTTCATGGTCGAACACTTCGACGAAGTCCTGGAAGGCTTCTGGCTGACGATCCAACTCTGGCTGGTCGCGGGCGTCCTCGCCCTCTCCTGGGGCCTGATCCTGGCGCTGTTACGCCAACTCCCAGGCCGCGGCCTGCTCCCCGTCCGCTTCCTGACGATCGCCTACATCGATGTCTTCCGCGCCGTCCCACTCCTGCTCCTGATCGTCCTCATCGCCACCGGCATCCCGTCCTTGGACTTCCTGCCCAAGTCGGTCCGGATCCCCGAGTGGTTCGGCAAGCCGGATCCCTTCTGGTACGGAACCCTGGCCTTGACGATCACCTACGGCGCCTACATGGCCGAGGTCTACCGGGCCGGGATCGAAGCCGTCCCCCAGGGCCAGATGGAAGCGGCTCGCTCCCTCGGGATGAACCACCGCAAGGCGATGCGGCACGTGATCGTGCCGCAGGCCATCGGCAAGGTCTTCGCGCCGATGCTGAACGAATTGATCGCGCTGATGAAGGACACCACCCTGGTCAGCGTCATCGCCCTCAACGAGGTTGTCTTGGTCGGCCAGGACATCCAGTCGAAGACCTTCATCAGCTCGGCGCTCACTCTCGGCGCCCTGATGTTCATCGCCGTCATCCTCCCGATGGCCCGCCTCACCGACAGGCTGATCGCCCGCAACCAGGGACGGATCGCCCGCGGCAGCCACATCGAGGTGGCATAGCGATGGCCGAGCCGATGCTGAAGCTGGAGGGGATCCACAAACGCTTTGGTGATCTCGAGGTGCTGAAGGGCGTAGACCTTGACGTCGCCAAAGGCGAAGTCGTCTGCATTCTCGGTCCATCGGGCTCCGGCAAGAGCACGCTGCTGCGCTGCGTCAACCTGCTCGAGCCGCCGGAGAAGGGCGAGATCTTCCTCGAAGGAAAAGACATCTGCAAGGGCCCCAACTCCGGCAGAGGCGAGTCAAGCTGGGAGCTCGACTTCGTCCGCCAGCGAGTCGGCATGGTCTTCCAGCAGTTCAACCTCTTCCCCCACAAAACGGTCTTGGAGAACGTGACGATGGCGCCGGAAAAGGTCCTCGGCAAGCCGAAGGGCGAGGTTCGCGAGAGGGCGACGGCGCTGCTCGAACGGGTCGGTCTCTCCGACAAATTGAGCCAGTACCCCGAACGCCTCTCCGGCGGTCAGCAGCAGCGCGTCGCGATCGCCCGCGCCCTGGCGATGGAACCGCACGTGATGCTCTTCGACGAGGTGACCAGCGCCCTCGACCCGGAGCTGGTCAAAGAGGTGCTCGACACGATGCGCGAGCTCGCCTCGGAAGGGATGACGATGCTCGTCGTCACCCACGAGATGGGCTTCGCCAAAGATGTCGGCGACCAGGTCGTCTTCATGGACGGCGGCGTGATCGTCGAGCAGGGCAAGCCCGCCGACGTGCTCGACAACCCCCGCGAGGAGCGGACGAAGAAATTCCTCGGGCTCGTGCTGGAGCGCTAGCCGTACCTCCTCGTCGCGTTGCCCAACTGGCGCTGGCCTGACCTCTAGGGCGCGGTTCCTTTTGCACGCCGCGAGTGCGTTACGAACCAGGCATTGGATTCATTACCCGACATCCAGTTCCACGGTTCCTTATGCACGCCATCGGTGCGAAAGGAACCGCGGGACGGGAGGCCCACGTCTGGCGCGCTTCTCGGAACTGAGAGGGCGAAAACCAAGCCTGGTAGGACGCAGGGAGCTCGACAAGGGGAGCACACATCAAGTGCGTGACCCGCAGGCGGGCGACTGAGGACAACGCCAGGCGCCGGTTTGCAGCCGTCTCAGCCGCCGGCCATGGCCGGCAGGATGACGACGGTGTCGCCGTCTTTGACCGCGGTCTCGAGCCCGTTCAGGACCCGGACGTCCTCGTCGTTGAGGTAGACGTTGACGTAGCGGTTGAGCTCGCCGTCCTCGCCGAACAGCTGGGCCGAGGTGTCGGGGTGCTCGCTGGTCAGCGCCCGCAGAACCTCGCCGACGTTCTCACCGGCAGCCTCGACCTCGGGCTGGCCTCCGGTTTTAGGCCGCAACACGGGTGGGATCCTCACGGTCGCCATCAGGCGGGAAACCTATCGGCTATCCGGCGCAGAAGGCTGCGTAGTCGGGGAACTGGCCCATCTCCGACTCCGGAACCTCGGGCGCGTGCTCGCCGCAGATCGGGCAATCCGGGTCGCGACGGACTTTCAGCTCGGTGAAGCGGGTGCCCAGCGCCTCGTAGAGAAGCAGGCGCCCGACCAGCGGGTCGCCGACCCCGAGGATCAGCTTGATGACCTCGTTGGCCTGCAGGGTTCCCATCGTCCCGGCCATCACGCCGAGGACGCCGTTGGCGGAGCAGCTCGGCGCCATCTCGGCCGGCGGCGGCGTCGGGTAGAGGCAGCGGTAGCAGGGCCCCTCGAAGGGGACGAAGGTCGAGATCTGCCCGTCGAAGCTGAGAATCGAGGCCGAGACGACCGGCTTACGCAGCCGCACCGAGGCGTCGTTCAGCAGGTAGCGGGTGGGGAAGTTGTCGGCGCCGTCGACGACGATGTCGTAGTCCTCGAGGATGCCGAGGATGTTGGAGGCGTCGAGGCGGATGCGGTGCTCGACGACGTTGACGTCGGGGTTGAGCGCTTCGATGAAGATCTTCGCCGACTCGGTCTTCGCCATCCCGATCCGCTCGGTGTTGTGGATCACCTGGCGCTGCAGGTTGGAGGCGTCGACGACGTCGTCGTCGACGAGGCCGATCGTGCCGACGCCGGCAGCGGCCAGGTAGAGCGCCGTCGGGGCGCCGAGGCCGCCGGCCCCGAGCAGCAGGACCTTGGCGTTGAGCAGCTTGATCTGACCGTCGACTCCGACCTCCGGAAGCAGGGTATGGCGGGAGTAGCGGTCACGCTGATCGGCGGTCATGCCCTCGGCGGCGATCACCGGCAGCCCCTGTTCCTGCCAGAGGACGATGCCGCCGGCCATCGAGGCGACGTTGGTGTAGCCGAGCCGCTGCAGCTGCGCGGCGGCGATCGCCGAGCGGTTGCCGGAGCGGCAGTAGAGGATCGTGCGCGCCGACTTGTCCGGCGCCGCGGCCTCGATCTCGTCGCCGAGCAGGCCCGGCGGGACCAGCTTGCCACCGTCAAGGTGGGCCTCCTGGTACTCGTGGGGCTCGCGGGTGTCGATCAGAACGACGTCGCCGCCACCGATCTCCTCGGAAGCCTCGAACGGCTGAATCTCCTCGATCATCACCTGCGTCTCAGTGCCCGCCATGAAGTAAATCTCCTGAATTCGGATCGGCTTTTACTTCAAAAAGTATAGCGACCCACGACAGAAGGCCAAAATGGCTCTCTGCCGCGGGTCGCCGACTTCGGACGAGGAAGGCTGTCGCTACAGCGAGGGGCGCATCTGGCGCAGCCGCTTGACCCGCTCCTCGATCGGGGGGTGGGTCGAGAACAGGCCCTGGATGCCCTTGCCCTTGAAGGGGGCGACGATGTACATCGGCTCCGCGGCCTGGTTGACTTTCATCGGCACCGCCGCGGCGCCCTGCTCGAGCCGCAGCAGCGCGCTCGCCAGAGACTCCGGGTTGCCGCAGATTTCGGCCCCGCCGGCGTCGGCCGCGTACTCGCGCTGGCGCGAGATCGCCAGCTGGATGATGCTGGCCGCGATCGGCGCGAGGATGAACATCGCCAGCCCCGCCACGGCGCCGAGCGGCGAGTCGTCATCGCCACCGAACCAGAGCAGCATGTAGGCGAGGTAGGTGATCGCGGCGCCGATCGCCGAGGCGACCGACTGGATCAGGATGTCGCGGTTGCGAATGTGGGTGAGCTCGTGGGCGAGGACGCCTCGCAACTCGTCCTCGGAGAGCAATTTGGTGATCCCGCGGGTGACCGCGACGGCCGAGTGCTTCGGGTTGCGGCCGGTCGCGAAGGCGTTGGGCTGATCCTGGGGGATCATGTAGAGGCGCGGCATCGGCAGCCCGGCGCGGGTCGTCAGTTCGCGGACGATCTGGAAGAGCCGCGGGTTGTCGGACTCCTCGATCGGTTCCGCCCGGGCCATTTTCAGCGCCAGTTTGTCGCTGAAGAAGTAGGAGCCGAGGTTGATCAGCAGGGCGATGCCGAGGAAGAGCGCCGCCGTGGACGGGCCGCCGATCAGGGCACCGGCGACGACCAGCAGGCCGGAAAGGGATGCCAGCAGAATCGTCGTGCGCAGCGTGGCGCCGAAAGTCGATTCCTTGGTGGTTTTCATCGCGTGTCTTGCTCCTAGTTAGAAGTTGCCCGAGCGAGTATGGAGGTCGGGGGCGGCGATGACCATAGGGGGAAACCCCCGTTTTGCCCCGGTCCCCCCCCAGTGCCTTCTAGGCTTCGGCGATGACCTTGGTGGCGATCGTGTTGGCAATCGTGGTGGTGGTCCTCGCCACCAGCCTGTTTCGCCTGCGCCGCCGCTTCGCCCCGCTGGAGAGCCTGATCGAGGAGATGGAGAAGGTCGACCTCGGCCGGCCGGGACCCCTCCTCCCCCCTTCGATCGACGGCGTCGGCGAGACCGAGGAGGTGGAGCGGATCGAGCTCGCCTTCCTGCGGATGATGCGGCGCCTGGAAGCCGAGCGACGGCGGGCCGGGTCGGCGGCACTTCAGGCTCAGGAGGAGGAGCGGGCGCGGATCGCCCGCGACCTGCACGACGAGGTCAACCAGTCGCTGACCGGGCTGTTGCTGCGCCTGGAGGCGGCCCGCGAGGCGGCGCCGCCCCATATGGAGGCCGAACTGGCCGCGACCAAAGCGCTCGCCAACCAGGCGATGCGCGAGCTGCTCTCCCTCGCCCGCCAGCTGCGCCCGACCGCGCTCGACGACCTCGGCCTGGCGGCAGCGGTCGCCGGCCAGGTCGAGCAGCTGGCACACGGCGAGATCGAGGCCGAGCTCAGCACCGACGGCGACCTCTCCGACCTCGGCGACGACGCCCAGCTGGTCGTCTACCGGGTCGCCCAGGAGGCGCTCTCCAACGCCACCCGCCACAGCGGCGCCGCCCACGTCGCAGTGACGCTGCGCCGCCGCGAGGACGGCGGCGTCGAGCTCGAGGTCGGCGACGACGGCCGTGGCTTCGCCTTCGACGAATCCGAGCGCGGCCTCGGCATCGCCGGCATGCGCGAGCGCGCCCTGCTGATCGGCGGCGAGCTGACGATCGAGTCCCGCCCCGGCCGCGGCACGACGGTCCGCCTCGCCGTGCCGGGAGAATCGGCGCGATGAGAGTCCTGATCGCCGACGACCACGGGATTGTCCGCTCCGGCTTGCGGCTGCTCTTGGAGCGCCAGGACGACATCGAGGTCGTGGCCGAGGCGGCGGACGGCGCCGAGGCGCGCGACCTGGCGGTGCGCGAGCGGCCGGACCTGGCGATCCTCGACGTGAAAATGCCGAAGCTGACTGGGCTGCAGGCGACGCGGGAGATCAAGCGCCAGGCGCCCGAGGTCTCGGTCCTGATCCTCTCGATGCACGACGACGAGCGCTACCTGTTCGAGGCGCTCAAGGCCGGTGCCTCCGGCTACGTGCTCAAGGCCCAGGCGGACACCGACCTGCTGGCGGCGATCCGCGCCGTCGAGCGCGGCGAGCCGTTCCTCACCCCGGAGGCGCAGCGGACGCTGATCAAGGACGTGCTCGAGCGCGGCTCCAGCGGTGAGGAGGACCTGACCCCGCGCGAGGAGGAGATCGTCAAGCTCGTCGCCGAGGCGCACACGACGAAACAGATCGCCGAGCTGCTCCACCTCTCCGAGAAGACGGTCGAGAACCACCGCGCCAACGCGATGCGAAAGCTCGGCATGCGCGACCGGGTCGAGCTGGTCCGCTACGCGATCCGCCGCGGACTGATCGAGCCCTAGCGGCTAGTTCGAGTCGAGGCGCAGGGCGATGCGGGGTTTGCGGTATTCGCGCTGCCCGTAGGACGATTCGAAGACGATGTCGACGCCGAGCTTGGCGTGACCGAACTTGCGCAGCGAGCGGACCGCTTTGCCGGTCGCCCTGATCGGCAGCTTCACCGCCCCGAACGAGGTCGTCGTCCGGCTCTGGGTTTCGATCTTCGGCCCGCTGACGGTGACGATGCCGGCCTGGTTCACTTCGACCGTCAGCACGGCGGTGCCGTTGCGCCGGTTCTGGATTGGTTTGCCGATCCGGTTGATGTGGGCCTGGGCGATCACCACGAAGGAGCGCGAGGCGGTCCCGACGCCGCCGGCTTTGGTCGTCGCCCGAACGGTGAAGGTGTGCGGCCCGAGCGGCAGCGCGTTGACCGTCAGGTTCGAATATTTGCTCGTGCACGGCGCGAAAGACGCTTCGTCGAAGCGGCAGTCGTAGGTCAGGCCGAGGTAGTCGTCTTCGGTGTACCAGGAGAAGGCCGGGGTCGAATTCGACGTCGGGCCTTCGGGCCCGTCGGTGATCTTGATCTGCGGCGGGTAGGGGGTTTCGGGCAGCGGTTCGGCGCCGGCGACAGCGCTGAGCCCAGCGAGCGCCACCAGCATCAGTGCCAGCGCGCAGACGATGCCGGCGATCCGCACTCGCCCGCCCCTGCTTGAGAAACCTTCCCCCATTCCCTTTGGAGGATAGCCAGCGCTCTCACCGGCGCCGCTCAGAGCATTACCGACCTCTTCGGTAGGATTTAAGCCAGATGCTGTTTTCGACCAAAGCCGAGTACGGAGTCCGCCTGATGGTGGAGTTGGGCCGCCAGCCCGGCTCGCAGCCGATCTCGCTGAACACAGTCGCCGAAGCCGAGCGGCTGCCGCTCTCCTACCTCGAGCACCTGGTCGCGAAACTGCGCAAGGCGGGCCTCGTCACCTCGACCCGCGGCGCCCATGGCGGCTACCGGCTGGCGAAGCCGGCCGAGCTGATCACGATGGACGCTGTCGTCGAGGCGCTGGAAGGGCAGATCGCCCCGATGGAGTGCTTCCACGAGACCCCGGAGGGCAAAGTGCTCTGCTCACACGAGGACGATGGCGACCGGGCCTGCTCGACGAAGCTGCTCTGGACCCGGGTCCAGGGTGGCGTCACCAAGGCGCTGGCCGGCACCACGCTGGCCGAGTTGGTCGAGTTCTCCCGCCCCGGTGGGCGCAGCGAGGCCGCGATCGTCAGCGCCGCCTGAACGACTGAACTTCACACCCTAGAAACGGAGCGAAATTGGCTGAGCTGGAGATTCGTAACCTGCACGTGAGCGTCGAGGACAAGCAGATCCTCCGCGGACTCGATCTTGACGTCGAGAAGGGCAAGGTCCACGCGCTGATGGGGCCCAACGGCTCCGGCAAGTCGACCCTCGCGAACGTGATCATGGGCCACCCGGCGCTCGAGGTGACGGAGGGCTCGATCACCTTCAAGGGCGAGGACATCACCGAGGCCGCTCCCGACGTGCGCTCGCAGGCCGGTCTTTTCATGGCCTTCCAGTACCCGGTCGCGATCCCCGGCGTCTCCGTCAGCAAGTACCTGCGGATGATCATCAACTCCCAGCGCGAGGCGCGGGGCGAGGACGCGATCAAGATCAAAGACTTCGCCAAGGTCGCCCAGGAGGCGATGGCGCTGGCGAACATCCCCAAAGACTTCTCCAGCCGCTACCTCAACGACGGCTTCTCCGGCGGCGAGAAGAAGCGGATGGAGCTGCTGCAGCTGGCGCTGCTGAAGCCCGAGGTCGCGGTCCTGGACGAGACCGACTCGGGCCTCGACATCGACGCCCTGCGGGTCGTCGCCGAGGGCGTCAACAAGTTCGCCGGGCCCGACATGGGCGTCCTCATCATCACCCACTACCAGCGCATCCTGCACATGGTCAAACCCGACTCCGTCCACGTCATGTTCGAGGGCCGGATCGTCAAAGAAGGCGGCCCGGAGCTGGTCGGCGTGCTGGAGGAGAAGGGCTATGGCTGGATCCGCGAGGAGGTGGAGGCGGGCGCCTCTGCCTGACCTCCCGACGATGGAGCCGACGACCGCCAAGAGCCCCGCAGCGGCGTCGTTCTCGATCGAGAAGGTCCGCGCCGCTTTCCCGGCGCTCGAGCGCGAGGTCAACGGCCAGCCGGTCGCCTACCTCGACAGCGGCGCCAGCTCCCAGCGGGTGCTGGCCTCGATCCAGGCAGTCGACCGCTACGAGCGCCGCCACCACTCCAACGTCCACCGCGGCTCCCACACCCTCTCGGCCGAGGCGACCGACGCCTACGAGGGGGCGCGGGCGACCGTGGCCGACCACCTCGGCGCCGCTGACCGCCGCGAGATCGTCTTCGTCCGCAACGCGACCGAGGCGATCAACCTCGTCGCCCGCGCCTGGGGCGACGCCAACGTCGGCGCCGGCGACCGCATCCTGCTGACCGAGATGGAGCACCACTCCAACATCGTCCCCTGGCAACAGCTGGCCGAGCGGGTCGGGGCGGAGATCGACTGGGCGCCGATCGACGCCGAGGGGCTGCTCGACATGGAGGCCTTCGCGGCGCTGCTGGAGCGCGGGCCGAAGCTCGTAGCCGTCACCCACGTCTCCAACGTGCTCGGGACCGAGAACCCGATCGCCGAGATCTCCCGCCTTGCCCACGACGCCGGCGCGCTGGTCCTCTGCGACGGTGCCCAGTCGGCGCCGAAGATGCCGGTCGACGTCGCCGAGCTGGGCGTCGACTTCTACGCGATCACCGGCCACAAGCTCTACGGCCCGACCGGGATCGGGGCGCTCTGGGGGCGGCTAGAGCTGCTGCGTGAGATGCCCCCCTTCCTTGGCGGGGGCTCGATGATCCGCAAGGTGACCCGCACCGGGACCACCTACGCCGACCCGCCGGCCCGCTTCGAGGCGGGGACGCCGGCGATCACCCAGGCGATCGGCATGGCCTCGGCCCTGCGCTGGCTCGACGGCCTCGGCATGGACGCCGTGCTCGCCCACGAGCAGGAGATCGCCGACTACGCCCTGGCCAGGGTCGCCGAGGTCCCCGGCCTGACGATCTTCGGCCCCCCGCGCGGCCCGCAACGGGTCGGCCCGGTCTCCTTCGAGATCGAGGGCATCCACGCCCACGACGTCTCCGAGATCCTCGACCGCCACGGCGTCGCCGTCCGCGCCGGCCACCACTGCGCCCAGATCCTGATGGACCGCCTCGGCGTCGCCGCGACGGCCCGCGCCAGCTTCGGCATCTACACGACGCCCGAGGAGATCGACCGCCTGGTCGACGCCCTCGAAGACGCCCGCCGCGTCTTCGCCCTCTAGAGGCGAGCGTGGTTCCTTATCCACGCATTTCGTGCAAAAGGAACCGCGGGCTCGCTTCGCTAGCCTCGTAGCTATGGACGAGCTCTACCGCGACCAGATCCTCGAGCACTACAAGCGGCCCCATAACTTCGGCCACGTCGAAGCCCCCGACCTCGAGTTCGAGGACACCAACCCCTTCTGCGGCGACGAACAGCGGGTCACGATCCGGCTCGACGAGAACGACCGCGTCGCCGAGATCGCCTTCGAGGGCAAAGGCTGCGCGATCTCGACCGCCGCGACCTCGCTGCTGACCGACGAGCTGGTCGGCAAATCGCGCGAGGAGCTGCTGCGCCTGCCGAAGGAGTATGTCCTCGAGCTGCTCGGGATCGACATCTCGGCGACGCGGATGAAGTGCGCGATGCTGGGCCTGAAGATCGTCAAGAGCGCCAGCCTCGGCCAGCCGGCCGAATGGGAGGACGAGGGCGAGATCGGCAACCCGACCGAAGCGACGGCGCTCTAGCGCCATTTCGCCGTTCCGTCGCTTTTACAGGCCATGGTGTGTAAAAGCGACGGAACGGCAATTGCTCCTACGGCATATCCGCCAGCGTCTCCTCGTTCGGCTGCATCGTCGCGAAGACGGCGCCGAACTGGTCGGCGAGGACGGCGAACTTGCCGATCGGGATCTCGATCGGGCCGTTCCTGACCTCGCCGCCGCCGGCCTTGGCCTTCTCCATCGTCGCCGCCAGATCCTCGACGGTGAAATAGGTGAGCCAGTGGGCCGGAACCTCGGCGGGGATGACGCCCGTGATGTCGAACATGCCGCCGACCATCGCCTCGCCGACCTTCCAGGTGGAGTAGGTGCCCATCTCCCCCATGTCGTTGTCCTCGGAGTCCCAGCCGAAGACGGCGCCGTAGAACTGCTTGGCGGCGGCGGGGTCGCGGGTGCCGAGCTCGTTCCAGCCGAAGGCGCCGAACTCGTTGACCAGCTCGGCGCCGGCGAAAGTCCCCGGCTGCCAGACGCCGCAGACAGCGCCGGTCGGGTCGACGAAGACGCCCATCGAGCCGAGCCCCACGACGTCCATCGCCTCAACCATCACCTGTCCGCCGGATGCGCCGACCGTGGCCAGCGTCGCGCTGGCGTCGGCGACCGAGACGTAGGTGCTCCAGGCCGGCGGCTGGCCCTCCTGCATCAGCGGCGCGACACCGGCGACGTCCTTGCCGGCCTTTTTCGCCCGCCGGTAGCCGCCCAGTTCGGCCGAGTTCGGCAGCTCGGGGATCTCCCAGCCGAACAGCTCGCCGTAGAAGGCCTCGCTGGCCTCGATGTCCGGCGTGCCCAGTTCGACCCAGCAGGGCGTCCCCGGCGCGTAACTGGTCCTCTCGCTCATCGCTGCTCCTCTCCTCGAATGACGTTTCGAGGATAAGACCATGGGAGCGGCCCAAAGTCATCGCCATCCGGTGAAGAGGCCCGCGGGCTCCGGCCGCTAAAATCCGACCTTGGAAGTAGGATTAAGTCTCATCCCGCACTAGCCACCGACGGAAGCGACCCTTGACCGACACCGCAGGAACCACGATAGCCGTCTGCCCGAGCGCCGATTTGCCGCCTGGGGAGATGCGCCTGGTCGAGCACGACGGGCGCAAGATCGGCGTCTTCAACTGCGATGGCACGCTGTACGCGGTCGAGGACCGCTGCTCGCACGACAACGGGCCGCTCGCCGAGGGCGAGTTCGATCCCGCGGCCTGCACGGTGGAATGCCCCCGTCATGGCTCCCTCTTCGACCTCAGCACCGGCAGGCCGAAGACGCTCCCAGCTTTCACCCCGGTGCAAACGTTCCCGATAGCCGTCGCGGACGACACCATCACCCTGGAGGTCGACTGAACATGGCAACGCCCGAGGTAGTCGCAGAGAAACGAGAGCTGGCAGGGCTCAACGCCAACTACGAGGAGAAGTTCGGCTTCCACGACTCGGAGTCCGGCTACGCCTACAAAGCGCCGAAGGGACTCTCGCGTGAGATCGTCGAATCGATCTCCGACTACAAGAACGAGCCGCAGTGGATGCGCGAGTTCCGCCTCAAGGCGCTCGAACACTTCTACTCGCGCCCGACCCCGGAATGGGGCGGCAACCTCGGCCAGATCGACTGGGACGACATCCACTACTTCGTCCGCGCTTCCGAGAAGAACAGCCGCGACTGGAGCGAGGTCCCGGAGGACATCAAAAACACCTTCGACCGGCTCGGCATCCCCGAGGCGGAGCGCAAATTCCTCTCCGGCGTCGGCGCCCAGTACGAGTCCGAGGTCGTCTACCACCAGGTCAACGAGAAGCTCGAGGCCCAGGGCGTGATCTTCACCGACATGGACACGGCGCTGCGCGAGCACGAGGACCTGGTGCGCGAGTACTGGGCGACGATCATCCCCGCCAACGACAACAAACTGGCGGCGCTGAACTCGGCCGTCTGGTCGGGCGGGTCCTTCGTCTACGTCCCGGCCGGAGTCAAGGTCGAGATGCCGCTGCAGGCCTACTTCCGGATCAACACCGAGAACATGGGCCAGTTCGAGCGGACGCTGATCATCTGCGAGGAGGGCGCTGACGTCCACTACATCGAGGGCTGCACGGCGCCGGTCTACTCCAGCGACTCGCTGCACTCCGCGGTGGTCGAGATCGTCGCCAAGAAGAGCTCTCGGGTCCGCTACACGACGGTCCAGAACTGGTCGCAGAACGTCTTCAACCTCGTCACCAAGCGCGCTGTCGCGCACGAAAAGGCGACGATGGAGTGGGTCGACTGCAACCTCGGCTCGAAACTGACGATGAAGTACCCGTCGATCTACCTGCTCGGGCCAGAAGCCCACGGGGAGATCCTCTCGATCGCCTTCGCCGGCGCCGGCCAGCACCAGGACGCCGGCGGCAAGATCATCCACGCGGCGCCGCGGACGTCGTCCTCGATCTTCTCCAAGTCGATCTCCAAGGACGGCGGCCGGGCGACCTACCGCGGCCTG
>OUNO011323061.1_pt1 | contig 23479 bp, 23 predicted proteins | sample 1779811 | NCBI WGS metagenome assembly OUNO01 (sample SAMEA3914804, study PRJEB12502) | metagenome | biome: forest; material: soil | place: Canada | collected 2010-06-25 | depth 0.3 m | reverse complement strand
GCGCGCGGACGCCAGGACAGCGCCGTAGGCGGTGAGAGCGAAGCACCAGAGGAGAATGGAGCCCTCGTGGCTCCCCCAGGCGCCGGCGATCTTATAGATCAGCGGTTTTTCGGTGTGCGAGTTCTCGGCCACGTTGACCACCGAGAAGTCAGAGGTGACGAAGGCCCAGATCAGGGCGCCGAAGCCGATGGCGACCGCTGCGAAAGCGGCCAGCGCCGCTCCCTCGCCGCAACCGGCCAAGCTGTCGCTGCGGCGCGCGCGGCCGACAAACGACAGTCCCGCCTGGGCGAGTGACAGACAGAAGGCCAAGACCAGGGCAAAGGCGCCCAGCTCGGCGATCATGACGGGGCTTGCCCGTAGCCTGCGGCGGCGCCGCCGCCACGCCACTCTCCACGCGCCTTGAGGGCCCTGGTCAGCTCTCGCGGCATATACCGCTCGTCGTGTTTGGCCAGGATGGTCGTGGCGACGAACACGCCGGCCTTGTTGAAGGCGCCGATTGCGACCACGCCCTGGCCCTCACGGAACAGATCCGGCAGGTCGCCACGGAAGACCACCGGCGCGCTCGCCTCGCGGTCGGATACGGTAAAGCGCGTCGCGCCGTCTGTGCTCTTGGCGAGTGAACCGGCGGTGACCAGCCCGCCCAGCTGGATCGGCTGGTCAGGGCTTACATGCGCGGCTCTCGCCTGGGCGGGCGTGTAGAAATAGGAGATCGAGTTGCGCAGGCCGAAGAGGGCCAGGCCCGCAGCCAGAGCGAGGATCGGCGCGGCCACGGCCAGCACAGTCAGACGACGCCGGGCGGTGCGTGATTTGGGTAGCAGCGCCATCACTGACCCAGCCTGCGGGCCGGCGCCGCGCGTGCGGCGCCGGCAAGCGCAGTCAGCACGTCCGGTCGACTGGCGAAGCGCGCCTGCGCCTGACCAAGGGACTGATCTCGCCTGGTCGTCTGCCCCAGAACGGCGTAGGCGCGGACCAGCCGCACCCAGCCGGCCGGATCGTTCGGACTGGATCGTAGTCTGGCCGCCAGTCCGTCCACCATGCCCTGGATCGCCCGGGATAAATCCCCAGATGGCGGCGCGGCCGGCTGGGTGGCGGGCGGAAGCTGGCCAGATCTCTCCACGCCGGCGATGTCGGCGGCGAGCGCGGCGCGGCGGGCGTCCGTGGGTGGGAGGCTGACCAGGAGAGCGCGCCAGTCGGCGAGACCGCGGGCCGTGTCGCCATCCGCGATCCTGGCTCTGGCCAGATAATAGCGGGCGGCAGGCTGGTTGGGGTCGGCGCTCAACGCCGTCTGGAACATCGCGCGTGCATCGGCGCCAATCGCTCCCTGGGCCTTGAGGACCAGCACTTCGCCGAGCATCGCCGACAGATCGGCGTTCCCTGGCGCGATGACCAAGGCGCGGCGAAGCGCGTGAGCGGCCCCGTCGGCGTCGCCCAGCGCCAGATCGAAGGCGGCCAGCTTGCGCAACGGCTCCAGGTCTCGCGGGCGTTTGTTGGCGACGTCGCCGAGGGCGGCGGCCAGAGCGGCCGGGGAGGCGTTCTCGGGATGAGCCCGCCATGCCGCAAGCCGGGATGCGAAGGGCTGGTCGGCCAACCCAGGCGAACCGATGATCAGATAGATCGCCAAGCTCGCGACCGCGACCGCGCTCGCAGCGAAGACAGGGATGAGGCCGCGGCGGTCAACCTCGACCGGGGCCGCGGCGCGGTCGGTGGCCGTGAGCAGCCTTCGGGCGACTTCCGCCCTGGCCGGCCGCCGCTCGTCGGCCGGCAGCAGGCCGCGTTCGGACAGGTCGTCGATCTCGGCCAGGGCGCGACGATAGACCTCCACCGCCGGATCGTCGGCGCGGGCGAGGATGCCGCCGCGGGCGGCCCTATGCAGCATGAGGGCGGCCGCGGCTGATGCGAGCAGAGCCGCCGCGACCCAGAAAGCGATCATGGGCATCCTGTTAGCGAATTAGAGCCCACACCGCGAGGAACTCCGCTCAGGACTCCGCCCTTGGCAGGGTCAATTCCACCCGAAGGCCCCCCAGTTTCGATGCGTGGAGGTGGACGGCGCCGCCATAGGCCCGCGCAAGGTCGTCAACGATGGAGAGCCCGAGGCCCGACCCTGGTGCGTTCTCGTCCAGTCGCTCGCCACGGCGCAGCACCGCCTCACGCAAACCGGACGGCAGGCCCTCGCCATCATCCTCCACCACCAGGGTGAAGGCGCGCGGATTGACGCTCGGCGCGCTGACGACCCAGACCCTTTGTCGACACCATTTGCAGGCGTTCTCCATGACATTGCCGGCCATTTCGAGGAGGTCCTGACGCTCGCCGACGAACATCAGGCCGTCGGCGCAGTCGAGGCGAATCTCACTGATTTTGTCGCGGAAGATCATCTCCAGGGCCCTAGCCAGTTCCTCGACGACCGCTGTCACCTCAGTCCGCTCTCCCTGACCCTGGATACGCGCCGCCGCCCGGGCCCGTCGCAAATGGTGATCCACCTGCTGGCTCATGATGTGCGCCTGACGCTCGACCACGCCGGCGAGATCGCCGCCGTTCTGGCTGGCCTCGGTGAGGATCACCGACAGGGGTGTCTTGAGCGCGTGAGCCAGATTGCCCACGTGGGTGCGTTGGCGTTCGACCACCTCCTGGTTGTGGGCCATCAGCGCGTTTAGCTCGCTCGCCAGGGGTTCCAACTCCGTGGGATAGGCGCCTATCACCCGCTCGCTCTTGCCGGTTCGCACGTCCGCTACCTCGCGCCTCAGGGCGAACAGGGGCCGCAGACCGACGCGCACCTGGATGATCACCGCTGCAATCAGACCGACCCCCAGGATGCCGAGCGCCACGGCCACAGTGGTGACGAAATTTCGAACGTCGCGGTTGATCGGCGTGCGATCCTGGGCGGACATGAACACCACGGGAGAGGGGAAGTCCGCCATTCGCACCTGGAGCGCGCCCACCCGCAGGGGCTGCCCCACCGGGCCTGGAGCGTCGTAGAACAAAGCCTTGCCGGGCGTTCGAGCGAGTGCGGCCGGCCCGGCGGGCGGCGCCGGGAGGGCCCGGTCCCACAAGGACCTGGAGCGCGCTAGGGCCCGCAGGCCGCCGGCTCCGTCGGGAGTCGCCACCTCCCAATATTCGCCGGAATAGACGCGCGTCGTGATCGGATCGATGCCCGACGAGAAGGTGACCGTTCCGTTTTCCAGGGATGCTCCCGCGACCAGCCCGTCTACGTTCTCGCTCAATTCGTCGTCGAAGCGCACGGTCGCGGTTCGAGAGAAGTACAGAGAGAGGGTTACGCCAGCGACGGCCAGGACCACCAGGCTCCAGGCGGCCGCCAGTACGACCAGACGTCTGACCAGTGAGGCGCTTTGCACCGCCGGCCGCGGTGCGGATCGATTCACGCCTCGTTCGCCTCGCCCTCGAGCGTCACCAGTCGGTAGCCGAGACCGCGGACAGTCTCCACCCGGTCGGCGCCAATCTTTTTGCGCAGACGTCCGACGAAGACTTCTATGGTGTTGGAATCGCGATCGAAATCCTGATCATACAGGTGCTCGACCAGTTCAGTGCGGCTGATCACCCGGCCCTGGTGCATCATCAGGTAATGCAGCATCCGGTACTCGAGCGAGGTCAGCCGGACCGGCTCGCCGCCCACCGAGGCGCGCGCCGCGCGCGGGTCGAGCCGCAAGGCGCCGCAGGTGAGGCTTGGCGCCGCGTGTCCTGCCGATCGACGCAATAGCGCACGTAGCCTGGCCAGCAACTCCTCGGTGTGAAACGGTTTGGTGAGATAATCGTCGGCGCCGGCGTCGAAACCAGCCACTTTCTCGCTCCACGAACCTCGGGCCGTGAGGATCAGCACCGGTGTGGCGATCTGTGTGCGCCGCCATCCCTCCAATACCGAAGCGCCGTCCACTATGGGCAGGCCGAGATCGAGGACGATGGCGTCATAGGGTTCGGTTTCGCCGAGAAAGGCGGCTTCTTCGCCGTCCGGCGCATGGTCCACGGCATAGCCGGCGTCGGCCAAGGCCCGCTTGAGCTGGCGCGACAAATCCGGATCGTCCTCAACGAGCAGAATGCGCAAGTCCGCAGATCTCCTATCGCCCCGACACGATCGCGCCGGTCTCGGCGTCAATGATATAGTCCACCCGGCGCCCCTGATCGGTGATCCAGCGAACGCGATAGACCAGACGGGCCCCTTGATATTCCAGGCCGGCGTCGAGCTGGCGGCCCGGCGTGCGCTGGCGGATGCTGCCGATCACTCGGCCCAGAGGCGCCAGCTGACCTTGGCGAACGCCCTGGCGAAGAAACTCCTGTTGGTCGCGCCACTGGCCGCCAAAAGCAGGCGCGCTTCCGGGGGAGGGATAGGGGCCGTAGCCACCCGGGGGGGTAAACCTTTGTGGGGGGTAGGAGACGCCGCCGCGGCCATAAGCCGGCGGCCCGGAATGCGGCGGTCCGTAGATGACATCGCTGTGGCCATAGGCCAGTGGCCCCGATCTCGGCGCCTCATAGCCGCGGCCGCCTCCGTGGCCATAGGCGGGCGCCATGACATCGCCGCGACCCATGCCCCGGGCCGGGCCCGAAGGCCGGCCGCGACCTTCGCGGTTCTGGGCCATCCCGGCGCCGGCCAGCGCCGTGGCTAGGCAGGCCGTGGCCAAAAGGGTCCGCAAGGTTCTCACCGCGTGCTCTTAGGAGGGCTGGCCTGAACAGGGACTGAACGGGCACTATCGCACGCTCGATCCCGCATTGTCGATTTGACGGCCCTCAGGTGCGTCCGCGCGGTGCGTAGGGTCGCTCGCGACGCCACGCCTCGGCGAACTGTTCGAGCGCCTCGTCCGGGGTGTCGGGGAGGGTGACCACCAGTCTCGCCAACAGATCTCCGCGCCGACCCTGCCCGTCAGCCAGGCCGCGCCGCCGCAGCCTGAGCGTCGATCCCGAGTTGGAGCCCTTCGGCACATTGAGGGTCACCGGACCCTCTGGCGTCGGCGCCTGGACCTTGCCGCCGAGCACCGCGTCCGGCAGGGAAACCGCGACGTCCATGACCAGATTGGCGCCCTCGCGCCGGAATACCGGGTGGGGCCTGATGCGCAGCTCGATCAAGGCGTCGCCGGCGCCGGCCCTGCCCGGCGACCCCTGTCCCTTGAGCCTTAGCGTCTGGCCGTCAGCCGCCCCGGCTGGGATGGTGACGTCCAGGGTGCGGCCGTCGGAGAATCCGATCCGTTTCTTGCCGCCTAGGATCGCGTCCTCGAGATCGATCTCCAGGGTGGCGCGGACGTCGCCCCCGCGAGAGGCGAACCCGCCCCGGCGGCTGCCGAACATCTCCCCCAGGATATCGCCCAGATCGACATTTTCGAACTCCGCCGATCGTGTCCCGCCGCCATACGGGTGGCCGCCCTGGCCGAATGGATTCCCGGAAAAGCCGCGCATGACCTCCCGGCCGTCGGCGTCGATCTCGCCGGCGTCAAAGCGGCGGCGTTTGTCAGGATCACCGAGAAGATCGAACGCTGTGCTGATGCGCTTGAACCTCTCCTCCGCCGCGGAGTCCCCGGGATTGGCGTCGGGATGGTGTTTTTTGGCGAGCTTGCGAAAAGCTTTGCGGATTTCATCCGCACTGGCCCCACGCGCCACTCCCAACTCGCGATACGGATCCTGCGCCAAGTCTCGACCCTGGTGAAAACGTTGCTTCAGTTAGACTTTCTGGAGGGCGGCGCAAGTCAGCCGGGTCGTTCGCGCTCGCCGCGTTCGAACAACAGATCGCGGGCCACGAAATCGAGCGCATCCTCGGGGTCGGCGAGACAATCCTCGCTGATGGTCTGGTCGCGGATGGAGACTCCGGCGGCGTGGACGCTTTCCGGATCGCCGCTGACCAGCGGATGCCACGGCGCCAGGCCACGCCCTTCGTTAAGTCGGCGGTAGGCGCAGCTTTTGGGCATCCAAGGCAATGCGGACAGGTTTCTCGGCGTGAGCTTGATGCAGTCCGGCACCTGGGCGCGGCGGCGCGTATAGTCGCGACAACGGCAACCATGAGAATCAAACAGGCGGCATGCCACCCGGGTGGGCGTGATTTCGCCCGTCGCCTCGTCCTCGAACCGCACCAGACAGCACAGCCCGCAACCGTCGCACAGGCTTTCCCACTCCGCGGTCGACATTTCCGCGAGCGACTTCACTTCCCAGAAGGGTCTCGCCGACATCACCGACCTGTCCTAAACCTTCTGCTTCCCGAAACCTAGTTGACGCTGGGATCGTCCATGCCCGCGCCTATTCTGCAGTTGCGCGGCGTCAAGCTCGCCGATGGCCACAGCCTGCTGTTCGACGGCGTCGATGTCATGCTCGAGAAAGGCGCCCGCGCCTGCCTGGTCGGTCGAAACGGGGCCGGAAAGTCCACCCTGCTGCGCATCCTGGCGGGGACGGCGGCGCCGGACGCCGGAGAGCGGACCTCGGCGCCGGCCCTGAAGGTGGCGCTGGCGGCGCAGGAGCCAGTGATCGCGGGCGCCAGCCTGGAGGCCTTCGCCACCGCGGGCGGCGGCGAGGTCCACCTGGCCCGCGCGGCGCTGGAATACTTCGGACTGGACCCGTCGCAAGGGACGGTAGGCCTTTCCGGGGGCGAGGCGCGCCGGGCGGCGCTCGCCAAAGCGTTCGCCGAGGCGCCGGACGTGCTTCTGCTCGATGAGCCCACCAATCACCTGGATATCCTGGCCATCGAGGCCCTCGAGGCGCGCCTGGGCCGCGATCGCGCCGCGGTGTTGGTGGTCAGTCACGACCGCGCCTTTCTGGAGCGGATGACCGACTGCTGTTTCTGGCTGGAGGGTCGGCGCGTGCGCCGACTGGACGCCGGTTTCTCCCGCTTCGAGGCTTGGGCGGAGTCGATCATCGCCGCGGAGGCCGAAACGTCGAGACGGCTGGATAAGGCGATCGCTCGCGATGAGCGCTGGCTGGCGTTCGGGGTTACCGCGCGCCGGGCGCGCAACGAGGGCCGCCGACGCAGGCTCGACGGTCTCAGGGCCGAGAAGTCAGAGCGCATGGCGCTGGCCAAGGGCGACGTCAGCTTCGGCGCGCCGAGGCCGCCACGCTCCGGGACGCTGGTGCTGGAGGCGAAAAGCCTCTCCAAGGGCATGGGCGGCCGCACTCTTATCCGCGACTTTTCCACACGCATCCTGCGCGGTGAAAAGCTGGCGATCATCGGCCCGAACGGAGCTGGAAAGTCGACGCTGGTCGAGTTGCTGCTGGCCCGCCTGGAGCCGGATGCGGGGCAGGTGAGACTGGGGTCGGGTCTCGAAATCGCTTTTGTCAGCCAGGACCGGTCAGAGCTCGAGCCCGGCAAAAGCCTGCTGGAGACTCTGGCGCCGGCGGGAGGAGACCAGATCATGGTCCGGGGACGGCCACGGCACGTGGCCGGCTACGCCGCCGACTTTCTGTTCCGGCCGGACCAGCTACGGCAGCCGGTCGACAGCTTGTCCGGCGGCGAACGCAATCGCCTTCTCCTGGCCCGGGCCTTGGCGAGGCCCTCCAACCTGCTGGTCCTGGACGAGCCGACCAACGATCTCGACATGGAGACGCTGGACCTGCTGGAGGACCTGCTCGCGGACCACGCGGGGACCCTGATCGTGGTCAGCCACGACCGCGACTTTGTCGAGCGGCTGGCGACCTCGACGATCGCGCTCGACGGCGCTGGAGCGGTGGTCGAAACACCGGGCGGCTGGGCCGATTTCGCGTCGCAAAATCCAGGATTCTTTGATGTCGCGCGGCCGGCGGTCTCAGCTCAGCCGGCGTCGGCTCGGCCCAAGGGTCCAAGCGTCAAACTGACTTACCGAGATGAACGGCGCCTGGCCGAGCTGGATGCGGCGCTGCCCAGACTGGCCGATGCGATCGCCACCTTGGAGCGAATGCTGGCCGACGAAGGACTGTATGCGCGTGACCCCGCAGCCTTCGACGACGCGTCGCGTGAACTGGCGGCGAACCGGGTCGCGCTGGCCGCGGCAGAGGAGGCGTGGTTCGCGCTCGAGGGTCGTCGGGAGGCGCTCGCTGGCGGCCTTGGCGCGAAGCAGCGGCCGGCCTAACGTCCGGCGCGTCGTTGGCGACCTGAGCCGAACATGAAGCCGATCCTCGTCCTCGCTCTCGCCGCCGGGCTCCTCCTGGGCGCCTGCTCGCGCGCGGCGCCCCCCACGGCCGGCCTGGTCCCGATCCGCTTCGCCACCGATTGGCGCGCAGAGGCCGAACAGGGCGGCTTTTATGAAGCGCTCGCCAGCGGCGAATACGCCAAGCGCGGCCTCCGAGTGACCATCATTCCCGGCGGACCGGGCGTGAACGTGCCGCAGCTGGTGGCGTCCGGCGCGGTGGAAATGGGCGTGGGCTCCAACAGCTTCATCGTCATGAACCTGGTGGCGCAGCACGCGCCGGTGCGGGCGGTGGCGGCGTTCATGCAGAAGGATCCGCAGGTCCTGATCGCCCATCCGGACGCGGGCGTGCGCTCGATTGCTGACATGAAGGGCCACCCGATCCTGCTGTCTGACGCCTCCATCGAGGCCTTCTGGGTATGGCTGAAGGCGAAATATGGCTTCACCGACAGTCAGGTGCGCAAATACACCTTCAACAACGCCCCGTTCCTAGCCAACAACGCTCTGGTGCAGCAGGGCTATCTCACCAGCGAGCCTTACACGATCGAACAGCAGGCCCACTTCAAGCCGGCCGTGTTCCTGCTGGCCGACGAAGGCTACCCGGGCTACGCCGGCATGGTGTTGGCGTCAGATCCACTGATCACCGCCAACCCGGCCGCTGTGCGCGCGTTCGTGGAGGCCAGCGCCGCCGGTTGGCGGGCCTATCTCCGCGGCGATCCCTCGCCCGGGGACAAACTGATCCTCAAGGACAATCCGGAGATGAGCGAGGATGTGCTCGCCCAGGCGCGCGAAAAAATGCGGGCTTACGGCATCGTCGATTCGGGGGACGCAGCCCGCTTCGGCCCGGGGGCCATGAGCGACAAGCGCTGGACTGAATTCTTCGCAGTCGCCTCCGCTCAGGGCGTCTATCCCAAGACCCTTGATTTCCGGGGCGCCTACACGCTCCAATTCGTCCAGGCGTCGACCGCCAAGACGCCGTGATTATCGCCCGACTCGACGCGGTCGAGGTCGACTATCCAGCGCGAGGCAAAGCGCTGGGGCCGTTCGATCTGGCCCTGGAGGCAGGGGAGATTGTCTCCCTTGTCGGCCCATCAGGCTGCGGAAAATCCACCGCGCTTCGCCTGCTGGCGGGTCTGGAGGCGCCGAGCCGGGGAACGGTCACGCGGGCGGCGGAGCGGGGCGAGACCTCGGTCGTCTTCCAATCCCCGACCCTCGCCCCGTGGCTCTCGGCCCTGGCCAATGTCTCACTGCCGTTGGAGCTGGCGGGGGTGGCGCATGGAGAGGCGAAGTCACGCGCTGGAGAGGCTTTGCGGCGCGTGGGCTTGGGCGAGGCAGCGGGCGCCCGTCCGGCCCAGCTTTCAGGCGGCATGGCCATGCGCGCGGCGCTGGCCCGGGCCCTGGTGACCAAACCGCGCGTGCTTTTGCTCGACGAACCGTTCGCGGCTCTCGACGAGATCACGCGCCGAGACCTTGCCGATGATCTTCTGTCCATCTGGGCCGAGGCGCGTCCGGGAATCGTGTTCGTCACCCACAACGTTGAGGAAGCCGTGTACATGGCCGGCCGGGTGGTGGTCATGACCTCCGGTCCCGGGCGGTTCGCCGGTGAGACAGGGGTCGATGCGCCCCAGCCGCGGCTGGGGGGCTTCCGGACCACGGCGGTGTTTCGCGCCGCAGTCGAGACCACTTCCGAGCGACTGGCCGTGGCCATGGGCCGGGCGGCCTGATGCGCGCCCTGGCGCCGCTGGCGCTGATCGGCGCCATCCTGGCCATATGGGAGGCGGTGACGCGCCTGACCGGCACGCCGGCCTATCTGCTCCCGGCGCCCAGCGCGATCGTCAGGGCGATGATCGCCAACGCCCCGCTGCTGGCGATCTCGGCCTGGCGCACTCTGGGCATGGCGCTGCAGGCCCTGGCCGTCGCCGCGGTCTTCGCCGGCGCGCTCGCCCTGACGGTCAGTCTCAGCCGCACCCTCGATCGCGCCATCAGGCCGCTGGCGGTGACGCTGCAGGTGACGCCGGTGGTCGCCATAGCCCCGTTGTTCGTCATCTGGGCCGGGGTAGAGCATCCCGAACGGGCAATCGTCGCCCTGGCGGCCATCGTCGCCTTCTTCCCGATCTTTTCGGGAACCGCCCGGGGTCTGGCCTCGGCAGACCCCGACCTGGAGCGCCTGTTCGACCTCTATGGCGCGCGCCCATGGCAGAGGCTCGTTCGGCTGCGCCTGCCCTCGGCGATACCCTTCGTCGTCGAGGGCTTCAAAGTCGCCTCCGGCCTGGCCATCATTGGCGCAGTGGTGGCCGAGTTCGTGGCCGGGAGCGGCGGCGCCCAGGGCCTGGCGTGGCGTATCCTCGAGGCCGGCAACCGCCTTGAGACGGCCAAGATGTTCGCCGCCATCCTCGCCCTCGCCCTGATGGCGGCCGTTGTCCACCTCGCTTTCCAATGGCTGGAGCGGCGGGCGCTCGTCTGGTGGCGGGGTCGCTAGAGCAGGGGTCGCTAGAGCAAGGTGATTTGAGACGGGATCGGCTCTAGGCTGAATCTTGCTCTAGAAACAAAGGTGTAGAGCCGGATTCAGCCTTGCGTCTGGTCAGCGCAAGCCATCCGGCTCTAGGCGAACACGCGCGCAATGTCCTCGGCGGTCGCTATCCGCCAAACACCCGCGTCCAGATCCGCCGGCAAGACCAGGGCGCCGATGGACTCGCGGTGCAGGGCCGTCACCTGGTTGGCGGCGGCGGCGAACATGCGCCGGACCTGGTGGTAGCGACCCTCGGTCACGGCGAGACGGGCCACCCGCGTTGTAACCGGCTCCAGGATCGCCGGGGCCAGGGGCTTGGTCTCGCCGTCAAGGATCAAGGAGCCCGAGGCGAACAGAGGTCCCTCGTCGCCGCTGAGGTCCTGTTCGAGGGTGATGAGATAGGTCTTGCGCACGTGACGCCTGGGCGAGATCACCCGGTGCAAAAGATCGCCGTCATCGGTCAGGAGCAGCAGGCCGCTGGTATCGGCGTCGAGGCGGCCGATGGTGGACAGCACCGGCGTGCGCCGGCGCCAGCGTTCCGGGAGTAGCTCGTAAACGCTGCGCCCGGTCTCGTGATGCGAGCAAACCACGCCCAAAGGCTTGTGCAAAACGATGGTGAGCGGCGGCGGCGGATCGACCGGCGCGCCGGCCACGGTCATGCGGTCCGGCAGATCGGCGCCGGCGGCCAAATGGGCTGAGGGATCACGGAGCTTCGCGCCATCCAGGGTGACTCCACCCCGGGCGATCAGGTTCTGAACCTCGCGTCGGGAGCCATAACCGAGGTTAGCCAGCAGCCGATCAAGACGGACGCTCACTTGCGGGCCTCGAACAGCTTGTAGCCCCCAACTTGCGCCAGTTGGTCCACCTCGGCGAAGCGGGCCGCCAAAATCGATTCGTAAGGCAGCGCCACATTGGCCACCATGCGCAGCACGCCCCCCACCTTCAGCATCGCTACCGCTGTATCGACGAACGCGTGGCCAAGGCTCCGGTCCTGTGAACCGCCATCGTGAAACGGCGGGTTCATGACCACAAAGTCGAGGTCAGCCGGACGCCGGGGGGGCCGGCGGAGATCGTGCTGAATGAAGCGGGCGCGGGCGTCGCCAACATTGAGCCTGGCCGCCTCGACGGCGCGGCGGTCGATGTCGATCAGGGTGACCTCCGTCACCGTCGGCGCCGCCAGAACCGTGCGTGAAAGCACGCCCAGGCCGCAGCCAAGATCAGCTCCCACGCCGGCAGGTCGCCAGGGCTGGGCGATGAGGACGGCGCTGCCGGGATCGATCCGATTCCACGAGAACACACCCGGCTGGGACCACAGGCCAAGCGCTGGCAAGCGCTGCATGCCGCCGGCGGCTATCGCCGCCTTGAGGCCCAAGGGCGCGGTCGGCCTTGAGCAGCGACAGATACGGTGGTGGCGCTTCGCCGCCTCAGCCACCGTGCAGCCGAAAGACTGGAGCTCGCCGGCCAGCCTCGGGCCGCCCCTGTCCTTCCGCGCCAGGGCTATCAGTTCGCCGCCCGGCGCCAGGGCGCGCAAGCCGTGCGCCAGGGCGTAGCGGCGCTCCAGGGTCCCGGGCGGCGCATCGATCACGACGCGCGCTAGGGTGGCGTCGGCGAGGCTCTCCAGCCCCAGCGCGTCGACGACAAGGGGCGAAGTCTGAATGGCTTCCAACATGCTGACCGGCGCCAGAACGGGAAGGGGCGAGCCGTAGACCGCCTCGGCGCCTGGCGTGGGCATGGTCTCAGCCGCGCTCGCGCGTGCGCTCGAAGGCCACGTCCGGATAGCGCTCAGCGACATAGCCGATCTCCCAGGCGGACTTGGCCAGAAACACCGGCGAACCGTCGATGTCCTGAGCCATGGCCGATCGATGGGTGGCCACGAAAGCTTCCAAAGCCTGAGTGCCGGCGGAGAGCCAACGGGCCTCGGCGAACGGCGCCGGCTCGAACACGACGTCGAGGGCGTACTCGCCTGACAGTCTGTCGGACATGACCTCCAGCTGCAGTTGACCGACGGCCCCGACGATGAAGTCCGAGCCTATGGCCGGCCGGAACAGCTGGGTCACGCCTTCCTCAGCCAGGCCCTCCAGCGCCTTCCTGAGGTGCTTGGCTTTTAGCGGATCGGTCACCCGCACGCGGCACAGGATTTCCGGCGCGAAATTGGGCAGTCCCGCGAAGCGCAAGCCGCCGCTCTCCGACAGACTGTCGCCAACGCGCAATATCCCATGATTGGGTATGCCGATGACGTCTCCGGCATAGGCCTCCTCGGCCAACTCCCGATCCGAGGCGAAGAACATGATCGGCGAGTTGACGCTCATCTGCCGGCCGGTGTTCTCGACCTTCAGCTTCATCCCGCGGGTGAAACGGCCCGAGGCCAGACGAACGAAGGCGATCCGGTCGCGATGGTTCGGATCCATGTTGGCCTGGATCTTGAACACGAACCCGGAGACTTCGTCATCGCCGGGAGCCACGTGGGTCGCCTCGCCCGACCGCTGCGCCGAGACCAGGCCCGGGGAAGGCGCATAGGCGCCCAGGATGTCCAGGAGCTCATCCACTCCGAAATGACGCAGGGCCGAGCCGAACAGCACCGGGGTGAGATGGCCCTCCAGGAAGCTCTGCGGATCAAAGTTCTTGGACGCCTCCTTGACCAGCAAGGCGCCTTCCTCGGCCTCCTCGCGCTCGGCCGGCTCGAGGAAAGCGGCGATCGCGTTCGAGTTCAGGGCCATCGGCGGGCCGTGGCTGTCAGCGTGACGGCGGAACGGCAGGAATCGGTCATGTCGCAGATCGACCACGCCCTTGAAGCGCGCGCCGGAGCCCGCCGGCCAGAACAGCGGCGCGGGATCAAGCGCCAGCTTCTGGCTGATCTCATCGAGCAGGGCGAACGGATCCTGAGCCTCGCGATCCATCTTGTTGATGAAGGTGACGATGGGAATGTCGCGCAGTCGGCAGACCTCGAACAGTTTCAGGGTCTGGGGTTCGATGCCCTTGGCGGCGTCCAGGACCATCACCGCGGCGTCTGCTGCGGTCAGGGTGCGATAGGTGTCCTCCGAGAAGTCCTCGTGGCCGGGCGTATCCAGCAGATTGAACATCAGCCCGGCGTGATCGAAGGTCATCACGCTGGCTGAGACCGAGATGCCGCGCTCGCGCTCGATGCGCATCCAGTCAGAGCGGGTGCGGCGCTGTTCGCCCCGGGCGCGCACGGCCCCTGCCGCGCGAATGGCTCCGCCGGCCAGAAGCAGGTTCTCGGTCAAAGTGGTCTTGCCGGCGTCCGGATGGCTGATGATGGCGAACGCGCGTCGCCGCGCCGCCTCGAGCGCCGGTGGTGAAGGTGGGGACATGGGCGGGGCGATAGCGCGGGCGCCGCTGAGAGGCAAATCGCGACTCAAGTCGGATCTGGATCCTCCACCGGCTCGGTGAGGAACCGGCGGCCGTCAGCGTCCTCGACCTCCACCACCCAAAGGTCCGGATCGATGCGCGCGGCGCGTTCGATGAAGGCGTCGATATGGGCTTCATCCGATGACCCCACCGGCCGCATCCATACCTGTTCGCCGTCGGCGCGCAGGGCCTGAGCGTAGAGCCGGGCTTGGCCGCCGCGCCGGTCCAGGGTCTTGACCAGCACGGCGCCCCCGCGGGCGTCACCTTTTCGCGCAATGGTGGCGAAAGCGCCGCCGAGCTCCACCCGCCGGATGAGGGCGTAAACCCACACATCGCTGTGAATCTCCACGGCTAAAAGCCGACCAGAATAGGCAGCCGGGCCATCGCTCGTGTCCCGCCGCCGGCCCTACTGTGCAAGGCAAACTCGCCTCCGTGAGCGGCGCAGATCCCGCGCACCAGGGTCAGACCAAGGCCATCGATGGCGCCGTCTAGGCCGCGGCCGGTGTCATCCACTGCGATGATCAGATCGTCGCCACGCCGCTCCAGAGAGAGGCTCACCGCCCCGTCGCGCGGCGTCGCCGCCAGGGCGTTGGCGATGAGGTTGATGGCGACCTGCTTCAAGGCGAGAGCATCCCCCTGGGCCGGGAGCGGTCCCGCCGGGAACTCCGTCGCCAGCGATACGCCCAGGGCGTCGGCCTGGGCCTTGAGCATACGAGCGACCTCGGCGACGGCCGCCAGGGCGTCGAATGACCCAGCCTGAGCTTGCCGATCGGGATTAAACCCGCTCATTCGCTCGACAAGGTCCAGCATGTGACGCGCCGCCTGCTCGACGGTCTCGGCGCACTCGACATACCGTTCGCTCAGCGGGCCGAAGGCGCGCTCGCGCATGGCGTCGGCGTAGCCGATGATGGCCGCCAGCGGCGTGCGAAGTTCATGGGCGAGGGCCGCCAGCGAAGCTGGGACCGGGGGCGTGTCGGGGGGAGCGCTCACCGGCGCACTATGCCCTCTGGCCGGTCCTCGCGCGAGCGACGAAGGTTGCCAGCGCCGCCTCGGAGGCCCAAATCCCAGACATGGATCAGACCACGCCAGCGCCGCTCGCCATGGATGCGGCCGTCGACGAGCTCGCCGACGAGTTGGATCTGTTGGGTGATTGGGAGCAACGCTATCGCTATGTGATCGATCTCGGCGGGGGGCTCGAGCCCTTGACCGAAGGCGAACATGACGACGCCAACAAGGTCAGGGGCTGCGCCAGCCAGGTGTGGCTGGTCGCCCGCCGCGACCCGTCAGGACGTCTGAGCTTTCGCGGCGACTCTGATGCACATATCGTCCGGGGACTGATCGCCATACTGCTCAGCCTGTACGGCGGCCGCACGCCCGCGGAAATCTTGGCCTTTGACGCCAAGGCGGCGTTCGAGCGACTCGGGCTGACCGGAGCGCTCTCGCGTCAGAGGTCCAACGGGCTATTTTCCATGGTCGAACGCATTCGGCGGGAGGCCGAACAAAACCAGGCTTAGCAGGTGAAGCCGCGACCCCTTTCCGCTGGGAAAGGGGTCAGGCCGGATGGCGACGCCTTGATCTAGCGGCGCTTGGCGGATTTAGCCGCCTGTCGACCGCCGTGATCTAGCGGCGCTTGGCGGTGGGCTTGGCCGCCTGTCGACCGCCCTGACCCAGGCCCATCTGTTTGGCCAGATCAGAACGCGCCTTGGCGTAGCTGGGCGCCACCATGGGATAATCTTTGGCCAGGCCCCACTTGGCCCGATAGTCCTCGGGACTCATATTGTACTTGGTCCGCAAGTGACGCTTGAGCGACTTGAACTTGCGCCCGTCTTCGAGGCAGATCAGATAATCCTGAGTGATCGACCTGCGCACGGGCACGGCGGGCTCTTTCGGCGCCGGTTCCACAGCTTCGCCGCCAGAGGCGACCGACGTAAGAGCACGATGTACGCTTTGGATCAGCGCCGGCAGATCGCCGGTCGATATGTTGTTGTTTTCAACGTAGGCCGCCACGATCTCGGCGGTCATTTCGATTATTTCAACTTTGTCGTCCATGTATGGTCTTTCGTTTGATTTCGGGTGAATGTAACCCGGCCATAACCCAGCACGTACTGTGCCGGCTCTTATGGTCTTTCTCAGTTTGCGACAAGCACTTTGTGACGTATCTGTCGTGAACAAGCGGCGATAGAGTCAAAACAGATGTTCGATGGCCGAACGACGCAATAGCGTCACTGAGTTCAACTGAAGTCGCGACCCTTCCAATGCGGCCAGATGTCTGGAACTTCACTTGAGACCCGATTGGGATAGTGCGGCGTCCGCTTCTCAAGAAACGATGTCACACCTTCAGCAGCGTCGGCCGAGGCGCCCCGGGCCTGAATGGCCCGACTGTCGGCGCGATGGGCTTCCATCGGCTGGTCGGCGCCGACCATGCGCCACAGCATCTGTCGCGTCAGGGCGATGGAAACCGGCGCAGTGTTGTCGGCGATCTCACGGGCAAGCGCCCGGGCGGCGGCCAGCAGGTCGGTGGGCGCGTGCAGCGATCGCACCAATCCCTTGTCGAACGCCTCCTGCGCGGGGAACACACGGCCGGTGTAACACCACTCCAAGGCCGTCTGCATGCCCACCAGCCGGGGCAGAAACCAGGACGAGGCTGCCTCCAGGGTGATGCCCCGTCGGGCGAAAACGAAGCCGAACCGGGCTTCAGTGGAAGCCATTCGGATATCCATGGCCAGTTGCATGGTGACGCCCACACCCACCGCCGGGCCGTTCACCGCCGCTATCACCGGCTTCAGGCTATCGTAGATGCGCAAGGTGAGCCGTCCGCCGCCATCGCGCTGCACGCCGCCTACCCGCGCCGCCATGCGGATGGGATCGGCGCTCGTCCGATGATCGAACGTCGCCGCTCCGGCGGAAAGGTCCGCGCCGGCGCAGAAGGCGCGGCCCGCGCCGGTCACGATCACCGCCCGGACGTGGTCGTCGGCGTCGGTCAGGTCAAAGACGGCGATCATTTCAGCCATCATCTTGGCGGTGAAGGCGTTGAGCTTTTCCGGGCGGTTGAGGGTGACGGTCGCGATGCCCTCATCCACGGCGTAGAGCAAGGTCTCGAAGGTCGGCAGGGTCATACGATTTCCTCGGCAGGGATCTGGCCATCGCTTCCGCCTTACGCGGCGACAGTCAAGCGGACGCCTTTACGGGCGGGCCGAGGCCGACCTAAGGTCGTTTCAAAGCGAGAGGGTGCGAGGAAACAATGGCCGCGGACATCGAGGCGGATATCATCATCGTGGGCGCCGGATCGGCCGGCTGCGTCCTGGCCAATCGCCTGAGCGCCGATGGTAAGACCCGGGTGCTTCTTCTCGAGGCCGGCGGCGACGACCGGCCGATGCACAATATCGGTCAGTTCTTCTCCAATCTTATGATCCATGTGCCGGTGGGATATTCGCAGACGCTCAAGGATCCCAATGTGAACTGGCTCTACGCCACCGAACCGGACCCCGGGACGGGCGGTCGGGTGCACATCTGGCCGCGGGGCAAGGTGCTGGGTGGGTCTTCATCGATCAACGGGCTGCTCTATGTGCGCGGCCAAAGGTCGGATTACGACGGCTGGCGCCAACTCGGCTGCGAAGGCTGGGGCTGGGACAGCGTGTTGCCCTACTTTCTGCGCGCCGAACACCAGGAGCGTGGAGCTGATGAGCACCATGGCGTGGGCGGCCCGCTGAATGTTTCGGACGTCACCCAGACCCACGCCGTCTCGGACGCCGTCATCCTGGCCTGCATGCAAGCCGGAATTCCGCGCAACGACGACATCAACGGCGCTGACCAGGAAGGCGTCGGCTATTATCAGCTGACCGTGAAGAACGGGCAAAGGTGCTCCGCGGCCGTCGCCTATCTGCATCCAGCCATGGGCCGCTCCAACCTGCAAGTGGAGACCAGAGCCCTCGCGTCGAAAGTCCTGTTCGAAGGTAAACGCGCCGTCGGCGTTGAGTTCCACCAGGGGTCCGAAAAGCGCCGAGCCCGGGCCGCCCGCGAAGTCATCCTGAGCGGTGGCGCGATCAACTCCCCACAACTGCTGCAGCTTTCGGGAGTGGGCAACGGCGCCCTGTTGCGCTCTTCAGGCGTGGAAGTCGTGAACGATCTCAGGGGCGTCGGCGAGAACCTTCAGGACCACTACGTCGTCACCATGACCTGGCGGCTGCGGCCTGGAACCGTGTCCGTAAATGAACTTACCCGCGGCGGCCGCTTCATTGGCGAGACGATGAAATACCTGTTCCTGCGCAAGGGGCTTTTGACGCTATCGGCCGCCCACATCGCCGCCTTCTGCAAATCGCGTCCCGACCTCGCCGGCCCGGACATCCAATACCATATCCTTCCGGCGACGATGGACACCGACAAACTGGTCAACGAACAGAAGATGGAACTCGAGAACGAGCCCGGCCTGACCATCGCTCCGTGCCAGGTCCGGCCCGAGAGCCACGGGCGCGTGCGCATCGCCTCCAGCGATCCAAAGGCGCACCCCAACATCACGCCCAACTACCTTTCGGCCTCCCTGGACCAGGAAGTCGTGGTGGCTTCGCTGCGCATCGGACGCAACATCGCCCGTCAGGTAGCGCTCAACGAATATATCGATCACGAGACCGCCCCCGGTCTGGACTTGTTCAAGGACGAGGCGCTGCTGGACTATGCCCGTATGGCCGGCTCGACCATCTACCACCCGGTCGGAACCTGCCAGATGGGTCACGGTCCGGACGCGGTGGTCGATCCCAGCCTGCGCGTGCACGGCGTCGAGGGCCTGCGCGTAGTCGACGCCTCGGTCATGCCTCGGCTGGTGTCGGGCAACACCAACGCTCCCACCATCATGATCGCCGAAAAGGCCGCCGATATGATCCTGAACAAGGCCGAGGCCAGAGCCGCCTGACATGCACCCGTCAATCCACGCCAAATCCCACCCCGACAAGCCGGCCTACGTCATGGCGGCGTCAGGCGAGACGGTGACCTATGGCGAGCTGGACGCGCGCTCGAACCAAGGCGCGCATCTGTTCCGCGCGCAGGGGCTGGCCGCGGGCGACTCCGTCGCCCTGTTCATGGACAACAGCGCCCGCTACTACGAGGTCCTGTGGGCCGCACAGCGTTCAGGGCTGCGCTTCACCTGTATTTCTTCGAAGCTTACGGCGGCCGAGGTCGAGTACATCGTCAGGGACAGCGGGGCCAAGGCGCTCATCGCCTCGGCGGGCGTGGCCGAGGTGGCGGTAGAGCTGGCGCCGCTCATTGCCGGCGTCCGGCTCTACATGGTCGATGGCGCCACGCCGCCTTTCGAGAGCTTCGAAGAGGCACGCGCCGCCGTGCCGGAGACATCCATCGCCGGCGAGAGCGCGGGCTCGGCCATGCTGTATTCGTCGGGCACGACCGGCCGGCCCAAAGGTGTGAAACGCGCTGGCGCGGTGAGCGGGGGCCCAATCGACGCAGCCAATGGTCTGACCATGATGGGCCAGGCGCTCTACGGCTGGGATACCGACACGATCTATCTTTCGCCCGCACCGCTCTATCACGCCGCCCCGCTCGGCTGGTCCATGGCCGTGCAGGCCCTGGGGGGAACCGTGATCCTCATGGAGCGCTTCGAGCCGGAAGCGGCGCTCGGCTACATCGAGAAATACAAGGTCACCACCGCGCAATGGGTGCCCACGCACTTCGTCCGTATGCTGAAGCTACCGGCAGAGACCCGCGCCAAGTACGACCACAGGTCACTGAAAAGCGTCTTCCACGCCGCGGCGCCATGCCCGGTCCCGGTCAAGCAGGCGATGATCGAGTGGTGGGGCCCGATCATTCACGAGTACTACGCCGGCACCGAGGGCAATGGCTTCTGCGCCATCACTTCCGAGGAGTGGCTTCGGAAAAAAGGCTCTGTGGGCAAGGGCCTTATGGCTGAGGTCAAGATCTGCGACGAGGCCGGCGATCCGCTCCCGGCGCGGGCCGAGGGGACAGTCTATTTCGCCGGAGGCGGCGAGTTCGAGTACCACAACGATCCGGCCAAGACTGCCGAGAGCCGCAACAAACACGGTTGGACCACACTGGGCGACGTGGGCTGGCTGGACGAGGACGGGTATCTGTTCCTCACCGACCGCAAGAGCTTCATGATCATCTCAGGTGGGGTGAACATCTATCCCCAGGAGATCGAGAATCTGATCATCACCCACCCCAAGGTGGCGGATGTGGCCGTGATCGGCGCTCCTCATGAGGAGATGGGCGAGGAGGTAGTGGCGGTCGTTCAGCCGGTGGACTGGTCCGACGCAGGCGATGAGCTGGCCGCCGAGCTCAACGCCTTCGCCCGGGCCAATCTCTCGCACGTCAAATCGCCACGGCGGATCGATTTTATGGCCGAACTGCCCCGCCACCCCACCGGCAAGCTCTACAAGCGCCTGATCCGTGACGCCTATTGGGCTAAGGCCGGCGCGGCCGTCATCTAGATAGCCGGGAGGGCGCCATGGATCTCGGCATCTCCGGACGCACGGCCATCGTCTGCGGCGCCAGCGCCGGCCTGGGACGCGGCGCCGCCCACGCTCTGGCCAGGGAAGGGGTTCGTCTCGTCATTGCCGCGCGTGGAGAGGAGCGCCTGCGCCGGACCGCCGATGAGATTGCCGCCGAGACGGGCGCCACCGTGACGGCCGTAGCCTGCGACGTGACGACCGAAGTCGGGCGGGCCGGCCTGCTCGAGGCCTGTCCTTCGCCCGATATCCTGATCAACAACGCCGCCGGACCGCCCGCCGGGGATTTCCGGAGCTTCTCGCACGAGGACTGGATCGCGGCCGTCGAAGCGAACATGCTCGCGGCGATCTTCCTCATCCGCGCTACGCTGGATGGCATGATCGAGCGCCGGTTCGGGCGGGTGGTGAACATTACCAGCGGCGCGGTGAAGGCGCCGATCGCCAATCTGGCCCTGTCCAATGCGGCTCGGGCCGGACTGACCGGGTTCATCGGCGGCCTCGCCAGGCAGGTGGCCGCTCACAATGTCACCCTCAATAGCGTGTTGCCTGGGCAGTTCGACACCGATCGCCTGCGCTCCCTTCAGCAGCGCGGCGCCGAGGCGGCCGGGGCCGAACTTCAGGCGTTTCGCGAACGACAGATGGCGCAGATACCGGCGAAGCGGTTCGGCGATCCGGATGAATTCGGCGAGGTCTGCGCCTTCTTATGCGGCGCGCGGTCAGGCTTTATCACTGGGCAGAATCTGCTGATCGACGGCGGCCAGTTCCCCGGCCTGCTTTAGGCCGCGAACCGCCCCGGAGAGAAGGTGGCCGCCGTCAGGCCGCGGTCGGCGAGATCGACCGGAACAGCGGAGCCCAGCGCCAGGGCCGCGCCCAGGCGAGCAGCGGCCGGAGCCGTCTGCATGCCGTAACCGCCCTGCCCGGCGAACCAGAAGAAGCCCTCGGCGCGATCATCGTGACCAATCACCGGCCGATGGTCGGGCGCGAAGGTGCGCAATCCGGCCCAGGCCCGGACCACATGTCTCACCGGCAGCTCGGCCGCCGCTTGAATGCGGTCGATGCAGATGGCGATGTCGAGTTCCTCGGGCGCGGCGTCCAGCGGCGGCGATGGCGTCTCGTCACCCGGGGACGCCAGAATGAGGCCCGACTGGGGTTTGAAATAGAACTGCTCGGACACGTCGAGAACATTGGGCCAATCGGCGATCGCCAGACCAGGCGGCGGGTCGATGAGGATTGCGGTCCGTCGCTTTGGCGCAAGCCCCAGAGGGGCCAGGCCCGCCAGCTCGGCCACTGGGTCGGCCCAGGCGCCGGCGGCGTCGACGATCGTCGCGGCGACGATGGTCTCTCCGCTGGCCAGGGTAGCGCGCCAGGCGCCATCGATGCGCTGAAGTCCAGCGACCCCGGCCGCCAGCCGGAAATCCGCCCCCCTCGCCTTGGCCAGGCGCTGGAAGCCCTGGAGCAGGGCGGCGACATCGATATCGGCGCTGTCGGGCTCGTAGAGCGCCCTCGCGGCGGCGCCCGTCCTGAGCACCGGGACCAGTTCCCGGGACTCGGCCTCCGTCATCTCGCGAAAGCCGCTTCCGGTTTCGGTCAGAGCCCGCGCCTCGGCCTCCAGGCGGTCGGACTGATCGGCGCGGGCGATGGTCAGGCAGCCGCGTGGGGTGAGCAGAGGATAATCGGCGAACCCCGGCGGCGGCGCGTCGAAAAAGGTCCGGCTGGCGGCGGTCAGCATCCGCACCGGGGGCGCGCCGTAGCTTACGATATACATCGCGGCCGAGCGGCCGGAGGTGTGATAGCCCGGCCGTTCTTCCCGTTCGGCGACTAACACTCGGGCGTTGGCGGCGAGCTCATAGGCGATCGACGCGCCGGCGATGCCAGAGCCGATGACCAGGAAGTCACAGGAGGTCATGGCAGGATGAACGGTTAGACCAGAGCCCCGTGGCAGTGCTTAAACTTCTTGCCGGACCCACAGGGACACGGGGCGTTACGTCCGGTGTTCTCGAAGCCGGCCGGCAGGGCGGATAGCGGAAGGGCTTGGCGCGCCTCGGCGGCGCCTGAGGACAAGGTCGCCCCCACGCTCTCCAGGGCGCGTTCATTGTCGCCGGTGAACGGGTTCATGTGCACTTCGAACATGGGCGGGGGCGCCGGTTCGGGCTCGGCGAACCTGAACTCCACGGTCATCATCCAGCGAGTGACGCTCTGGCGCAAATCGCCGATCAGCGTCTCGAACAGGGAGAAGGCCTCGGTCTTGTACTCATTGAGCGGATCGCGCTGGCCGTAGCCGCGCAGGCCGATGACGTTGCGCAGGTGATCGAGGTGGGTGAGATGCTCGCGCCATTGCATGTCGACCATCTGCAGGAGGAAATTCTTCTCCAGCTGCCGGGTTTGCTCGGCAGAGATCATCGCCTCGCGCTCCGCCGCGCGGGCATCCGCCGCGTCCCTCAGGCGCTCGGCGATTTCCTCGTTGGCGATACCTTCTTCCGCCGCCCAGTCCTTGATCGGCAGATCCAGGCCCAGAAGATCCTTGGCTTGCTGCGTGAGGCCGTCCACGTCCCACTGGTCGGCGTAGGCCCTGGGCGGCAAATGGCGGCCGACGATGTCCTCGATGGTGTCGTGGCGCATCTCGGAGACGATCTCCGACAGGTCGTCGGCCACCATGAATTCGTGCCGCTGTTCGAACACCGCCTTGCGCTGGTCGTTGACCACATCATCGTACTTCAGGAGGTTTTTGCGGATCTCGTAGTTGCGCTGCTCCACCCGTTTCTGGGCGGTGGCGATGGCCCCGTTGAGCCAGCGGTGGGTGATGGCCTCGCCTTCTTCCACGCCAAACGTGCGCATGATGGCGTCCAGCCGCTCGCCGGCGAAGATGCGCAACAGATCGTCCTCGCAGGACAGGAAGAACTTTGACCGGCCGGGGTCGCCCTGACGGCCGGTGCGGCCGCGCAACTGATTGTCGATACGCCGGCTCTCATGGCGCTCGGTGCCGAGCACGAACAAGCCGCCGGCGCCGAGGGCGACGTTCCGGGCGGCCTCGATTTCGGCTTCCAGCGAAG
>OUNO010001061.1_pt3 | contig 23497 bp, 18 predicted proteins | sample 1779811 | NCBI WGS metagenome assembly OUNO01 (sample SAMEA3914804, study PRJEB12502) | metagenome | biome: forest; material: soil | place: Canada | collected 2010-06-25 | depth 0.3 m | reverse complement strand
GGCGGCGGCCGCCCGCACCGTCGGCGGGGCGACCGAGGCCAAGGCGATGGTCTTCTTCGGTCCCGGCGGGCCCGAGCGGGCGATGATGGCGACGATCTTCCTGCGCCCGCGCGAGCCCGACGAGCCGCGAGTGCTGGCCGCTGTCGTCGGCGCCTGCGAGCGCCTGGCCGCCGCGCTCCCAGGTTTCGAGCTCGGCGAGTGCAGCCGCGACGGCGACCGCGTCACCGTCAGGGTGGAAGTGCGCGGGAGCGGCGAGGCGGACGCGGTGGCACCGAGCCTGGCACCCATCATCGCCGCGGCGACGGCCGTCGGCGAGTCCCTCTCGGGCCGGCTCTCGGGCGCTCGCGCATGACGATCAAGCTGCTGGACACCAGCCTGCGCGACGGCATGCACGCGGTCGCCAACAGCTTCACCACGGCCCAGGTGACCGAGGTCTCGCGCGCCCTCGACCGAGCCGGCGTCTCCTACATCGAGGTCTCCCACGGCGCCGGCCTGGGCGGCTCCTCCCTCCAGTTCGGGCAGGCGCCGGCGACCGACTCCGAATACGTCGAAGCGGCCGCCGTCGCTTCCTCGCAGGCGCGGGTGGCGGTGCTACTGCTGCCGGGAATCGGGACGATCGAGATGCTGAAGGCGGCCCGCGCGAGCGGCGCCGGCGTAGTCAGGGTCGCGACCCACTGCACCGAGGCCAACCTCGCCGCCCAGCACCTCAGCTGGGCCCGCGAAGACGGGATCGAGACCGTCGGCTTCCTGATGATGAGCCACCTGCTCGGGCCGCTCGAGCTGGCGGCGGAGGCGGCGCTGATGGAGTCCTACGGGGCGGAAGTGGTCTACGTGGTCGACTCCGCCGGGGCGATGGTGCCGCGCGAAGCCTGGGCTCGGGTCGCCGCGGTCCGGGAGCGGACCGGTGTCGCGATCGGGTTCCACGCCCACAACAACCTTGGCTGCGCGGTCGGCAACTCACTGGCCGCCGTCGACGCCGGCGCCACCTGGATCGACGGCTCGCTCTGTGGCCTGGGCGCCGGCTCAGGCAATGCCCAGACCGAGGTGCTCGCGGCGGCCCTGCTGCGGGACGGCCGGCCGATGGATGCCGATCTGGTCAAGCTGATCGACGCCGCCACGGACACCGTGGGCCCGCTCCTGCCGCGCCCCCAGGTGATCGACGGAGCCTCCCTGATGCTCGGCTTCGCCGGTGTTTACTCGACCTTTCTCGAGGACGCCGAGCGGGCCGGCGGCAAGTACGGAGTCGACCCCCGGGACATCCTCGTCGAGGTCGGCAGGCAGGGAGTTCGAGGCGGCGAAGAGCATCTGATCGAGAAGATCGCGATCGGAATCGCCGGCGGTGGCTCCGCTGGCAGCAGCTAGCTAGTGCTCCCTATGGGCTAACCGCTCGCTCCGCGTCTCCGCTTACGCGCCGGGGCGGTAGTGGTGGTCGCCCGAACGAATTACCTTCCCGCCGTGGATGGCTGCGGCCAGGGCATCGCCAAGGCCACTGCGGATGCCGTCCGTAAGGCGACGGTAGCCAAGCGCCGTCAATGCCCGACGGTAAAGCTCCTCTTCCGTCAGCGGCGTCGGTGCGATGGTGAGGACATGAAGCATCGAGTTGCCAATCTCCTCCGGGCAGACGTCACCGAAGGATCTGTCACCTGATTGCTGCGTCGTCCGGTAGCCGCGCCATAACGCGGCGTCGACTCTGCTCGGCCAGACGTAAGTGCCGCCGGAGCCAGACACCGACCGCTCCCGTGGCACAAATGCGGCGATGGAGTTTGCGCGATCACTTGCAACCCGGTTGAAGTCGAAGCAGTTCAAGGCTAGACGGACCAGTCGATCGAACTGCACCGGGCCCTCTTGCTCAACTATCTCTTGAAGCGTGCTGCGCACTGTCTTCTGAACACGCTCGCTGTGGCTCAGCTGATCGATCTCGCCACGGGTGCCAAGCTGCGACGGTTCAAAGGGTAGAAATGGCGTCGCCGGGCGGGGCGAGAGACGGGGGCGCTCACCTGGCGGTTGCGGATCTTCGGCAAGTGCGGCGATCTGAGTTGCCTGCAGCAGGTCTGGAACCGGGAGGGAGACGTTTGCCGCGGCGTCCTCGGGGGCAACGGGCACGGGCCCGGGGGCGACGGGCTCGCTTGCCGTGGCGGGCTCGACCGTGACAGCGAGCTCAGGTGGCGTGGATGCCTCATCAGCCTTCTCCGCGAGATCAACAATGCGGGTGACAACTGTTTCGCGGTCGCGCACCCACTCAGGGAGCCACACCATCGTGTATGCATGCCACTGCATCACCTTCGGCAGGAGCCTTGGTGCTCCGTGGCGATCGGCGACCGTGGGGCGGCTCGCCCAGCCGGGCCCATCGCTCAGCACCGCCACCTGCCAACGGCCTGACCCCCGTTTCCGCGCCGCAAGATCCACCCGAAAGTCGGACAATCCGATTTCCCGGCCGACTTCCAGACCGCGCTTCTCCAGGTCTGCCGCGAGCTCGTCCAGAAGACGCTGGCCGTGGGGTGCGGGGGCACCGCGGAGGTCTCCGAGTCTTTCCACGCCTCCCGCCGCGAGTTCCATGTAGGCGCGCAGGTGAGCAATTCCGACCGACGTGGTTCGGCCGAGGTCGATCTCGTGCGGGTCGAAGGAGCTGAATAGGACAACGCACGAGCGGGCTCGCGTGACGGCGACGTTGAGGCGCCGCTCCCCGCCCTGGTTTACGAGCGGACCGAAATTGAGGGGCAGCCTGCCACTAGCCGGATCCTTCGAGAAAGCAAGCGAGAAGAGAATCGTATCTCGCTCGTCGCCCTGCACGTTCTCGAGATTCTTGACGAAAATGGCTTCGCCGTCTTCTCGGGCCAGCGCTGATTGCACCAGTTCGTCTTCGCTCTCCTCGAGCTTGTTGAGGATCAGGTCGCGTTGTTGAACATTGAAGGTCACCACGCCGATCGACTCCTGGGCGTGTAGCTGGGTTCGCAGCCTCTTGCCGATCTCCACGACGATCGCCTCTGCCTCAACCTCGTTGGTACGGGCAGCGCCACGGGCGTAGGACCCGTCGACTCGGCGCAGGCTGACACCGGCCCCGGGGACGGGGCCTGGAGAGGGCAGCGTCGACAGCTTGCTGCCGTAGTAGTGCGTGTTCGAGAAGACGATCAAATCCTCGACGCGACTGCGGTAGTGCCAAGAGAGCCAGCGTTGTTCCAGGCCCGACTCGACGGCCTCGCTGAGGATGCTCTCGAGATCCTCTGGAACGCTGGGATCGTCTTCCCCCTCGTCGCGTGAGACTTCCATCACGCTCGTCGGGGGCATCTGCCGCGAGTCGCCGACGATGACCGCCGACTTCGCTCGGCCCAGGGCGCCAATCGCTTGCGGAACGCGGATCTGGGAAGCCTCGTCAAACACCGCCACGTCGAACTTGTTTGCGTCTGGCGCCAGGAAGGTAGCCACCGAGGCGGGGCTCATCAGAATGCATGGGGCAATGGAGAGGATCTCCTCGCCATACTCGACGAAGAGTTCGCGGAAGCTCATTCCGCCCCTTTTGCGGTCGAGTTGCTTCTTGAGTTCTCCGAACCGCCTTTTTCGCTCCCCCTCGACCGTTTCTCGCCTTTGGATCATCTCTGTCGCCATCTGGGTAGAGACCCGGCCGCGGAGCGCGTCTGCCGCCTCAAGGAATCGATCGACCTCATCGTTACGGCCCTCGCCGTCGAATAGGTCGAGCCCGTGTGCGGAGAGGCGCTCGCCGAGCGCAGTGCCGGCCTGGCCGCGCCGGAACGCCGCAAGGAGTTCCTCACCCGGCCGATCGCCTTCGAGGATCTCGGCAGCGGTCCCTGACATGCCGTTTTCGCGCAAGGTGTCGAGTGCGGACTGGAGGGAGGCCCAGGCGCGAAGTGGGCGCAGGCCGTCGCCTTCGAGTTCTCGACTCCAGAGCGGTCCGTCGCTTTCCCAGGCGTCAGACCAGCCGACCTCTCCGGCCCAGTACTGGATCGAATCCTCGGAAGCCGCTAGGAGTTCTCGCCATTCCCTCCACTTCCCCGCAAGCTCGTCGACCAACACGACGCTTTCGGGCTCCGCCGCGGCGAGCTGAATGACTGCCTGCCAGATAGTCGGCAGACGTTGCGAGATTTCGCGGGCCGAAACCAGTGCGTCGATCGACGCCTGAAGGACCTCGATCGCATCGGGCTCCACTGCGGACCAGGTCGGAGGAAGCTCGATGCCTGATAGCTCGCGAGCGGCGACCGAGAGCGCCGATGCCTCCGCGGTGGCTGCTCGTAGTGCTCCGACGAGGGCCAGGAGTTCCGGTCCCGTGACCATTTGGCCCGGCTGAAAATACGGGGCCAGTTTCGCTAAGAGCGCCTCTTGACGGCGTCGCTTGCCGAAAATCCCGCGCGAGGCCGCCTCGGCCTCCGTTTCCCAATCGAGGACGATCTCGTTGTTGAATGCGGTAGGGACGAAGCGCTGCAACATGGCGGCATGTCGTTGGCGGAAACCTTCCAGCCCGGTGACGATGTCGGCGCAGGCTGAATCCCACCCGCCTTTCGTTGCGCATGCCACGGCGGCGGGGTCGACGGCGCGTTCCGGATCAGCTCCAAGCAGGTAGTCCGACACGATTGGGATCTGCTCGGGCCCGTCGAGGTCAGAGACAACGCTCTTCAGCATTGGAGCGCGCTCCAGTCTCGCCCTGGCTCCCTCCAGGCCTTTAGCCGCTGTGAGCAGCCCATCTGGATCGGACTCGTCGAACGAGCGGGCTCCGGCGAGGGACCAAGGATGCCGAGGGCGTGGCTGGGCCAGGCGGATCTTCTCTGGCAATGTCTCCAGGGTCGCTTCTACTAGCCGCTGGGCCTCGGGGCCTTTGTCCAAGAGGCTGCGCGGCACATCGAGAATCGGTCCGTTTCCGTAGGCGAGCAGGGAGTCGTAGGCGTCCCAGGCCGAAAGGCCAGCGGCATTTGCCTCGTGCAGCCACTGGGGATATGAGTGGAGTGACGTCAGCCGACCCAAGAAATCCAGGCGAGTGGCCTCCCAACCCACAGTGTCACCTTTGACATGGTGATCAAGCGCTCGCTTGAGTTGCTCGCGGATGCTGCGCATGGTCTGGCGCCGTCCGTGCAGGTCCAAAACGAACGGAGTCAGTCCGAGGGCCTCGATGCGGCGCTTGACCACGTCCAGCGCAGCCTGCTTCTCGGCGACGAACAAGACGGTCTGATCGCGGGAAATCAAGCGTGAGATCAAGTTGGTGATCGTCTGGGACTTGCCGGTCCCCGGTGGGCCCTCGAGGACGAACGAGCGCCCCGCCTCGGCCATTGCGATCGCTTTCATCTGGGATCCGTCCGCTGGGATCGGCAGATGCAGGTCAGACTCATCCACGATGACAGGGTTTCCGTCGTCTGTCGGGTCCGCGAACGCCTGCCCGGGTCTCTCGACCAGATGCTCGACCACCGGGTTGGTCATGAACTCCTGCCAATGGTCCGTGAGATCGCGCCACATCTGAAAGGTTGAGAATTGGAGTAGCCGGAGGCTGGCTAGTTCCTCAATGCGATAGTCCAATTGGTGTTCGACAAGGCTCTCCTTGATCGCAGCGAGAGTGCGGGCGATGTCGATGCCGGATTCGTCGAGAATCGGCTCAGAGAGTTGCGGTATTGCCGCCTGGTGTTTGACACGGAGCCACTCCACCAGGCAGTAATTGGGAGCGGCCAGCTCCTGTCCGTCGACCGCCAGTTTGTACGGGGATTTTCCGGACCCACCCTCGATCCGAACCGGAACCACAAAAAGCGGCGCTCTCGCCTCGCCTCCGCTGGGACGTGGGTGGATCAGTGCGCCGAGGGTCAAATAGAGATAGTTGCTGCCGGTCTCCTGCTCCATCGTTCGCGCCGCGCGTTGGAGTGATCGCATGGTGTCGCGGTAGGAATCGGCGAAAACCGCGCCGTAGAGACGGTGCTCGTCACGCAGATCGGTGACGAGGGTCTCCGGTGAGACCTCAGCGTCGTCGCGAAGCCCTCGCAAAGAGGTCAGGTCATCGATTGAGTGGATTCGCAGTGACTTGTGCGCGTGGACTAGGTCGTCGAGCACCGCCAGCGCACCGGCTGGTACTTCCAGGTCCAGTCCGCGACTGCGGCTGCGGGGCAAGTTGAGCAGCGGGTTGCGCAGGCTGAGGTCAAGCAATACCTGCCGCCATTTTTGGACCCGCGCCGGCGCCGAATTGTCCACTTGGTAGACCCGATCGGCCCGCTCCGCTTCGCCCAGGATGGCATCGCGAAGGTTCTCGGGCAGCCGGACCGCGTCCGCGGTGGGGTTGCCTCCGGGCGCGGAGTGGGTGCCTTGGCCGGGCGTTGCGGTGCTCGTGCTTGCGCTGCTGTCAAGAGTCGGCAGCGGATCGATGGCTGAACGATGTGCCAGGTACACATCGACCAGGCCCCGCAACGATTCCACGTCCTGGAAATGGGTTCGGCCCATGGACACCGCAACCGGGAACGGCCGGGCCTCCTCGCCGGCCCCGAGGGCCGTCATCTCAACTGGGATCAGGTGGCCAGTCTCGATCAAGTTAACGATCAAGTTGGCGTCGAGGAGGACGGTTTCGGGAAGGCGCTCGTCATCACGATGGAAAGCGGCGAAGGCATGGCCGTCGACGATGCAGATAACGGGGCGAAGGCCCGCCTGCTCGAGGCAGGCCGCATAGGTCACCGTGAGGTCGACGCAGTTACCGAGTCGATCGTTGAGCACGGCATGTGGCGTTCTGATCCTCTGGCCGGTGCTCTCGAATGAGCTTGGGGCAGGGGCATACACCAACTCGCGGGCCCTCAGGGCCTCGTAGATAGCGCCGGCCGTCTCGATCACTCGCTCCGGTCCGCGCTGATAGCCGACAATCGCCGAGTCACCAGTGGCCGACTTAAGGATCTCCGCTGCCTCGCGGAGGATCTCGGTGACCGCGCTCGCATTTGGCTGCACAAATGCCGCAATGGTGTCGAAGAGGGCCGGGCTTGCCAGCCACTCGTTGTGAGCGAGGACGCGCAGGGGCCGCGCCACTCGCAGCGGCTGGCCCCAGGGATGGCTTACCGTGATCTCGAGGGTCGCGTTAAACGCCTCGTCGACCCGGGACAGGGACTGCGCAAAGGGCGTGAACTCACTCAGGTCGGCCCAGGTTACGGGTGCCTGTGGATTCAGCGCAGCGATCTCGCGCCGCCAAGGGTCGGCAAGCGGGCCGTCGTGTCCGTGGAGTTCTACTGATACAGCGAGGTCCTGAAGCGGCTCGTCGCTGAGGTTGTCAATGGTCAGGCGCCTGAGAGCCGGCACCCGGTTGTGGATCAGGGCGAAATTGACTGCCGGCAGGGCGGTGAGCTCGACCTTCAGCGAGTCGCCCTCCCCGGAGATTTGATCGAAGAAAGAGCTCATGCGGATTCGCTGAGGGAAAGTTGGGTGACGGTAGGTGCGCGGTTATCGGAGCGGCGTCGGCGTGGCGGCGTCCGGACCGAAGCACCATATAGGTTCCCAAATGTGGCCAGGTTCATCCATACGTCGGATTGGCATCTCGGCATGCAGGCACATTTCTTACCCGAGGAGGCTCGTGCCCGCTTTGCACAGGATCGGTTCGATGCCGTCAGGCGGATTGCGTCACTGGCAAGGGAGGAGGAGTGCGCCTTTGTAGTGGTCGCCGGCGATGTTTTCGACTCGAACCACGTCAATCGCCAGGTGATCGCCAGGGCACTCGATGCGCTTGCGTCGTTCTGCGTGCCGGTGTACCTGTTGCCGGGCAATCACGATCCGCTCGACGCCTCGTCTGTCTATTTGACTGACGCATGGATAGAGGGCAAGCCGAATCTGGTTACGGTGATTGAAGACGAGGCTGCGGTACCAGTTCCTGAAGTCCAGGGTGTCGAGGTGGTCGGCCTCCCATGGCGTGTCAAGCACCAACTTGGCGACCCCGCCGTCGAAGGTTATGACGCTCCGACTTCGATCAATGGGGCGCTCAGGGTAGTGGTTGCCCATGGGGTCGTTGATGAGATGAGTCCAGATACCGCGAATCCTTCGCTGATCGGATCTAGCTCGCTTCGGGGCGCTATCAAGTCGGGCAAGGCACACTACGTCGCGCTCGGCGATCGTCACTCGGTGACCGAGATCACAGACACGGATAGCCGCGCTTACTATTCCGGCGCGCCAGTTGCGACGGGATTTGGGGAGGTCAATCCCAACTCAGTTCTGCTGGTGACGCTAGACGACGATGCCTGCACGGTCGAGCTTCGCGATGTGGGTGCGTGGGCCTTCCAGCGGCAGACACGCGACGCAAACAGTGAGGAAGACATCAGGGCGATCGATGATCTGCTCGCTTCAAATCCCACCAAGGCAACGACGGTCGTCAAGCTCGCCCTGCGCGGGACTCTCAATCTGTCTAAGAGCGCGATGCTCGATGCGGTGCTCGAAGAGAACATGTTGAAGTTCGCGTCGCTCGAAGTTTGGGATACGAAGGCCGACCTTGTCATCGCCCCGGACGAGGCTGACTTTTCGGAGCTTGATGTCTCTGGCTATGTGCGCGAAACGCTGGACAAACTGGCCGAGGAGGCAGCCGCTAGTGGCGATGGGGCGGTCGTCGCTCGAGACGCGCTGAACCTGCTCTATCGGTTGGCCAAATGAGAATTGAGCGCATCTCGCTGCGGGATTTCCGCGGCGTCGGGTCCATCGACGTTGAGTTCGATCCTGAAGGGGTGACGATCGTCGAAGGTCCGAACGAGACCGGCAAGACTTCAGTTGCGGACGCGTTCGGCCTATTGCTTGGCTACAAGGATTCGGCGTCCCCGAAGGCGGTTAGGGCAGCGCAGCCGATCGGTCGGGATGTCGGGCCCTTCGTCGAGGCCGATCTGATCGTGGGGCCCTACAAGTTGTTGTACCGAAAGCGGTGGCTGCGAGAAAAGATGACCGAGCTTGAGATCGTCGCCCCCGCAGCCGAACAGCTCACTGGCGAGGCCGCCCACAGCCGGATGCTAGAGATTCTCGAGAGCGAGACTGATCAGGCGCTGTTCCGCGCGCTCCGCTATCAGCAGGGTTTCGAGATCTCGCAGGCTGCGGTGGCGGGGACCCCGAGCCTCGCCGCTGCGCTCGACGCTGCGGCAGGGGGTGCTCACGACGGGATGTTGGGCGCAGGGGGATCGGACGCACTGCTTGAGCGGGTCGACAAAGAGCGCCTGCGGTACTTCACGAATAAAGGCTCGGTGCTGTCTACCCGGAAGGAGAAGGCGGCCGAGGTCGAGTCACTGGAGGCCGCGGTCTCGGCGGTGGAAGGAGCCATCGGCAAGCTGAATGAGGCGGTGGAGCGCCAGGGCCGGATCGAGCGCGAGATGATTGAGCTGAAGGCCCAGCTGCCGGAGGTGTCCGGGCGGATTTCCGATGGCTCCAGGGCTCTCGAGGTGGTCAAGGCGGCCGAGCGCAAAGTAGACACCGCGCGACATGAGGCTGAGTTGGCTGGGATCGCTCTCCGCGACGCGACCGCCCAACGTGACGCGCGCGCCGACCTGAGCGGAGAAGCCGAGCGGGCGGCGAAGGCGCTAGCAGGACTGAGAGAGGAACTGGCGTTGGGCGCGCCGGGCCTGGTGGCTGGGGAAGAGAGGGTCTCCGTGGCTACCAAAGCATGTGCCTCGGCACGCGACGCGGTTGAGTCCGCCGAACGTGAGGCGGATGCACGACGGGAGTCGGTCGGGCTGCTCGAACTCGGTTTGTTGCGGGATCAGTTGAAGGAGCGCTACGAGCGTGTTGGTGCCGCGGACGAAGAGATTGCTGAGGTCGAGAAGTTCCTCGCCGACTGCACCGTCGACGAGGCTCTCACGAACGAGATCGACGCGGCTGCCGACGGGCTCGCCGTGGCAACGGGTCGCGCCGAGGCCGGTATGCCTCGCTTGCTGATTGAGCCCCTTCAGCCGGTGCACATTGCGATCAACGGTGAGAGCAGGCCGGCGGAGCCGGGAGAGCTGATTGAGGAAATAGTTTCCACGCAGGTCGCAGCGACCATCGGCGATGTGGCGCGGGTCGTCGTCTCGCCTCCTCAGGAGGTAGGCGAGGCCGAGGCGATCTTGGCGCAGGCCAAGAGCCGCATTGAGGTGCTTCTCGGGTCGGCCGGTGTTAGCTCCCCGGCGGAGGCCCACGAGCTTCTCAGGGAGCGTTCCCGTCGTGAGAGCGCGCGCGGAAACGCCAGGCAAGGCCGAGCCGATGCCCTGCGCGATCTCGACTCCGCCCAGCTCGCGGCGAAACTGGACCGGGCAGAGCAACGCCTCGAGGTTTGGGAGGACGCGCGCGACATCGGTGCCGAGATGGCCGAAACCTTTGAGGGCGCTCGCGAGCGCGCTCGCGTAGCCGATGATGAACTGGTGACCGCCCGCTCGCGGGAGTCTGAGCAGCTGGCGAATCTGACGGAGGTCAAAGGCGCGGTACGAGGGCTTGAAGACAAGGGCATCGAGCAGCGAACGCGGCTTGAAGTTGGCGAAGCGGACGCTGGGCGCCTGCTGTCCGAGCTGGAGGCGCGTCGCATGGAGGTGTCCGACGATGAGCTTGAGGAGACGGTGAAAAAGACGGAGACACGCGTGTCGACCGCAGCTGTGTCGCAAGAAGGAGCCGAAGCGGCGCTCGATGCAGTTGATCCGGAGACCGTTCGGTTGACGCTCGAGAACGACCGGGAGTTGCACGAGAGGCTCGTCAACGACATCAACGCACACCGGGTTGCCGCCGCTGAGACCCGCACGGAGCTTGAGATCGGTGGTGCCGAAGGACTCTCGGACCGACTCGCTGACGAGCGGGCAAAACTTGACGAGTGCCGGCGCGAGCTCGACTCTGAGAATCGACGGGCGTCCGCGGTCGAGCGTCTTCACGCCCTCCTTTCCGAAAAGCGTGAGCAGGCCCAGCAGGCATACATCGGCCCCTATACGGGAAAGGTGAACGCCTACGGCCGGATCATTTTTGGCCCAGAGGTCAAGATAGATATTGACCACCGTGATTTCTCGATCACGAGTCGCACGCTGGATGGCACGACGGTGCCGTTCGAGGCTTTATCGGGAGGTGCCCGTGAGCAGCTGGCGGTCCTCTCCCGCCTCGCATGCGGTGCGTTAGTGAGTCCGCGTCAAAACGGCGGGACTCCCGGGGGTGTGCCGGTGATTATCGATGACGCTCTTGGTTACTCCGATCCAAGTCGACTGGAGAAGCTCGGTGCGGCATTTGGGGTGGCGGGGCGGGACTGCCAGGTGATAGTCCTCACCTGCGAACCCGGTCGGTATCGCGGCGTGGGAGGCGCGAAGGTCGTCTCATTGGGCTGAGGGTGGGCATGGAAGAGTCTTGGGTCGCAATTGATTTCGAGACCGCGTCTGTTCGCGGCACGCCGTGTGCGGTTGGCATGGTCGAAGTCAACGGACGGCGGGTTAGACGATCGACCGGGTGGCTGATTCGCCCGCCAATCTTTGAGTTTTCCCCGTTCAATGTCGCGCTGCATGGCATTACGCCGGAAATGTGCAGAGATGCGCCGGACTGGGAGGAGAGCCTCTCGAGAATTGAGGATTTCCGGGAAGGACGTCCCCTTTTGGCTCACAACGCCGGCTTTGACATCGGCGTCATCCGAGATGCATGCAACCTGACCGACATTCCATGGCCGGAGCTCACCTACGCGTGCAGCTTGGTCATAGGCAGGCGAGTCTGGCCGGGCCTAAGCAGCTACAGCCTTCCTTTCCTGGCCGGCCATCTCGGTGTCTATGAAGGCAGCCATCACGAGGCGAGCGCCGACGCGGAGATGGCAGCGCAAATCGGTTGTCTTGCCCTCGGAGCGACCGGCGCTTTGACGCTCACGGATCTGGTCGCTTCGGTGCAGGCTCTGATGGGGTCAATCGGCGCCGATGAATGGAGCGGGTGTCATCTCCGTGATATCGGCTCCGCGATCCCGGTTGAGCCCTCTCCCGGAGCGGTGCTCAGGGAGGATCACCCCTTCTTCGGCAGATCGGTGGCGTTCACTGGTGCGCTCGCGATCTCCCGTCGCGAAGCGATGCAAGCGGTCGTGGATTGTGGCGGCGTTGCCGTGAAAGGGGTTACTCGGAGGACGGAACTGCTTGTTACCGGCTTTCAGGACCTGGCCAGGTTGGCGCAGGGCCAGAATGAGAGTGCCAAGTTGAGGAAGGCGCAGGATCTGCTTGCCCAGGGGCAGGCGATTGAGATCATTGGCGAATCGGACTTCGTCAAGTTGCTTGCCGATCGCTGACAGCAATTCCCCCTGATCGCGCAGAGGATTCACCTCCTCCGGGTCAACTGCTGCGCCCGCTCCAATCACTCCCGACCGATGTTCATGAAGCCGATCATGAGGGCGCCGATCACCACCAGGATGAACAGGATCGCGAGGGCCTTCCCGTATCTCTCGGTCGCTTCCAGTCCTGTTACATCAAGCAGCCGGAGGACGAAGGCGACGACGGTTAGACCGAGCAGGATCCAGATCCAGGCGGGCATGAGCGACTTCTATCAGCCTATGAGCTGCTCGAAAGTCTCTAGATGCGGTTGACAGCGACGGGTCCGGGGCGCTAGAACCCAGCGATGCGCTGGGGCAAGATCGCATTTCTGGGGCTGGTCATCGCGGTGGCGCTGACCGCTTACGCGGTGGGAGCCGGATCGGGCTCGTCCAAGACGGTCGTCCTCTGTGCGGCCAAGAAAGACGGGGACGTGACGTTCACCGGTAACGGCAAATGCCCCAAAGGCGAGAAGAAGCTCTCGATCGCCAAGCAGGGGCCGCAGGGAACGGTCGGGCCGCAGGGCCTCACGGGGCCGGCCGGGCCCCCTCCGGCGCTTGAAGCGCCGCACTTCGTCTCGGCTGCGACCACGGCCTGCGCCGCGCAGACGGGCTCCTATTGCGTCACCGAAACCGGGCTGTGCTGGGACAACGCCAATGCGGGGGGCGGGCTGGCGCCGGTTTCCTTCCGTAAGGACTCCAACGGCTTCGTCCATCTCGAGGGCGCCTTCACCAACACGAACGGCCAGGGCGCCTGTGGGGGAGATGAAACGCGCCCGGTCTTCTATCTGCCACAGGGCTTCAGACCGGTGGGAGGGGCCCAGAGGTTCATCGCGGCGAGGTGCACGGGCTACGAAACCGGCCTAATCGTCATCGCGACGAATGGCCTCGTCAGCGAGGCTGGCGGCTGCCTCGACGCGAGCAGCATCGTCTTCCACGGCGACTCCTGAAGCGCGCACGGATCGTCATTAGGCGAGGGCCTTGCGCAGCGCCGCCGCGAGGTCGCCCTTGCGCGCCACCGAAACGCCCCCGAGCTCTAGCCACTCGCTGAGCAGGCGCAGCTCGGCGGCCAGTTCCTCGGCGACGAGGGCGGTGTCGACGCCCGGCTCGGCGAAGGCGCCGCGGACCCGCAGGACACCCGCCTGGCGGTCGCTTTTGAGGTCGACCCGGGCAACCAGGCGGTCGCCGAGCAGGAAGGGGAGGACGTAGTAGCCGTGGACGCGCTTGGGCGCCGGCACGTAGATCTCGATCCGGTAGCGGAAGCCGAAGAGGCGCTCGGTTCGCTCGCGGGCCCAGACGAGGGAGTCGAACGGGGTCAGCAGCGCCCGCGCCGCCGCGGCACGGCGCAGGCCCGTGGGCCGCTCAGTCGACAGGTAGGCGGGCTGCCGCCAGCCCTCGACCCGCACGGGGACGAGGCCGCCGTCCTCGGCGAGCTCGACGACTCGGGCCTTTGACTCGGCGCGCGGGAGGCGGAAGTAGTCGCCGAGATCGGCCTCGGTCGCCACCCCCAGCCGCTTTGCCGCGATCAGGATCAGCTGCCGCTGCGCCTCCTCCTGCGAAGGGGTCGGCGCCTCGAGGACCTCTTGTGGCAGCACCCGCTCGGGCAGGTCGTAGAGCCGCTCGAAGTTGACCCGCCGCGCCGCGCAGACCCGGCCGGCGAAGAACAGGTACTCGAGCGCCGTCTTCTCTTCGCTCCAGTTCCACATCTCTCCCGGCTCCCGCCGGCGCCCCTTTGCCGCTAGCTCCGAGGCCCGGATTGGCCCACGCTCTCGCACCATGCCGAGCACGAACTCGAGCAGCTCGGGCTGCTCCACCGCCACCCGCGCCACGCCTTTCCAGGCCAGCGCATCCGCCCGCGCCATCCGCCAGCGCAGCAGCGGCTGCAGCTCGACCGGCAGCAGCGAGGCCTCGTGCCCCCAGTACTCGATCAGGTCCCGCGGCCCCGCCCGCCGACTCTTCCCGCCCGGGTTCTCGTGCCAGGCCAGCCGGTCCAGGCCCTCCCGCGGATACGGCCCGAGCCGCGAGAAGACCGGCATGTAGTGGGAGCGGCAGAAGACGTTGACGGAATCGAGCTGCAGCAGGCCGACGTCGTCGATCGCCCGCCGCAGGTGCCTGGCGTCCACCCGCCCCGTCGGCCGCGGGCGCCCGAACCCCTGTGCGGCGAGGGCGAGGCGCCGCGCCTGCTTCGCGCTGAGGTCGAACTCGGGATCGGTCGCCATCCGGCGATTCTCCAGCAGGCGACATGAAAGTGCGGCGGACGATTAACCCGCCGGCGCCTACTTCTTCCCCCGCGCCTTCTTCTTCACCTTCACGCACTTTGCCTTGCCCTTGACCCGCGCCTTCTTGAAGCCCTTCTTGCACTTCAGCGGCTTCGCCGCCGGTTTAGTCGGGCTCGGGCTCGGCGCCGGGGTAGATGGAGGTGGGTTCGAGGTTCCGCCGCCGCCGCTCCCGCCTCCACCATCGGTGCTGGGGCAGGCCGCAGGCGCCGAGCCGGCGACGTTCGTCGTCTTCGGCGTCGGCGTCGCGAGGTGGAAAGCGGTGGAGCCGATGCCCTGGCGCTGGGAGGACTGGCCCGCCGCTGGGGCGGGGATCCGCGTTGCCGATCCGGAGACCGCGGTCGCAATGCAGCCCCAGGCGACGCAGTTGATCTTCGACTCGCCCGCCCCCTGGGTGAAGCAGGCCTGGCCTGGGTTGGGGAGGGCGATCGAGAGGGCTTCGTCGCCAGTGACGCTGAAGGCGCTGTTGGCCGCGGTGGTGGAGAGGAGCAGAGGTTTGGTGTTGTCGCGGCCCTGCAGCAGGGAGCTGCTGATCGTGTGGGCGGACTGTTTGGCTCCCGCCGCGTCGTAGGTGACGACCTTGTAGGGGCCTTCGCCGCTGGGGAAGGTCTCGTCGGCGGAGTCGAGGAGCTCGAGGAAGCGGGTTTCGCCGAGGCCGACCTCGTTGATCTTCATCGTCGCCGCGCCGGGGTCGGTGCAGTCGTCGGTGTTGGTCGACCAGTGCGGGAAAGCGCCGACGAGGCCGCCGACCTGGGTCGGGCTGGAGCCGTTGAGGTTGGCGCTCATGATCGCTTCGCCGCCGACCCGGTTGAAGAGGATTCTGGTGCCGTCGGGGGAGTAGGTGAGGGCTTCGTCCCCGGTCGCGATTTCGGAGTGGTTTTCGGCGATCTTGACGCCGCCGCCACCGCTGAGGTTGTAGCGCCAGATCTCGCTCCGCGTGTCCGGGTAGTAAGAGACCTGTTCCTGGATCATCATCGAGTCGCCGCTGGGGGAGATGTCGATCCACTGGGTGAACGGCAGGTCGGCGTCGCTGCCGAGGATCCGGGTCGCGGCGCCGCCGGCGGCCGGAACCCGGTAGAGGTCTTCGCCGGTCGGGATCGTGCTGGCGGGGAAGTAGACGTAGTTGCCGTCCGGCGACCAGGCGTTGGGGGTCGTCTGGGAGGTCCCGCTCGCGATGCTGTGGTCGCTGAGCAGCGGCGTCACCACCTTGGTGTTGATGTTGGCGACGACCGGCTGCATCACCGAGCCGAACCCGGGGTATTCGACGAAGCGGCGGAAGCTGAGCTTGGTGCCGTCCGGGGACCAGCTCGGCGCGGCGTCGGAGTAGACGGCGTTGCTGATCTGGACCGGGTTGGAGCCGTCGGCGTCGGCGACCCAGATGCCGTCGTCGTACGCTTGCGGGCCGATCAGCTTGAGCTTGGTGTAGGCGATCTTCGTCCCGTCCGGCGACGGGTACGGGAAGGTCGCGAGCGGCATCACGGCCTTGACGTGGCCGCCGTTGGCGGGGCAGGCCGACATCACGGTCGAGGAGGACGTGAAGGCGCCGATGACGTAGAAGATCCGGCCGTTCTCGCCGGCGAAGGTGGCCTCGGCACGCGGGGCGAGGGCGAGCAGGATCGAGGCGGCGAGGATCGCGCAGCACGACCAGCGGCCGATGGGACGGACGAGACCCATGGGGCGGCAGTTTCCCAGAATCCCGGCCGGCGCATTCCCGAATCTGCGACGGCTGGGTAGAAAGCACGCAGTCCGGAGGCGATCGTCGGAGGCACGACTCCGAACAGCGCGGTCAAGCCCAGGCCCCTGGCCGCCGATGACGGGGCATGAAAACTCTTCGCTCCCGCCTCCGTCGCCACCTCACCTACGCCAACGTCATTGCCAGCATCGCGGTATTCCTCGCGTTTGGCGGCGTCGGCTACGCGGCCACGACTCTGAACGGCAAGCGGATCGTCAACCACTCGATCGGCGCCGGGAAGCTCAAGAACGGGACCCTGACGAGCGCGCAGGTAAAGAAGAACTCGCTGACCGGGGCCGTGATCGAAGAGGCGTCGCTGGGCGCGGTGCCGCAGGCGCAGAATGCTGTGTCGGCAACCACCGCGGAGAGCGCAAACAGTGCCGCCAGCGCCGAAACGGCGGGCTACGCGACCAACGCGGACCACGCCGTAAGTGCCGACACGGCCGCCAGTGCCTCGACCGCGGAAGACGCCGACACTGTCGATGGCCTGACGGCGAGCCAGCTGCAGGTCTCCTGCCCGGCCGACACCGAACTGTTCGGCGGCATGTGCTGGGACGAAGACGCCCGCACCGCCCACGGCTGGGTCGTCGCCTCGGTCGAGTGCGGCGAGGAAGGCGGCCGCTTGCCGTCGCTCAGCGAGCTTGTCGCCTACGTCCTGCGGCCGGGTGAACAGGTATCGGGCCCGACCTGGAGCAGCGACGTCATCGACGTCAGCGGCGGCGATCCGGTCATCGCCACCCGCGACGAGGGGACGACCGCCAGCAGCCCCGCCTCTTCGGGCAGCTTCGGCTACCGCTGCCTCTTCTACCGGGTCAACTGAGCCGGCTCGGTCGGCTCGGGAGCTTCCGATGGGGCGAAAGCGATTGCCGCGGCTGCGCTGTGGAGCTCCGCGACCCGGGTGCGCTGGCGCTCGGCACGGTCGATCAGGCGACCGAAGTCGATCGCCAGGCCGCTGCCGCGGGCTTGCTCGACGACGCTCCACATCCGCTTCTTGCCGCTGATCCCGATCAGCAGCAGCTCCAGCTCGACCACCCGGCTGAGCGGCGAGTACCCGGCCAGCTGACCGTTGGGCTTCAGCCGTCCCAGCCTCTCGCCGATCCAGGCGGCGGCCGGTTTGACGCTGCCGCGGGAGACGCCGAGCCGTTCCATCGTCTCCTTCAGGGCCTCGCGGTCGGTTTCGACTTCGGCGCAGACGTCGGCCAGGGGCTCGCCGAAGCTCGGATCGTCGCGGTTGCTCGCGAGCAGGCGTCGAGCCAGCTGGACTCCGGCAGTCGAGCCGGCGAGGTGGTCGTTGAGGTAGATCGAGAGCAGTTTGTCGGGGTGTGGTTGTTTGGGCACCTTTGTGAACTACCCGTGAACCGACCGGCTGAAGCAATACGTTGCGGGCTAGCAGGGCCTCGGCAGCAAGTCGCACATCCTGTGCCTCGAGTTCACGGGAACTCGAATTGAGCAAGCTTTTGTCTGCGTTCATTCTGCCGCCGGTTTGACATCTCGCCAGGTCGGGGTCGGGCGCCAGCTCCGCTTCCTGGGATGCTTCAATCAGCGTCGAATCCGCTGCCCAGGAGAGTCGATGGCGAAGTTGAGCAGGACGAGAGAGCCCGGTCTCGATGAATCGCCCGGGGGGTTCACCCGGCGGGTCGCGATCCGCGATGCCGCCAAGCTCGTCGTCGGTGCCAGTGCCGTCGCTCAGGTGATGGCCGCGACCGGCGGCCAGACCGCGATCGCCAAGGGCGTCCGCGAGCTCGCCGGCAAGATCGCCAAGCCCGGTTACGGGCCGCTGGTCAAGCGGACCGGTGAGATGTCGCTGCCCGCCGGCTTCCACGCGATCGGCTTCGGCGCGGCCTACTCGAAGATGAGCGACGGCTTCCGCGTCCCGCCCTGCCACGACGGCACCGCGGTCTTCGGCATGGGCAACGGCGTCGTGCGGATGATCCGCAACCACGAGGGCTTTGGCCTCGGCGACCCCTGGGGCGGTCGCTTCCGCGCCTATGACCCCGTCGCCCTCGGCGCCGTCACCAGCACCGTCTTCGACACCCGCAGGGGCAGGGTGCTGGCCACGCACCTGGTCCTCAACGGGACCGACAACAACTGCAACGGCGGCCAGACCCCACGCGGCAGCTGGCTCAGCTGCGAGGAGACGACCGTCGGCCCGCGGCAGGGTTTCGGCAAGAAGCACGGCTACGTCTTCGAGGTCCCCGGCGACGCCAAGGGGGTGATCGAGCCGGTGCCGATCAAGGCGATGGGCCGCTTCAAACACGAGGCCGCCGTCACCGACCCGCGTACCGGCATCGTCTACATGACCGAGGACTGCGGCGACCCCGCCGACGGCTTCTACCGCTACCTGCCCGACGACATCCACAGGCTGCAGCGGGGCGGCAAGCTGCAGATGCTCGCCGTCAACGGCCGCTCGAGCTACGACACGACGCACGGGCAGAAGGTCGGCAGGAAGCTGCGCTGCGAGTGGGTGACGATCGGCGACCCCGACCCCGACGAAGCCGACCTGCGCCCCGACGCGGTCTTCCAGCAGGGCCGTGAGAAGGGCGCGGCCCAGTTCATCGCGCTGGAGGGCGCGAAGTGGAAGCGCGGCAGCTGTTACTTCACCGCCAGCAGGGGCGGCGATGACGGGCTCGGCCAGATCTGGCGCTACACGCCGAAGGGCCGCCGCGGCGGGGCCCTCGAACTGCTCTATGAGTCGAGCAGCGAGACCACGCTGGAAGAGCCCGACGCGATCGCGGTCAGCCCGCGCGGCGGCGTCGTCGTCTGCGAGGACGGCAACGGCGGCACGGTCGGCGGCGACAACTTCATCCGCGTCCTCACCCCGGCGGGGGGGATCGAAACCGTCGCCCGCAACGACACCCCGATGGACCTTGGCCTGTGGGGCAAAGGCGAAAAGGGCACCTTCGGCCGCAGCGAGTGGGCGGGCGTCGCCTACAGCCCCGACGGCAACTGGCTCTTCGTCCACATCCAGTTCCCGGGCAAGAGCTTCGCGATCACCGGCCCCTGGGAGCGAGGCTGGCTCTAGGCGGAGCGGTCGGTTTAACATTTCCCGTCTTTCTTGATCGATTTAGTAGACTAGGCTGCCCAGCGCGCGTGGGCGGCGGTCCCTGTCGCCCACGCGCCCCCTTATTCCCAGGAGCCAGAGGAGGCCCGATGAAGAGCGACGATCGAGTCGATGGGATGGAGGTCGAGGCCGTCTCGCGCGGCCGGTCCGAAGGCCAGGCCGGCGGATACCGGGTCCTCGGCAGATATGGCGACGTCCTCAACGCCGCCCGCGGGCAGGGGCCTCGCCTGGTTGAGCCGCCTCTCGGCACCCCAGCCGCCGTCGTCGATCTCTGGGGCGCCCGCCGTACGCGGTAACGCGTACGTTTGACCGCGCCGGCCCGCGAAGCCCCACCGCGGCCGGCCGGCGGGAAGTATGTTCGGCCGCGATGCCGCTGCCGACGCCTTCCCGCACGAGCGCTCGCCGCAGGACGATGGCGGCGACCGGGCTCGGCCTGGTCGCAACCGCGCTCCTCGCCGCGATGCTGTGGGCGCCGGTTGGCTCGGCCGACACGACGATCGGGGCCTACGTCAACCAGAACCCCGCGACGACGGGAACCTGCGGCTACAAAACGGCGGCCGAACGCCCCTGCCTGTTCGTCGACACGATCATCCCGGCGCTGGCGACGACCGCGCCCTGCGACGGCACCGTCACCCGCTTCCGCCTCAACGGACTGCCGAAGCCGAACAACCATTACCGCCTGCGGGTGGTCCGCAAAAACGCCGACGGCAGCTTCACCGGCACCGCCAGCAGCGCCCCGGTGACGATCGCCACCGACGGGGTGAACGAATACCTGACCAGCCTGCCGATCGCGGCCGGCGAGTACATCGGGGTCGACTTCGGCGACTCGACCGAAGAATTCGGCCTGCGCTGGGTCGAACAGCCCGCCACCGGTGCCTACTTCTTCAACGCCTTCCCCGCCGACGGCGGTACCGCCCTGCGGACCGGGTCGAGCGTTATCTCCTACCTCTACAACGCGGACGTCGTTTGCACGCCGAGCAACGTCTTCAAGGTGATCAAGCTGAAGGGCACGGGGTTGACGGTTGAAGTCGCCTCGGCCGGCGCCGTCGCCGTCACCGGCGTCGTGCCGAAGGGGAAGCCGAAGCTGCTGAAGCCGTCGCAGGCGTCGGGGGGCCCGGGACGGGTGAAGGTCAACCTCAAGCTGACCGCCGCGGCGAAGGCGGCGCTGCGGGAAAAGGGCAAGGTCAAGGCGCGGGCGACGGTCACCTTCACCCCGACCGGCGGCCCCGCTGCCTCGCAGACCAAGACCTTCACGATCAAGAAGCCGAAGGCGAAGAAATAGGGCGCGCTGTCACGCTCTGTCGATGGCGGCGCTGAGCGAACCCGATCTGCGCGCGGTCCTCGACTTCGTCGGCGACGCCTACGACGCGCAGGATCGGGCCGAGTTCCGCGCGGTGCTCTTGCCGGGGATCCACCGCCTGGTCGCCTCCGAGTACGTCTCCTACAACGAGGTCGAGGAGGGTAAGCGCGCGGCGGTCAGCATCGTCCTGCCCGAGTTACCTGCCTGGGCCGGCCAAGCGTGGGAACGACACGCGGCGGAAAACCCACTGCTGCAGAACTACATCCGGACCCGTGACGGGCGGCCACTGCGCTTCTCCGACGTGATCTCACCTCTCGAGTTCCGGCGCACGCCGCTCTTCGAACAGCTCTATCTGCCGCTTGGCAACCTCGAGCACCAGGTCGCTTTCGTCCTGCCCTCGACCCCGGACCTGACGATCGCGGTCGCGCTTAGTCGCTCGGGGCGCAACTACAGCGAGCGTGAGCTGCGCCTGCTCGAGCTCGCCCGGCCGCACCTGATCCAGGCTTACCGGGGCGCGCAGCTGCGCGAGCGCATCGCCGGCACCCTCGACGGCCTGCGCCTCGGGATCGACTCCGAGGCGACGGCAATCGTCGTGATCGATGCCGAAGGCGCCATCGACTTCGCCTCTGCCGCGGCGCGGAAGCTGCTCGACGAGCTGCCGGGATCCGACCCGGTGCAGGTCGGGCAGCCGCTCGCCGGGCCGCTCGGAGACTGGCTCGAGGCAGGCGGGAAGACCGGCGCCGTCGCGAGTGAGGGCCAGGACGATTCGCTGCTCGCGCGCTCGGTGAGGGGAGCGGGGGGCGCCCAGGTGATCCTCATCGAGCACGCCGGGAACGTCCTCTCGCTCGATGCCCTGCGCCAGCTCGGGCTGACGCCCCGCGAGGCCGAAGTGCTGCGTGGCCTGGCCCGTGGCGAGGGACTGCCGGCGCTCGCTGCCGAGCTCGAAGTCAGCCCCCGGACGCTGGCCAAGCACTCCCAGCACATCCACGCCAAGCTCGGCGTCAGCAGCCGGGCCCAGGCCGTGGCGACCGCCTGGGCGGCGACCAGCGGCGGCCTGCTCGGCGTTACCCAGTTCCTCACCTGAGCTCGCCCGCAGGCGAGGCCTCGACGGTGGCCCTACCTGCCTCCCAGTTCCCCCATCGTCGCGAGCAGGGATTCCACCAGCGAGGCCTTGTCGTAGCCGCCCTCGAGCACGAGGCCGAGCGGTACGCGGAGCTCGGAGGCCAGGTCGCGGGCCCGGCGGGCCATCCGCGCGTAGGACCCGGTCTCCAGATTGCAACTGGCGAGCGGATCGAGGCGGTGGGCGTCGAAGCCGGCGGAGATCAGGATCAGCTGCGGGGCGAACGAGCGGGCGGCCGGGATTACCTCCGCCTCGATCAGCGAGAGCCATAGCTCCTCGCCGGACCCCGGCGGGACCGGCAGGTTGAGCGTGTAGCCCTCACCATCGCCCGTGCCGCGGTCTGCGGCGGCGCCGCTGCCCGGATAGAGCGGGTCCTGGTGGATGTCGACGACGAGGACGTCGGCGCGGTGGCGGAAGGCCTCGCCGGTGCCGTTGCCGTGGTGCACGTCCCAGTCGAGGATCAGCACCCGCTCCAGGCCGAGGTCGGCGATCGCCATCGCCGCGGCGATGGCGATGTTGTCGAAGAGGCAGAAGCCCATCGCCCGCTCGGGCTCGGCGTGGTGGCCGGAGGGGCGGACGGCGCAGAGGCCGATCGCGGCCTCGCCGCGCAGCAGCGCCCGGGTCATCTCGCAGGCGCCGCCGGCGGCGTGTAGGGCCGCCCGGTAGGAGGCCTCGCCGACGAAGGTGTCGGCGTCGATCTCCCCGCCCCCGGCGAGGCAGAGCTGGCGGATCGACTCGACGTGGCGGGCGCTGTGGATCAGTTCCAGCTCGCGCTCTTCGGCAGCGGGGGCGGCGCGGCGCTCCCAGCCGAGCCAGTCGCGCTCCTCCAGCGCCGCTTCGATCGCGACCAGCCGCTCCGGCGTGTCCGGGTGGGAGGGGACGTGGGCGCGGGGATCGTGCTCGAGGCAGGCGGGGTGGCTGAAGTAGAGCATCGCCCGACTGTAGGACCTCGATGCCCGCGCGGGCCTCTGGACCGCCGCAGGGCCTAGCCTGCGGCGATGAGTGGACCGCAGCTCAGCCTCGCGATCTCGGTCTTCCTCGCCTGCGCGGTCGAGGCGGTCGAGGCCTTCACGATCGTGCTGGCGGTCGGCAGCACCCGCCGCTGGTCCTCGGCGCTGCTCGGGGTCGGCGGCGCCCTCCTCGTCCTCGCGGTGCTGGTCGCGGCGCTCGGCCCGGCGCTCACCGCCCTGCCGATCGCGGTCCTGCGCGTCCTCGTCGGTGGCCTGCTGCTGGTCTTCGGCCTGCAGTGGCTGCGCAAGGCGATCCTGCGCGCCGGCGGGGTCAAGGAGCTGCATGACGAGGGGGCGATCTTCGAGCGGGCGACGGTCGCCGCCCAAGCAGCCGTCCTCGGCGGCGGCGTCGACTCCTACGCCTTCGCGATCGCCTTCAAATCGGTGCTGCTGGAGGGCCTCGAGGTCGCCTTCATCGTCCTCACCTTCGGCGCCAACCAGGACAACCTGCCGCTGGCCGCGTTCGCCGCCGCGCTGGCGGTTCTCGTCGTGGTCGCGGCCGGGGTCGCGGCGCGGGCGCCGCTGGCCCGGGTGCCGGAGAACTCGATGAAGTTCGCCGTCGGCGTGCTGCTGACCAGCTTCGGGATCTTCTGGGGAGCCGAGGGAGCGGGCGCGTCCTGGCCCGGCGGCGACGCTTCGCTGCCGGCGCTCGTCGTGCTGGTCGCCGTGGCGGCCTGGCTGATGGTGCGCCAACTTCGCGACGCCGCGAGGGCGCCGATCGTCGTCGGGTCGAGCCGGTGATCGGCCGCCTTGGCGCCGGCATCTGGGAGTTCGTCGTCGGCGACGACTGGCG
>OUNO010006851.1_pt1 | contig 23536 bp, 23 predicted proteins | sample 1779811 | NCBI WGS metagenome assembly OUNO01 (sample SAMEA3914804, study PRJEB12502) | metagenome | biome: forest; material: soil | place: Canada | collected 2010-06-25 | depth 0.3 m | reverse complement strand
CGCCGGTGTGGATGCCGATGCGGACAGCCACCTCGAGGGCGCGGGCGGCGTCCTCGATCGCCAGCGCGCAGCGCAGCGCCCGCGAGGGCGGGCCCTCGAAGGTCGCCAGGAAGCCGTCGCCGACGGTCTTGACCTCGCGGCCGCCGAAGCGCTGCAGCTCGGCTCGAACCGACGCGTCGTGTTGGGAGAGCAGGTCTCGCCAGCGCCCGTCTCCGAGCTTTGCCGCCCGGGCGGTCGCGTCGACGATGTCGGTGAACATGACCGTCAGCAGCCCGCGTGCGAGCTCGCCGCCACGGCGCCCGCCGGTCAGGAACTCCTCGACCTCCTCCACGATCGCATCGCTGTCGCCGATGAAGGGGAACGAGTCGACGCCGTCCAACTCGACGTAGCGCGCGCCGGCGATGTTCTGGGCGAGGTAGCGCGAGTGACGCACGTCCCACGCCAGATCCCGGTTGCGGTGCATGACGAGCGTCGGCACCCGCACCCGCGGCAGGGTGTCGCGGACGTCCTGGTCGACCATCGATTTGACCATCGTCCTGGCCTCCGCAGGGCTCGCCGCGAGGCGCTGCATGCGCGCGAACCACTCGCCCAGCGCCGCGTCGTCGGCCATCGACGGCGCGAGCATTTTCAGGACGGGACTGTTGGGGTTTCCCCACTCGCCGGCGTTGCGTTCGACCAGCTCGACTCGCTCCTCTCTCGTCAGCGCCCAGTCGTAGTCGGGCGCCCACGACGTGCGCGCGACCGACGCATACATGATCAGCGCGCCGACGCGCTGGGGATGGTCGGCCGCGAGCTTGGTGCCGACGAGCCCGCCGAGCGAGTACGTGAACAGCGCCGCACGTTCGCTTCCCGCCGCGTCGAGCACGGCGAGGGCGTCCTCGGCGTCCTGATCGAGCGTCTGCGGCTCGCGGGTCCGGTCCGAGAGGCCGGTGCCGCGGCGGTCGAAGAGGATCAGGCGGTTGAAGACGGCGAGACGCTCGAGGAAGCGGCGCATCGCCGGGGCCTCCCAAAGCTGCTCGATCTGGGAGATCCAGCCGGGCAGGAACAGCAGGTCGAGCGCGCCCTCGCCGACTACCTGGTAGGCGATGCTGACGTCGCCGCTGCGGGCGTACTGCGTGCTCGGCGCCATCAGGACTCTTCGATCAGGGCGCGGAACCGCGCCGAAGGCTCGACGCTGGCTCCGGCCGCGTGGACGCGGTCGCTCAGCCACAGGTCGGACGTCACGACGCGCACGGCGCCCGGCGTCGAGTCGGCCAGCAGCAGCCGGACGATCTCATCGTCGGCCGAGTCACGCCGCGGGCGAGGCGCGTGGGCGACCTCGATGACCGTCGAGCGGATCGGCGGCGACGGTGGCTTCTCGAACACGACGGTCACGTCCGCGCCGCTCACCGCCGCCCAGCGCTCGAGCAGGTCGACGAGCCTGATCATGGCTCCGTGGCGGTCCTTCCACCACGCGTCCGGTCGCGTACCGATGACGTTCATTCCATCCACGAGCCAGCGCACTGCCGTCAAGCGTACGTCGTGGGCGCCGCCCGCGGCGCTGCGCCCACGACCGCCCGCCGCCCGCGTCCGCGCAACGCCCCGGCGAGTGGCGTGGCGGAGGCAATCGTGCTGGAGTGGATGGACATGCGGCTCGAGGGCATCCAGACCGGCGACATCGTCGAGGTCGACCACAAGGGCAGGCGGTTCCACGCCGTCGTCGTCGGCCCCGCGCCGGGAGGTCTCGCCCTGCAGCCGACCGATCGGCGCGTCAACTACTACAGCTGCCGCAGCCGCGAGGTGATCGGCCATTGGGCCAAGCGCGGGCGCCCGAGGCAGACGAGCGAGCCGCTGCGACCGTCCCCGCGCCAGCTCGAGATGGACCTCTCCGACGGCTTGGCCGCGGCCGAGTGACCCCCGCGGCTCAGTCACGGCCGCGGGCCCGATAGGCGTCCGCGGCGTCCTCGAGACGATCATCGCCCCAGAACCGCTCGCCTTCCACGATGACCGTGGGCACGCCGAAGACGCCCGCCGCGAGCGCGTCGTCGTTGATGTCTCGCAGCGCCTGCTTGACGACGGGATCGCCCAGTCCTGCCTCGAGCTCGGAGCGATCGAGGCCGACGCGCCCGCCGGCCTCGAGCACGACGGCGGGATCGGCGAGGTCGGCGCCCTCGAGGAAGGCCATCCGCATCGCGCTGAGGGCAAACGGCCTCAGCAGTCCCCGACCCTCGGCCACCACCATCGCCCGGGCGGCGTGGAGATCGCTCGTCGGCCACTGCTCGGGCCAGTGGATCGCGCCGAGGCCGTGGGCGGCGGCACGCCGCTCGCAGTCGGCCTGGCCCTCGGCACGCCCGTTGGTCAGCCCCCACGACGTGCGGCCATTGGCGGTGAACACGACGCCGGCGAGGACGCCGCGCCAGCGCGCGCTCGGCAGGACGCGCTCGATGCGCTCGGCCGCGATCCACGAGTACGGCGACATCGCGCCGAAGTAGAAGGGGGGACCGTCGTCCGGCATGCGTCCATGCTCTCTTAACCCGAGCCGGCGCCGTCGCGAGGTCATCTGCCGGGCCGCGGCGCGCAGGCGCCGGACCGGCTGGGGCCGGCAGGTGCGATCCTTGGCGGGGTGTTGCGCCGCTGGGATATAGGGTCACGGGCATGAGCGACCGCGTGCTGCTGCTCTCGTGGGAGTATCCGCCCGTCATCGAGGGCGGCCTCGCGCGCCACGTGCGCAAGCTCGCGGAGGCGCTCGTCCGTCAGGGCGTGACCGTCGACGTGCTCACGCGCGGAACCGGCAACGAGGGCCCGGCCGCCGTGTCCGAGCCGGAGCTGCGAGGGGGCGTCAACGTCCACCGCGTGCGCGAGCCGAGCTGGCCGCGAGACCTCGACCGCTTCGTCGAATGGGTGGAGCGGATGAACGAGGACATGCTCGCCGCCGGCGAAGCTCTCGCGCAGGAGCATCGCTACGACCTGATCCACGGCCACGACTGGCTCGTCGCGCCGGCTTCGACGGCCCTGGCCGACCGGCTCGAGCTGCCGTACATAACGACGATCCACGCCACCGAGCACGGCCGCCACCAGGGTTGGGTGGCCGACCCGCCCCAGTCGCACATCCACTCGGTCGAGCGGCGGATGGCGCGCCGGGCCGATGCGGTCATCGTCTGCTCGTACTACATGCGCGGGCACGTCGCCGACATTTTCGACATCGACGAGCGCCGTGTGGCGGTCATCCCCAATGGCGTCGACCCCAGCGAACTGCGCCCGACCGGGGATCTCACGAGCATGCGCGCCGGGTTCGCCGCACCCGAGGAGAAGCTCGTCCTGCTCGTCGGGCGGCTCGTCTACGAGAAGGGGTTTCAACTCGCGCTCGACGCGCTCCCCGGCGTCATCGAGCAGGTTGGCGACGTGCGCTTCATCGTCGCCGGCAGCGGCACCCACGAGGCGGAGCTGAAGGCGCAGGCCCAGCGCCTCGGACTGGACAGCCACGGCACATTCGTCGGCTGGATCGGTGACGACGTGCTGCACTCGCTCTACCGGATCGCCGACCTGTGCGTGGTTCCGTCGATCTACGAGCCGTTCGGGCTCGTCGCACTCGAGGCGATGGCCTCGGGATGCCCGTGCATCGTGGCCGACACGGGCGGCCTGCGCGAGGTCGTGCCGCGCGGCGAGAAAGTCGGGCTGCGCTTCAACGGCGGCGACGCCGAGCACCTCGGCGTGATGATCGAACGGCTGCTCGTCGACGGTGAGCTGCGCGACCGGCTCGTGACCGAGGCTTCCGAGCACGTCCTCAGCTTCGACTGGGACGACATCGCCCTGCGCACCAGGGGGATCTACGACGAGTTCCGCCTCCTCGCCCCACGACAGGGAGCCGGGCGCCGATGAGCACCCCGCTCGCAGGGCTCATGCAGGACGACTTTCCCCTGACCGTCCATCACATCCGCCGCGCGCTGCGCAGGACCAGCCCCGACGCGACCGTGACGACGCTGCACGAGCCCGGTGTCGTGCGGTCGACGAGCTTCGCCGAGATATCCGACCGCGTCGATCGCCTCGCGCGCGTCCTGCAGCGGCTTGGCATCGAGCAGGGCGATCGGGTCGCGACCTTCGCCTGGAACAACCAGCGCCACGTCGAGCTCTACTTCGCCGTCCCGTGCGTCGGCGCGGTCCTCCACACGCTGAACATTCGCCTCTTCGCCGAGCAGCTGACCTACATCGTCAACCACGCCGAAGACGAGGTCATCTTCGTCGACGACTCGCTCGTGCCGATCCTCGAGAAGCTCGCGCCGAGCTTTCAGACCGTCAAGCGGTTCGTCGTCATGGGCGACGGGGACTGCTGCTCGCTGCCAGACGCGCTGCGCTACGAGGAGCTGCTCGAGGAGGCCGGGCCGGGCGAGTTCGACTATCCCGAGCTCGACGAGCGTCAGGCGGCGGCCCTCTGCTACACGAGCGGCACGACGGGCAACCCCAAGGGCGTCCTCTACTCGCACCGCTCGATCAGCCTCCACTCGACGGCGACGCTCGTGCGCGACGGCCTCGGCCTCGGCCGGGCCGACCGCGTCCTCGTGGTGGTGCCGATGTTCCATGCCAACGCGTGGGGACTGCCCCATGGCGCGGCACTCGCCGGCGCCGACCTGATCCTGCCCGACCGCTTCCTGGCCGCCGAGCCGCTGGCCGGGCTGATCACATCCGAGCGCCCGACGCTGATGGGCTGCGTGCCGACGATCTTCGCCGACCTGCTCCGCTTCGCCGAGGAGCATCCAGACGTCGATCTCTCATCGATGACGAACGCCACCTGCGGGGGCTCGGCCGTGCCGCGGCAGCTGATGAAGGACTTCGAGGAGCGCCACGGCGTGCGCATCTTCCAGGCTTGGGGGATGACCGAGACGAGCCCGGTCGCGACGTTCTCCCGACCCGCCGAGAGAGAGCACGACGACGCCTACTGGGACGAACGGGCCAAGCAGGGACGTCCGCTGCCCTGGGTCGAGCTGCGCCTCGTCGGCGACGGCGGCGAGGAGGTCGCCTGGGACGGCGAGTCGACGGGCGAGATCGAGGTACGCGGGCCGTGGATCGCCGCCGACTACTTCCGCGACGGCTCCAGCGCCGAGAAGTTCGACGCCGGCTGGCTGCGGACCGGCGACATCGCCTCGGTCGACGCCAAGGGGTTCGTCCAGATCACCGACCGCGCCAAGGACGTCATCAAGTCAGGCGGGGAGTGGATCTCCTCGGTGGAGCTCGAGAACGAGCTGATGTCCCATCCCGACGTCGTCGAGGCGGCCGTCATCGCCAAGCCCGACGAGCGCTGGGCCGAGCGGCCACTGTGCTGCGTCGTCCTGCGCGCGGACGCCGCGCCCGATCCCGCGGCGCTCGTCGAGCATCTGAGGAGTCGCGTGGCGAGGTTCTGGCTTCCCGACGAGTTCGCCTTCATAGAGGAGATCCCCAAGACGAGCGTCGGCAAGTTCGACAAGAAGGTGCTGAGGATGAGGCTCACCGAGGGGGACCTCGGAGGGCGCGTGCAGATCTGATGCAGCGCTAACGTTCTTCGTCCGCCTACCCGATGAGTCCGAATATCACGCCGTGGCCACGTTTCCGTGGGCGTAGCTGATAGACCTTCGGCTTCGAAGGCAGGCGAATTGAGCAAGAACCAGAACAGGGACGACGGTTTGTCGCAATGATCCGTAGCGACCATCACCACACAGGCCCACATCGAGGGCCCTCAAACCATCAATGGGAGGTTGGCATGACTCGGACCGATGTCATGGCCTCGAGCAGGCCAGGGACCGCAGGCGCAGCGCAGTCGAGCAGGGGCTCCACCGGCATCGGGCGCCGGCTCTCGCTCATCCCAGCGGTGCTCGTGATCGCGGCGCTCGCGGTGCCGAGCGCGGCTCTGGCCGCGGAAGGCACGTCGGGCTACAGCCAGACGCCGAACACGCCGAGCACGTCGACGACGCCGACGCCGAGCACCGGCACGTCGCCGTCGAAAGAAACGGGATCGCCGACGAGTACGACGCCGGCCAAAGCGGCCGAACCGGCGAGCTCGAGCGCGCCGACCGAAGCCAAAAAAGCCGGCACGCTTCCCTTCACCGGCTTCGATCTGCGTTGGAGCATCGGCTTCGGGCTGCTGCTGATGGGCGCAGGATTCTGGATCGTCGTCTCACAGCGCCGTCACCGTCGCGACGGCCGCTGAGCCACAAGCATCGAGTAGGGGCCACATGAGCGGCCGTCTGTCAGCGCGACAGGCGGCCGTTCGGCTGTCCGGGGTGAAGCCGCGGCGGCCCGGCGCGTGAGCCCGTCGCCCGATCTGGTCATCTTCGACTGCGACGGCGTCCTCGTCGACAGCGAGGGCCTGTCCAACGGGCTGCTCGCGGACATGCTGACGGCGCAGGGTCTGCCGACTTGCCTGGCGCTGGCCAGGCGGACCTACCAGGGCCTGCTCCTGGCCGACGTCTTCGCGCTGGCCGAGTCCAAGCTGGGCCGCCCGCTGCCGGCCGATCTGCCGGAGCGCTTCGAACGCGAGCGGGCCGTCCTCTTCGAACGGGAGCTGACGGCTGTGGCCGGCGCCGCCGACGCGGTCAGGCGCGTGCGGGCGGCCGGGGCGGACGTCTGCGTCGCGTCGCAGGGTCGGCTCGAGAAGATCGTGCTGTCTCTGCGCCTGACCGGCATGCTCGACCTCTTCGACGCCGACGCGCTGTTCTCGGCGCATGCGGTGCCTCGCGGCAAGCCCCACCCCGATCTCTTCCTGCACGCCGCCCGCAGCCGGGGTGTGCGGCCCGCGAGCTGCGCCGTCGTCGAGGACACGCCGTCGGGCGTCACGGCCGCGGTATCGGCGGGCATGCGGACATTGGGATACGCGGCCGACAGCGACGCGAGCGCGCTCGTTCTCGCCGGCGCGGAGATCCTCGACTCCTTGGACGAGCTGCCCGAGAGGCTCGGCCTCGCCTGAGATCGACGCAGCGGCGCGCCCGGCGCCGGCTGCGCGGGCGGAATGTATCCTCCAGCCGACGATGGCACCGCGCACGCTGATCGCAGGCCTCGCCACGGTTCTCGCGCTCGTCGTGGTCGGGTGCGGGTCCAGCGCCAAGCCGCCTGCCGGCGAGGTCATCTCCGGGCCCGGCCTCTCGGTCGACCGGCCACCGTGGCCCGCCGAATACGCGCACCTCGCCGAACGGCTTCGCCTGATCGGCATCCCGCCCGGGGGCAGCGAGAAGTTCCACATCCATGCGCTCCTCCACATCTACGTCGACGGCCTGCTCTCGCCGCTGGCGGCCAACATCGGCCTCGACCCGGCGAAGCACCTCGAGTCGAGCCTCCACACCCACGACCACACCGGCATCATCCACATGGAGGCGCCGCATCCCTTCAAGTACACGCTCGGCGACTTCTTCATGGTCTGGGGCGTCAAGCTCGGACCGGACCAGGTCGGCGACCTCAAAGGGCTCGGCGGAGACCACCTGCACTTCTTCCTCAACGGCCGGCCGCTTAGCGACCCGGCGGCGCACGTCATGCACAACAGGGACAGCATCGTCATCGGCTATGGCCCACTCAGCAGCTTCCCTCACCGCCCGTCGACACTCCTCTTGAAGGAGGTCGAAGGCAAGGGAGGCGGTGCCCTGAGCTGTTCCGAGGCTCGACCAGGGCAGAAGGCACGCAGCTGCCTGACGACGCCGACGACCCCGTCGCCGACGCCCAAGTCCGGCAGCGGCGCCAAGTCGAGCTAGCTCCCGTCCGGCGGCCCTCGGAGCTGTGGAGCCAGCGCCGGGACGCGCGGTCGAATACCGTGCTCGCCCGAGCGTCGATCTCGGGGAGAGGGGGCGAGTACGAGCCATGGCCGATCGCGACGACATCAACTTCACCTACTCGCTGACCGACAAGGTCTTTCGCCAGAGCATGGGCGAGCTGGCCGACTTCAGCGGCGCGAAGTACGACGGAGACTTCTCGATCAGCCTCGCGGAGGCGCAGCGACGCAAGCACGAGTACGTCGCCGAGCAGATCGGCATCGAGCCTGGCAGCCGGATCCTCGACCTCGGCTGCGGCTGGGGCGCCCTGCTCGCCTTCATCCGCGACCGCGGCGGCGCCGGGATGGGCGTCACCCTCTCCACGACTCAGCAGGCCGCCTGTCACCGCCATGGGCTCGACGTCCACCTCTTCGACGCCCGTCGCCTCGATCGCGACAGCTTCGGGCCGTTCGACGCAGTCGCGAGCCTCGGCGCCTTCGAGCACTTCTGCTCGGTCGAGGACTACCGCGCGGGTCGTCAGGAGGAGATCTATCGCGACCTCTTCGAGCGCGTCGCCGCCGTCCTGCCCGAGCGGGGACGCTTCTACCTTCAGACGATGATCTTCGGGCGCAACATGATCTCGGTCGATGACGTCGACGTGCGCGCGCCGCGGGATTCGGACGCCTGGTACCTGGCCCTCCTGCAGCGCCAGTTCCCCGGCTCGTGGCTTCCGCTCGATCAGGATCAGATCGTCCGCTGCGCGGCACCCGCCTTTCGCGTCGTGTCGAGCAGCGACGGTCGTCTCGACTACATCGAGACGATCACGCAGTGGAACAAGCGGGTCGGGGCTCGCAGCCTGCGCAAGACGCTGCTCAAGCTCCAGCTCGTCCCGCGCTGGCTGACGAGCGCCGACTTCCGCCTCGCCTTCACGTCCGGCGTGAGCGCCAATAAGGTCTGCTTCGAACGCGAGCTGCTCGATCACCGCAGGCTCGTCTTCGAGCGGGCCTGAGGCTTGACAGCACGGCGCAGTTACTCTTGCGGGATGTCCGATCAGCATCCGCATGCGCGGCTAATCCGCGAGTTCCATGATCACCAGAACCTGTTCTACTCCGGCGGCGACCAGGGACCGGTGGCGGCGATGCTCTCAGACGATGTGACCTGGCACGTACCCGGTAGCAGCCCCATCGCAGGCGAGTATCGAGGACGGGGCGCAGTGCTGAGCTACTTCGCTCGGCGACGCGAGCTGGCCGACGCGACGTTTCGGATCGAGGTACGCGGGGTGCTGGCCGACGGTGAGCGCACGGTGATCCTCGCCGGAGGCGAGGTCGAGTACGGCGGTGAGACGTTCGCGTGGGGAACCGTCGGGATCTTTCGTCTCGCCGACGCCAGAATCGCCGAGTGCTGGGTGGTGCCCTACGACCAGCGTGCCTTCGACGAGATCTGGTCCTCGCTCGTCGACCGCTCCGCGCGGTTCGGCACGAGATCGTCCAACACCCCGCGCGCAACCCAGTGATCTAGCGCGCGCGGAGGCAGCGCGGGGTATGTCTGCAGTTTGCGGTGGCGCTTCAGTCGGCCACCCCGGCAGTGATCCCGCGGATGTTGAGCTTGGCGACCAACTCGGGGTCGTTGAACACGTCGATCGTGACCGCGCGGTCTCCGACGACGGTGAACGCCAGCACCGCGAACGGCCGCTCGCCATCGAACGCGACGGCGCCGGCGGCGCCGTTGATCAGCGCCGGGCGTACGTACGGAGCGAAGCGGCGGGCCGTCATCGCCCCGCGCGCGACCTCAGTGGCGCCGTGGAGCTCCAGCGGGTCGTCGTCGCGGCGATGTGCGCGGAGCACGACGTCCGGGTCGAGCACCGCCACCAGTGCGTCGAGGTCGCCGTCCCGCGCGGCGGCGAAGTAGGCATCGACGACCGCCTGCTGGCGGGTCAGGTCTGAGTCCGGCGGTGGCGCTGCATCGCGCACGCGACGCCGTGCACGACTGGCGAGCTGGCGGGTCGCCCCCGGCGAGCGATCGACCATCGTCGCGATCTCACTGAACGGCATCGCGAACATGTCGTGCAACACGAACGCGAGGCGGCCGGCCTCAAGGTCAAGCTCGTCTACCGGTTCGGACCGACGATGACCAGGAAGCTGACCGGCCGCCATCCGCGGGCCGGGAGCGGGATCGAGCCGATGGAGATCTGGGCCCACCAGCCGAAGATGATGTTCGGGATGGGCAAGTTCAACCAGGTGGTGCGCAAGGGGACATCTGTCGATGAGCGGCTCAGAAACCTCGTCGAGCTGAAGGGCGCGCAGATGATCGGCTGCGAGTACTGCATCGATCTCGGCTCGCAGATCTGCCGCAATTCGGGTCTCTCCGACGACGAGCTCCTGGCGCTGGCGCGCTACCGCAAGAGCGACCTTTTCAGCGAGCGCGAGAAGGTCGCGCTCGACTACGCCGTCGGCGTGATGCGCACGCCCGTCGAGGTCACCGACGAGCTGTTCGAGCGGATGAAGGAGCACTTCAGCGACGAGCAACTCGTCGAGATCACAGCGCTTCTGACCGTCGTCAACATCGACCGCTTCAACGCCGCCTTCGGGATCGGCTCGGCGGGGTTCAGCGAGGGGATGGTCTGTGTCCCTTCGGACCGGCCGGCCGCCACCGCGGCGTTGGCGAGTGTCGCGGAGATGTCGGGCGTGGGTTTGCCGAGTTCCCCCCCAACCGAGAGCCCACTGCTGCCACCGGCGCATCTTGATGGGTTGATGCTGACGCTGTGGTGTCGCACCATGTCCAAGGTGCGCACGACGCTCACGATTGATGAGTCCGTCATGAGGGCGGTCAAGATGCGCGCCGCCCGAACCGGCCGGGGCGACAGCCAGGTGATCGAGGAATCTCCGCGTCGCGACATGGGCCTGGACCTGCTCGAGCGCCTTTGGGAGAAGAGCGCCTTCTCGAGCGCGACGCCGAAGCGCTTGCCGTCGAGGCGCAGCACAAGACGCGCCCCAGCCCGCGCTGAGAAGTGCGGGTCGTGCTCGTCCCCAACGTCGTCATCTCCGGCGTGCTGTCGCCGCGGGGCGCACCAGCCGACCTTCTCTCGTTCGAGGGAGGGATACCCGTGTTCTCGCCGCGTGCGCTCCCAGACATGCTCGCCGAAGCTTGAGCGCTCGGCTTGCGCACGCCGCAACAAGTCGACGTGCCGGCCTACCGGCTGCCGACTTCATGCGGATGAGAGGACTCGAACCTCCACCTGGTTTCCCAGACACGGACCTGAACCGTGCGCGTCTACCAATTCCGCCACATCCGCGTGCTGGCCGGGGGGCGAAGATATCGCACCCACGCACGACAGGCGAGGTCGCGGCGTCGCCCGCGGCGTTCCAGGCGCCGCGTCGCCCAAGTCGCCGTCGGCACTTTGCTAGCCTCGGGTCGGCTTGATCCCTCGCCGCTATCGTCCAGGGGACTAGGACGCCGCCCTCTCATGGCGGAAACCCGGGTTCGAATCCCGGTAGCGGTACTTGATGCGTCCCGGTTTACGGGGCGGTTCGCGTTCGGGATACTGGGCGGGCGATGTCCGAAAACGTTGAGGTCGTCCGGCGGATGTACGAGGCCCGCGATGGTGGAGATGCTGACGGCGTGCTGGCCTGTTTCGATCCAGGGGTGGTGCTCGACGCGAGGGTACGGATGGATAGCGACATCGTGCACGGGCGCGAGGCAGCGGCCCGGGTCATCGGCGAGTGGGTGGCAGCGTTCGATGACTGGAGTGAGGAGATCCATGAGATAAATGATCTAGGGAGCCACGTGTACGTCGTCGCCACGCAGCGGGGCCGCGCGAAGGGGAGCGGGATCGAAGTCGAGTCTCGCTATGCCCTGCTGTACCAAGTCGAGGGCGGTCAGATCACGCGGATGGCGCTGTTTGACGGCGAGGCCGAGGCTCTCGCAGCGGCCACGGCACAGGAGTAGGCGATGTCGCAGGACAACCTGGACCTTGTGCGCTCGATCTACGAGGCCTGGGAACGTGGTGACTTCAGTCGCACAACTGGGTTGCACCCCGAGATCACGTGGGCTTACGTTGGCGGACCCGAACCAAGCAGCGGGACCGGGATGGCCGGGATGGGAGCGCCCATGCGCGACTGGCTACACGCCTGGGACGAGTGGCACATCGAAGCGACCGAGTACCGCGAGCTCGACGGTGAGCGCATCCTCGTGTTCTGTCGGGGCGTCGGCCGCGGCAAAACGAGCGAGTTGGACCTCGGGCGCCTGTCGACGGACGGGGCGAACCTGTTCGAGGTCCACGACGGCAAGGTCGGGAGACTCGTCATCTACTGGGACCGCGACCGCGCCCTCATCGACGCCGGCCTCCCTCCGGAGAGAGACACTCCGAGCTAAAGCCTTCCTTTGCGGAAAAATGGGGCGTGTTCGTTGCGTCAGGGGATGTACGGCGGAGCCTCGCCCCAGCCCCAGCGAGGGACGGGCGCGTGCTCGACGAGCTCGGCGCCGGGCTGGGAGTTGTGCTGTGCCAGACGGGTGCCCCACTCGAGGTAGGCGAGCAGCGCTGAGCGGAACTCCGGGTCATCGGGGAGGCTCGCGTCGTCGGCGGCGAGGCTCATCAGCGAGACGAAGCGAAAGCGCTGCTCGGGGGTGATCGCGAGGTCCTGGTGCTTGGCGAGCATCCGCTCGTAGCCGCCGAGCTCGTCGCTGTAGCGCGTCGCTCCGCCAAAGACCTCGCACCACCAGGCGACGACGTGGCGCCGGTGCTCCGCGCCGACCTCTCCGCCGAACATCGGCGCGAGCGTCTCGTCGGCTTCGACGCGGTCGTAGAAGGCGTCGATCATGCTCGCGATCGCCTCCTCGCCGCCCGCCCACTCGTACAGCGTCGCCATGCGTCCATGCTAGCCCTCGGGCGGTACCGGAATCCGTATAGTCCGCCCGCATGAGGTGGACGCACATGACGGCGCGCATCGGGCTTGCGCTCGTGGCGTTGGCACCGCTGCTGGCCACGCTGGGCATGTCCGGCTCGGCCAGCGCAGCCACGTCCTGCTCTGAGGTGCCGACCGTCTATGGGATCCCCCCCTGGGGCTTTCATACCGGCCCCTACACGGGGGGAACCAGCTTCGCCAAGGGCCATGGCAACATCAACCTCGAAGCCAACACGGTCTCGGGGATCATGTGTCAGCAGGATCGCGCCGGGCTCATCATCATGTCGGTCGAGCACCACCTCGGCTACCACTCCCACTACGCGATGATGTGGGGCTTCCCGGGGAACATCATGAAGATCAAGTTCCGGATCACGCGGAGCACAGACAAGAAGTGCGCAGTCGGAACCGTCGGTCGCGCGACCCTCTACGCCAGCTACAACGGCGTGCGCAGCGACAGCGTCCAGTTCTTCTTCCCGGCTGCCTGCAGGCGCCAGGATCACCTCTACCACGGAACCCAGGTCAACAACCAGGTCCCGCCGCTCTAGCGCCGTCGGAAGGCGCGAGGGCGCCCGGGTCGTCGCCGCCGGCGCTCGAATCCCGGTAGCGACACCCTCTTCGACATACTGGCGAGCTGTGGAGCACGAGAAGCTCTTGCAGGCCACCTACGAGGCCTTCAACGCCCGAGACATCGATGGTGTTCTGAGCCAGATGACGGCGGACGTCGACTGGCCGAACGCGTGGGAGGGCGGGCGCGTCAACGGACACGCGGGCGTTCGTGACTACTGGTCGCGGCAATGGTCGGCTATCGATCCGACCGTGGAGCCGGTGGCGTTCACGGCCCGCTCAGACGGCAGCGTCGCCGTCACCGTCGATCAGGTTGCACGCGATCTCGACGGCGAGCTGCTCGGCGAGGGGCAGGTGCTTCACGTCTACGTCTTCCGCGACGGCCTGATCGCCCGCATGGATGTCGAGGAGCTCACCGGCCCGGAGTGACGTGAGCCCGACCCGTCGCTCTCAACATCCGATGCTCCTCGGCTCGGCTGAGACCTCGCCGGCCCGTGGATCGCCGTGGGCGGCAGCCATCCGGGCGTCGCGGGGAAGCTTCGGCACCCCGTAGGCCACGAGGAGGCCCTCGTGGACGTCGCGCTCGGCAGCGAAGAGGATCTGGCTCCTGCCCGGATAGTCCCAGTCGAACGGATACTCGCCCGCATAGGCGCGGCAGGCGCCCAGGATCGGGTCGGCCAACCGCGCGCACTCACGGGCGCGACGGCGGTCCCGGCAGACGAACACGACGTGAGCCATCGCCTGGCGACGCCGGCCATAGCGCGAGGTGTGCACCGACCAGCCGGACAGGAAGTGGTCGTATCGCTCGAGCTTGGCCGCAATGCCCTGCTCGGGCAGCCGATCATCGACCTCGACGAGGACATCCGTCAGCGACGGGAGGCTGTCGGCCCCCTCGCCGTCGGGGGCTGACGCCGCCGCGATCGTGACAGCGCCGTCCGGCCGCAAGGTGTCGAAGCGCTCGGGTTCGATCCGCTCGCCGCTTGGCTCCGTGCGCAGGAAGTCGTGAGGAGCGCGCCCGCCTGGGAGCCGCAGATCAGCAGGGCCCAGTGCCGTCCGCCCGTCGGGCGTCGAGCGATGGGGCGGCGCGAGCACGCTCTCATTCGGCCCTCTCAGCTCCGTCGTCGGGCCACCGCTCGCGCTGGCCAGCGCAAGCATCCACCCGGCCACGCGGACGTCGTGGCGGGCTTGGCGGAGCCGGCGGGCGCCTGCGAGCGAGCGTCGCGCGGCGGGGCCGGGTTCAGCAGATCGGCCGGCGAGGAGCGGCGTTGGGAGGGCATCGTGTCGATCCAGCAACGCAAGGCCTCGATCTGTCACGGCGCAGCACATCGGCACGCCCCCGCCATCGCGGCGGTGAAACTGAAAGCGCTCGATGAGGCCTGCGTCGGCGAGACGCTTCAGACGCCTCTGCGTCGTCGTCGCTGCTCGGTCCGGGTTCGAGCGTCGGTGTATCTGGCTCGTCAGGACGTGCTCGAGTGTCGCGATCAGGCCGAGGATCTCGAGGTCGGCCGCGTCCGGCTCCAACTCGCGCGCGATCGCCGGGGCCCTCGCCGATCTGACGCTCTGCGCGCGGGCGAGTTCCACCAACTCGCGGTAGCTCGCCGCCGCGACGGCTGGCAGGCTCGGGTGTGGGCCTGGCACGGGGGAGGGGCGAGATCCGGTGCCGGGCGTCGGCGCGGAGGCCCCGCGGTCACCGCCGGGGCCACGCGCGGTGCGCGGCCGCTCCCAGTGGGGTTGGCGCAGATCGGCGAGGTGACGCCCGCCGCGCTCGTGCTGAGCCGCGGCGTGGGCTGTGAGGCGCTCTCGATCGATTGTCATCGGAATCGTCTCGGCGATGAACGCCTGCTGGCGACCGGCCTCCGTGCTCCAGCTGGCGATGGCATGATGCTTGGGAAGGTGCAGCCTGACGTCGGGGTGGCCCAGGCTCGAGAGACGGGCGAGCCCGGGCCTCACGGTGTCCGAGAACTGGGCCATCGTCAGGCCGACCGCCGCGCGGGCGTCGCTCGCCGAGGCGGTTGCGAAGTAGACGCGGTGGGAGAAGAGGGCGTCGAGCTGCTCGCGCACGTCCCGGTCGACCCATTGGGCGTCGGTCTGCCAGCAGGCGACCGTCTCGAGGCCGGCAGAGCGCTTCAGGGCCATGGTTTCGGCGAAGCCGCGGTTGAGTACGAGGGGCGCCTCGTCGATCTTCAGCGCTACCGCCGTTCGCCGCTCTGCCGGGACGAGGTCCTGTTGACGTGCGAGGGCCGCGTCGAGCATGCCGACGAGCAGTTGCATCAGCACCGAGGTGTTGCCTGCGCCCATCGCGCCGAGGGCGCCCTTGACGACGAGCACCTCCTGCTCGGCGATCACCCGGTCGAAGTCGACGCGCAGCGAGTCGTTGAGCAGGATCCGCTTGATCGAGGGTGAGTTGAGCAGGCGGGCGAGCTTGTTCACGGGAGCATCGAGCTTGGCCGTCGTCATGCTGCGGGCGTCGGCGAGCTGTGCCGTGAGCTCGGCCGTGAAGAACTCTGAGATCTCCTTGAACGCCGGCAGCGTTCGCACGTGGGCGCCGACGCTGCGGCGATACGAGTAGCCCTCCTCGCCGACTGACAGCAGGCGCGCCGCATCCCACAGCGTCGAAGCGCGGTCGTGGGCGAGCACGGCGATGATGGCGTTGCGGAGATAGCGGTCGGAGGAGGCCCGGATGTCGGCGTCGGTGAACAGGTTCTTGAGCGCCGCGACGACGTAGTCGGCGATGACGTCGGCGGGCGCATCGACGGCCAGCGGGTTGAACCCGCACGTCGGATGGGTGAAGTCGAGGATGTTGCACCGGCGGTCGACGGGCACCGCGCTGACGGCCGCCTCGGCGGCGTCGCCCTTCGGGTCGAGGACGATCACGGCGCAGCGCTCCCGGCGCAGGTCCTCGGCGACAGTCGCGACGAGATAGCTCGACTTGCCCTGCTCGACGGTGCCCGGGACGGCCGTATTCTGCTTGCGCAGGTGGGGGTGGATCGTGACCGGTCCGAGGGCGTCGCGCAACGTGCCGCCCTCAGCGGGTCGCAGCACCGAGGGGGGCGCCGGCGCGATGGGCAGCCCGGTGCGCGCGAAGGGCGTGGCTGCATAGTCGACCGACGGCAGCTGCCACAGGGCGGCCAGCTCGACCGTCGCGAACACGCCCCTGTCAATCGATGGCAGTGCGTTGCCCTCGCCGCGCTGGACACGACGGGTGTAGACACCGAGGAGGCCGTGGCGGATCCAGGTCCCTCGCTCGACGAGACGGTTCTCGGCTGCTCCGACGCGAAGCTCGGAGGCAATGCGCTCGCACTCGTGACGAGTCTCGCCGACGACGCGGAGGTCGGCAAAGAAGAGCGGCCTGTGCTGGATCTCCAGCGCAGCTCGCAGCTCGGCGTCCTCGATCAGCGACCGGTCACGGACGACGATGCCCTCTCGCCGCCGCCGTGCCAGCCGGGCCTCGTGGCGTTTGTAGACGTGCCTCGCAAATGACTCGAAAGCCGCCGGCGTCGGCGTCATGGCGATCTGGACGAATGCCGGACCGCCGGCCGCAGCCATCACCGTCAGGAGCCGATCGACGGACGGCTGCCAGTCGCGCTGACGAGGATCCACGGCGTTGATACGCCCGATGAACGACGCGTGCTTCTTCAGTCTCAGCACCACGGGCGCCCTGCCGAGCGGACGCTCGCTCGGCGTCAACCTGCAGTTCGGGTAGGCGCTGCGCAGCGCCGTCTCGACCATCCGCTCGTAGCCCGCCGGACAGGTGACTGCCATCGCCGCCGCCGAGCTCGGGCCGACGCCGGTGTGGTGCACCTCGACCGCGACCGAAGGCTGTCCTGCCAGCGCACGACGCCACCACCGCAGCAGCAGCCGCTTGTGAAGGGAGTCGAACATCCTGATGAGCGCCTCGATATCGGCGTGGTCGGTGCGGTAGGCCTGGACGTCGAGGCGCATATACACCCGGTGTCTCCTCGCCCTCCAGCGACTCGCCAGCAGTGCCGTAACGGAGACGGCGCACAACGCGCCGATCGCTTGGGCCGGCGCGACAAACGATCCTGGCGCCCAGCGCCAGATGGTGGCGATGTCATCCGAGAGGGCGCGCGCCAAGCCCGTCGGCGCAAGCGTCGGCGAGCCCCCGGGAGTGCCTCGCAGTGCCCTGCCGGGACCGCCATGCAGGAGCCACTCCGTCATCGCCAGCCCAAGAAGGGCCGCGAGGGCACCGAGTATCCGCCACATCAGGAAGCGAAGCACCTCCTGACCTCTCCGACGCGGCGGCGCCGGCGGGACCGAGCTCTATGTCGGTCCCCTCGGCGAGCGTCCGCGGGCAGCTGGCTCGATCAGCGGGGGCGGGTAGCGCGCTCGACCCGTGCGCCGCGGGCCGTGAGGTGCCAGGCGTTCGCAGCTCCCTTCTCCTGACCCTCGCCGCGATTCTCGACGAGCTCGAGTCGAGCGAGACGGTTCATCAGCTTGGAGATCTGTCCCTGATCGACGATGCCGGAGCCTTCGGCGATCTCCCGGTTGCTGGCGCCGGGATGCGCGGCGATCACCATCAGCACCCGCACGGTCCGATAGGTCAGCCGCATTTTCAGTCCTTCGAGGGGATCACGGCTTTTGAGGTGTGCGCGCATCGGTCGGTTGGCGGAGATATCCGGGGCCGGCCGGCTCAGTTCGCGCCCGGCAGCCCGAGCGCCGAGATAGGGCAGGACGATCATGCTCATGAGCGGTCCGAGGAGATCGGTCAGCGGAGCATCGTCAGCCTCAAGCAGTCGGCTGTGTAGAACCGCGAAGACGCCGCCGATGACGCCTTCGGCCGTCACCTCGGGCGGCTCACGCGTGGTGCTCGTGAGGCTGCGTCCCTCGTCGATGACCTGCGCGAGGCGGTCGAGCACCTCGGCCCTGCGGTCGAGCACGCGCTCGCCGGCAGCGAGCGCCTCGATGACGCACAGCTTTGCCAGCCCGGGCTCTTCGTCCATCAGCATCAGCAGCCGCGTCAACGCCGAGCGGATGCCCTCGCGCCAGGCGCTCTCCTCGCGGTACGCCTCGCGCGCGATGGCCGCCGCCTGCTCGAGAGCCTGTTCGAAGGCCGCCAGGAAGCAATCCTCGCGGTCGGTGAAGACGTCGTAGAACGTCTTACGCGACACCCTGGCTCGGCCGATGACCTGGGCGACCGTCATCCGCGCATAGCCGACGTCCTCGACCGCATCCGCGGCAGCGGCGAGCATTCGGCTGCGCTGAATCTCGGTCACCTGCCCGCGTGGCAGCCCGTTGGGACCCGGGCGGAGCCGTGGCGTTGCTGACCGCGTCTTGTAGATGAAAGCCAAGTCGAACCCGCCTAATCGTCAATTTCGCCAGTGATGACAGCGCCTGAGGCCCTCAGGATCGGAGCACCGGCGACCTCGAGGTGTTGGCGGACCAGGACCGCCGCGCGCTTGCCGGAAGACTCATTGGTCCAGATGCTTAAGTCGAGTCGCGTCTCCGACTCCGTTCCGATGATTCGAACTTGGCGGGCATCACCGCGGATCGGCTCGATCGAGGTTCCAGTGCCGCGACGTCGAGCACGTCCACAGCCAGCCGTCCCCGTCCTGGGCATGGTGTCGCGGTGCGAGGAAGAAGCGCGTGATCGCCCGCTGGCCGCCCTCGTGGTCCCCGTAGAGAACGTCGACACTCAGGGGCGTTCCGTTTCGGATCGCCTCGCGCAAGGGCTCGTACAGCGCATCCGAGGGGTCGCGGACCGCGGCCTGCCAGAAGCTGATGTCGCCGGCCGGGACGTAGAGATCGCGTCCCAGGCGCCGGAACTCCTCGACCGGCGGCGGATGTTCATCGACACCAGTCCGCCCCGGCAACAGATGCCATCCGTGCAGGACGGCGAGCCCCGACGCGACATTACGGAGCGGGATAGCGAGGTACAGGTTCTCGGCACGCTCCTGGACGGCCGCCAGCCCATCGCGCAGGACCAGCCAGTGGTCATCGATGAAGCCGACCTTTTGCGCCGGATCCTGGGGACGGGCGTTGAAGAGGACCGGCCTCAGGCCGACCTGCAGGGCCTGCTCGGACACGCGCGCGGCGCGATTGGCCGAGCGCGTCGACGAGAAGGTCGCCAGCGCCAGGACCAGCGTCCCGCCGGCGGTGGCCAGCGAGGCGATCGTTCCGGTGTCGGACATCCGCTCCAGGCTAGCGAGCCGCTCCGCCGAGATGGGCCAACGGGCGTCCGGGCCGAGGTCCTGACGCAGCATCTGGCGCCGCGAGGTCCCTGCAGTCGCCCCACCGCCGATGCAGTCGTCTCGACGCGGGCTGCAATTACCCCCCGGCCGCGCGCTCGACCGGCGCCGTCGCCCGGGCGCGCGCGACCGACGCGAACGCACGATGTGATGCTGCGATCGAGCATTCCAGAGCCAAACGCGGGTCCGCACCCGGGGGCAACGGCACGCCTCGGGCGGCCCGCGAGCCGGCCTCGAGCCCGCCGGTCGCGCGAGGGCGTAGGGTGGCCGCAACTCCACCGCCTCTTCCCCTTGAGCCCCCGGTGCCATCCGGGACCGCATAGCTCGCATTCGCGAGCGCCGACGTTTATCCACTCCGGCTCGGTCACGGTCGTGATCGGGTCCCTCGACCTGCGCTTCCGCGCCAGGTTCCTCTTATCGGCGGCGTCGTGGCCGGCCATCGAGAACCCCTAAGGGGTTCTCGATGTCGTTGGCCGGGCGCGGACCCACCAAAAGGCGCTTGACGGGTGCTCCGGCGAGTCCTAAGAAGCGCGCCCATCCAATCACCGCGCCGTGGCTACACGGTGCTCGACGAGGCTCGCCCGGAGGCACACCATGACGCACGACTCCCTTGCCACATCCATCCCGACGCGCCAGTCCGGCTGCGGCACGCCGTCCGATGAACATGGACACGACCATCGCCGTCGTGCCGCCCGAAGGGACCGCAAGCTCGACGTCTACATGGACACAAGCAACCGCACGCGCGAAGTCTTCGCCCGTCAGGCGAGCGCCGGGAGCGTGCTGGTCATCGATCGCGACGTTGCGACTCGAGGCGATACCCGGCTGGTGGCGCATCTTGGCGCAGATGAGCCGTCCGAGAACGCGGCTCTCGTGTGCGCCGACTACTTGCGTGACGACCAGGTCGGACTTCGCCTCTGTCGCCGCGTCAGCGCCGAGGATGCGCGCACGACGCCGTTCGCCGAGCACTCGGAGCTCGATGGGCTGGTCGGCTGCTCGCGGCCCGAGGCGCTCGTCGATCAGTGGGGGTGTTCGTATCGCCTCAAGCGTCTGCAAACGGGAATGTCGATTCCTGAGCTGCGCTGGTGCCGCTCAGCCTCCGGGGACGGAGAGCTGGCGGAGGTCGTCAGCCTCCGCGAGGTCATCGCGCGCCTGCAGAGCTATGAGCCGATGTGCGCGCTCACACGCGAGGCTGTGGCGCGTGAGGCGGCGCGGGGCGGCGTCTCGGTCACGGTCCTGCGGGCGGAGCTGACGCGCGTCCTCGAGAGTCCGATCGTGCTCAACCGGGCATTGCGCGAAGCGGTGATGCGCAGAGTAGAGCGCGATCAGCTGAGCATGAGCGAGATCGCCATCCGCTGCGGCCGGGTCAAGCGTGACGGACGCGGCAACGTGAGCGGCGAGACGAGCTGGCTCGCACGGAGGATCGGCCTGCTCTCCGAGGCCGGGCAGCGTGCTCCGACGCCGTGGCTGCACAGCGACGTCCTCGCGTTGATCGCGCGCAGGGGCCTGGGCATCAGTCCGCGGGAGGTCGAACTCTGATGGGCCCGCCACCGCCGAGAACGGGCCCGATCCTCATCGTCGAGTCCGATCGCCATCTCGGCAACGCGATCGCCGAGCAGCTCGCCGCCGACGGCTATAGCGTCGAGCTGGCTCACACGGCCGAGCATGCGCGGGTCCTCGCCGGCCAGCGCACGCCCGGGCTGGCGTTGCTCGGAGCGGTGGAGTCGACAGGCGGCGCCATCCGCCTTCTACAGGAGATCCGCCGTCCCGCCGGCTCCGAGAGCGCGCGGTGGAGCGCCGCGCTGCCAGTGGTGATGTTCGCGCCACGCGCGGGTGAAGTCGACATGTTGCGAGCCTTCGAAGCCGGCGCCGATGACTTCCTCGAGCGCTCCGCGGGCTATCTGCAACTGCGGGCAAGGATCGGGGCGATCCTGCGGCGCGCGGAGGCCTGTCCGGACTTGGCGAGCGTGATCGAGGTGCGGGAGCTGAGGATCGATCTCTGCGCCCGCTCGACGAGCGTCGACGGCCGCGCGGTGGAGCTTAGGCGGCTCGAGTTCGAGCTGCTCGTCCACCTCGCCCGTGAGCCAGCGCGAGTGTTCTCGCGGGAGGACCTGCTCCGGGCGATCTGGGGATACCGCTCGAGCAGCTGTACGAGGACCGTCGAGAGTCACGCGAGTCGACTCCGGCGCAAGCTCGACAGCCGTGAGCCGAGCCGGTGGGTCGTCAACGTGTGGGGCGTCGGCTACCGGTTGACCTGAGGCCGGCTCGCGCCTCGAGGCGAGCGTCTCGGACACAGACCTTGGCGGGCCATCGGGCCCGGCATGCATAGGGCGCAGGTCGCGACGGTGCCCGCCGGGCTGCCGTCGTGTGCGTGCGCGAAAGCAGGCCGGCGCAGCCGGCCCAGTCGGCCTGCCCTGTGGGGCGGCCGGAAAGGAGGGGCACATGCCTCCCATCAACACGAACGCGGAACCGGTCCTGAACCCGCTGGCTCCGATCGAGCATCTCCTCCACGTTCTCACGACGGCGGCCGCTGGCGCTGCGCTCGGTCTCGCCGTCGGCTCGCTGTCGGCACGGGCCATGCGCAGGGCCCATCTGCATTGGAGCTGGGCGGTCGTCGCGCTGGTCCTGCTGGTCGTTCTGCGCGATCTGGCCGGCGTCGCGGCCCCGGCGCTCGCGGTTGGCGCGCTCGTCGCGGCCGTGCGTGGTCGCTCTTGGCACCGCGCCGACCTCGAAACCGGTGGCGACCTCGGTGAGCTCGCCGCGAGCAGGCACGCACCGAGCGATCTGATTCCTCGCCTGCGGGCCGCGCTGTGTCCCCGCCGGGCAGGCTGGTTCCGCGGACGCGGGCTCGTGCTCGGCCGTGACGAGCGCTCACGGGTGGTCTCCATCCCCTTCGGGGGCGCCGGTGGACGACACACGCTCGTCGTCGGAGCGACTGGGTCGGGTAAGACGGTCACCCAGTCCTGGATCGCCGCCCGGGCAGTCGAACGCGGAATGGGAGCGATCGTCGTGGATCCCAAGGGCGACGCCGCCATGCGCGAAACCATGCGTGCGGCGGCCGACGCGGCCGGCCGGATGTTCCTCGAGTGGACACCTCACGGCGCCTGCGCCTACAACCCCTACTCGGCTGGCAGCGAGACCGAGATCGCCGACAAGGCCCTGGCCGGAGAGCGGTTCACCGAGCCCCACTACATGAGGCAGGCGCAACGCTATCTCGGGCACGTCGTACGGACCCTCCGCGCCACCGGCGAGGAGGTGAGCCTGCGCGGCATCGTCGAGCAGCTCGACCCCGACCGCCTGGAGGTTCTCGCACGCAGCACGCCGGCGTCGGCCGGGCAGGCGACATTCGATTACCTCGACTCGCTGACGGCGCGCCAGCGTGGCGACCTCGCCGGTGTGCGGGATCGCCTGGCGATCCTGGTGGAGTCCGACGTGGGGCCCTGGCTCGACACTCACACCCGTGGCGCTCGATCGCTGGACCTGCCGCAGGCTGTCAACTCCAGGGACGTCGTCTATTTCAATCTCGAAGCCGACCGTCGGCCGCTCGTCAGCCAGATGTTGGGAGCTGCCATCGTCCAAGACCTCCAGACGATGGTCGCAGCGATGCAGGGCCGGCCGGTGCCGACGATGGTCGTCATCGACGAGTTCGCTTCGCTCGCGACGGAGCAGGTCGTGCGTCTGTTCGGGAGGGCCAGATCGGCCGGGCTCAGCCTGTTGCTCGGCACCCAGGAGCTCTCCGACCTGCGCCTGCCCGGCCGGGAGCGGCTGCTCGAGCAGATCGTCGGCAATCTCTCGGTGTTGATCGCGCACCGGCAGGTCGTTCCCGCCTCGGCCGCCACGATCGCGGCGCTCGCGGGCACCGCGGGAGCCTGGCGGGTCTCCCGTCATAGCGACGGGCGAGCGATGCGAACGCGGACGCGCGAGCTGGTCATGGACCCGAGTCGCGTCATGTCCCTCGGTCCCGGATGGGGCGCGGTCCTCGTGCTCGAGGCGCCGTCGAGCGTTCGGGTCGCCCGCGTTCTCTCGGCCGGCGACGGGAGGTGATTCGGCAGACGGCCTGGTCTCGGCTCGCGCCGAGACCAGGCCGCTTTGGAGTTTCGGTGCGATCTGAGAAAGCAACTACGAGGAGGCCACCACGAATGGGACATTCATCGGATGCGAACCAGCCGGCCCGCCTTGCGCT
>OUNO010009872.1_pt1 | contig 23600 bp, 16 predicted proteins | sample 1779811 | NCBI WGS metagenome assembly OUNO01 (sample SAMEA3914804, study PRJEB12502) | metagenome | biome: forest; material: soil | place: Canada | collected 2010-06-25 | depth 0.3 m | reverse complement strand
TCGATCCCGGCGGCGGCGCCCGCGTCCGTCCCCTTCGAAGCGCGCTAGCGGACCGCTCAGACGACCGGCGCGGGCACGCCGGCCCGGGAGGCGATCATGGCGACGAGGCGCTCGATCGTGGGACAGGCGAGCCCGTGCCGCGCGCCTGCACGCAGCACCGAGCCGGGAATGGCATCGAGCTCGGGCTCGCGCCCGGCGGCGATGTCGCGCTGCATCGAGCTGCCGAGCGTGTCGTGCGCGCGCTCGAGTTCGCCGAGCGCGACGGCGGCGTCGACGTCGTGTGCGCCCTCGGCCCGTCCGACAGCGCACGCCTCCTCGATCGAGCCGACGAGGTCGGCGCGGAGCTCCGGCGTCGAGCGGATCTCGCCGAGGAGCTTGTCGTAGGCGCTCGTCGTGCACGCCAGGGCGTTTAGTCGCACGAGCTTCGACCACATGACCTGCGCCTCGGAGTCACCAGTCCGGACGGGCACCTCAGCCGCCGCCAGGGCATCGGCCAGGGCCTGCATCGCCGGCCTCAGCGCCGGATCGGCGCTGGCCATGTCGACGAGCAGGAAGGGGCTCGTATGGACGACGACGCCGGGCTCGGGGCGGTCGGCCTCGACGCGGATCGAGCCGGCCAGCACGCGGTCCGGGAAACGCTCGCGCAGAACGGTGAGGTGGTCGAGGCCGTTGAGCTGCGGCAACACGACGGCAGGCTCGGTCGCGATCCGCGCGAGCGCCGGGCTCAGCCCGCTCGCCTTCGTCGCGACTATCAGCGCGTCGACGGGGTCCTCCAGTCGCGAGACGACCGGAGGCCGGGCGAGGAAGTCGCCGAGGACGACGCTGCTGATGCGGAGGCCGCGCTCGGCGATGACCGCGGCGGTCGGCTCGCGGGCGACGAGGACGACGTCGCTGCCCGCCCGCGCCAGGGCACCGGCGAGCAGGCCGCCGACGCCGCCGGGGCCGAGGACTGCGATCCTCATGCCCGCCCGCCGATGAGGACGCCCGGGTTCATGATGCCCGCCGGATCGACCGCCGCCTTGGCTCCCCCGAGCGCGGTCGCGAACGGCTCGGGCCGCTGGCGGTCATACCACGGGCGGTGGTCGCGCCCGACCGCGTGATGGTGGGTGATCGTCCCTCCGCCCTCGATGATCGCGTCCGACACGGCCCGCTTGATCGCCGCCCACTGCTCGACCTCCTCGCCGCGCCGCGCCGGCGCGAGAACCGTGAAGTACGGCGCCGGGCCGTTCGGGTAGACGTGGGTGAAGCGGCAGAACACCTTGCCCTCGGCCGCGCACACCTCGCGTACGGCCTGCTCGGCCGCGGCCATGACCCGCTCGTGGAAGCCGTCGAAGCGCTCCCACGTGATGGCCGTCTCGAACGTCTCGCCGAGGACACCGACGGCGACGAGCAGGTCGCGCACGTAGGGCGCACCGAGAAAGGCGCCGCGCCAGGAGCTGACGGCGTCGCCGCCGCCGGATCCGGTTCCTCCTCCCGCGGAGGCCTCGCCTCCGTGGGCAGCGCACAGCGCCAGCGCGCGGGCCATCGCCTCCTCGACGGGGTGGTCGGTCGACTCGAAGCCCAGCACGAGGACCGCCCGCGAGCCGTCGCCTGCCAGGGTCAGGCCGGCCTCGCCGGCGTCGAGCAGCCTGCAGTTCGACGGGTGCAGTCCGGACTGGGAGATGGCGCGGACGCATTGCACGCCGGCCGCGAAGGTCGCGAAGGTGACTCCGGTCGCCGCCCGGTGCGACGGGCGCGGCTGGACGCGCACCCACGCCTCGGTGATGACCCCGAGGATGCCCTCCGATCCGGTGAGCATCCGATCGGGGCTCACGCCCGCGCCGGATCCTGGAAGGCGCCGCGACTGCCAGGCGCCCACGGGGGTGATGGCGCGGACGGACTCGACGAGATCGTCGATGTGAGTCCAGACGGTCGCGAAGTGACCGGCGGCGCGGGTCGCGATCCACCCTCCGAGCGTCGAGTACTCGAACGACTGCGGGAAGTGGCGCAGCGTCAGTTCGCGCTCCGCGAGCTGGGCCTCCAGGCTCGGTCCGAGCGCACCCGCCTGGATGCGCGCGCTGCGGGACACCTCGTCGACCTCGAGCACGCGGTCGAGCGCGCGGATGTCGAGCGAGACCACGCCGTTGAAGGCGGCGCCGACGTCCGGTGTGACGCCGCCGACGACCGACGTGCCGCCGCCGTAGGGGATCGCGGCGACGCCCTCTGCCGCGCACCACTCGAGCACGCGCTCGACGTCGCTCTCCTCGCGCGGCCGGAGCACGAGATCGGGAGGATGCTCGAACTGGCCGCGAAAGCCGCGTACGACGTCCGAGTAGGACTTGCCGAGCGAGTGCGAAGCGCGGTCGTGGGTCTCGGTCGAGGCGATCTCCGCGAGCGCAGCCGGCACCGCGATTCGCGGGGGCGCGAGTCGGACGTCGGCGAGCGCCAACGGCTCCTCGACCTCGCCCAGGGACATGCCGAGCTGCTCGCCGAGCGTCGACAGCGACGCCCGGATCTGCGCCGGCGTGGCCTGCTGATCCTCATAGCCCCAACCCCAGTGCTTGCGCCGACGGACTGTCACGGCCGCGAGTCTATGCCCCGCCACGCGCGCGACATGTGCCGAGGACCTGCCCCGTCGGGCCATCGTCATTCACTAGCCTTCAGGTCGTGTCCGCACAGGTAGAGCCGAGCAGCCAGGCGCCGGAGATCCTCGCCCGCGGGCCGTGGCCGCTCGAGCAGATCACCGCCCACTGGCGTGAGGAGCACTTCGAGCCTTCGGACGCCCATACACGCGCCGCCGACGCGGCCATCCGCGATCTCCAAGAGCGCGGATCGCCCAGCCACGACGGGCTCGCCGCGCGCATGGTCGGCTACCGCGAACAGGACGGCGGTATCGCGATCGAGCTGCAGCCCCTGCGCTGGGCGCTGCGTCTAGTCGACGGCGACGCCTCGTCCAGCGTCGCCGCGCTGTGCGTCACCCGCTCCGCCGACGGCCGTTGGCTGGCGGGTCGGCGAGCACCGTGGGTCTCCTCGTGGGCGGGCCGCTGGGCGCTCGGCGCCGGCGGCGCCGTGGACCTCGGCGAGAGCCCCGCCGAGACGCTCGTGCGCGAGTTGATGGAGGAGTGGGCCGTGGAGCCCGAGCGCGTCCGCGGCGAGGCCCTGCTGCGCCTGCCCCACAGGCTCGTCATGTTCGTCGGTCAGGCGTGGCTGGCAGAGGGAGCCGACGAGCTCGTCAGGCCCGACCACGAGCACGACGAGTACGCGTGGTGGCCGCGTGAGATCGATCGCTGGCCGGCCGAGGCCGGCGAGATCCTTCCCCGCATGGCCAGCTGGCTGTCGGAGTGAGCGCCCAGCGCCAGGCCGCGCCATCGCGCAGCGCCGCCGGCCTGACGTTCTCGCGTCTGAAGTGGACGTCGTTCACCCACTCGCTGGTCTACCTCTCTCTGCTCATCTGCGCGTTCGTCGCCGGAAACCCCGAGCCCGCGACGTTCGTCCTCGGCCTCGCTCACGGCCTGCTGTGGATCTTCATGTCGCTCGCCTGCATCGCCGCCGCGCGCCTGCGGATCGTCTCCCTGCGCCTGGCCGTCGCCGTCGCCGTCCTCGGGGGCATCGGGCCCTTCTTCGGCAGCTATGAGTTCATCCGCGCCGAGCGCCTGCGCTCGCGCCCGGCCGCCTCCGACGCGACGTGACCCGGCCGCCGGCTGCCGGGTCGGGCGTTGGCGCTCATGTCCGCCGAGCCGCCACGCTAGAGTGGTGAGTCGGAATGGCAGCGAGCACCACGGCTCAGCAGACGATCGACGTTGTGACCCCCGCTGCGGGAGAGTCGGTAACCGAGGGAACGATCCTCGAATGGCATGTCAAGGTCGGCGATCCGATCGCCGTCGACGCGACGATCGTCGAGATATCGACCGACAAGGTCGACGTCGAGCTCCCCTCGCCGGCGACCGGCACCGTCAGCGAGATCCTCGTCCAGGAGGGTGACACGGTGACCGTCGGCCAGGTCATCGCGCGCATCGTCGTCGGCGGCGACGGGACCGCGGCGACCCCCGTCGGCAACGGATCAACGCAGGCGCCGGCAGATGCCGATGACGCGGCCGCGACCACCGGCGAGGACGCGACCGGCGACGACGGCCCTGCGGCCGAGGCGCCCACAGAGATCGTCGACGTCCTCACGCCGGCGGCCGGCGAGTCCGTCACCGAGGGAACGATCCTCGAATGGCACGCCAAGGTCGGCGATCCGATCGCTGTCGACGCGACGATCGTCGAGATATCGACCGACAAGGTCGACGTCGAGCTCCCCTCGCCGGCGACCGGGACCGTCACCGAGATCCTCGCGCAGGAGGGCGACACGGTCACCGTCGGCCAGGTCATCGCCCGCATCGCAGTCGGAGCCGCCGGCGCGACCCCTCCCGCCGCGCCGGGCGCCCCCGGCGCCAAGGCGGGCGCTCCGAGCAACGGCGCCCAGGCAGCAGAGACGGCGGCCAGCGCCGCCGCCGCGCCGAGCGTCGCCGCAAACGTCTCGCCCGTCGCCGCGCGGGCGGCAGCCGCCGAGGGCGTCGACCTGGCGCGCGTGTCTGGCAGCGGGCCGTCTGGGCGAATCGTGAAGTCCGACGTGCTGGCAGCGGTGGGCGCCAACGGAGCGGCCGCGGCACCCGAGTCCGCCAGCCAGCCGATGCGCGGGAGCGCGGCCGCGCTGGCGCGCTACATGGAGGACTCGCTGTCGATCCCGACGGCGACGAGCTTCCGGACGCTGACGGTCACCATTCTCGACGCCCGCCGCCGGGAGCTCAAGGCAGGCTCGCGCAAGGTGTCGTTCACACACCTCATCGGCTACGCCATCGCCCGCGCCGCCGAGGACATGCCCGTCATGGCCAACCACTTCGCCGTCGTCGACGGCAAGCCCAACCGCGTCCACGACGGCCAGGTGAACCTCGGCCTCGCGGTCGACGTTCAGAAGAAGGACGGCTCGCGGACGTTGATGGTGCCGGTCATCGCCGACGCCGGGCGCATGCCCTTCGACCGCTTCCTCGACGCTTACGACGCCCTCGTCGAGAAGGCGCGGACGAACACGCTGAGCGCCGACGATCTGGTGGGCGCGAACATCACGCTGACGAACCCCGGCGGGCTCGGCACGGTCGCGTCGGTCCCCCGCCTGATGAGCGGCCAGGGCACGATCATCGCGACCGGCTCGATCGGCTATCCCGTCGGCCTGGCCAACATAGGCGAGACGATCGGCGCCGAGAAGGTCATGAGCATGACCTCGACCTACGATCACCGAATCATCCAGGGCGCCGAGTCCGGCCGCTTCCTCGCTCGTATCGAGTCGTATCTGCAAGGCGAGGATGGCTTCTACGACAGCGTCTTCGCCGCGCTGGGGATCGAGCTGGGGCCGTCCCCGTCGCTGCCCGTGCCGGCCGGCGCCGCGGTCGCGGCCACCCCGCAGCCCGGAAGGGCCCCGGCGGCGAGCGAGGAGCTTCTGCAGGCGGTCCAGGCGGCAACCGCGCTGTTGAAGGCCTTCCGCACACACGGCCACCTCGCGGCGCGTCTGGATCCGCTCGGCACCGAGCCGGAGGGCGACCCGGCCCTGGAACCCGAGCCACTCGGCCTGACACCCGAGCTGATGGCTCAGATCCCGGCCAAGATCCTGCGCATGTGGGTGCCCGGGGCGACGCTCGCCGACGCGCTGCCCCACCTGCGCGAAACCTACTGCGGGACGATCGCCTACGAGATCGAGCACATCGCCTCCCACCGCCAGCGCGTGTGGCTGCGCGAGCACATCGAGTCCGGCGCCTTCCGCCACGAGCTGACAAGCGACGAGCGTAGGACGCTACTGAAACGGCTCGTCGAGGTCGACGCCCTCGAGCGCTTCATGCACAAGGCCTACCTCGGCCAGCACCAGTTCTCGATCGAGGGGCTCGACATGACCGTGCCGATGCTCGACGAGCTGATCCAGCTGTCGGCCGCCCACGGCGGCCAGGAGGTCGTCGTCGGCATGGCCCACCGCGGCAGGCTGAACGTCCTCGCCCACAACCTCGGGCGCTCCTACGACACGATCTTCGCCGAGTTCGAGGGGGCCTCGACGCTCGAGGCGGTCACGACCATCCCCCAGGGCGGCACCGGCGACGTCAAGTACCACCACGGCACCCAGGGCACCTACAAGCTGCCCGGCGGCGACACCATCCGCGTCAACCTCGAGTCGAACCCGAGCCACCTCGAGTACGTCTCGCCCGTCGTCGAGGGCGCCACGCGCGCCGCCCAGACCTCGCGCAAGGGCCCCCACGCCCACCAGGACACCGATTCGGCCGTGCCGATCGTCATTCACGGAGATGCGTCCTTCCCCGCCCAGGGGGTCGTCGCCGAGACCTTCAACCTCCAGGCGCTGGACGGCTACAAGGTCGGTGGCACGGTCCACCTCATCACCAACAACCAGATCGGCTTCACGACCGACCCCGACGATGCTCGCTCGACGCGTTGGGCATCGGACCTTGCCAAGGGCTTCGACGTGCCGATCATCCACGTCAATGCCGACGACGTGCCGGCGTGCATCAGCGCCGTGCGGCTCGCCTTCGCCTTCCGCCAGGAGTTCGGCCATGACGTGCTGATCGACCTGATCGGCTACCGGCGCTTCGGCCACAACGAGTCCGACGAGCCCGCCTACACCCAGCCCGAGATGTACGCCAAGATCAAGGGAAAGAAGCGCGTGTCGGAGCTCTGGTCGGATCGCCTCATCGCCGAGGGCGTCGTCTCTCCCGAGGAGGTCGAGCGCCAGGCCCAGGAGGTGTGGGACAACCTGACGCTGCTGCACCAGCGCCTGAAGGCCAAGATCGCCGCGGCGGCCGAGCACGGCGCCGACCACGGCACGGGCGAGTACCAGCTCGACCGCTCGCCGAGCCCCGACGTCGACACAGCGGTGCCGGCCGAGCGCCTGCGCGAGCTCGGTGCCCAGCTGCTGCGGACACCCGACGGCTTCACCGTCCACCCGAAGCTCGTCAAACAGCTCGAGCGCCGGCGCGCCGCGCTGGCCGACGACGACAGCGAGCCGGGCACGATCGACTGGGCCCACGGCGAGGCGCTCGCCTTCGCCTCGCTGCTGACCGAGGGCACGCCGCTGCGGCTGACCGGCCAGGACACCGAGCGCGGCACCTTCAGCCAGCGCCACATCGTCCTACACGACGCCAAGACTGGCCAGACTGTCTGCCCGATCCAGAACCTCCCCGACGCACTCGCTCCGCTCGAGCTCCACAACAGCCCGCTGTCAGAGCTCGCGTGCATGGGCTTCGAGTACGGCTACAGCCAGGAGGCGCCCGAGACGCTCGTGCTGTGGGAGGCCCAGTTCGGCGACTTCGTCAACTCCGCCCAGGTCATCGTCGACCAGTTCATCGTCTCGGGCCTGGCCAAGTGGGGACAGACCTCGCGCCTGACGCTGCTGCTCCCCCATGGCTACGAGGGCTCGGGACCCGAGCACTCCTCGGCGCGCCTGGAGCGCTTCCTGCACAGCGCCGCCGAGGGCAACATCCGCGTCGCCAGCCCGACGACGCCGGCCCAGTACTTCCACCTGCTCCGCCGCCAGGCGCGCGTCGCCAAGCAGCGCCCGCTGATCGTCATGACGCCCAAGTCGCTGCTGCGCCTCCCCCAGGCCGCCAGCTCGATCGCCGACATGGCCGAGGGGACAGGCTTCCAGCCCGTGCTGGCCGAGCCGGGCGTCCAGGATGAGAACGTCACGCGGCTCGTCCTGTGCACCGGCAAGATCTACTACGACCTCGTCGGGCACCCCGAGCGGGCCAGCCACATCGGCCTGGCAGTCGCCCGCGTCGAGCTCCTCTATCCGTTCCCCGAAGGCCAGATCCTCGCGCTGATGGAGCGCTATCCCAACCTCCACGAGATGCTGTGGGTCCAGGAGGAGCCGCGCAACATGGGCGCCCGCGCGCACATGTTCCCGCGCCTGATGCAGATCATGCCGCCGGACATGCACTTCGGCTACGTCGGGCGCCCCGAGCGGGCGAGCCCGGGCGAGGGCTACCCCGCCGCCCACATCGACGAACAGAACCGCATCGTCACGACGGCCATCGACCTGCGCCAGCCGATCTCCCAATACCCGCGCAAGACCCCGGGTGAGCGCTGATGTGGGCCCTGTGGAAGCGCTTCCTGGCGATCCGTCGCCAGCGCAAGCGCAAGAAGCGCATGGGCTAGCCGCCGCGGCGGGTCGGGCACCGGCGCCCCAGCCTCCCCTAGCGTCCCTTCCAGACCGGGTCGCGCTTCTCCTTGAAGGCGCTCGCGCCCTCCTTGGCGTCCTCGGAGGCGAAGACCGGGCCGGAGATCGCCCCCTGGCGCTCCCACATCTCCTCGCTCGACCAGTCGAACTGCTCCTGCAGGATCCGCTTCGAGGCGATCAGCGCGAGCGGGCCGCTGCGGGCGAGGCGCCCGGCGAGCTCGAGTGCGACGTCAACCGCCGTGCCGGGCGCGGCGAGGCGGTTGACGACGCCGAACTCGTGGAAGCGCTCGGCCGGCATCGTGTCGCCCGTCAGCGCCAGCTCCATGACCACGTGGTAGGGCATCCGCCGCGGTAGGCGCAGCAGCGCGCCGCCGGCCGCGATGAGCGAGCGTTTGGCCTCCGGTATGCCCATCTTCGCGCCCTCGGCCGCGACGATGAGATCACAGGCCAGGGCGATCTCCATGCCTCCCGCCACGGCGAAGCCCTCGATCGCCGCGATCAGCGGCTTCAGGGCCGAGCGCTGGGCGATGCCTGCGAACCCGCGGTCGCCGAACCACGGCGATTCTCCCTTTACGAAGGCGCCGAGATCCATGCCGGCGCAGAAGAAGCCGCCCGCCCCGGTCAGGACGCCGACGGACAGTGCGTCGTCGGCATCGAGCTCGTCGAGTGCGCCCGCCAGGCCCTCGGCGACGGCCCCGTTGACGGCGTTGCGGACCTCGGGGCGGTTGAGCGTGATGAGCAGGACGCTCTCGCGTCGCTCGGTCACGACGGCGGGCGCCGCGGCGGGATTCTCGGCGGTCATCTGGGCTCCTTGATCGGGGAGGAAGAGCCTATCCGCGGGCCGGCGCCCGCGCCCCCTCAGGCGGCGAACAGGCGCAGGTCGGGCTCGCGCTCGCCGCGCAGGATCATCGGGTCGACCTCGACGCACTCGATGCCCCGGGCGAGCGCCAGGACGCGCGCCTGCGGCTTGATCGCCTGGGCGGCCAGTACGCCGCGGCACGAGCCGAGCGCCGGGTCCAGGCGGATGCGCTCGAGGTAGCGGGTCAGCTGCTCGACGGCGTCGATCGTCGCTATCCGCTTGATCTCGACGGCGATCCACTCGTCCCGAGCATCCCGGCACATCAGGTCGACGGGCCCGATATCGGTCGGCCACTCGCGGCGAACGAGCCGGAACCCCTCGCCACACCACTGCGGCGCGTCGGCCAGGAGCTCCTGCAGCTCGCGCTCGAGGCCCTCCTTCTCGAGCGACATCTCCGCGTCGAGCTCGTGCTCGACGTCGGAGAGCACCTCTGAGACGGCGATCTCGAGCCGCTCCTCCTGGCGGGGGCGGCGCACGATCAGACGCTCGAGCGAGCCGTCCGCGGCGAGCTGCTGCTCGATGACCGTCGGCGGGCTCATCCAGTTCAGCGGCTTGACGGTCGGCCCACCGCCGTCGGCCCAGACCATGAAGGTGCCGTCGGCCTTGAGCATCAGCAGGCGGACGGCCTCCGGCAGCACGGTGCTCAGGCGACCGGCGTAGTTGACCTCACAGCGGGCGACGATCAGGCGCACCGCGCGAACCTATCGGCCGCGGCGGACCTCATCGTTGTCTGGCGACGCCGACGCGCCGGCGCCTACCGGCGCGTCCGGGTCCGGAATCGGCCCGGCGCCGGCCGGCGACACCGAGCCGTCGGGTGCCGGCGCGTTCGGATCCGGGACCGGGTGCGTCGGCTCCATCTGGGCCGGCTCCACCTGGGCCGGCTCGATCTGGGCCGGCGCGGCCTGGGCCGGCGCGGCCTGGGTGGGCTCGCCCTCCTGGCTGATGGCCTCGCGGAACTGGCGGATCCCGTGCCCGAGCGAACGAGCCAGCTCGGGCAGCCGTTTCGGGCCCAGGACGATCAGGGCGATGATGGCGATGAAGAGCAGGTGAACCGGGTTCTCGATGCCCACGATGCCCAGGCTATCGCCTGGGACCGCGGCACCGGCCGCCCGTGACGCGGCGCCAAGCCGCCCGACCTGACCCCTACGCTCTGGCTCGTGGCCGAGGAATCACAGATGCCGCCCGGACGCGTGTACCCGCCACCCGGCGCCGTCGAGTCCGTCTGGCCGGCCCAGCTGACGGTCCTGATCGCGATTGGCCTACAGCTGACGCTCCCCGCGCGCCTGACGGTCGGACCGACGTGGCTGCTGCCCTCGCTCGAGGGGGCGCTCGTCCTCGGCCTGGCCATGGCGACGCCGCGAGAGCTCGAGCAGGAGCACCCGGTCCGCCGGCGCGTGGCCATCGGCATGGTCGCGCTGGTCAGCGCGGCCAACATCTACTCGCTCGGGGCTCTAACCCACCATCTCCTGCACAGCCACATTCCCGTCAAAGGCCAGCAGTTGATCGTCTCCGGCGTGCTCATCTGGCTGACGAACTTCCTCATCTTCGGGCTCTGGTACTGGGAGCTCGACCGCGGCGGCCCGGGCCGCCGCGCGGCCGGCTCGGACGGTCCGCCGGACTTCCTCTTCCCGCAGATGTCCGACGATCGCATCGAGCCGCGCGAGTGGCGACCCAAGTTCGTCGACTACCTGTACGTGTCGCTGACCAACGCGGCCGCCTTCTCGCCGACCGACACGATGCCCCTGACGCCGACGGCCAAGAGCATCATGGGGGTTCAGTCGATCGTCTCGCTCGTCACGATCGGCATGATCGTCTCGCGGGCCGTCAACATCCTCTGAGGAGTGCCATCGTGGGCGTCCGCTGCGTGGGACGATGCCCGGCGCGTCAGCCGGCGACGCTGGGCTCGAGCGCGAGCGCCTGGGCGACGAGGTCGCGGACCTCGCCTCCGGCGCCGAGCGACACGGCCCGCTCGAGCGCTTTCAGGGCTCCCTCGCGGTCGAGCAGGCGCAGACGCAGACGGCCGAGGCGCTCCCACGCGCCGGCGTCGGATGGCCCGCGCTTGGCGGCCCGCTCGGCGGCCTCCTCGGCGAGGTCATAGGCGCCGATGTCTTCGTAGATCCTGGCGGCGAAGCGATGGGCAGCCGGTCGACGGCCGTCGACCCGCGCCCAGTCGCGCACCGCGCGGGCGGCCTCTTCGAGCTTGCCGGCCTGCCAGAAGGCGAGCGTCATCAGGCGCAGGACGGCGACGTTGCGGGGCTCGGCGTCGCGCGCGTAGATGAGGCGCTGGGCGGCCAGCAGGTATTCGCCCTCGGCCATCGCGCGCTGAGCGGCGAGCATGAAGCGCTCGACGCGCTCCTCGGCGGGGTCGGGCTTGGAGAAGTCGACGAACTTCATGCTCCCGGCCGGCACCGTGCGCACGCCGTGGCTGAATTTGACGCGCGCCCACTGCTGCACCTCGGCCGCGTCGTCGGTGTCGGCGGAGAAGTAGATGCCGGTGACCGTCCCGACACCCCACTCCGGATAGGAGATGCAGCGGGCGTAGCGGTGGACGACCGAGTGGTCAGGCACGCGGCTGCCGAAGGGGTCGTGCGTGGCCCGCTCCTGGGCGTGGGCGCGAGCGCGCTGCTCGGCCTCGTAGGCGCGCCGGCCGGCCTCCTCACGTTCCCGGCGCGCCGCCGCCGCGCTGACCTTGACGGCGTTGCGCGAGACCTCGCCCCGGCGTGAGCCCTCGGCCAGGCGCTCGAGCTGGTCGGCCGCCTCGTTGATGGCCTTGAGGTGGCGCTCGTGCTCGTACTGGCGACCCGACGGTGCGACGTCGGGATGCCAGCGCTTGGCCATCCTGCGCCGAGCCAGCTGGACGTCGCGCTTGTTGAACGGCGCCTCGAGCTCCAGCAGGAGAAGATGCTGCTCGATGTCCAGGACGCTCGCGGGCATGACCCGACAACGTTAGCGAGGGCGGGCCGGTTTTCGATCCTCTCTATCCTGCGTGCCAATGTCCTCCCAGTACATCTTCACGATGCACCGGCTGTCGAAGATCCATCCGCCGGACAAGACGGTGCTCGACGACGTGACCCTCGCGTTCTATCCGGGCGCCAAGATCGGCGTGCTCGGCTACAACGGCGCCGGCAAGTCGACCCTGCTGCGGATCATGGCGGGGGTCGATCAGGAGTATCGCGGCGAGGCCGCGCTCGCGCCCGGGGCGTCGGTCGGCATGCTCGAGCAGGAGCCCCATCTCGACGAGAGCAAGGACGTCAAGGGCAACGTCGAGGACGGCGTCGCCGAGACGAAGGCGCTGCTCGACCGCTTCAACGAGCTCGCGGCCAACTACTCCGACGACACGGCCGAGGAGTTCGGCCGCGTCCAGGCGAAGATCGACGCCGCCGACGCCTGGAACCTCGACACGCAGCTGGAATACGCCATGGACGCCCTGCGCCTGCCGCCGCCCGACGCCGAGGTGGCCAACCTCTCCGGCGGCGAGCGCCGGCGCGTGGCGCTCTGCCGCCTGCTGCTGCGCGCGCCGGACCTGCTGCTGCTCGACGAGCCGACCAACCACCTCGACGCGGAGTCCGTCGGCTGGCTGGAGCAGCACCTGGCGGAGTACAAGGGCGCGATCGTGGCCGTCACCCACGATCGCTACTTCCTCGACAACGTCGCCGGCTGGATCCTCGAGCTCGACCGCGGCAAGGGCATCCCCTACCAGGGCAACTACTCGAGCTGGCTGGTGCAGAAGCAGGAACGGCTCGCCCTCGAAGAGCGCTCCGAGAAGGGCCGCCAGCGCACGATCGCCGCCGAGCTCGAGTGGGTGCGGACCAACCCGAAGGGCAAACGCACGAAGTCCAAGGCGCGCCTGGCCCGCTACGAGGAGCTCATCGCCGAGGAGCGCAACGTCAAGCTCGAGGACGTCCAGATCCACATCCCGCCCGGCCCGCGCCTCGGCGAGAAGGTGCTCACGGCGAGCGGCCTCTCCAAGGGCTTCGGTGATCGCCTGCTGATCGAGTCCTTGTCCTTCGATCTCCCCCGCGCCGGCATCGTCGGCATCATCGGCGCCAACGGCGCCGGCAAGACGACGCTGTTCAGGATGGTCACCGGCGATGACACCCCCGACAGCGGGACGCTCGTCCTCGGCGACACCGTCAAGCTCGCCTACGTCGACCAGTCACGCGACGCGCTCGACCCGCAGAAGACCGTCTGGGAGGAGATCTCCGAAGGCTACGACCACATCCAGGTCGGCGACCGCGAGGTCAACTCGCGCCAGTACACGGCCGGCTTCAACTTCAAGGGCTCAGACCAGCAGGCGCGCATCGGCAAGCTCTCCGGCGGCGAGCGCAACCGCGTCCACCTCGCCAAGCTGCTGCGCTCGGGCGGCAATCTGCTGCTGCTCGACGAGCCCACGAACGACCTCGACGTCGACACGCTGCGGGCGCTCGAGAACGCGCTGCTTGAATTCCCGGGCTGCGCGATGGTCATCTCCCACGATCGCTGGTTCCTGGACCGTGTCGCCACGCACGTCATGGCCTTCGAGGGCGACTCGCAGGTGACGTGGTTCGAGGGCAACTTCGAGGCCTACGAGGAGCACCGTCGATCGCTGCTCGGCGCCGCCGCCGACCGCCCGCACCGCATCACCTACAAGCGGCTCGTGCGTGGCTGAGCGTTCCCCGGGGGGCTCGTCGCTCGCGGACGCGGAGGAGCCGCAGGGCAGTGGCACCGGCAAGTTCGACCGCGACACGGCGGTGTGGCTCCTCGACGACTCGGGCACTGAGCGCACCTACCGCGCCGACGTGTCGCCCGACTGGCGCGCGGGGCGAGGGCCGCACGGCGGGTATATCGCGGCGATGCTGCTGCGCGCGCTCGTACACGCCGTCGACGACAGCGCCCGGGCACCGCGCTCGCTGACGGTCCACTATCCGCGTGCGCCGGAGCCGGGACCGGTGCAGATCCGCACGAGAATCGAGCGCGCGGGACGCTCGCTCAGCACGCTGTCGGCGCGCATGGAGCAGGACGGCAGGCTCACGGCGCTCGTCCTGGCGGCGTTCTCCCCCGCCTGGAGCGGCCTCGAGATCGACGACGTCGAGATGCCGCAGGTCGCGCCCCCGGACCCCGATCCGGCTTTCCGCGAGCCGCCGCATCCGGCCCTGCCGCCGATCGCGCAGCGCACAAGGCTCCAACGACGCTTCGGCGGCCCGCCCTTCTCCGGCGCCGAGCAGGCGATGGAAATCGGTGGCTGGCTCGCTCACGACGAGCGCAGGCCGCTCGACGCGCTCTCGCTCGCGTTCTTCGCGGACGCCGTCATCCCCGCTCCCTTCATGCGCCTGCCCGCCCCCAACGCGGCGCCGACGATCGACCTCAGCGTCCATTTCCGCGCCGCGCTCCCGCACTTCTCCGCCGACCGGGCCGGCGGGCAGAGCGACGGCGGGGCGGGGGCAGCAGGCGACGAGCTGTGCCTGCTGCAGATCAGAACCAGCCTCATCCACGAAGGCTTCTTCGAGGAGGACGGTCTGATGTGGGCGCCGGACGGGACGCTGCTCGCGCAGTCGCGCCAGCTCGCCATCCTGCTGCCGATGACCGGCGGCAGCTAGCGCGCGAAGGAGCTGTCGTGCTCCAGGCGTAGGGCGGCGGCGGCGATGAGCCGCGCGCAGTTGTGGACGTCGTCGAGCTGGACGAGCTCGACGGGCGAGTGCATGTAGCGGATGGGGATCGACACAAGCCCGGTCGGCACGCCGCCGCGGCTGAGGTGGACGGCGTCGGCGTCGGTGCCCGTCGCGCGTCCGGACGCCTCGACGGTGAAGGCGATCTCCTGCTCCTCGGCGGCCGCGTGGAGCAACTCGAAGACGCCGTCGTTGAGCGTCGAGCCGCGGCTGATGACCGGTCCCGATCCGAGCTCGTGCTTGCCGGCGCCCTTGACGTCGATGCCGGGGGCGTCGGTCGCGTGGGTGACGTCGAGGACGATGGCCGCGTCGGGCGCGAGCGAGAAGGCGCTCGTGCGCGAGCCGCCGAAGCTGGTCTCCTCCTGCGCGGCGGCGACGGCCGCGAGCTCCCATTGGGCGCCGCCGGCCGCAGCGACCATGCGCGCGGCCTCGAGCGCGACGAAGGAGCCGAGGCGGTTGTCCAGGGCGCGCGCGCTCAGGCGGCCGTTGGGGAGCTCGACGGGCGCGGCGTCGATGACCGCGACGTCGCCGATGCGGATCATCTTGTGGGCCTGCTTGCCGTCGCGCGCACCGACGTCGATGTGCAGGTCGGGGATGGTCGCGACCTTCGTGCGCTCCTCGTCGCGGAGCAGGTGGATCGGCTTCTTGCCGATGACACCCGGCACGGGCCCGCCGGCGGTGTCGAGCACGACGCGCTGGCCGACGAGGATCTGCGCGTCCCAACCGCCGACCTCGCGGAACCACAGGTAACCCTCGTCGTCGATGTGGGTGACGATCAGGCCGATCTCGTCGATGTGGCCCATGACGAGCAGTCGCCGCGCCGAGCTCTCATTGCCGTGGGAGGGCGCGACGAGCGCCAGCGGCGTGCCGAGGAGGTCGGTGCTCACGTGGGCGAACTCGGACGCCGCCGAGCGCCAGACGGCCGCCGGCGCGGTCTCATAGCCCGACGGCCCGCGCGCGGCGAGCAGGTCGGCGAGCAGCGGCGTGTAGCCCTTGCCCACCTTGAGCTTGGCGCGCGGGCGGCGCCTGGGCTGGGTCATCGAGCCGACAGGAGGGCTCGCAGGACGTAGTGAAGGATCCCGCCGTGGCGGAAGTACTCGGCCTCGCGGGGAGTGTCGATGCGGACCCGGGCGTCGAACTCGACTGGCTCGCCGCGCCCGCGGACGGCGCTCACGTGCACCTCATCGGGTGGGGCCCCGCCGTCGGCCATGGCGCCGGCCAGGCCGGTGATCGTGAAGCTCTCCTCGCCGGTCAGGCCGAGCGAGGCCGCGCTCTCGCCGTCGGGGAACTGGAGCGGCACGACGCCCATGCCGACGAGGTTCGAGCGATGGATGCGCTCGTAGCTCTGGGCGATGACGGCCCTGACGCCGAGCAGCTTCGTGCCCTTGGCCGCCCAGTCGCGCGATGAGCCGGAGCCGTACTCGCGACCGGCGAGGACGACGAGGTCGATACCCTCGCCGATGTAGCGCATGGCCGCGTCGTAGATCGACGTCTGCTCGCCCGAGCCGTCGGCGAGGTAGCGCGTGAAGCCGCCTTCCGGGAGCGGCGGACCCCCGCCGATCTGGTTCTTCAACCGGATGTTGGCGAACGTTCCGCGCATCATGACCTCGTGGTTGCCGCGCCGCGAGCCGTATGAGTTGAAGTCGCGCGGCTCGACGCCCTGCTCCTGCAGGTAGCGCCCAGCCGGGCCGTCGCGCTTGATCGAGCCGGCCGGCGAGATGTGGTCGGTCGTGACGCTGTCGCCGAGCAGGGCGAGCACGCGGGCGTCGGCGATGTCGCGAACCTCGCCGGGCTCGGCCGGCATGTCGCGGAAGTAGGGCGGCAGACGCACGTAGGTCGAGTCCTGCGCCCAAGCGAAGCGCTCGCCCTCGGGCACGGCGAGGCCGTTCCAGCGCTCGTCGCCGGCGAAGACCTCTCCGTAGCTGTGGCGGAACATATCCGCCCGAACCGCGTCGCCGACGGTCTCGGCGACCTCATGCGCCGACGGCCAGATGTCGCGCAGGTAGACCTCCTCGCCGTGCTCGTCGACGCCGAGCCGATCCTCGACGATGTCGATGTCCATCGTGCCGGCGAGGGCGTAGGCGACACACAGCGGCGGCGAGGCGAGGTAGTTCATCTTGACGTCCGGGTTGATGCGCCCCTCGAAGTTGCGGTTGCCCGACAGCACCGACACGACCGCCAGGTCGCCCTCGGCTACGGCGTCTGAGATCTCCTGCGCGAGGGGACCGGAGTTGCCGATGCAGGTCGTGCAGCCGTAGCCGACGAGGTTGAAGCCGAGCGCCTCCAGCGGCTCGGTCAGGCCGGCGCGATCGAGGTACTGGGTGACGACTTTCGATCCGGGCGCGAGCGAGGTCTTGACCCACGGCTTGGAGCGCAGGCCGCGGGCGATGGCGTTGCGCGCGAGGATGCCGGCTCCGACCATGACCGACGGGTTCGACGTGTTCGTGCAGCTCGTGATCGCCGCGATCACGACGTGGCCGTGGTCGAGCTCGAAGGTCTCGCCGCCCAGTGTCACCTGCCGCGAGGTCCCGTTGTGGGGGAGCGTCGCCGTCGCGCCCGGCGACGGCGCGGACAGCGGCGGGGCGAGCGCCGCGTGGCCCGGGACGCTGCTGGCGGTGGGATCGGAGGCCGGGTAGGTCTCGGCGACGGCCTCGTCCTGGCCGTCGTCCTGCTCGCCGTCGCTCGGCGCGTAGTCGCCGAGGGCCTTGCGGAAGGCGCCCTGGGCGTCGCTCAGCGAAACGCGGTCCTGGGGGCGCTTGGGCCCGGCGAGGCTGGGCTCGACGGTGCCCAGATCGAGCTCGACGGTGTCGGAGAAGGTGGGCTCCTCGGCGTGCTCGTCATGCCACAGACCCTGCTCCTTGGCGTAGGCCTCGACGAGCGCGATCTGTTCGGCGCTGCGCCCGGAGAGCTCGAGATAGGTGAGCGTCTCGGCGTCGATCGGGAAGATCGCGCAGGTCGAGCCGAACTCGGGCGACATGTTGCCGATGGTCGCGCGGTCGGCGATCGGCAGGGCCGCGACGCCGGCGCCGTAGAACTCGACGAACATCCCGACGACGCCGCGGGCGCGGAGGATCTCGGTGACGGTCAGCACGAGGTCGGTCGCGGTCGCTCCCTCGGGCAGCTCGCCGTGCAGGCGGACGCCGAGGACCTGCGGGATCAGCATCGACATCGGCTGGCCGAGCATCGCCGCCTCGGCCTCGATGCCGCCGACGCCCCAGCCGAGGACGCCGAGGCCGTTGACCATCGTCGTGTGGGAGTCGGTGCCGACGAGCGTGTCGGGGTAGGCCTGGCCGGTCTTCTCGTTCGGAAAGACCACGCGGGCGAGATACTCGAGGTTGACCTGGTGGACGATGCCGGTGTCGGGCGGGACGACGGCGAAGTCGTCGAAGGCCCCCTGGCCCCAGCGCAGGAAGGCGTAGCGCTCCTGGTTGCGCTCGAACTCGCGCTCGGCGTTGAAGCGGAAGGAGTCGCGCGTGCCGAAGGCGTCGACCTGGACGGAGTGGTCGATGACCAGCTCGGCCGGCGCCAGCGGGTTGATGCGGGCCGGGTCGCCGCCCATGTCGGCCATCGCGTCACGCATCGCCGCCAGGTCGACGACGGCAGGCACACCGGTGAAGTCCTGCATCAGCACGCGGGCCGGGCTGAAGGCGATCTCCTTGCTCGGCTGGGCGCGCGCGTCCCAGCCGGCCAGAGCCTCGATGTCGGCGGCGCTGACCGAGCCGTTGCCCTCGGTCCGCAGCAGGTTCTCGAGCAGGACCTTGAGCGAGAACGGCAGGCGGGCGACGTCGAAGCGCGACTGGAGTGCGTCGAGGCGGAAGATCTCGTAGCTGTGCCCCCCCACCTCGAGCGTGTCCTTGGCGCCAAAGCTGTTCTCCGACATGGGCATCTCCCGGCCATCATGGGGTCTACAGGGACGCCCGTCAGTCTCGCAGAGTCCCCCGGGCGATCCCGTCGCGGGGGCTAGGTGGCGGGCAGGGAGGCCCGCGTGACGCGGCCCTTGCCCTGGCGCTTGGAGCGCAGCAGAGCCGCGTCGCACGCCGCCAGCAGCTCGTCGGTGTTCATCCCCGGCTGCCACTGCGCGACGCCGATCGATGCCGAGACGCCCTGGGCGACACCGGCGTCGGTGACCAGCCCGTGGAGGCGCTCGAGCGCGCGAGTGGCTGCAGCGGCGGCGCTGTCGAGCTCGGCGTTGGGCAGGATGACGACGAACTCATCGCCGCCATAGCGGGCGACGCGATCGAATGCCCGGAACTCGCCGGCGAGGGCGTGGACTACCCCGCGCAGCATGGCGTCGCCGGCGGGATGGCCGTGGCGGTCGTTGACGAGCTTGAAGTCGTCGAGGTCGATCAGCAGGCACGCGAGCAGGCCGCCGGTGCGCGCCGCGCGACCGATCTCCTCGTCCAGGCGCCGGCGCATGGCGCGGTGGTTCATGCAACCGGTCACCGGGTCGGTGCCCGCCTCGGCGCGGGCCCGCACGAGGGCGACGGTGATGGCCGCCTGGTCGACGAGCGCGCGGGCGAGCTCGACGGCCTCCGGCGGGAAGACCTCGCCGACGCGGCGGACGAGGATGACGACGGCCTCGACGTCGCCGCGCTCGGCCATCGGGATCAGCAGCGCGCACGTCAGCGCCCCGGTGGCCGTCAGGCGCGGCACGCTGGCCGCGAACTCGTCGGCCGCGGCGGCGAGGAAGCTCTGGCCGGTGCTCGCGACCCAGCTGACTCCCGGGGGGCGCTCGGCCCGCGGGACCGTGTAGCTCAGGCGCGCCTCGCCGGCGAACATGTAGACGGCCACGAGCTCGTCGTCGTCGGTGCCGACGGGCGCGAGGTGGTGGACGTGGACCTCCTCGGCGCCGGGCACCGACAGCAGTTCGCGCGCCAGCGCGCGGTAGATGGTCTCGGACGCCGAGGCCTCATCGGCGAGCACCGACAGCCTGCGGATGCCGAGCAGCAGGCGATCGACGCCGGCTGTCGTAGCGGTATCCGTACCTGACACGACATCCATGGACTAAATCTAGGGCATCGGGCGGCCGATCTAAAGGGGCACGCCGCCGGCGCCCTGCGTCGCAGCTTCCGGGGGCGGCGCTCGCCGCCCCCGGCGTGGCTGTTAGCGGAATGTGACGGTTATCGACGCCGTCGAGTGGCGGCCGTGCCTGGGCACGAAGCCGACGCGGATCTTCGCGCGGAACGGACGGCCCCTGCGCAGACCCTTGCTCGACAGCGGGATCCGCAGCGAGACGGCGTTCTTGGCGCCGGCAAAGCTGCGGTGGACGCTCGCGAGGCCGTTGCCGCTGCCGCTGACGCGTCCGCCGGCCGGGGTCTGGACCGTCAGGTAGGCGACGTTGCCGACGACCTTGTGGCCGACGATCCTCACCGGGCAGTTCGTGATCTTGATCCTCGTGTTCTGTTTCACGACCAGCCCGTTCTGCCCGGTGATCGTCGTCGGCATCACCAGCGGCTTGGCGCAGATGTTGCCGAACGCCGTCACCGCCGAGTGGGCGCCGATCGGCAGGTTGACCGTGATGCTCGAGACCGGCGCATCCGGCGTGGTCGCGAAGTTGGTCGTCGTGATGCCTTTGGTGATTTTGGTGTTCCCCACGAGGATGATCCGCACACCTTCGCCTTCGAGGACGAGGTCGAGGTCGGGGAACGCCTGGCCGCCGTGGGAGACGAGGATCGCCGGCCCTTTCATTTTCACGGCCAGCAGCGGAGTGTTGGCGCGCGCGCCGCCGACGAACGACCCGGGCGGGCAGCCGTGGGGGTTGGCCGCGAACGTCGCTTCGGGACACGCTTTCTGCAGCGTCGTCAGACGCGACGGCAGCTGCTTTGGCAGCTGGACGAGGACCGATTTGACGTTGGACGAGCCACCGGGCAGGTTCAGCGTCGTTTCGAGGCTCGCGCCGTTGAATTTCGACGTTTTGGCGTCCGAGACCGCCTTGAAGGACGGTTTGAATTTGAGAGCGCTGCAGTTCGACACCTGGAAGGGCGAGGACAGCAGCGCAACACTGCTTTCCGTCGTGCCCGGCACGAAGCCGGTGACGGCCGAGTCGGTCGCCAGCGCCGAGCAGTTGGTCGGGTTGAGCAGGAAGCCCTGCTTTTCGACGGCCACCGAGATGCGCCGCACACGCAGCGGCACGCCCTTGACGATCCGCGGCAGGACGCTGGAGACCGTCACGCGCGCTGTGATCGGGTCGATGTTGATGCTCGCCCTGGTCACGACCGGGCCGAGGTTGAACGCTCCGGCGATGGCCGGCACGACGACCGACGCGCCGAACGGCGCTCCGTTGTAGGGACCGGTCAGGTAGACCGGGCCGGTGAACTGGAAGGGCGTCGGGCCCGAGCCGGCAAGCACCGTCGCGGTGCCCATCTGGCTGCTCGCCGGACATTCGCCGTTGGCGGCGCCCGGTTCGGGGCACTTCGTCAGCGCCGGGATGGCACCGACGAGACCGGCGGGCAGCGTCGTCTTGACCTGCGAGACATACTGCTGGCCTTCGGGCCGTTCGAGGTTGAACGTAAAGGACGTGTGGCCTCCGGCCGCCGACGACTGGTTGCTCGTCGACTGGGTCGGCGCGAACGCGACCGGCGAAGCGCAGCCTGTGGCCGAGAACGCGGACGTCGACGTCTTCGTCGTGCCGGGTTCGGAGAACGGGATGAAGCTACCGGTGACACTCGAAGCGGCGCAGCCGAGCGGGTTGGCGATCGGCGCGAGGGCGCCGCCCTTGAACTGGAGCTTGATGCTCGTGAACGGCTGTTCGGGGTTTTCCGGCGCCGGGAACGTCGTCGTGATGCGCCCGGTCGTTTCATCCGGGACAGTCAGGCCGATGAGGCGCGCCGAGATGCCGAACCGTTTCGACTCGGCATCGACGTAGATCGTGTACGGAGGCCCTGTGATCGGACCGGATTCCGGACCGCCCAGGTAGACCTTGCCTTTCAGCGAGCCGGCCGGCAGCGTCGGGACTTCGAGCGCGACGGTGCCGATTTCCGAGGATTCCGCGCAGCCGACGCCGGGCGTCGAGCTGTGGATGCGCGCCTGGGCCGGCGTGCAGGCCGTCAGGCCGGCGGCGGCCGACGGGTTCAGCGTCATGCCTTCCGGCAGCGTGAACGACGCTTCTTTGAGCTCAGAGCTCTCGAGCGTTTTCGGGTTCTGCGGGAGGGCGGCTTCGGCCGTGATCCCGTCCGGTTCGTCGCTGCCGGTCGCGCCCGGCGTCAGCGCGAAGCTCGGCAGGAAGGGCACTTTGTCGCAGTTTTCGAGCCCGATCGGCGTCGTGAATTCCTTTTTGACCGTCGTTTCTTCGAGGTCGGTCTCTTTGAGCGTGGTCGTGTTGTGGCCCGGGCAGCTCGTCGCGTTTGTGATGAACGCGCCGTTTCCGTTCGTGCCTTCGAAGACCAGGCGCGAGCGGATCAGCGGCAGCGAGGGCGAGACATCGATTTCGAAGTAATCGTGGTAGTCGCCCTGGTTGGTTCCCTTCGTTTCCTTGCCCCATTCGACGCTGCCCTTGATCAGGGTGTGGGCGAACACGGAGCCCGGCGGCAATTTGGCGAGTCCGCTGACGTCGAGCGCGACGCCGAACTCCGAGGCGAGACCTTCTTCGGGTTCCAGGTTGTAGACCGTGCCTTCGAGCGGAATGTCTTTGCCGACCGGACCGGCGTAGACGGTCGCGAAGTTCGTGCCGAGCACGGTGTCTTCGGGGCCGGCAGTTGCGCAGGTTGGAGCCGGGAACAGGTGTGAACCCGGCGACGTTTCGGTGACACCGAATTCGGCGAGCGAGCACTGGCTGACGGCGAACGGGTTGGTGGCGAGACCCGGCGCGACGTCGGTCCTGAGGTGGGTGATGACCGAAGTCGGGACCTCGGTGGGGTATTTGCCCGGGGAGACGGCAGGTTCGCCTTCTTCGATCGTCTGGATCTTGAAGTCGGTGACGCCGAACGGCACGCGGCCGCCGGCCTGGGTGAAGCCTTCTTCTTTGGCTTCTTCAGGTGTGATTTCGGCCTTGGGCTCGTTGAACGGCCCCAGCTTGTTTTCCTGCCCGCATTCTTCGACTTCGCAGTTGGTGGCCACGAACTTTTCGATGGCTGGGGCTTCCGCACCCAGCGCGATGGGCGCCGAGACGGCGATGAGCGCTCCGACGACGAGCAGCGCCAGCAGCGAAAAGCGAACGTGGACCCTCATTCCGGCCTCCCATGTAGAACGATTTGCGGCGATCCTGCTCCTACCCTGCAAAGACTCCCCTGAAGCCCCAAAGTTCTGGTCTTCAACGGGAGTATTAGACGAAGCTTAGGTATGTCCTCCCCTCCTCCTTCGCCGGCTGGACGGATGGCGAGGAGTAGGTCACGGCTCGCGCAGGGCGTAGCCGACGCCGCGAACCGTGTGGATCAGCTGGCGAGCGCCGGCGTCCTCGAGCTTGTGCCGCAGGTAGCCGACGTACACGCGCAGGGCGTTCGAGGCCGGGCCGAAGTCATAACCCCAGACGCGGTCGTAGATGAGCGCGTGAGGGAGGACCCGCCGCGGGTTGAGCATGAGCAGCTCGAGCAGCTGGTACTCGGTTCGCGTCAGCTCGACGAAGCGCTCGCCGACCGCGGCGCCGTGGCGCGTGGGGTCGAGCCGCAGCTCGTGGAAGCTGAGCGTCGCAGCCTCGGCCTCGGGCGTCGCGCGGCGCAGCAGCGCTCGCAGCCGCGCCGCCAGCTCATCCAGGTCGAACGGCTTGAGCATGTAGTCGTCGGCGCCGGCGTCGAGGCCGTCGATCCGGTCGGCGATCTCGTCGCGGGCCGACAAGATCAGGATCGGGACGCGGCTGCCGAGGCGGCGCACGCGCCGGCAGACCTCGAGCCCGTCGATGCCCGGCAGGCCGACGTCGAGGACGACGGCGTCGGGCAGCGACTCGATGACGCGCTCGAGCGCCGCCTCGCCG
>OUNO011323147.1_pt1 | contig 23612 bp, 20 predicted proteins | sample 1779811 | NCBI WGS metagenome assembly OUNO01 (sample SAMEA3914804, study PRJEB12502) | metagenome | biome: forest; material: soil | place: Canada | collected 2010-06-25 | depth 0.3 m | reverse complement strand
GTGATCGCCGAATTGAAGCGCGCGTTTCCAAAAGTCGAGTTCAATACTCCATTTGAAAACGCCGTACCGACCACGGTCAATTTCTCGGTTCCAGGATTTAGCAGCCGAGAGCTCATGGATCTTTTTGATTCTGCTGGGCTCAGACTCAGTGCGGGCTCCGCATGTAACGCCGCTTCGCCTCAGCCGAGTCACGTGCTCGAAGCCATGGGCCTGGAAGAATGGCGATCCGTTTCGGCGCTCAGACTTTCGTTTGGTCCTGCGACCTCGGACGCTGAAATCGAACGCGGCTGCCAAGTCATTCGCGAGAGCGCGCTCGCCCTTCAGCATTCTTGCCTCTTGGGTGATGGCGGCATTGAAGTCAGTGAAGACCTGCGCGACGGAATTCTTCAGCTCCGTTCTGGTCCGAGCAATACTTGGATTCTCGCCGACCGCGAAGCACGGACCTGCGTGGTCGTTGATCCGGTCGATACGATTGCCGAACGACTCGAACACTACATTCGCTGCCAAAATCTCAAAGTCCTGGCCATTCTCGATACGCACAGCCACGGCGACCACGTCTCGGTGAGGCCGGTGCTTCAAAAGATTCTTGAAGACCAGATGGTTCATCATGAGTCCGATGCACTCGGTTGGCCGACTGAGCTTCGTGAAACCGTCGAGCTTGAAAACGGTACAACCGCGCCGATCATTCGCTTGGGCGCCGGAAAGCAGGGCACTGTCATCGCGCGAATTCATACGCCGGGTCATACCGACGACAGCCATGCTTTTCTCTTTGGTGTAGTTCGTAACGGAAAGATGACTTCTGCGGACGTTAAGTACGCCTTCTCCGGCGATACGATTTTAACAGGCGGTTTGGGTCGAACGAACTTTTCGATGAGCGACCCTCACGCACTCTTCTCGTCACTTCGTACGCTGAGTGGAACGTTGGGCGAGACCACGCTTCTTTGCCCGGCTCATGATTATCAGCAGAGCTTTGCGACTCGTCTTGAAGTCGAGACTCGCGAGAATCCGATCCTTAACCTCGCGCTTGAGCCTGCGAACGACGAACAGGCGAAAAAGAACCTGGCGCCGTTTGTTCAGAAGAAAAAAGAAATCGACCGGTCGCTCGAGGATCTTGAGAGATCCTTTCAGGGAGTCGTCTGCGGAGTTTCGAGCGCGAGTGTCGACGATGCGGACTCGGAAATCGTTCTTCCGTTTGGAAGCCTGAAGGAAATTCTGAAAAAGGGCCCACTGGTCATTGATGTGCGTGAGCCACAAGAACACGAGCTTTCAAAAGACTGGAAAGCGCTAGGACTTGGAACGCGGCCAAGAAACGTCCCTCTTTCTCGCTTCGTGAATTTCATGCACGAACTCATGGTCGATGCGCCGAGCGATCGAACCGTGATTCTGTTTTGTCGAACCGGTGTTCGAAGTCTTCAGGCAGCGCGCTCGCTTCGCCGACTTGGGATTAGCCAGGCCTACACGCTCGAAGGCGGCATCTCTTTATTTGGGGGCTGAAAAGCACTTGTCGACGATGATGTCGAGATACTGCCTCTTGAAGTTATCGAGATACCGGCGCTTCGACATATTCGTTCCGATCAGGTCAACGTACACCCAGCGCACGCTTGCGTACTGATCGAGAAGCGCGAGTAGGAAAGTCGCTCGGGACTCAGCCTCTTCATCTGTGATCTGCGGCTGTGCCTTTTTTATCAAGTCGCGAATCAAGAAGACGATTTTTGAACACAGCTCTGAGACCATTTCGCGTACGATCGCGTTTCTCTCGGCCAGAGACCATGCTTGGATTCGGAAGTTCTCCTCGTCGCCCTCCACTTGCTCGAGATAAATCTTCACGAAGTTTTCCACGAAGGTTCGAGGGTCCCCCGTCGATGCTGGAAACTCGGTAATGTTTTCAAAAATACGACGCTTACATTCCGTGATGACGGCCTCTTTGATCGCCTGTTTTCCACCTAGATGGTAGCTCACCGTGGGTAGGTCGACGCCTGACTCCTCAGCAACTCGCCGAGGCGACATCGCCTCAGGCCCGTGCTTGGCGTAAAGGGCTCGGGCTACGGAAACCAAGTGTGCTTTCGTATCGAGTGCCGGCTTGGATTCAGATGCAGAAGTCACACCTTTGCTGAGCTTTGCGAGTTCGTCATAGACTCGTGTCGTGAGCACAGCGTCGTAGCGCCGGATTTTAGCGTGTTTTGGTTTTCCGAGTGCAAGGTAGCGTTCTAGAACGCGCGTGAACCGCGCAGTGCCTTTGTGAAGGCTATACGCTTCGCAGAGGCATCTCTCTTCGTCGTAAACCCGGATAAAACGACCATTGTATCGGAGCCTTCGAATGCCGATGAGGCGCTTGGGGTCGACTCGCTTTACAGAGAAGAGCTGGTTCTTGAGTGACTTTCGATTGTCGATATCGACTTGAACGGAGTCCGGTGGATGTTCGCTGAGTCGATAAATAAAAAGAGCTGACGCACCTGAAATGACCGTGTCCGGATAGTAGCGACTCGCTACGTGAACGACTCCGGTGAACGTGTCGTTCTTGGCCCAAGCGTAATAGCCGTTTCCAAGTGAGCGGATGTCGTCCGTCTTTGCGAATCGTTGAATGGCCGTTCTGCTTCCGAGAAGTTTTTGAAGTTCCTTCGAGGAAATAATTCCACGGGATTCGACAACTCTTCGTGCCAGTTCGACTTTGTTCGTGATCATCGAATCAGTTTAGTCGCGGTGTTACGCCTTTGCCAATTCCACAAACGAATTGATTGAGTCGTAACGCGATTAAAAGCCAAAGGATTACTCTCCAAGCGCAATGCTCTTGGATTACATGAGTTTACCTACGCTTTTAATCTGGTTTCGTAGAATAAAGATCGTTGGTTCAATCAAGAAAGAGCCATGAAACCTAACCTACTGAAATTAGCTGGATCGGGCGTCGTGATCGTTTTGGTTGATCAGATCAGCAGATCTTGGGCTGCGAATCACTTGAACATTCGCGAAGGGCACTCGGTTCTTGGGCAGGGTTTTTTGGAAATTGCGCGGTATTCCTGCGTCCGCTCCATGGGTCACACTGCTCGCTACTTGCCGTGGGTTGCGTTTTTTCTGTTACTCACCACTGCGTGCATTCGATTTGTCTCCAAACCCAGCCGGGCCGAAACCTGGGGCCTGACCTTGATGCTTTCAGGTGGGATTTCGAATCTTTCAGGAAGGCTTCATGAGAACGCGGTCGTCGCGGTGCTCAGAATCCACGTCGGCGACTCGGAGTATCTACCCTTTAGCTTGGCCGACATCAGTGTCATGGCCGGCGCCATTCTTCTGAGCGTGGTCTACGGTAGGCGTTGGCTGAACGAAGGAATGCTCTTCGCCGAGTAGGGACTCTAGCGCTTCTGTTCGTTCACGGCGTTGATCGCCATGACGATGCGCTGAAGCCGGTAGGCTTTCACAAACTCAGCCATGTTGATGAGGGTGTAGGCCTCATCTGTCGACTTGATGTTGATGTTCGTGGCGTAGCCAAGCTTCACGAGCTCGGGAAATTCTTCCATTCGGAACGGTTCTTTGCCGGCTGCGGTGACTTCGCGATTCCGAACGTCCGCGATGTTCACCATGGACAGTTTGGTTCGTTCATCGATCTTGTAGTCGGCGATGTGTTTGGCAATGAGGCCCATGATGAAGAAACCACGCAACGTCATGTCGTGACGTTTCGAAGGTTCGAGAAGGTATTCTTCGTTCAAATAACCAATGACCGTCTCGAGAAAGGCAGGATCGCGAAGGACAGTCTTTTCAGTTCCCGGTGTGGGTTGGGTGAGCGTGACGATGTCGTTCTGTGAAAGGACGTCGAGAAGCGTCGTCATCTTCGCGATTGGAACGCCCATGATCTGATTGCAATAGCGTTGCATCAGGCCCATGCGGATATCGAGGCCATTGACCTCTTTGGTTCCATTGCGGGATCCAACGAGCAGAAGGCCGCTCATAATTTTCAAAACGTCAGTCGGTGGAAGGTAGACGTACTGCGCGGAGCGCTTCCCATCCTTTTCGGATACGTAAGCGGTGCTTGCAGCCTCGAGCTGTCGAATGCGCGTACTGGCGGTACGAAGTCGACCCACGACAGTTTTAAGAAGAATTTTGAGCCAGTCTGGAATGTTTGCGAGGACGGCTTGAAAGGTCGCGCCGGAAATTTCAACGAGCTCGCAATCGGTCAACGCCTCGCCCGACGCGGAACGTGGATTGCCGTCCAGAAACGCGAGTTCACCGAGAACGCTACCCGAATGAACGGTATCGATCTCGATCGGAGAATCGCCCTTCTTCTTGAAGATTCGGATCATGCCGGTCTTCAGGAAGTACATGGCGCGCGAGTTGTCGCCCTCATTGAAGAGCATTTCGCCCTTCTTGAGTTTGCGCACAGTCGGCCCCGTAGGTGGAGCAGCCTTGGGCGGCGGCATTTGTCTGACGTTTGTTTTAAGGGCGCTTCCGTTCACTTGCTTTGCATCTCCCAGCTCCCTTTCCAATCGGCATCTGGGGGCGACTCTTTGAATAATTCGCAACGTTCTATGAATAGGAGGGATGGGCTATCCGCTACGTCCTTGTAAACACGCAACAATGGCTCGGCAGCCCGAAACTCGGCGATAGCCGCATCCCACTGCCGTTCGGAGTAAAGACGGCGGCCTTCCTGGAAATGCTTCAGCCCCTGGGGGTCACGTTCGAGCTCAAAGATCTCAATCAGTTCGACTGTGTTCTGCTTCCCTTTGACCTTCACAAGGTCAAGGACTCGATGCGGGGGATGGGGTGCCTGGATCGCGTCGAAGGTGAAGCGGGAAGTGATGATTCCAGCTCCGTAGTACTTGGTGATGCTCTCGAGGCGCGAGGCCAAGTTCACATGGTCACCGATCACGGTGTATTCAAAGATGCGGTCCGAGCCCATGTTGCCGACGCTGACGAGCCCGGTGTTCACGCCGATTCCGATTTGAACGTCGACTCCGTACTCGCGTTTGAAGCGATCACGGTTCTCGCGTAGCGCTCGTTGCATACGCACGGCAGCCAAGCAGGCGTTTGCTGCGTGAAGGGGTTGGTTCAGTGGAGCGCCCCAGAATGCCATCACCGCATCGCCGATGTACTTGTCGAGCGTGCCATCGGAATCGAATACGATATCCGTCATGATGCCCAGATAGTCGTTTAGAAACTGGGTAAGCTCACGCGGTTCCATCGTCTCGCTGAACGAAGTGAACCCGCGAATGTCTGAAAATAGAATCGTGAGCTCGCGACGATCTCCACCGACGGAAAGCTTCGTCGGATCCTTGAGAATCGAATCGACAATGGTCGGAGCGACGTACTTCGAGAACGCCCCGCGGATAAACTTCTTCTTTCGTTCTTCGATCACATATTTTACCGCGACCGTGACGAGGAAGAGCCCAAAGAGTTCCAGGTAGAGGAAGCTCGTATTGAAATTGATATTGTTGCCGAAGAGCAGCTTCAAGTCGGCAATCAAGAAGGTGAGGAGAGTGGCGACAACCACGAGCATGCTCGGAATGGCGTCGAGGAGCGCGAGCCAGTTTCCGAATGCGACGCCACCGACTAGCATCGCTCCGAGAAGTAGGAATGCGCCCCAGCTCGGGCCGCGGCTCATCATGTCGTTCGAAAGGAGATTGTCGAGAATCGTCGCGTGGCCTTCGACTCCTGGAGTGTTCGGATCAAAGGGGAAGGCTCTCATGTCGAAGACACCCACCGCAGAAATTCCGATCAAGGCGTAGGCGTCTTTAAAGAGCTCGGCCTTGCTCACGGTGACGGCTTGGCCTTGTTGCTCGATTTGAATCTGATCTTGCTCCCCCAGCACGGCGAGCGCAGGGACATATTGATAGGTGTAGGCAGGACCCCGGAAGTTGATGTCGAGAACCCCAAGGCGGCTGACGGGAATTTCCCTTCCGCCTTTTTTGAAGCGCAAATCATCGACACGGTAGTCCGCACCGGTTTTGAGTTCGAGTTCTTCGCCAAGCCCCACGCGTGCCATTTCAAAGGCGAGAGACGGATAGGCTTTTCCACCACCGATGTTCAGCAGATGGGTGCGACGAATCACGCCGTCTGGATCGGGGACGACGTTAAAAAAGCCTGCGTGTGCTGCTGCGTCGTTGTACATGGGCAGGTTGAAAATCGGATTCAGAAATGAAAGAAGCGGCGTTCGCGTCGGATCAAACTTCACCGGTTGAAGATGCGAAGCGTAGGTGAATTTTTCGCCATCCTTTCGAAACCGTTTCAGCACTTCGGTCTCAGTGACCGGACAGTCTTGGGCGTCTTGAAAGGCGGGTCGGCAGGGGTGATCGGAAATCCAGCCCAGTACGAGGCGATCGCGATGCATTCGAATGACTTCTCGTAGGAAGTAATCCGTCTCAAAATCTTGGGCTTTCTTTTCCAAGCCATGTTGTTTGAGCATGGCGAGAAGTTCGTCGGAAATCTGACGGTTCTCTTCCGAGAACACGAGATCCAGACCAACGACCTTTGCGCCGGCATCAAAGGTGCGCTGGATCAGGCCGGCAATGACATCGCGGCGCCAGGGCCAGCGCCCGATCTGGCTGAGTGACTCGTTGTCGATGTCGACGATCAGAATTTTGCTCTTCGGGGGCTGCGGCCCGCGCGCGTGAAATTTGACGTTGGTGAAGAAGCCACTGATGCTCAAAGCAATCGGATAGGCTTTCAGAACAAGAAAACTATTTTGAAGCTGACCCCGGTTTCCCATTTCGGCGAGTCCGAAGCCGAAGGAACAAATCAGGACCACTGGAATCTGAAGGAGCCAGATTTTTGTTTTCATTGTACTATTAAACTCAAATGATCGATGTCTCGGTTCGCGTACTGATCGTTGATGACATGCCGGCAATGCGGGCTATCCTGCGCGACATGCTCGAGCAGATTGGTTTCCGTGAGATCTCGGAAGCCGAAGACGGTGATTCGGCCTGGCAGCTTGTGAAGCAGGAATCCGCGACGGGCACGAGCGGTTTTGGACTCGTGATCTCGGACTGGAATATGCCCGGAATGTCGGGAGTCGACTTGCTGCGCTCGATGCGCAGCTTCGGAACCACGCGCGAGCTTCCGTTTCTGATGATTACGGGCGAGGGAGATCACGATCATCTCTCCGAAGCCATGAACGCCGGAGCGACCGACTTTGTGGTCAAGCCATTCAACGTCGAGCAGCTGGCGGAAAAGATCGAAAGTTTTTCTGGGTAGATGCAGCAGAGGCATTCCCGATCTTTTCGGAAGATCAGGCCTTTAGCTCAAGTGCGCGTCTCGTCGTAGCAGGCGCCTTCGTTTAACACAGTCTCGCCGTCTTTCGGGGGTGTTATACACAGAGACGTGAGTTTCAGTTCCGCAGAACTTTGGCGATTTTACCGGACGGTGAATTTTTGGCCTCAGGCCGAGACGGATTGGCGTCGAGTGCTCGACGCTGTGCGCGAGCTGACGGATGCCGAAGGTATTATCGTTAGAGTTCAATCCGACGAGTCTCGAATCTGGGAGCTCGCTTCTCCACCACAGGCTGATATTTCGTCAAAAATCGCCCCGTGGATTCAGGCTCATTTCGATGCGCAGGGTCCGCTACAGCTCGTTCCGTTGCTCGAGGATCAAACCTCGCGACAATTCTGGGTTGCTCCGTTGGGTGGCCGAGGCGACAAAGGCTGGATTGCGGTCAGTGTGAGTGAAGGAAATTTCCTAAGCGAGCAGCAGAAACTTCAGTTTCTCGCCGTCGCTCAACGCCTGACAGAACTTTGTGAGATCAGCGAGCTTCGTAATTCGATCTCGCAGCGAGATCAGTTTCTGTCGATTGCGAGTCACGAGTTAAAAACTCCGCTCACCGCGATTTACGGACTGCTTCAGCTTCAGTCGCGAATGTTGAAGAAGAATCAGGGTGCGGCTGTCGGCCCCGCGGGCGTGGAGAAGCAGGCCGAGTTTTTAAAAATCGTGACTCGTCAGTCTGAGCGACTCAATGAACTGATTGACGGGTTGCTGGATGTTTCCAGAATTCAGAACGGACGCTTCAGTGTTGAACCGTCCCAAGTCGAGCTGACGGGAATCGTGCGCGAGACGCTTGGTCATCGATTGAAAGCGATCTCGGACGAAGCAGGCGTCACAATTCAAACCGATTTACCGGAGAAACTCGATGCTTGGGTTGACCCGGTCCGATTCGAAGAAGTGATTTCGAATTTGGGAATGAACGCGATTCGATTCTCTCCCGAAGGGGGAGTGGTCTGGATTCGTCTCGTCGCCGAAGGGCAGGACGGGGTGAGGGTCAGCTTCCGCGATCAAGGGCCGAGCGTTCCTGAAGCGGATCGACTGAGAATTTTCCAGCCGTTTGAAAAAGCGCAGAGAACGACGCGCCTGGGTGGCTTGGGATTAGGTCTCTACATTTCGCGCCAAATCGCCCAGCTTCACGGGGGAGATGTTCGCCTGGCTGAAAGTCTGCCGGGTCGAGGCAATCTCTTCGTGGCCGAGTTTCCGGGACGAATGAGTTCGCAAGCCGGAGGAAATGGATTGACCCTCGTTCCGCCGATCAGTGCGATCGGCAAAACGGCCTAGTCGACTTTCTTCTTCTTTTTGGCGAACGCACCGTAGGCGATGCACGCCATAAGGATTCCCCAGAAAATCCAAAAGGCCACAGTTCGAGGGGAATGGAAGTCGATGCCCGGAAGGTGCAGTCCTTCCAAAATGACTTTCACGCCGATGACGAAAACCAAAAGGTAGGCCGTGGTTTCGAATGCGGGAAACTGATCCAGCAGTTTCAGGAAGAGTGTCGAAGCAAAGCGCATCATCACGACGCCGAGAAAGCCGCCAATAAAGACGACCCAGAACCGATTTGAAAGTGCGACCGCCGCCAAGATGGAGTCGACGGCAAAGGCAATGTCTGTGAGCTCGATGAAAAGCACTGCCTTCCAGAACCGCGTCGCGCTTTTGTGTGTGTCGACTGCTTCTTGCGGGCCGCCGAGTATGAAGTGCTTTGCAGAAATCGCGAGCAGGTAGCCGCCGCCGACAAACTTCACCCAGTTCCAGGTGAGAAGTTGCATGACCAAAGTCAGCGCAATCAATCGGAACACCACCGCGCCAATCAGGCCGTACGTCAGCGCTTTCTTCTGCTGCTCTTTCGGAAGTCCGCGCGCAAGAATCGCGAGGACGAGTGCATTATCGATCGAGAGGATGCCCTCGAGAAACGCTAGAAACAGAATCAGCGCAATATCTTCAACGTTGAACATGACGTCAGAGTGGAGGCAAAAAAAAAGCCCCGGCTAGGCCGAGGCTTTTTATGTAAGTGGTGAGCCCAGATGGATTCGAACCATCGACCCTATCATTAAAAGTGATATGCTCTACCAACTGAGCTATAGGCTCACTTACATGGGTCTGTATCGAGAGATGGGTGGGGATTACCAAAGCATCTCGGTAACTGCAAACCAAAATTTCGCCTTTTTTAAGCTTTTCGAAAACTGGGGCTTTCTGCGTATCGGCGAGTCCTCCTGAAAACTTGAGTGTCCGATTTGACACCTGTTCGGCCCCCCTCAGCCGGCAGATAATCGAGTTCTTATTCCTCAGGAGAAATTCCCATGGCCCTTTCGTTTCGCTTTGTGTCGCCCTACGTGCCCGCATTCGCCCATAACCCGCTGCCATTCCTTCTGGATACGCTCGGAACAGCGCGCGAGACGCTCGATCTCTGTATCGACGCTCTGGGCGTAGATGCCGTGGTGGCGCAAGTCGCCCGAATCCGGGATCGAGGCGTAAAAGTTCGCTGGGTCATCAATCTGGGGTCCGACGAGGCAGGCCTAGAGCGCCTTCTCGCCCAACACGGCTTTAAGAAGGGCTCAGACTGGCGCGCGATTCGTTCTCCGCATGCGCTCTTTGCCCAAAGTTTTGCCGTGGTCGATTCGCACCGCGTATTTTACGGCACCGCCCCTTGGACCGCTGAAGGCTTCTACCTTCAGGACGCAGTTCACGTGGTGGCCGACTCGATGGAGTTCGCCCAGGCCTTCGTTCGGGCGACTGAGGTCTATTGGAACGAATCGCTGAGCATCTCGCGAGATGCCGGGCTGAAAGGTTTTATTCCTGAATTCGTTTCATCGATCGAATCAGTCACGGTGGGCCCAGATCAACGGATCTCTGCCTTTCTGACTCCTTATGATGGAAAACTGATCAGCGAGAAGCTCCATGAGGTCATCAGCGAAGCCGAGACCTGCTTGTTCTTCGCCCTGCCATCGCTTTCCGATCCACGCCTCGTCGATGCTCTCGAAGAGCGCGCACAGTCGGGAATCAGGATTCGGGGCGTCTTGGACGCGCATCTTTGTAAGATCGAGCATTTCGAGCGGGCTCCAGCCCTTCGTGCGCTCGCACTTTCCGGAAAAATCCGTTTCTTGCGCGCATTCGGTAAGCAGAATCGTGGATTCGCTGACTTGATGTGCATGAAGCTCGTAACGGCCGACGAACAGTGGACTTATGTTGGCCACGAACGTCTCGACGCACGTCAGGACATTCGCTGGTCTGCCGAGGCGGCCTTCTTGATCGACTCACTTCCCGTGGCTCGCCAGGCAGAACAGGCGATCGAGATGATGCACGAGATGGCTCGCGACGGCGGTCACCGTTTCAGTCGTTGGGCACACGCCGAGCACTTCGCCTATCCAAATGCTTGGTCCGTTGAGCCTGAACTCCGTCGCCCAGTAAGCCGAGAAGAAGTTCGCGGTACTGTTCGCGCGGTTCCGGTCATGTCAGCTGAACGGGCGCCCGCAAAGGCTCCTGCTCGTCCTGCCAAGGCAGCTCCTGCCCGTAAAGCAGGTGCGAAGCCTGTAGCCGGCAGAAAGCCCGCTGCGAAGAAGACAGCGGTCGCTGGACGCAAGCTTAAGTCTGTAGCGCCTGCTCGTAAGAAGGTGGCGTCAGGCTCGAAGCGCAAAGCGGCTTAAGCGTTCGCGAACGGGTCTCTGTTAGGTACCCGCGAACGGATCTCTGTTACGAACCCGAAAACGGATCCTTAATAACTAAGGTTTCTTCGCGTCCCGGTCCGGTGCTCATCAGCACGACTGGGACGCCGAGGAAATCTTCGATCATTCGAACGTAGGCTGCCATTTCTGCAGGCAGGTCGTCGATCGACTGAGCGTCGCGAGCGTTGTACGGCCCCCATCCAGGGAGGATCTCGTACGCAGGCTCGATTTTGTCGAGGTCTTCGCCGCAGGCGGGAAGATCGTACACGGTGTTGCCGTTCAAGCGGTACGCAGTGCAGACCTTCACGAAATCAAAACCGTTCAGAACGTCCGATTTCATGAGGGCGAGGCCGGTGATGCCGTTCACTTCGACCGCGTATTTTAGTGCGACGAGGTCAAGCCAGCCCACACGTCTCGAGCGACCAGTCGTGGCTCCAAATTCTTGGCCGATCTGGCGAATACGATCAGCGATGGCTTGATCTTCGGCAGGGCCGCCGTCGAGCTCAGTCGGGAATGGACCCGTGCCCACGCGAGTGGTGTAGGCCTTGGTGATTCCGATCACTTCGTTGATTTTGTTTGGCCCGAAACCCGCGCCAGTAGCGGCTCCGCCAGAAGTCGTGTTCGACGACGTGACGTACGGGTAGGTGCCGTGGTCGATGTCGAGCAGCGTGCCCTGAGCGCCTTCGAAAAGAATCGGGCGCTGGGCTTTGAAGGCCTGCATGAGCAGACCACGCACGTCGGTGATGAAAGGACGAAGGCGTTCGCCCAGCTTCAAGCACTCGTCGAGAAGGGGGGCGACTTCTAGAACTTCGGCTGATTTGAAATGATATTTGAGAAGGATGTTCTTCTCTTCAATCGCCTGCTCGAGCTTGGCTTTAAGTAGCTGAGGACGAAGCAGATCGCCGACCTGAATGCCTCGGCGCGCGATTTTGTCTTCGTACGCAGGACCGATTCCGCGAACGGTGGTGCCGATTTTGTCGCCGTGCTTGGCCGACATGAACTCCTCGCGGAGTTTATCGAGAAGGCGATGGTAGCCCAAGATGACGTGGGCGCGTTCGCTGACTCGAAGCGAGTTGTGGGCTTCAGTCGCGAGAAGAACTCCACTCTGAACGAGCGAGTCGACTTCTTTGAAAAAGACGTGTGGATCGAAAACAACGCCGTTTCCGATCAAGCAAACCTTGCCCGGGTGAAGGATGCCGCTCGGGATGAGATGCAGAACCGTTTTCTTACCGTTAACTACGAGTGTGTGGCCGGCGTTGTTGCCGCCTTGATAACGGCAAATGTAATCCGCTTTGGCGCTGTACAGGTCGACGACCTTGCCCTTGCCTTCATCGCCCCACTGGGCGCCCACTACGACGACGTTCATGCGTGGTGTCTGCTGCCCTGTGACCGTTTCGGGGGTTTTGGATCTCGAAACGGTGGGGCCCTTTCGTTCATTTCTTACCCTATTTGAGGGCGGGCGTCACGGGTGGGCCGAAACTTCTCAAGAATAGAGGTCGGCCGGCCGAAATTAAGGGTGGGGAACCCCTATGAAATTCTGCGCTTCGCTTGTCTTGACGATCCTCCTTCTCATGAATCCGATGGCGTCTACCGCGTCGGCCAAGATCAGCGAAAAAGGACCAAAAGGAATCATCTTTTGGGATTACACAGCACCGTTTGAAGCAAAGTTCGTGGTCGAAAAATACTCAGGCCCAGTTACATCCAACGCGTCGATTTGCGCGTGGGTGACTTATACGCGTATGAAAACAAACAAGTTTTCTGAAGGCTATAGCAAAGAAACGGCTACTTCTCAGGGATGCGCACTTCAGCTTTCTTTAAACAGAGGACTGTCTGCTGAGATCCCTGTTCCGCTCTATTACGACGGCGTCCATGGTCTCATCTCGGTGGACAGCATTCGTTATTACGTCGAGTCCAACATGGCGAGTGGTGATGTGACTGCTGTGGCTCGTACTTCCATCCAGTCCATTTCAATGAGCGAATCAAAACTCTCGATTCAGTTGCCGCTAAAATAAACAAAAAGCCCCGCCGGCCAGGGGCCGACAGGGCTTTGAATTGAGACAGAGGTGCTTTCTTAGTTGATAACGCCGGTACGGTCGCCTTTACCGAAGAAGGCGATCATCTGGGCGGCAGCGGTCAGAGCGACGCGGTCCTGAGCTTCGAAGGTCGAAGCGCCCAAGTGTGGTGCGCAGACGACTTTTGGATGCGTGAAGAGAGGGTTCGGGAACACGGGTGGTTCTTTTTCGAACACGTCGAAGGCTGCGCCGGCGAGCTTACCGCTGTCGAGAGCTGCCATGACAGCGGCCTCATCAACGATTCCGCCGCGGGAGCAATTCAGCACGAAACTCTTGTCCTTCATCTTGGCGATGCGATCGCCGTTGATGAGGTTCGCGGTGTCTTTGTTCTTTGGAACGTGGACGGTGACGATGTTCGCGACAGTCGTAACTTCGTCGACGGTGCCGACGAGTTTGAAGTCTTCGCCCATTTTAGCGAGTTTGCCCGGAACCTGGCTCATCGACTTGATCATTGGATCGTAGCCGACGACTTTCATGCCGAGGCCGATGGCTTTTTCAGCCACGATGCGGCCGATGTTGCCCAAGCCGATGACGCCCAGGGTTTTGCCGGTAGCTTCGTAGCCTTTGAAGTTGTCGCGATCCCATTTGCCTTCACGAAGGGTGAGAGAAGCTTGTGGAATCATTCGAAGGGTCGAGAACATCAGAGCGATAGTCTGCTCAGCTGCGGCAAGCGAGTTGGCCGAAGCGGTATTCATGACTGGGATTTTTTTCGCAGTGGCGGTTGGAACGTCGATGTTGTCGACGCCTGCGCCGGCGCGAACGATGAGCTTCATCGAAGAAGCTTTCTCGACGAGCTCTTTGGTCAATGTGGTGGCCGAGCGAATGACGATCGCATCGTAGCCGCCGATGATTCCGGCAAGCTCTTCTGCTGGAGTCGCTTTGCGAAGATCGACTTCGAAATTCGACTGCGCTTTGAGAATGTCGACGCCTTCTTTAGCCATGCCATCGGTGATCAGAACTTTAATTTTGCTCATGAGTTTGCCTTTCCGTTTTCCGCAAAAGTTTTAAGGGCCGCGCCTACGCCACGTCCGAATTCGACTGGGTAACCTAGATCATTCAACGCTAGTTCGAGACATGAGATGCCCGTCGTAATGTCGAATTTGTCACAGTAGCCGAAGTGGGACAGCCGGAAGATTTTGCCTTCTTGCTCATCCTGGCCCCCAGCGATGGTAACACCATATTTGTCCCGCATCGTCTTCGGAATGAGTTTTCCTTCACCGCGAGCAATGATGCTGGGCGGCACCAAAACCGAAGTCACGGCCGGAGAAGGCCGCTTCTTCGCAAGGATCTCGAGTCCGAGTGCTCCGACTGCGTTACGCGTCGCGCGAGCCAATAGCTCGTGCCGCTTGAACACGTTGTGGAGGCCCTCTTCGCGGATCATGCGCAAAGATTCTTGGAGACCCTGGAGCAGCGAGGTCGCAGGTGTCCAGGCGGTCTGGTTCTTCACTTGAGCTTTTCGCTCGCGTGCTAGGTCGAGATAAAAACGAGGAAGGTCGGACTTTTCGTTCGCGGCCCAAGCGGTGTCGCTCAGGGCAATGAACGCGAGTCCAGGTGGAATCATCATGGCTTTTTGGGCGCCCGTGATCAGAACGTCGATGCCCCAGGCGTCCATCGGAAGGTCGAAAACGCCGCACGCGGTGATCGCGTCGCAGACGCTGAGCATTCCGTATTTTCTAGCGACCGCGGTGATCTCTTGGGTTGGCATGCAGACGCCGGTTGAAGTTTCACTCGCTTGGAAGCAGATCGCTTTTGCGTCGGTGTGTTGTTTTACCAGCGTTTCAACGTCAGAAGCTTCACACGAGTCGCCCCAGGCGATTTTCAGTTCGACGCATTCGACGCCGTAAGCGGCTGCGATCTTTGCCCAGCGTCCGCCGAACTTTCCTGCGTTCACCGAGACGACCTTGTCGCCTTTGCGAAAGAGATTACAGATCGCGGCGTCCATGGCGCCGGTGCCCGAGGTCGCAAGAGTGAGAACTTCCTGCTTCGTCTGGTAAACATATTTCAAACCTGAGCGCACATCTTCAAACAGTGATTGAAATGCGGGAGTGCGGTGGTGAATGAGCGGACGAGCAAAAATCGACGAGACCACTTCTGGAATGGGCGTCGGGCCAGGCGTAAGCAGGTAGGTCTTTTTCATCAAGGTCTCCGGCGTAGCAAACCGGAGCCGAAGGGCGAGGTTTGCGAAGCTCTTCGACGGAAACTACTACTGCCAGAGGGAAGCGTCTAGGGGGAGTTCAACCGGCTACTTCACTCCAGGGGGAGTTCAACCGTGAACTTGGCGCCTTTTCCGACCTCACTGACGACACGAATCGTTCCGCCGTGAGCCTCGACGATTCTCCGAACAATATAGAGACCGAGTCCAAGGCCACTGATATTCATCCCTGAAACCGCTCGCTCGAAGCGTTCGAAGATTTTAGTCTGCAGCTCGGCAGGGATCCCCATACCGTGGTCTTCGACGATCAGCCTCACTCTGCTGGCATTGTGAGCCTTCTCCGTTCGGACGGACACCGGGCGCCCCTCGCCGTATTTGATCGAGTTTGAAAGCAGGTTGTTGACGATTTGTGCGACACGGTTCGAGTCGAAAAGGCCGATGACCGAGTCTGACGGTTCGATCGAAATGAGTTTCCCGGCGACACCGGCCTCATTCGCGGTTTGTTCAGTGGCACGTCGAATGATTTCGGCAAAATCGCTTGTCACTTTATTAAGCTTCAAGCGGCCCAGACGAATTTGAGCCAAATCGAGGAGCTCTTCGACAAGCACCGTGATCCTGCGTGTCTGCCCTTCACATCGGTCGATCGCGCGTTTCCCTTTTTCGGCTACGTCGGGCTGCTCGAGGGCGTAGAGGTATTGTTTGAGGAGGTGGAAATGGATGAGCAGAGAAGCGAGTGGCGTTTTTAATTCGTGAGAGGCGACGGAGACAAACTCATCTCTGAGTTGAATCGTTTCGCGGGCTTCATGAAGAAGAGTTTCTCTTTGTTGTTGGAGTCGCTTTTGATCCTCAATGTCGGTCCACGTGCCGAACCATTGCTGGAGTAGACCTTCTTCGTCGATAAGAGGTACGGCCCGACAAAGATGCCAACGGTAACTGCCATCCGAACTTCGTCGAACGCGGAGCTCGGTTTCGTAGGGGGTCCGTTTTTGGCGGGACTCGTCCCATTTCAAAATCGCATTTTGCAGGTCGTCTGCATGGACGATGCTTTGCCACCCTTCCTTCTCAGTCGCCTCTAGGTCCAGGCCGGAGTATTCAAACCAACGATTGTTCGCGTAGGTGAAGCGACCCATTGCGTCCGTTGCCCAAACGATCTGAGGGAGATTCTCGGCAAGGGTCCGAAAGTTTTTTTCGCTCCGGGCGATGGCTTCCTGTGCTCTCACCTGATCGGTGAGATCCATCGTGGTCCCCGTGATACGAGTTCGGTTTCGGATTTTATCATGACGAACCCGGCTTCGTCCAAGCAACCAATGAATGCTTTGGTCAGGCCAGACCACTCGAATCAACGCGTGATGGTCGCGCCCCGCTTCGATGTTTTCCTTCAAAAGACGGCTTACCCAGCCAACATCGGCGGGGTGTACTCGTTCGTAGAACTCTTCCGGAGTGCCTTTGAATTTCGCAGGGTCTATCCCGTAGATCTTGAGTACCGTTTCAGAAGCCTCGATGTATCCGCGTTCCACGTCCCAGTCGTAGTATCCAGTCTGGGTGTCTTCGAGCATTTCTCTGAGCCGGATGGAAACGTTACGGCTCTCGGTGATGTCTTGTACGTTGACGGACCGTTGGATGACTTTTCCTGAGGCGTCGCAAACGGGCTGAATTTCTATGCGCGCGACAAATGTACTTCCGTCTTTACGGAACTGATCAGTTTCAAATCGGCCGGTATTTTCAAATGAAGGAAGCTCCGGGCCTGCGAGCTCTCGAAACGATCTGCCTAGTAACTCTTTGTCTGAATGCCCATAGAGCTTCGCAAACGCTGGATTCAACGAGTCGATACGGTCGCTGGCGACCCCAATGAGTGCGATTCCCCATCCTGCATTTTGCAAAAGAAGGCTGTCATTCATCCAAGTGAGATTGTGCTGCATTTTCCATAGTCTACCCCGGACAGGAGCGGTCGGCAGCGGCTTTCGGCTACCCGGAGAGGGAAGCGTCTAGGGGGAGTTCGACGGTGAACCTAGCGCCCATTCCCGGTTCGCTCGCCACTCGAATCGTTCCGCCATGGGCTTCGACGATCTGTTTGACAATGTAGAGGCCGAGCCCGAGGCCGCTGATTGAAGTCCCTGATGCGACCCTTTCGAATCGCTCAAAGATCCTGGATTGCATTTCCGCGGGAATTCCCAAGCCCTGGTCTTCAACGGTCAATCGGACCCGATTTGCTCGGGGAGTTTTTTCGGCACGGACCAGAACTGGGCGCCCCCTGCCGTACTTGATCGCGTTAGAGACGAGATTGCTGACGATTTGCTCGATCCGATTTGAATCGAAGAGACCGGGGATCGGGACTTCGGCTTGAATCGATACCAGTCTTCCCAGCGCACCCAACTCGGTAGCTGCGCGACTGGCAGTCTCTCGAACGATCCACGCGAAGTCGCCGGGTTCCTTGGTTAACTTGAGTCGACCGAGCCCGATCTGGGTCAGATCGAGTAGCTCGTTCACTAGATAGGAGAGCCTTCTCGCCTGCGCTTCGCAATGTTCGATGGCGCCTGCGGATCGTGTCAGCTTGAAGCGGTTGAGGTGAATCATCAAAGACGTCAGCGGCGTTCTGAGTTCGTGCGAAGCGACGGAAACGAATTCGTCTCGTCGCTGGACCATGGCCAATGCCTCAGCGAGTTGAGCTTCGGTTTCTTGCTGAAGCTGTTTCTGGCCTTCGATATCTGTCCAGGTTCCGACCCATTGAAAGATTTCGCCGGTTTCGTCAACCATTGGAGTGATCCGGCACAGATGCCAGAGATAGGCGCCGTCTGATTTTCGGCGAACTCGAAGTTGGTTTTCGCAAGGGGCTCGAGAGAGGAGAGCGTCTTCCCACATCGGTAGCATGCGGAACCGGTCATCAGGGTGAATGATCCCATGCCATTCGCCTTTTTCCGTCGCCTCCAGATCAAGCCCCGAGTATTCAAACCAACGGCTGTTCACGTATGTGAAACGACCAACGGGATCGACGAACCAAACGATATGGGGCAGGTATTCCACCAGAAGGCGGCGACTATGGGATCGAACTTGTTCGATTTCTCGAAGTGATTGTTGGAATTTCAAACCCTTCATCGACGGATGAACTATCAAGCGGCCATTCCGGCGCGCGAAATATTTTCTGACGTGAAAATGAAAAGGCCCGAAAATTCAAAACCGAGTATCCGCAGTCGCTGCTTCAAATCTCTTCCTGCCTAAAAAGATGACGAGAAAAGACCCGAGTGCGGTCAGGATTCCTAGTGTTATCGATGGGATAGGTGACGTGGCTCGGATGATCAATGGGAAGGCGATGGCCGCAGCTGTAAGCCGCCCCAGGTTTGCGACTAGGATGGCTGCAGAATAAAGCGTGTTGGGGCGGGAGCTTTCCGGGACCAGTCGGATCAGCAGAAATTGGCCAAAGACCCCGTAAATGACCTCGCCCAGAGTTTGGCAGAAGGCGGCGAGAAAGAGCATGGGAATAGAGTCCGTGAAAAGTACGGCAATCACGAGGCCAGCCGAGGTCAATGTCGCCGCCAATGCCATGCTGCGGTTGACGTGTTTGAGAAGTCGCGCGGCTTTCACTGCGAGCAGCGCGCAGATCACGGTGTTTAAAACCATGAGCAGCGAAAAAATACGCAGGCCTTCTTCTGGATGAACGACCTTTAGCTTTCCGGCGACTCCCGAAATGTAGAATTCGTAAATGAACGTCCAACTGGTGAGTAAAAGCGTGGCCCCAAGAAATGGCCACCAGCCGGAAGGCGCATCGCTCGTGGACATGGTTTCGGATGGAGAGCTTGATTTCGAAACGATCTCGTCGCGAGGGACGGACTTGATTCCAATGATCAATGCCAGGAAGGACGTAAGACTATCGAACCAAATGAGGAGCTGCATTCCGATCGTCGCAGCCGAGGCTGCAACGCCGTAGCTGAGAATTTGCCCCAGATTGTTTACGGTCCTCATCCAGCCGAGTGCGACTTTTTGATTCTGGCGTTCAACAAGTTTGACGAGAAGAAGACGAATGGTTCCGTTCGTCGACGTATTGCCAAGCTGCGCGATCATGCCCGCGAAAATGAGCGCTGCAAGTCCCAGCTGAAATGGCAGAAAGAGAAACCCTAGTGCTGAGAGTGCGAATGAAGCGAGTAGGGTGAATCGAAGACCGAGTGAGTCGCCCGCCCATCCGGATAGCAGGGTGCCCACGACGGTGGTGGATTTCACGCAGGTCATCGCAAGCGAGCTTTCGGCGGTCGAGTAGTGTCCTTCCACCAAGAGCATGGGAAGTAGGCTGATGCCGATCGAGCCCGATTTGTTCACGAGGCTCGTGATGAGTAACGGAAGGCTTTGGCGAAACGGCGAATGAGACTCAGCCGAGGAAGGAGAGGTAGACTCCATCCCGTTGAACTATCACAGGTTGACGGTGCAAAGGTAGTGAGCGTGCGTGCTTCCTTCGCCGTGGGAAGGGCTGAAAGTGCAGACAACACCATTCATTTCATAGGTCGTGTTGATGGGAGAGTTCTGAATCATCTTCCCTTTGCCGGAGTTGATGATCTTATCCGTGAGCTTGCCCGCTTGAGAGGTCTTGTCTCCTTCGATCTTGATTTGAAAGCCGATCATGTTCGCGAACGCTGGAGCAGTCGATGCGAGGCCAAGGAAAGCAGCGAGAGTCAGAACGTTTTTCGATTTCATGGAGAACCTCTTAGTTCGATCTTATGGGTCAGAGACGGTTTCGAAAATCGGCAGAATCTGCCGGGCCAAACATCATAAAAAAACCCCCGACTGCGCTGGTTCATGCGCGGCCGGGGGCATCGGAGTAACGTAATACGCTAGCTGAGGGTCAGCCGTTCTTTTTCTGGAACTGAACCATGAAGTCGGCCAGAGCCTGGACGCCTTCAACTGGCATCGCGTTGTAGATCGAGGCGCGCATGCCGCCGACCGAGCGATGTCCTTTGATCTCGATGAGGCCAGATTTTTTGGCTTCCGAGATCATGGCGGTTTCCATGTCTTCGTTGGCCTGGCCATTCGGCTTCACGCGCCAGACGACGTTCATCAAAGAACGGCAGTCTTTTGCAACTGGGCACGAATAGAAGCCGCCGCTCTTGTCGATGGTGTCGTACAAGATCTTGGCTTTCATCTCGTTGGTTTTTTCGAGAGCTTCGAGGCCGCCCGAAGTTTTGATCCAGTTCATCACGAGACCGGCAACGTAGATGCCGAAGGCAGGTGGCGTGTTGTAGCGCGAGCCGGCTTTTACGTGAGTGCGGTACTGAAGCATGGTCGGAAGTTTTTCGTCGCCACGCTCGGCCAGGTCCTTGCGGATGATGACCATGCAGACGCCCGATGGACCGACGTTCTTTTGCGCGCCTGCGAAGACGACGCCGAACTGGTTCATGTCGAACTTGCGCGACAAGAAGTCAGACGACATATCGGCGATCAGTGGAGCTGCTGTTTTTGGGAAGCTCTTGAACTGAGTGCCTTCGATCGTGTTGTTCGAGCAGAGGTAAGCGTACGAAGCGCTTGGATTGAACTGATCTTCGTTGAACGAAGGGATCTGCGTGAACTTGTTCGATTCGCCCGAGTAGACGGTGCGCATTTCGTAGCCCTTTTTGAGCTCTTTAATGGCCATCTCGGACCACGATCCGGTGTGGATCATGTCGACTGGTTTACCAGTCTGATAAAGGTTCATCGGAAGCATGGCGAACTGAAGGCTTGCTCCCCCTTGAAGGAAGAGGACTTCGTATTGGTCGCCGATGCCGAGAAGTTCTTTGGTGACGGAAGTCGCGTTCGCGAGAATCTCGTCGAACTCTTTCGAGCGGTGACTCATTTCCATCACCGACATCCCAGAGTTCTTGTAGTTCACCATCTCGTCGCGGACCTGTTCGAGAACAGGAAGCGGAAGGCTCGCGGGACCCGCGCTGAAATTGAAAACTCGGCCGTATTTCGTGCTCATCTTATTTTGATCTCCAGAGACCTAGAACTATGGACCAGGCCTGAGCCAGCGATCAAGGAAGAGTTGCGGCGTCAAAAAAACAGCGCCGCCAGAGAGTTAACTCGGACGGCGCTGTTCGGGTATTTAGCTGACTGGATTAGTGCCGGCAGACAATCGAAGCTGCATTGCAGCGGAACGAAGTCTCTGCGCGAAGGCAGTTGTCTCGGGCGTAGGCAGTCGCCTGCTCAGGCGATGGTGCCGTTCCAATGTACTGACCTTGGTTCGTGCTCGCAGTGCAGGTGTAGAGCGTCGGATTCGGATACGGATTTCCAGGGCCTGGGCCGCCTGGACTTGGAAAAGGACCGGGGCCAGGGCCCGGACCATGTCCGGGACCCGGAACGTAAGTCGGGTACGGGTTCGGGTTCGGAACGTACGTCGGGTATGGGTTTGGATTCGGGTTCGGAACATAGGTCGGGTACGGATTCGGGTTCGGAACGTACGTCGGGTACGGGTTTGGATTCGGATCGAAGCAAGCGACGTTTACCGAACACTCGGAGTTCGAAGTACGGCTATCGCTCTGGCAAGTGCTCACCGCGTGACTGCGGGCGATCTGAGGGTTGCGGCTCTCGTCCGAGAAGTTAATTCCGCGGCTAAAGGTCGAGCACTGAATCATCGGTGCTGGATTATAGTCGTCCGTGCAGATCGAATTTGCCTGGCACTCGTCGTTGCTGGTGCGCGAGTCGCCGGTGCATTGGCGAATGGCATCCTGACGCGAGAAGTTCGAGTCGCGACTCGAATTTTCGAAATTCAAACCGTTGCTTGAAGTCGAGCAGGTAATGACTGGGTTAGCAGGCTGCGGATACGGCTGTCCTGGATAAGGTTGCGGCTGAGGCTGTGGATACGGCTGCCCTGGATAAGGTTGTGGTTGTGGATACGGAGACGACGGCATGTTGCAAGCAACGTTGACCGAGCATTCCTGGTTCGTCGTGCGCGAGTCATTTTGACATGCGGACACAGCGTGGCTTTTAGCTACTTCAGGGTTGCGGCTCTCGTCCGAGAAGTTAATTCCGCGGCTGAAAGTCGAGCAGGTCACCATGGGTGCCGGATTTTCGTTGGTGCAGGCGGCGTTAGCCGAGCACTCGTCGTTGCTCGTGTGTGAGTCGTTCGAGCAGGCGCTCATCGCGTGCTGTCTAGCGATCAGAGGATTGCGGCTCTCGTCTTGAAACTGCTGGCCGTTGCTCGAGGTCGAGCACTGAATCATCGGGGCTGGATTAAAGTCGTCGTCGCAGTAAACGTTGGCGCTGCACTCGTCGTTACTGGTGCGCGAATCGTTTGAGCACTGCTGAAGGATTTCGTTACGAGACAAAGCCGAGCTTCTGCTCGAGTTCTGGAACTGGAAACCATTGCTCGAGGTGGAGCAGGTCACAATTCCATATCCGTAGCCGGGTCTAGGGTCCTGGGCCATAGCGATCGGGGCGGCGATAGCGCCGACGGCCGAAGCTGCCATCAAAAACGTTAAGAGGCGTTTCATTAGAATTCTCCTGACGCGGTGCAGTATTTCAGCAGACGGAAGAAGTCAACTAAATCTACCAAACCCTAGAAACACAAACGCCTCAGTCCCGGTGAAGGAACTGAGGCGTCGAGTTTGAACTTTGATTACAGATCAGTGTTTGCTTTTTGCGCCGCCAGCAGCCTTTTTAGCCTGCTTGTCAGCCATGATCTGGTCGATGATCTGCAACGCTTCGATGCGGAGATCGTTGTCGTAAATGAAGCGGTAGAAGTTTTCCATGTCTGGATGATGGCGGAAGTTTTTGAACGAAGCCGACATCTCGTTCGATCCGGCGGCCGCAAGGGCTGCAGCGTTTCCGCCGCCCGAGCGTGAAGCAGCGGCTTCAGCTTCGGCTTCTTCGAGCTCTTCCATGTCGACGGCTGGCTCAGCGTTCTCGTCTTTTACGGTCTCTTCTTCGTCCGCGCCTTTGGCAGCTTTTGCAGCTTTCGCTGGTTTAGCTTCTTTACCTTTGGCGGCTTTAGCCTCTTTAGGCTCTTTTTCAGAGACTTTGGCGGCTTTAGCGGCGGGTTTGGCGGCTTTCGACTTGGCAGCAGTGGCTTTAGCTTTCGGCGACATAGAGTTTCTATCCTCTAATGTGCGACCGAACTCAAGCCCTGAGTTCTGGACGACCGGCTTCAGGGCCGCCTGTTGGCTGTCCTGGGCTCATGCCGTAGCGGTGAAGCTTGTTGTAAAGCGTCTTAATGGTGATGCCCAAGCTCTGCGCGGTTTTCGTCTTATTGCCCTGGTTATAGGCCAGGGTGCGAAGAATGTGGTTCTTCTCGACCTCTTCAAGAGGCATGTCGAGCGGAACGTCCATTCCGGACTCATGCGCCCGGGTCTTCGGCATGCGAATGTTGAACGGGATGTCTTCGAGGCGGATTTCGTTGTTCTCGGCCAAAATTTTCAGGCGTTCCATGCTGTTCTGGAGCTCGCGGATATTGCCCGGCCATTCGTAGTTCTGGAAAACTTCCATCACGCGAGGGTCGATCCGTTTGATCATCTGGGCCGAGCCGCCGAAGCGCGA